>Ga0126378_10004188_pt1 | contig 10963 bp, 9 predicted proteins | sample PanSoiMetPlot_23_FD_92587 | JGI IMG/M metagenome (GOLD analysis project Ga0126378, IMG submission 92587) | Tropical forest soil microbial communities from Panama - MetaG Plot_23 | ecosystem: Environmental > Terrestrial > Soil > Tropical forest > Bulk soil | place: Panama | collected 2016-02-17
AGGTTCAGCCACCAATCCATCGGCCTGCCGAAGATGCGGTGCTCCAGCGCCCGGGAGGCGAGATGCGCGGCGACCGAAAGGCCGTAGGGCCCGGCGCCGACGACCGCCACACCGGTCGCCGAGTCGTGCTGGGACATGCCTCGCCGCAGGTCAGGGGGATGCCCAGTACTCCTCATAGAGCGGGGGGCCGCAGCCGCATGTCGCATCACGTCACACCGCGGTGCCACCGTTGCGGGGGAGCGCGGCGACCGCCTCTGCCACCGCCTCCACCTCGCCGTCCGATATCGCGTGGTTGATCGGGATCGAGTACATGTCGTCGCAGGCCCGCTCCGCGTTCGAGCAGTCGGCAACGGCGCGTTCCCGGTACGCGAGCTGCTGGTGCACCAGCATCGGGTAGTAGACCCCGGTGGCAATCCCGGACCCCGCCAGGAGCTCACGAACTCGATCTCGTGCCGGCCTGGCGCCGCCGTTCATCCCCGCCAGCCTCAGCGTGTACTGGTGGTATACGTGCCCGGCGCCGGGGAGCGTGGGCGGGTTCGCCGCGTACAGCGCCATGCTCATGCCGTGTACCGGTAGAGCAGGGCGCCGAGCGCCCGGCAGACCAGCGCCGGCGAGCGCCTGATGACCTGGCCCAGGACGGCGTCCAGGACCCCGCCACTGCCCAGGTCGGGGCTGCCGCCGCCCGTCACCGCATAGGTGAGCGGCACGGCCACGCCGCCCCAGCCCGCCTTCCACTGCTGGAGCCCGGCGTGGCGCGTCTCGGTCCTGCCGAATGCGAGGCGGCGGTGACCGGCGTCGCACGCCCAGCGGACGGCCGCCCAGTAGCAGAGGTGGTTGGGCCGCAGCTCCCAGGCGGCGGCGTCGGAGGCCTGGAACTTCACCATCGCGATCCGGTTCGAGGCCAGCAGGACCACGCCTGCCACGACGCGCCGGGCCGGCGTCTCCGCGAGCAGGACAATGCCGTGGCCGGGGGCGACCACATGCCGCCAGATGGCGTCGAAGAAACGGCGCGGCTGGACGGGGACGCCCTGCCGGCGCCGGGTCAGCATGTGCAGTTCGTAGAAGTCCTGCATATCGGCCGCCGACCGTCCAGAACGGATCCGCACGCCGCTGCGCTCGGCCTGGCGGAGCCAACGCCGGTGTGTGGCGCTGAAGCGCCCACGCAGTGATTCGGGTCCGTCGTGCAGGTCGAGGAAGTGCTCGACGCCGACCACGGCCTGCGTCCAGCCCGGCGCGGAAGGGACCGCGCCGCGGACCTCGACCGCAACCCCCTGCCGGCGGCTCCAATCCGCCAGCCCGTCTGCCAGCGACCTCAGGCTCTCGTCGTTCCGGGCGAGCGGCGCGCAGGCGTCGGTAAAGGGGAGAGACACCAGAGTGCGTCGGGCCAGGCGGCGCACACGCGCGACGGGAGCGCCGGCGATGACTCGACCGGTCGCGTCACGATGGACCAGCACGGCCGTCGGGAACCCATACGTCTCCGCCAGGGCGTGGGCCCAGGCCGGGAGATGGAAGACGGTCGCGTCAGGCGCCTCGGCGACGAGGTCGAGCCACTCCGGCTCGTCGGCGGGCACCTCGGCCAGCACGCCGGACGGCGACGTGGCATCGGCCCGTGAGGAGACGATCATCGCGCCGCCTCGATGACCGTTCCGGTGGCCGGCCTCCGGGCCCGATCCGATAAGGGGGGAAAATCCTCTCGACTTTGTCATGTCTCCCTCTCTCTCGCACTCTTATCGGATAGTCTAGCTACCAACTTTGTGGATGATCAGATCATACATATAGTTAGCGCGATTGGGAGACAAATAAGGGTCTGGCTATACGATAATCAAGCGTGCTAACCGTCATGCGCCTGATGGATGCCGCGGGCCCAGTCGTCCCGGGGCATCGCCGAGGCGAAGCTCCCCCGGGACACCCGTCCCGAGCCCCGGGACACCCGTCCCGAGCCCCGGGACATCAGGGTGAGGCGTAGTGCGTGCCAGAGGGCTACGCTTCCGTCGTGGTCGGCGGACGGTCCGGAGCTGGAGCGACTGGAGGTGTCGGCCCACGCCCACTTCGAATCGGCCTGGGCCGGGCTGACGCTCGACCCGGCTGGAGCCCGGTTGACCGCGTCGTTCGAGTCCCTCACGCGCCGTCGATGGAGCTGATCGCCAACCCCCCGTAGAAGCATCGGCACCGGGGGCAGTCCCCTCAGCGCTCCGGCGCCCTGTTCGGGCGTTATTCCGACTCCCTCTCTCCTGGAGAACCTGACGTGAGCCCCCACCCTCTCTCCCCCGTCCTGGTACTGGGCCCGCCGCGCTGGTACTCCGCGCTGGGCGCCGCCAGGAGCCTGGGAGGGTTGGGGATCAGGGTGTTCATGCTCCGCCACCGCGGCCTTTCGCCGACCAACGTCTCCCGCTTCTGCGCCGGGACGCTGCCGGCGGGTGAGAACGGCAGGCCCACCGGCGACCCTCATCGGATCGTCTCGGAGCTGCTGGAGGCCGGCAGGGCGCTGGGGAGGGGCGCCATCCTGATCCCCGCCACCGACGAATGGGCAGTGTTCATGGCGGAGCACGATGCGGAGCTGAGCCAGCTCTTCGAGTTCCCGAGGCCGCCGGCCAACCTCGTGGCGGCGATGGCGTCCAAGCAGGGACTGCAGGACCTCGCGCTCCAGCACGGGATGCCGACCCCTCGCCTGGTGGTGCCCGAGACCGTGGCTGCGGCCCGGCTCGAGGCGAATCGACTCGAGTACCCGGTGATGGTCAAGCCGCTGGTCAGCCGCCCCGACGCCGAAGGCAAGGCGGTGGTGCAGGACACCGAGGCGCTGGTCGCAGAGGTTTGCGCGCTCGCGGAATCTGAGGACGCGCCGAACCTGATCCTCCAGGAGTTCGTCCCCGCCAGTGAGGATTGGACCTTCACCGGCTACTTCGACGCCGAATCGCGATGCCTCGCTGGCTTCACCGGCCAGCGACTCCGGCTGCTGCCGCCGCACATGGGACACACGTCGCTGGGCATCTGCCGCAGCAATCCCGAGCTGCAGCGCATCGCAAGCGAGTTCATCAGCGGGATCGGCTTTTGCGGGATCGTGGACAGCGAGTTCCGCTACGACGCTCGGCACGGCACATACAAGATCGTGGACGCCAATCCGCGCGTCGGCGGCAACTTCCGCGTGTTCGTCGACGTGGGCGGCACGGACGTCGTGCGGGCCCTGTACCTCGATCTGACGGGCCGGCCGGTTCCCCCCATCCAGCCGCGTGAAGGGCACCGCTGGGTGAAGGAGGACTCCGACCTGATCGCCTTCGTCAAGCACCGCCGGGCCGGGGAGTTGGACTTCAGAACCTGGCTCGGCTCTCTTCGCGGCGTGCGAGAGGGGGCGATCTTCTCCGCGCGGGATCCCCTGCCGTTCGCGGTAGCGATGCTCATGCTCGCGATCGACACCGTCGCCGGACGCTGGCGCCGGTCCAGGAGGTGAGACCGATCGAGGAGACGTGGCGGCGCGTACAGCACCTCGCGCGGCTGAGCCCGGTCCGCTCGCTCCTGCTGCGACGGGCGGCCCTGCTCTCCGGCAGTGTCGCCCTGACCCGCATATTGGGCTTCGGGTTCTCGGTCGTCTCCGCGCGAGCGCTGACACCTGCGAACTTCGGCGTCGTCATATACGCGCTGGCCCTGGCCAACCTGGCGTCGATCCTGCTTTTCAACTCGCCGGCGGGCCTGTCTCGAGCCCTGGCGCGCAGCCACCGGGATCTGCACCAGCAGAATGTCATCTTCAGCAACTACCTGGTCATCGTCGGGTGCCTCCTCGGGGCCAGCCTGCTGGCTGCCGTGCCGATCGGGCTGGCGGCAAGGCTGGACGGCCTGGTTCTCGTCGGTCTGCTGGCCAACCTCGTGGGAACAGCCACGCTGGAGACCTACCAGGAGCTGCAGCGCGGGAGGGAGCGGTTCCTGGTCGTGGCCGCCTTCAACGTTCTCGCAAACCTGATCCAGCTTCTGGCCGTGGTCGGCTTCCTGGTCATCGGCTGGGCCCAGCCCGGCCCATACGTGATCGCCTTCGGCCTGTCCAGCGTCCTGGCGGCGACCGTCGTCCAGCTGTTCAGCCCGCTCGGCGTCCGCTTCCTGCGTGCCAGCGTGGACTGGGCCAGGATCCGCGAGAGCCTTCGCTTCGTGCTCCCACTTGTATTCGACACCGCATGCTTCATGGTCTGGAGCGGCGTCGACGTGCTCCTTCTGCGGGCCTTCACGACGCTGGACGTCGTCGGCATGTACGGAGCGGCGAAGAGCCTTTCGTACGGAGCACTCGTCGCCGGGTCGGCGATCGGCACCGCCCTTCTGCCTCAGGCGGCGCGCCTGCTCCCCGACGAGCGTTCCTCGTATCTCCGCACGTTTCTCCCGATCGTCGTCGGCGCCACGCTGCCGGCGGTCGTGGCGATCGCGGTGCTGGCCCCATGGCTCCTGACTCTCTTCTTTGGCCCCAGCTACCGGGCCGCGACGCCCGCGCTGGCGATTCTGGCCTGCTCCACGGGCATGTACGGAATCGGCCTCACCCTGGAGGCGAGCTGGATCGCGATGGGCCGGCCTCGCCTGGCGGCCGCGGGGACGGCCGTGGCCGCCGCCGTGGCCGTTATCACCGCGCCGTTCCTGATCGGCATGGCCGGCATGGTCGGCGCCGCCCTGGCGAGCGCGTTCGGCTCCGCGGGCCGCCTCGTCCTGCTGGGAACCGTCACGGCCCGCTCGATGCGGGCAGGCACGTCTTCCACACCCTAGGACCCAGGCTCCTAGCCTGCGCCGTTCGCCTGGTATCCCGCCGCGACCAGGCCGCCGAGCTTGTAGAGGCGGTGGACGATGCGTGCGGTCAGCAGCTGAGCGGGGGCGATCCGAATGGCGGCGGCGGCGATCACGCCGCTGGTGAGAGCGCGGCCCAGCACGTCCATCACGCCGGGAACTCGCGTCCAGCCTCCCACGAGGACCCGGTCGAACCCGCCGCCGACGGAGCCGCCGAACAGGGTCTCCACGGGGATGCCGAACTTCTCCGAGAGCCTGATGATCGAACGCCCTTCGTTGAACGCCTGGTTCCGCAGCGAGCGATAGGAGATTTCGTGCAGGTGGTAGGAGAGGGCGCGAGGCTCGAAGAGGAAGCGGACGCCCAGCGCAGCCACGCGAAGTCCGAAGTCGGTGTCTTCTCCGCCGTATTCGCGGAAGGCCGAGTCGAAGCCTCCGACGCGCTCCCAGGTCGACCTGCGCACCGAGACCTGGGCGCTCCACATGTACGGCGAGGCCGGGTGCGGGCGGTCGATCGGCGCGAGTGCGACGAACAGCGACCGCTCGTACAAAAGCGAGGCGCCCCGGGAGCGATAGCCCGCGGCCAGGGGGTACAGGCCCTGCACGAAGACGTCGCCTTCGCGCTCGTGCACCCCTAGATGGACGGCGATCAGCTCCGGCGTGCAGATCTGGTCGGCGTCGAGGAAGACCAGGACCTCATTCTCCGCCATGCGAGCCGCCGTGTTGGTGGCCGCGGCCGGCCCGGCGTTGGCCTGACGGTGCCAGCGCAGGCGATACCGCGGGCGGTACGCCTCCAGTGCCTGCACGGTGCCGTCGGTAGAGCCGTCGTCGGCAACGACCACCTCGTAAGAGTCAGCCGGTGCCGTCTGTTCATCCAGCGACCGGAGCGTTGCCAGCAGCATTTCGCGCCGGTTGTAGCTCGGAATGCAGACGGATGCTTTGAGCAATGACCTACCTCCCTCTGGGGAGCGGATTATCGTCTGGTGGCGCGCCCTGTTGGACTGCCCGGAATTTGTGGAGACTCCTCCCACGCGAGCCATCCCAGGTAATCGAGGAGCTGACCCTGCAACCGTCCGCGGACGTCGCCGCATCGTAGGGGTGTGGAGATCAGTGGGGAGGGATTCGAGGAGCTCCTCCGCCCGCACGTCGAGGCCGCACTCCGCCTGGCCCTCGCCATGCTCCGCAGTCACGCAGACGCGGAGGATGCCGTCCAGGAGTCCGTGACTCAGGCCTGGCGGAAGATCCGCCAGCTGCGCGATCCCCGTTCCTTTCGAGCCTGGTTCCTCGCCATCGTCGCCAACCGGTGCCGGGCGTCCAGGCGCTCCTCCTGGTGGTCCGTTCTGCGGGTCGACCACGGCCAGCTCTACGTCGTGAGCCAGCCCGACGACGTCATCGGGCGCCTTGACCTGCGCGGTGCCCTCCGCCGTCTCGGACATGAGGACCGCTCGGCCCTCGTGCTCTTCTACGCGCTCGACCTGCCCCTGCACGAGGTGGCCGCGGCCCTTGGCGTGTCGGAGAGTGCCGCCAAGGCGAGGATCTACCGGGCCGCCGGGCGCCTGCGCACGGCGATGAGCGTGGAGGTGCCGCGATGAACGACCCCCTGTCCTGGCCCGAGCTGCGCCGCGCCCTCCTGGAGGAGACCGAGCCGGCGCCCGGGTTCGAGCAGCGCATCCTCGACTCAGTCGCGCTGCCGGCGGCCAGGCGGCCGTCGCGGACCGTCGTCGTCGCAGCCGTCGCCCTGGCGATCCTCGTCGTGGCGACGCTGCTCCTGGCCGGGCGGGCGTTCCAGCGGGCGACCGTGCCGGCGGCCTCCCTGCCGGCGGCATCGGGCAAGCCGCCCGCCATCTCCACGCATGCGCTTTCGCCCGTGACGCTCGACCCGAGCGGGGCAGGCTGGGTCGTAGAGCACGCCCGGCAGCCGCCCCTCGTCGGCCGGGAGACCGTGCTGCACACCGCGGACGGGGGCGCCCACTGGACCAGCCAGCTCGACATCGAGGCCGGCTTCGTCGAACTGCAGCCCGGGCCAGCCGGGCAGGCGCTGATCTACGCGATGGGCGTCTCAACGGGAACCGGGACCGCGGCGAAACCGCCCCAATCGTCGTTCTACAGCACCACGGACGCGGGCGCCCACTGGCAGCAGTACCCGCCTCCCGCGGCCGGGCTCATCGGTGCCGTCCAGATCAAGGACGGCCACGAGGCATGGCTGACCCTGGAACTGGCGAGCTCGCTGGTCGGGCCGCCCGACCAGTGGGCGGTCTACCACACCGTCGACGGTGCGCGGACCTGGCAGCGCCTGGCGACGGTCGACCTGGCGACGACCTTCGGCGCGCGCAACATGGGCTTCGAGAGGAGCGCCAACGGCCAGTACGCCGTCTTCATCCCGCTGATCGGCGGCGCCGCCCCCACGCGCCTCTACACGACCTCGGACGGGGGCGCCCACTGGCAGGGGGCGCCGATTCCCAGCCTGCCCGGCCGGCCCTCCGGACCCGGACTGCCGGCGATCAGCGTGCTGCCCGACGGCCACCTGACGATGGTCGGACAGGGGTACCTGCTCGCCAGCGACGACGGCGGACAGCACTGGTCCGCGCCCCGGCCGCTGCCACCGCCCACCGTGTCCGGGGGCGTGACGGCCCTCGACAGCACCCACTGGTGGCTGCTGACACGGGACAACCAGATCTACTCCAGCGTCGACGAGGGCGCCACCTGGACGGCCGTGGGCAGGCCCCCGAAGGGCATGACGCTCGACCGCATCGGCTTCTCCAGTCCAACGGCGGGCTGGGCGACCGCATCCTACCTGCGGCCTGGTGTGGCAGACGTCCTGCTCACCACCGCCGACGGCGGCCGGACCTGGCGGTCGCTCCCGACGCCGCACCCCTACCGGCCCGCGGTCGGCTGCGGAGGCGCCGGCGCGACCGTGACCGCCCACGCGCACCTCAGCGTCAGCTACAACGGCAAGGCCCAGGCCACGGCCGTACCGGACGGCATTGGTGTGACGGACGGCTGCACCTACCGGCTCACTACAGCCGGCACTTCTGGCACCATCGCCATCGCCACGACGCCGGGGGAGCGTGGTCACGTCTACACGCTCGGTGACCTCCTCGACATCTGGGGCGTGGCGGACATCGCGTCGATCAGTGGATCGTTTGGCACCGACATTCGTGTTGCGGTGCTGGTCGATGGCCGTCCGTACGCGGGTGACCCGCGCACCATCCCGCTGCGGGACGGTACGCAGGTGGCCGTCCAGGTGACCGGACCGTCAGCGGCCGGCTGAGCCAGCGGTGCCGGCGTTGGCAGCGGTGGCGGGAGGGAGCCAGACCCGCCCAATCCTTTCAGTTGCTTCTCGTCCGACAGCTCACCGTGCAGCGTCGCGTTGTCGTCGTGACACCGGACGGCGAATTCCCCCGCGGTCTCAGGACATCCGGCACGGGCGCACGATGCAGGACATCCGCGGCCCGCCGCCGGAACTGCCCATCGACGCTCGGGCACGGGCTGTTCACACTGCTGTGCTTCGAGCCGACAGTGAGCAGGCCGGCCGCGCGGTCTTCCAGTGGCCGTGAGGAGAGAGCACAGACGAAGAGGAGGAGCATGGAGCAGTCTGACGAGGTACGGGTCCTCATCGTCGAGGACGACCTGGTGCTGGCCGGGATGTATCGGGTCAAGCTGGAGCGGGACGGCTACACGGTCAGCGTGGCCGGGGACGGCGAGCAGGCCCTCGAGGCGCTGGCCGGCGAGCTGCCCGACCTGATCTTCCTCGACATCCGTATGCCCCGGATGGACGGCCTGACGTTCCTGGAGCGGCTGCGCGCGTCCGTGCGGACCAGGGACATCCCCGTGGTGATCGTGAGCAACTACAGCGAGGCCGAGATCGCGGCGCGCGGACTCCGGCTCGGCGTGCGCGAGTACCTGATCAAGAGCCAGACCACCCCCGGGCGGCTTTCCGAGGGCGTGAGGTCCTGGAGCAGGCCGTACGAGTTCTCCGGCGGCCAGGAGGAGCGAGGTACTGCCTGACCCGATCCCCTCGTGAGCTCGGCGGTCGGGCCACGTCAGCGGGGCGGCACGCGCGCTGGCAGCACGGGCGTGTCAGCCGGGGCGAACGACGGTCAGGCGCCGAAGCAGCTCCGGACGAGCACGTGTCGAGAGGCTATGCTGACACCTGCGCTGACACATCGTATGGGCCGCCGGCGTGAGTTTTCCGCGCAGCCGGCCGCCCGGGAGGGAGGAGGATGGCGACCACGGCTAGCGCGAGTGGAGGCCTCGACACCGCAGTCCTGCTGCGGGTCCTCGGTGCGTTCAAGGCGGGCGACTTCTCCGCCCGCATGCCGGAGGGCGGGACCGGCGTCTCGGGGAAGATCGCCGACGGGCTGAACGAGGTCATCGCGCGCAACCAGCACTTCAGCGCGGAGCTGGCCCGGCTGCGCGAGGTGGTCGGCCGCGAGGGCCGCATGGATCAGCGCATCCCCCTCGCCGGGGTCCGCGGCGGCTGGGCCGGCGCCGTGCACTCGGTCAACGACCTGGTCGACGACCTGGTCCGGCCCACCAGCGAGACGGCGCGGGTGATCACCGCGGTGGTCACCCTGGACATCGGGCTCAGGGACATCAGCGGCTGGCGGGTGCTGGAGGCCCTGCGCCGGGACCCCGCCACCGCGTCCATCCCGATCCACGTGGTGACGGCCTTCGAGGACGCGGAGGAGCGGGCGGGCCAGTACGGCGTCATCGCGTTCCTGGCCAAGCCGGCGAGCAGGGAAGACCTGGAGGACCTGTTCAGGCGCCTCCGTTCCTCGGCCCCCGATGGCGCCGGCCACCTGCTGATCGTGGACACCGAACCGCTGCGCTGGACGCCGGTCCAGGACGCCGTCAACCCGCGCCGCGTGGTCCCTCCCGACGCCGCCCCGGTGGAACTTCCGCCGGGCTCGACCGACGCGAGCGCCCTGGCCGGGCGCACCATCCTGGTCGTCGACGACGACGTCCGCAACCTGTTCGCGCTGACGGCCGCCCTCGAGCGACACGGGGTCCGCGTCATCCCGGCGGACAGCGGTCAGGAGGCGATGGCGGCACTGGAGGGCCCCGGTGGCATGATCGACGCGGTGCTGCTGGACATCATGATGCCGGACGTCGACGGCTACGAGACGCTGCGGCGGATCCGGGCCCGGCCGGGCTTCGAGAAGCTGCCGGTCATCGCCCTGACCGCCAAGGCGATGAGGGGCGACCGCGAGCGCTGCCTCCGCGCCGGCGCCTCCGACTACATCTCGAAGCCCGTGGACTTCGAGCGGCTGCTCGATCTCCTGAGAACATGGCTGACGGCGTCGTAGGCGACGTGCTGCGGCCCGAACGCGTCATGGGCGACGAGCTGCGGCCTCCCGCGAGCATCCTGCTGGTCGATGACGAGCCGGGCAACCTGGTCGCCCTCGAGGCCGTGCTCGCGCCGCTGGGCCAGCGGCTGGTCAGGGCGGCCTCCGGCCGGGAGGCGCTGCGCCACGTGCTGCGCGATGACTTCGCGGCGATCCTCCTGGATGTGCGCATGCCTGTGATGGACGGCTTCGAGACTGCCGAGATCATCCGGTCGCGGCCCGCGACGGGGGGCACCCCGATCCTGTTCCTGACGGCCTTCCCTGAGGCCGAGCGCGACCTCCTGCGGGCCTACCGGATCGGCGCCGCCGACGTGATATTCAAGCCGTTCGTGCCCGACTTCCTGCGCATGAAGCTGCGCGTGTTCGTCGATCTCCACCTGCAGCGGCGCTCGATGGGGGAGCTGCTGGCCCGGGCTGAGGAGTCGAGCCGGGCCAAGTCCGAGTTCCTGAACATGGCCGCGCACGAGCTGCGGACGCCGCTGGCCGTGATCGTCGGCTACCTGTCCATGCTGGCCGACGGCACATTCGGCGACCTGGACGACGAGCTGCGGCAGGTGGTCGGCATCCTGAACGAGAAGGGGCGGGACCTGAACCAGATCGTCGACGACGTGCTGACGGCCTCACGGCTGGAGGCCGGGACGGTGCCGGCCCGGACGGTCGAATGCGACCTGCGGGAGGTGGCGCGCCAGGCCGTCAGCAGGGCCGCCGCGCAGGCGCAGCTGCGCGAGGCGGTGGTGGAGCTGGACCTGGCGAGCAGGCCGGTCACCGTGACGGCCGACCCGGGCCACCTGGCCCGGATCGTGGACAACCTGATCGACAACGCGCTGGCCTACTCGCGGGGTCGACCCTGGGTCAGGGTGGCGGTC
>Ga0126378_10004189_pt1 | contig 10963 bp, 10 predicted proteins | sample PanSoiMetPlot_23_FD_92587 | JGI IMG/M metagenome (GOLD analysis project Ga0126378, IMG submission 92587) | Tropical forest soil microbial communities from Panama - MetaG Plot_23 | ecosystem: Environmental > Terrestrial > Soil > Tropical forest > Bulk soil | place: Panama | collected 2016-02-17
GTACCGCCTGAGCGTCCGTGCCGTCTCCTGCTCGATCGCGGCCCAGGCCTGGTCCGAGATGGGCGCGAGCTCGCGGTGCAGGTTGTTCATGGGGTGTTGCCTCCTCGCAGGCTGCCGATGCTGAGCGAGCCGGCGCTGACAGCCGGGCCTGGCGTCACTGGCTGGATGATGTCGGCGTCGGCCTCCGGTGCTGCGGCACTGTCCAGGCCATCGAGCATCGGCTGCGACGGCACGAAGAACAGGTTCCCGGTGACCGCTCGGCTGAAGTCCAGGATCCGGTCGTAGTTGCCGGGCGGTGAGCCGACGAACATGTTCTGCAGCATCTGCTCGGTGGTCGCCGGGGACCGGGCGTAGCCGATGAAATAGGTGCCGAACTCGCCTGATCCGACGGCGCCGAACGGCATGTTGTCCCGGAGGATCTTGATCTCCTCGCCGTCGACGTCGATGGTGGTCAGCGCGTTGTGCGCGGACGACGGCTTGACGTCGTCGGCTAGCTCGATGTCATCCAGCTTTGTCCGGCCGATGATCTTCTCTTGCTCGTCGATCGGAACGCTGTTCCAGGCGTCCAGGTCGTGCAGGTACTTCTGAATGATCACGTAGCTGCCGCCCGCATACGCCGGCTCCTCGGCGCCGATGATCGCAGCCTGCACCGCAGCCGTTCCTGTCGGGTTCTCCGTACCGTCGACAAAGCCCAGCAAATCGCGCTCGTCGAAGTAGCTGAAGCCATGCACCTCGTCCGCCACGGTTGCCGCGCCGGCCAGCCGGGTCATGATCTGCTGGGCAAGCTGGAAGCACAGGTCCATCCTGGTGGCCCGGATGTGGAACATCAGGTCGCCCGGGGTGCTGACGGCGTGGCGCCCGTCCGCGCGGATCTCGCGGAACGGATGCAAGCCGGCGGGCCTGGCGAGTCCGGTCAGCCGGTCCCAGGCCGACGGGCCGATACCGGTCACGCAGCTCAGCCGCCCGCTCAGGTCGCGGAACCCGACCGCCCTGACCAGGCCGGATACATCCGCGCACAGCCCCCTGGCGATCCTGGCGCTGGCCTCGTCTGAGTTGACGACAACGACCAGGAAGATCGCCGCCTTGGTCAGCGGCGCGGCAACCGGCTGGGGCTCTGGAGGAGCAGCTGTGCCCACCGGGACATCTTGTCGCACGCCCGCGTCGTGCTGTCATCGGCCCGCCGGAATGGCTCACCCGCCCGCCTGGTTTGCTTCGAGTAGGCGACCGCGGGAGGACGCGATGAGCACGACGACGCATGCTGGCGGTGCCAGCCCGGTCGACTTCGCCACCTACGGGGACTACGGGGACTTCCGCCCCAGAAAGCCGGCTGCCACCGCTGCCGCGGGCGAGTTTGTCCGGCCGGCTTATCCGTTCCAGGGCCGGATCACCGCGGATGGATCAAGCGGGTATCCGGCCGAGCCCGGCCGTTACCATCTCTACATTTGCTGGGCCTGTCCGTGGGCGAACCGCACGGCGATCGTCCGCGAGCTGCTCGGCCTCCAGAACGTCATCTCGCTGTCCGCGGTCGATCCGGTGCGCGACGGTCGCGGCTGGGCCTTCCGCCAGGGCGATGGCTACGGCCTTGACCCGGTGAACGGCTTTGAGTTCCTCCGTGAGGCCTACGAGGCGACCGAGCCCGGTTATGACGGGCACATTTCTGTGCCTGTGCTGTGGGACAAGCAGACCAGGCGCATCGTCAGCAACAATTTTCCCGACATCACGCTGGACCTGGACACCCAGTTCGGCTTGTGGGCCAACCCGGCGTATGACCTGTACCCGGAGCCGCTCCGGGCGCAGATCGACCAGCTCAACGATGTCGTCTACGCGACCGTGAACAACGGCGTTTACCGGTCCGGGTTCGCCACCTCGCAGACGGCCTACCACGACGCCGTAACCCGGCTGTTCGCGACGCTCGACGACCTCGAGCAGCGGCTGGCCACGCAGCGGTATCTGCTCGGCAGCTCGATCACCGAGGCCGACGTCCGGCTGTACGTGACGCTGGCCCGCTTCGATGCGGTGTACTACTCGCATTTCAAGTGCAACCTGCGGCGGATCGCCGACTACCCGAACCTGTGGGGTTACACGCGCGACCTGTACTCGGTACCTGCGTTTGCCAGCAACACCAGGTTCGACCAGATCAAGCGGCACTACTACACGACGCACCCGCACCTGAACCCCTCGCGGATCGTGCCGGACGGGCCGCTGCTCGATTGGAGCGCTCCATCCGGCCGGGAGCGCCTCGGGACGGGAGCGTGACGAGATGACTCAGTATGCGGATGCAGCCGACCTGGTGGGGCGGTCGGCCGCGGCCCTGGTCGGCGGCATTCCCGAGCAGCCGGCCGACGACGGGTTCTTCGGCCCGGCGAGCGTGGCGTGGCGGATCAGCGGCGACCTGACGGCTCCGGTTGCCGGGCTGCGCGCGCTGATCATCCAGGCGCTGCACCCCCTGGCGATGGCGGGCGTAGACCAGCACAGCAACTGGCGCGCCGATCCCGTCGGCAGGCTCGCCGCCACGTCGGCTTACGTGTCGACGATTACCTTCGGGGAACGGGCTGGCGCCGAGCGCGCGGCCGCTCGCGTGCGGCGGATCCATGAGCGGGTGAGCGGCGTCGACTCGGTGACCGGCCGGGAGTACAGCGCCAGCGACCCTGCGCTGCTGCTGTGGGTGCACGCGGCGCTGGTCGACTCGAACCTCGCCGCGCGGGAGCTGTTCGGCGTCCCTGTGCCACCGGACGACGCTGATCGCTACGTCGAGGAGATGGTCGTCGCGGCGGAACTGGTGGGCGTTCCGGCTGCGGACGTCCCGGACAGCGTCGCCGCGCTAGGCCGATATCTGGCGTGGGTAAGGCCGCAGCTGCGCCGCACGCCGGCGGCGGAGGAGTCCGCTGCCTACCTGCTCGATCCGCCAGGCCTTGACGAGGAGGTGGCCGAGATCTGGCAGGACATCAGGGAGGCGGTGCTGATCTGCCTGCCGGACTGGGCAAGGCAGCTGTACGGGTTCGCCGCGCCCGAGCTGACCGGCAGGCGCCGGGAGGAGATCCGACAGGCGCTGGGCGTGCTCGATGCGGTCTTCCTCGGCGAGCCAGGCGTACTCGAGGCCCGGCAGCGCATCACCTTGCGGATGCGAGCGGCAGCCCCCGCATGAGACGTGCTTTGCGGGTGCTCGCAGCGCTGACCGCGGGCACGGCGGTGACGGCCGCTGGCGTGGCGCTGGTCAGGCGGCGAGTCGGCCGGCTGCGCTTCGAGCGCGGCGTTGCGGCGGCTCAGCTGGCCGTACGCGGCGGCTTGCGGTACGCGGGCAGCGCGCCGCGGCTATTCATGGCTGCGGGCGAGGAGCGTCAGCAGCTGCGCACCGACCTAGCCATGCAGACGGCAGACGACGTGACGGCGACCCTCGGCACCATGAAGGGCGTCATGGTCAAGCTGGGCCAGATGGCCAGCTACGTCGACGAAGGGCTCGCTCCGTCCGTGCGGAGGACTCTCAGCCGGCTGCAGGACAGCGTGCCGCCGATGAGTGCTGAGCTGGCGGCCGGGATGATTGCCGAGGAGCTCGGAGCGCCGCCCGAGCAGATATTCGCCCGCTGGGACAGCCAGCCCATCGCCGCAGCCTCCATCGGGCAGGTCCACCGGGCCATCACCAGGGACGGGCTCGCGGTCGCGGTCAAGGTGCAGTACCCGGGCATCGCCGAGATGATGGCGGCCGACCTGGACAACGTGTCGCTGCTGCGCCGCATGCTGCGGGTGACCGCGCCGAGCCAGGACGTCGACAGCCTGGTCGCCGAGCTGCGCGATCGGGTGCTGGAAGAACTCGACTACCGCCGCGAGGCGGCCAACCAGCAGCGGCTGCACGACTACTTCGCGGGTCACCCGACGATCTCGATTCCCGGCATCGTGCCGGAGCTGTCCACCCGGCGAGTCGTCACGAGCGAGCTCGTGACCGGCGCGCGCTTTTCTGACGTGCTTGGCTGGGACCAGCGAGAGAAGGACCTGGCGGGCGAGACTCTTTACCGTTTTGTTTTCCGCAGCTTGTACGAGATGCGCGCGTTCAACGGCGACCCCCACCCAGGCAACTACGTCTTCCACGGCGGCGGCAAGATCACCTTCCTCGACTTTGGCATGGTCAAGCACTTCACCGACGCCGACCTGCTGCCGCTGATGGCGATGGCGCGGACGCTGTGCGTGGACGGCGACCCGCGGCAGTTCCGGGCCAGCCTGGAAGAGGCCGGCTTCCTCGTGCCCGGTGCGCCGCTCTCCGATGCGGAAGTCGTCGATCATCTCGCCGTGTTCTACCAGCTCATCCGGCAGCGCACGGCGGTCACGGTAACCGGCGAGTATGCCTCTGCCGTGGTACGCCGGTTCTTCGATGTGCGCAGCCCGGTGGCCCAATGGGCCCGGATCCCGCGCTCCTACGTGATCCTGCAGCGGATCAACCTCGGCTTGTTTGCCCTGCTAGGCGAGATGCAGGCGACGGCGAACTGGCGCGCGATCGCCGAGGAGATCTGGCCGTTCATGCAGGCGCCGCCGACCACCCCGATCGGCATGGCCGAGCTGGACTGGCTGGCCGCGCGCCCGCCGGTCGGCCCTGGCACCGGCCTGACCGCCGCCCGCTAGCCGGCCGCAGGCGGCACGGACCGGTGAAACGTGGCATCGGGATCGCCACGGCGAGGCGTCACATAGCGTGATCGAGTCTGTGCTGCCATGCGGGTGGCACAGAGGTCGGGTTGGTAATGTGCGAGCGGACCGGATAGCAAGGGTCCAGCTATGACAAATCATACTTTCCTAGGTTAGAGGGCGATGTGAAAGTCCTGATCACCGGCGGCGCGGGTTACATCGGCAGCACCGTCGCGTCGGCCTGCCTCGACGCCGGCGTCAGTCCGGTGATCTTGGACAATCTGGTCACCGGACGCCGGGAGTTCATCAGAGACCGCGAGTTCTACGAGGGGGACATCGCGGATGGCGAACTCATGGACAAGATCTTCGCCGAGCATTCCGATATAGAGGCGGTCGTGCACTGTGCCGCGCTCATCGTGGTACCGGATTCAGTTTCCGACCCGGTCCGCTATTACCAGTGGAACGTGGCCAAGAGCCTGGAAATGCTGCAGCATCTCATCCGCAACGGCTGCCACCGGCTGCTGTTTAGCTCATCGGCCGCGATCTACCAGGCGAGCGAAGGCGGCAGCGTGGACGAGGACTCGCCAATCGTCCCGCTGAGCCCGTACGGCCGGACCAAGGCGGTCTGCGAGGGCATGTTCGCCGACATCGCCGCGGGTACACCTATGAGGGTGGTGTCCCTGCGCTACTTCAACCCCATCGGCGCCGACCCGCAGTTGCGCAGCGGCCTGCAACTCCGGTATCCCTCGCACGCGCTGGGCAAGCTGATCCAGGCGCACCAGGCAGGCGAGGCGTTCCAGATCACCGGTGCCGACTACCCGACCAGGGACGGTTCGGGCATCCGCGACTACATCCACGTATGGGACCTGGCATCGGCCCATGTCGCGGCCCTGCGGTTTTTCGACGCGGCGATCGGCGGCGCCACCTCGCTCGCCATCAACCTGGGCACTGGCACCGGCACCACCGTCCGTGAGCTGGTCGCCGCCTTCAACAGCGTGGTCTCGCCGCCGGTTTCGGTGGTGGAGGCGCCGCGGCGGCCCGGCGACCCGGCTGGCGCTTTCACCCGGAGCGAGCGAGCTCGCCGGCTGCTGGGCTGGGCGCCGGCACACTCGCTTGCCGATGGCATCGAAGACTCGCTGCGCTGGGCAGCGGTCCGCGACTCGGTCCTGGCTCACGCCGAGTGATCACCACTACCGTGACAACTGTGGCGAAGCGGTAGCTAATCGCCCTCCCTTATGCAACCGTTGCCGTATTCCCTGAGCCGGCCCGGCGCACGGGCCCGGAAGGGCAGGTGTCGGACTTAGTGACCGGGGCATCCCAGCAGGCGCTCGCGGTGACACTCGCGCTCGGCGGCGCTCTCTGCTATGCCGTCGCGGCAGTGGCGCAGCAGCGCTGCGCGGCCCGGCTCGACTCGGGGACTGCGCTCGACGCACGACTCGTGCTGCGGCTGGCGCGCGCCCGCGGCTGGCAGCTCAGCATGATTGCCGTGCTCACCGGATATGGACTGCACGCGGCCGCGCTCGCGATCGGCAATCTGGTGATCGTCGAGCCGGTGATCCCGCTGGGCCTGCTGATGGCGCTGCTGCTGGGGGCCCGTACGGAGGGCCGCCGGCTGTCCTGGTCAGAGTGGGCAGCGGCGGTGGCGACAGTGGCCGGCCTGGCCGTCTTCCTCGTCGCGGCGGAGCCCTCGGGCGGAAGCCGGACGGCTCCGGCGACGTCACTGGGGGTGGCCACGACTGGCGCGGTGCTGACGGCGGCCGTGTGCTGGGTCGTGACGCGGCGGGTATCGGCGCACCACCGGGCCCTGCCGCTCAGCGTCGCCGGTGGCATCGCCGCGGGCGTCACCGACTCGCTGACCAAGACGGTTGCCCCGCTCGCGGGCGTGCAGCAGATCGCGCTTCTCGGTGACGCGCGCCTCTGGCTCCTCGCCCTCGCTGGCCTGCTGGCCCTCACCTTGCAGCAGAACGCGTACCGCGCGGCAGGCCTCGCCGCGTCGCTCCCGGCGTTCGTTGTGCTTCAGCCCCTGACAGGCTCGCTGCTGGGAATGATGATCTACCACGAGCGGGTCGGCGGCGGCGGCCTGCGGATCACGGTCGAGGTGCTGGCTGTGCTCGCGGCCATCTGGGGGATAGCCAAGCTCGCCAGCTCCGTCATTGCCGAACTTGCGCGCCTGGGCGCGCACTCCTCCTCGGCGCTGGATCCAGCTCGCTGAGCCGACCGAGCACCCCTGAGGGCTGGCGAATACGCCACCCGCGTGACATCGTCGCCTTAATCGGCTGGCGACCCGCGGTCTTCGGGCGGCCGAAAGGCAGGTGGCCTGCTCGTTGACCGGCGTACCGGAACAGGCCCTCGCCATGGGCTTCGCGCTGGCGGGAGCGCTGAGCTACGCCGTCGCGTCGGTGACCCAGCAGCGGACAGCCGCCGCGGAAACGTCCGGCCGGTCGCTCGACCCGGCGCTCGTGCTGCGACTGCTCCGGTCACGGACCTGGCTGCTCGGGCTGGTGGCAGTGATCGTCGGCTATCTCCTGCAGGCAGTGGCCCTCGATCTCGGCAGGCTGCTGGTCGTCGAGCCGGTGTTCCCGCTCGGCCTGCTGCTGGCGCTCGTCCTGGCCGCTCGTGCTGATCGCAGGAGCCTGCGGCTGCCCGAGTGGACGGGCGCTACCGCGGCCGTAGCCGGGCTCGCCGTGTTCCTGATCGCGGCCGAGCCAACAGGCGGCAACCGGACGGCTCCGGCGACGTCTCTCGGCGCGACGGCCGTCGTGGCGGTCGCCGTCGCCGGGGTGTGCTGGCTGGCTTCTCTCAGGGCGGCCGGGCCGCGCCGGGCGCTCGTCCTGAGCGTGGGTGGCGGAGCAGGAGCGGGCGTCACGGACGCGCTGACCAAGACCGTTGCCGCGCTAGCGGGTCCGCTCCGGTTTGCCCTCTTTGGCGACGTCCGGCTGTACCTGCTCGCTGCGTGCGGTCTGGTCACACTGACGGTGCAGCAGAACGCATACCGCGCAGCCGGACTGGCCGCATCGCTGCCCGCATTCGTCGTGCTCGAGCCGGTAGTCGGCTCGCTGCTCGGGTTGTTCCTTTACCATGAGGGTGTCGGTGACGGGCCCCTGCGAATCGCGATCGAGGCCGTTGCGGTGCTGACCGCACTCTGGGGGATCGCGAGCCTGGCCCGCTCAGTGAGCACCGAACATGCACGGTCGGCGGCCATCGCTGCCACCCCCGCGGAGCCTGCCGCCTGAATCTCTCCGCCCGCCCAATCCCTGACGGGCATCCATCTTCTGCCTCACTCTGCGAAGGAGCCAGCATGCCCAACTATGTGCTCACCGGCGCGCCCGGTGCCGGGAAGACCGCTATCGTGCGGCAGCTGGAGGTTGACGGCTACCGGGTGGTGGCAGAGGCCGCCACCGACGTGATCGCGCTCGAGCAGGCGCTCGGGCGGCCGGAGCCACATGCGCATCCCGGCTTCATCGACAAGATCGTTGAGCTGCAGCGCCTACGGCAGGCGGCGGCTGATAGCCCGGACGGGGACGTCGTGTTCTTCGACCGATCCCCGGTGTGCACGCTGGCGCTGAGCCGCTATCTGGGGTGGGCGGAATCGGCCCAGCTCGCCAAGGAAGTGGATCGCGTGCTGCGAGCTGGCGTCTACGCCAGGACCGTGTTCTTCGTCGAGAGCCTCGGCTTCGTCACCCCGACAGACGCACGGAGGATCAGCCTGGCCGACAGCTTGTTGTTCGCCGACGTGCATCGGCGTACGTACACCGAGCTCGGCTTCGAGCTCGTCGACGTGCCCCCCGGCCCGCTAGACGTCCGCGTCGACCTGGTGCGCCGCGGGATCGGCCTCGCCGCGAGCGGCACGCCGCTCAGACAAACGCGCCGAGACCGGTGATTGCCCGGCCGACGATCAGCGTGTTGATCTCGCGAGTGCCCTCGTAGGAGTAGATCGCCTCGGCGTCCGCGACGAACCTGCCGACCTGATGCTCCAGCAGGATGCCATTGCCGCCCAGCAGCTCGCGTGCCCAGCCGACCGTCTCCCGCATGCGCACCGTGCAGAAGGCCTTGGCCAGCGCGGAATGGTGGTCCTTTGCCAGACCCTGGCCTTGAAGTTGGGAGAGCCGGACACACAGGCACGCCGACGCGGTCACGTTCGACAGCATCCTGACTAGCAAGTCCTGGACGAGCTGGAAGCCGCCGATCGGCCGGCCGAACTGCTGCCGCTCCCGTGCGTACGCCAGCGCGTACTCGTAGGCGCCACGAGCACAGCCTGTTGCCATCCACGCCACGCCCGCCCTGGTCAGGCGCAGCACCCGGGCGGTGTCGCGGAAGGTAGTCGCCTGCTGGAGCCGGTTCTCCTCCAGAACTCGGACGTTGTCGAGCGTTATCTCGGCATTCTGGACGACCCGCAGCGCGATCTTGTTGCGCATCTTGGCGGGGCTGAACCCGTCTGTCCCCGCCTCCACCACAAAGCCCTTGACCTGGTTGTCGGCCACATCCCTGGCCCAAACGACGACGTAATCGGCGAAGGTAGCGTTGCCGATCCACTTCTTCTGGCCATTCAGCACCCAGACATCGCCATCGCGCTGGGCAGTCGTCGTGAGGCCGCCGGCCGCGCCTGAGCCAACACCGGGCTCGGTCAGAGCGAACGCGCCGACCTTCTCCAGCCGGGCCATGGGCGGCAGCCAGCGCTGCTTCTGCTCCTCGGATCCGCACAGGTAGATCGAGCCCATCGCCAGGCCGCCGTGCACGCCCATGAAAGTGGCGATGGAGCAGTCGGTTCTGGCTAGTTCCATGGCGATCATGCCGTCGAGCAGCGGGTCGCCGCCAGGACAGTCATAGCCCTCGCACGCCAGCCCGGCGATGCCGAGCGCAGCGAGCCCGGGCACGAGATCGTGCGGGAACTCCTCCCTGGTCCAGTACCGGTTGATGACCGGCGCGACCTCCTTCTCCATGAACTCGCGCACCGCTAGCAGCTGCTGGCGGCCTGCCGGGTCGAGCAGCTCCTCCAGCAGGTAGAAGTCAGCGTTCAGGAGAGGGTCCATGGCTTGTCTCCCTAACGGGCGGCTCGTCGTTACGGTGCGGCGAGGAACTGGCTGATCACAGGCGCGAGCTCGCTGGCTTCTGTGACCAGGCCGAGGTGCCCGCCCTTGAACACGTGCAGCTCCGAATCGGGAATCAGCCGGTGCATGAGCCGCGCATTGGCCAGCGGGATGATCGGGTCGTCGTCGCCGGACACGATCAGCGTCCGCTGCCGGATCCGCGGCAGGAACGGCACGCTTGTCCAGCCCAGGCCGGCGGCCAGCTGGTAGAGGTAGCCGGTCCTGGACCCTAGTCGGTTGTCCGCGTTCATGGCTGCGGCCACCCGGCCGGGGTCGGTGCGCGCGCTCCCGCCGTACAAATCGCCGGCCACTTCAGCCAGGTAGCTGCGGTCGGTGTACCGCCGCGGCGTTGCCATGCGCGCGAGCACCGAAGGCCGGGCCGGGACCATGAGCATGCCGGTAGCGGTGCTGACCAGCACCAGCCTGCGGCAGCGCGGCGCCTGCACGGCCGCGAAGTGCTGAGCGACCGCGCCGCCCCACGAGATGCCGAGCACGTCGGCGCTCTCGTGGCCGAGTTCGGTCACCAGCCGGCCGATCAGACGGCACAGGCCGGTAAACCGGTACGGCGTCGCGGGCAGCGGCGAGCCGCCCACACCTGGCACGTCAAACCTGATGACCTCGATCGCCGGATCGAGCGCGTCCACGAACGGCTGCAGCAGCTCCAGACTCGCCCCGATGCCGTTGACCAGCAGCAGCGGCGCGGTGGTGGCAGACCTGGTGCGAAAGCGGCGGCGGGCTGGCCGCACGGCGACGCGCACGAGCTGGCTGCCGATGGCAACGCTCCGCACGTTCGGAGCCGACGGAGCCTCAGCGGTCGTGGACATATGTCCCCGGAGCCGGGCACAGCACTGGGAAGTCCTTGCTGCCCGCCTTAGCCCGGCGCTTCTTCGTTCCGCCGCTGCGGGCGGTGAGCCACGACGAGTAGTGCGGCCACCAGCTACCGCCGACCGTCGTCGCGCTGCCGAGCCACGCCGTCGGGTCAGCTGGGTTGTCCTCGGCTATCTGGAACGTTGCCTTCGGGTTGTCCGGCGGGTTGACCATCGATGCGATGTGCCCGCTGGTGGACAGCACGAAGGTCACCGGGCCCCCCAGCAGCTGAGTGGTGCGATAGCACGACTGCCACGGGCACAGGTGGTCGGCGATGCCTGCCACCACGTAGGTGTCGGTATCGACTTTGGACAGGTCGACTGGCGAGCCGAGCATGGTGGCAGCGTCGGGCTTGACGAGCGAGTTGTCCAGGGCAAGCCGGATGAAGTCGTGGTGCA
>Ga0126378_10004190_pt1 | contig 10963 bp, 9 predicted proteins | sample PanSoiMetPlot_23_FD_92587 | JGI IMG/M metagenome (GOLD analysis project Ga0126378, IMG submission 92587) | Tropical forest soil microbial communities from Panama - MetaG Plot_23 | ecosystem: Environmental > Terrestrial > Soil > Tropical forest > Bulk soil | place: Panama | collected 2016-02-17
GTTTGCGATCCGCTGCGACGGCGCCGGCCAGGAAAACTACAAGGATGGAAGCCCGAAGAAGTGGTGGTCGAAGCTCACTGTTGTAAAAGATGGTCGCGATCTTCAGAAAAAAGAAATCGTCGTCAACGACCCCCTGGTGTATGGGGGCGTTCGCGTGTATCAAGCCAGTTACGGTCCGACCGGAAAACTCGACACGCTAACCTTCACTGCAAGTGGCCGTGACGGCGGAAAGAAACAGATTTCGCTCGGAGTCGACGAAACCGCTGCTCTCGATGCGGACACCGACGTGAAGCTCGCGGAATTCATCCCCGACTACGTAGTACGCGACAACCAGGTCTATACGCGGTCGAACGACGTAGAAAATCCCGCCGCTCACCTGGTAGTCAGTTCCAAAAAGTCCGAAAAGCAAATCAATTTCTGGCTTCCCCCAATCGAAGGCTTTGCCGAGAACGAGCAGTCGCCTTACCAGTTCACCGTTGACGATCTGAAGATGGGCTACTTCACGGGTCTCGAAGTTTCGCACGAACCCGGCCAGTGGGGAGTTTGGGCGGGCGTGCTGCTGATGTGCGTCGGCCTGGGGTTCGTCTTCTATGTGGCGCACACGCGTTTCTGGGTGGTCCCAATTCGCGACGAAAAAGGGCAGTTAGTTCTGTGGGTCGGCGGCACGGTCAATCGCAATCGTGACGCTTTTGAGCAGCGCTTCCAGACGCTTAGCGAGAAAATCCAAGCCGAGATGAAAACAGTTGTGAAATTACCAGCGAATTCTGAGGCGCAAGTAGCTTCGCTGGCTTGAGACGAAACAAACGGAGGAGGAAATCATGGCGCGTGCACGGGTCGAACAGCAATCCCCAACGACGGGAAACACGCTCATCGTGATGGTGGGACTTGGAGTTACCTTCCTGCTGTTCATGGCGTTCTTAAATGTGGTGAAGACCGGCAACCTGCTCAATGAATCGAACCTGCTCTATGCCGCGCTGATCTTCTACGCGGGGGCAGGCGCGCTGTATCTGGGGTTTGGCGTCACTGGAACTGACTCCTATGTGAGGTTTGCCTCTCTAGCCACATGGGCGGGGCTCGCTGCCAACACCGGCGCGGTGATTCATCGCTGGTATGAAGCCGGACATCCTCCCTTCGCCAGCATCTACGAGATGTTGTTGAGCTTTGTGTGGACGCTTGCAGTGCTCACTCTCATCGCCGAGAAAAAATATGGCGTCAAGGTGATCGGCACGGTGACCATGCCGGTGGCGATCGTCGGCGTTGTTCTGATGCAGCTTCTGCGCACCGATGTCCACCCGCTGGTCCCGGCCCTTCAATCCACTTGGCTTCACGTGCACGTGACTCTGGCCATGCTGGCGTACGCGGCGTGCGCGCTCAGTTTCGCGCTCGCGATGATGTTCCTGATCCAGGACAAAGTAAGAACCGAAACCTTCCTGGCGGCGACCAGCCTTTGCACAGTCGGGGTCTATATCGGAATCCTCACCCGCTTTGAGAAGTGGGGTGGCCTGAGCCTTATCGCTTGGAACGCGCAGGAGAAGGCCGAAGTCTTCCTGCAACGCGGCGTACGTTTGTTCGTCGTGGTTCCTGATCTTGGCTGGTTGATGCTGCTGGTCACGCTTGTCGTTGCTGCCCCGTTCGCGCTCTACGTCGTCGGCCGCGTGACACAGGACGAGTCGTTCTACACGATCGCCAATCGCGCCGTGTTCGTCAGCATCCTGCTGCAGGTACTGGCATTCGCGGTATTCCTCTTGCGCGCGTCTACCGGCCAATATCCTTCCCTCGACGCCGAAGGCCTTTATACGACTAGCCTCGCGGCCAGCCCGTTCATTCTCTCCGGACTGGTCGGTGGAATCTTCACCTCGCTGCTCTACCTGCTTCTGTTGTGGCGGCGCAATGATCTCGAGCGCCTGTTGCCCACGGGCGACAATCTCGATCGCATCACCTACAAAACAATTTGTATGGCATTTCCGCTGCTCACCCTGATGATTGCAGCCGGCGCCTATTGGGCCAATCGCACCTGGGGTTCTTATTGGAGCTGGGATCCGAAAGAAACCTGGGCCGCGATCACCTGGCTGGTATACGCCGGCTACCTTCATATGCGGATCACGCGCGGCTGGCGTGGTCGCCGTGCTGCGTATTTCGCGATCCTGGGATTTGCGGTGGTGATGTTCACATTCTTTGGCGTAACGTATTTGTTGCCCGGAATGCATGCTTATGCGTGATCGATTTGACATCGGATCACGAGGACGGCAGTGATGGTACGGGTGGTTGCAATGCGCAGGGAAACGAACAACGGCCTATCGTCGATGCGGGTCAACTGGCAGGTCAAGCTGGTCCTGCCCGTTGCGTTCGTTCTGCTGAACGGCTTGATGCTCTTCCTGCTGGCGACCGTTTCGCTCCGTGACCCCGAGCGGCACCAGGTCCTCATCGTCGCGGGCGTAGGTGCGGTAGCCATCTGCGCCGCGGTGCTGCTCGCATTGGCGTACTTCGTTCAGCGGCCCATGGTCGAGTTACAAGAGAAGATTGCGCGAGTAGGAGAGGGCGATCTTAACGTCGGAGTGGCCTTTGCCAAACGCAACGACGAGATCGGGGACCTTGGGCGAAATTTCAACCGCATGGTCGTGCAACTTCGCGAAAGCCGCGAAGAAATCGAACTGCTTCATCGCACCCAGATGTCGCGCGCCGAACACCTGGCGACACTCGGCGAGCTGGCTGCCGGCCTTGCGCACGAAATTCGCAATCCGCTTGCCGGAATCGCCGGTGTCATTGAAATCATCGGACGCGACCTGCCCTCGACCAGTCCGGCCCGCGCTGTCGTTAAAGATGTCCGACTGGAGATTGCGCAAATCAACCGCATCTTGACGGACCTGCTGCAGACGGCCCGGCCACATCCACCTGAGGTTCGGCCGAGCGATTTGAATGTCACCGTTGAGCACGCGGTGATGTTGGTTCGCCAGCAGGTGTTGTCGAAGCCAATCCAGGTCGAATTGCAAAAGGATTCTGCACTTCCGACCGTTGAGCACGACAGCGATCAGATGCATCAAGTCCTGCTCAATTTGCTTCTGAATGCGGTGCAAGCTATCGAAGGACCCGGCATCGTTCGGGTCGTACTATCGTCCTCGGAAGAAGAGGCGTTGATCACCGTCTCCGATACCGGGCGCGGCATCGCTCCCGAGAATCTTTCCAATATCTTCCGCCCGTTCTACACCACAAAAGGCAACGGCACCGGGCTGGGCCTTTCCCTGGCACGCCGGATCGTCGAGGGCCACCACGGTCACATCGAGGTCAGCAGCGAAATCGGCATCGGGACGGAATTCCAGATCTTCTTGCCTTTGCGGCAGAGCGCCCCTGCAGCGGTAGCCTCTTAATCCCTACTAGCAGCGATTTTGCGACGGAAGTCGTTCGTTTTCGCTTCCGATCCGGCGACCGCCCCGGCGCGTTCCGCCTGCGCCGTAGTAAGCTAATGGCTCATGCCAGCAGAGAAGATCCTCATCATCGACGACGAGCGCCTTGTGCGTTGGTCGCTTCGGCAGAAGTGTGAGGAGTGGGGATACCAGGTAGTCGAAGCGGAGTCGGGCGAGCCGGGGTTGAAGGTCGCCCAGCACGAATCTCCGGACCTTGTGCTGCTCGACGTGCGCATGCCCGATCTCTCTGGACTGGAAGTTCTCGATCAACTGAAAAAGAACGGCGACGCCCGCGCCGTCATCATGATTACCGCCGACCCGCAGCTGGATGACGTGAAGGCCGCGCTCAAACTGGGCGCCTACGACTTCGTCGGTAAGCCCCTCGACTTCGACGAACTCCACGTCACCATCAAAAACGCGCTCGAGACCACGCGACTTCGCACCGAGGTTCAGTCCCTGCGCGGCGAGATGCATCGGCGTGCCGGCTATCACAACGTCGTCGGCATCTCAGGCAAGATGATCGAGCTGATGAACTTCATCCGCAAAGTCGCCGCCAGTGAAGCGACGACGATCCTGATTCAGGGTGAGAGCGGCACTGGTAAAGACTTAATCGCAAAGGCGATCCACTACGAGAGTGCCCGCGCTGAAAAGCCGTTTGTCGCGATCAACTGCTCGGCCATTCCTGAAACGCTGATGGAGGCTGAACTGTTCGGCCACGAAAAAGGGGCCTTCACCGACGCCAAGCAGATGAAGAAGGGCCTGTTCGAGATGGCCGACGGCGGCACGCTGTTTCTCGACGAAATCGGAGAACTTTCTCCACTTCTCCAGGCAAAGCTGCTCCGCGTGCTGGAAGATCAAGTCATTCGTCGCGTGGGCGGCGTGCGCGATATGCAGGTCGACGTCCGCGTCATCGCGGCATCGAATCGCGATCTCGAAAAAGCGGTTCGGGACGGACAATTCCGGCAGGATCTTTACTATCGTCTGGCCATCATCGCTATCTTTATTCCGCCGTTGCGCGAGCGGAAAGAAGATATCCTACCGCTGGTCGATTTCTTCATTGATCGCTACAACCGCAAGTTCAAGAAATCGATTCGCGGTATTGGCGACGATACGCGGCGTCTCCTGCTAACTCACACCTGGCCCGGCAACGTGCGCGAACTCAAGAACACGATTGAACGCGCCATGATTCTCGAGGATGAACAGGTTCTGCGGCCGATGTATCTGCCTTTTTCCGTCGCCGATACCGGCGGTCGCACGCTCTTTGAACGTAGTGCTGCTCCGGAGAACGGCCAGGCTTTGCCGAACGGTCGCATGCTGCCCCGGCTTTATATTCCCGATGGCGGTACCTCGCTCGAAGAAGTCGAGCGGGCGATGGTCGAACTTGCGATGCGGCAAGCGAACAATAACCAGACGCAAGCCGCGAAACTCCTCGACATCAGCCGTGATGCTCTCCGTTACAAGCTCAAGAAATTCGGGCTGATGCACGGGGAAGAAGAAGAATCGCCGCAGTCGTCTCCGAATCCCTCTGGCGTTCGCTGAGGAATCAGTAGCGCGGGCATCCCGCCGACTGTCGGGTGGTCGTCCCGCCCACGAAGTGCCGACTCCGCGCCATTAGGCACCGACCATCATCTCGTTGCCGTCTGCGGCGCTTCCCCGAAGCGTTGAGTTGCGTAGCCGATGATGGTTCCCACGATGCCACCGGGGAGCATGATCTCAAAGTAGTAGTGATTTGGACCGGGTTGCATCGCCGCCACTGCGTACGCTAGCAAAAGTCCAACAGCAAGCCCGAAAACGATCCCAAGAGCCAATGAATTCACCTTGCGCGCGAAGAATCCGATCAGCACGCCCGCGATCAGTCCTTTGACCGTCGATCCGAGCACGATCCCTAGCAACTGGTTGCGCACGGCCGGCGTGAACCACGCGCTCAACCCGTCGAGCACTCCGAGAATTCCTCCCAGCAGCAATCCAATCAGCGCTTTGTTCATGGTCGTCTCCAGCGGGAGAGCCCGCTCTATCGTTCTATTCCACGTGCTGCGAAAATCCTTTAGCGTGGCCGCCAAAAAATCAGCAGGGTCCGCGCGAGCAAGTAGGCGAGCAGTAGCAAGATCCAAACCTGGTTCCGCCGGATCCACCGCCATGCGCGGCCAAACGGCCCTTCTGGATACGCGCTGACAGACATTCCATCCAGAAAGTGGGCCACATCAGCCGCCAGCTCTGGGACCGTAAGATAACGCTCAGCGGCATCGGTCGCGGTTGCTTTTTGTCGGATTGCCACCAGTGCTTTGGGGGCCGGCGAAGCATCCGCGAGCAGAAATTGGAGAATCGTTCCAAGTGAGTACACGTCCGCGCGCTGATCGAGTTTCGTGTCGCCACGGACCTGCTCCGGAGCCATATATCCGGGTGTGCCGAGAACACTGCCGTGGGCGGTCTGCATCGACGAGGGCGTCGCGCCCGCAGTTTCTGAATTCTGACTCGCAAGCGGACCTGTTGCCTCGCCCGACTGCAGCAGCTTCGACAATCCCCAGTCCATGACCAGGACTTCTCCAAACGGCCCGATCATGACATTCGCTGGCTTCAGATCGCGATGCAGAACTCCGTGAGCATGCGCAAACGCGACCGGATCGCAAATTCGCAGGAAAATTCGCAGGCGGTCTGACAGATTCGTTGTCGTACCGAGATACTCATCCAGCCGCTTTCCCTGCACAAGCTTCATCGTGTAGTAAGGGCGCCCGTCGGGCATCACGCCCGCGTCGTGCACCGGGACGATTCCGGGATGCTCAAGCTTCGCGATCACGCGCGCTTCCTGTAGCAAACGAGCGGACAACGCGCCTTCCCCGTCCGGCACGCTGATGACCTTGAGTGCGACCCTTCGCTCGAGTTCGGTGTCTTCCACGCAGAACACGCCGCCCATTCCACCTTGGCCGAGCTTTTCGACCAGCCGGTAGCGAGTCCCGCTCAGATCAGGAGCATCTGCTGCCTCGCGCAATCGCTCGAGCGCGGAGTCGCTGAGATAGCGCGTCACGGCTTCACTCCGAGCAGCGTCTGGGCCTCGCGACGAAACTCCTCTTCAGTTGCAGTCATCGCGCGCAGTTCGTCCAGCACAACGCGGCGGAATTCCCGACGTGCATAGGCGAGATAGTTCGTCACGTCGGTCGGCTTGATCCCAAAACGCCGGGCGACCTCATCGTAGGTGAGCATCTTGCCACCTTCTTCAATGTCGTACAGCTCAAGAAGCTGGAAGTGGACCGACTTTTTCTTCTCGTCACATTCGTGCTTCAGTCGATCGACCGCCAATCCGAAGAGGCTGCGAGCCAACTCGCGAGCGAACAGAGTTTCAGGATCATCGGGCGCTGCAATTTCGAGGGGTCGAATCTCGCCCTCCGCGGATTCAAAGTCGAGCGGGACGAAAGTCCTATCCCCGCCCCTCTTAAAGCGCTGCGCCGCTTTGTCCTCATTCATCACCAGTCCATCCACGCAAACGCGAACGTAGGTTCGGAGGCGGGCGCGCGCGGGATCGAAACGATCCAACAGGTGTCTTTCCATCAGGTGGATGAAGAACTCCTGCGTCAGATCTTTAGCTGGTTCGCTTTCCTTGTTCCAATGCAGGCGGATGTACTTGTACACCGGTTTCCAGTAGGCGCCAACCAACGTATCCAGCGCACGTTCGCGCTCTTGCGGATTGCCGCTTCGCACGCCCTCAATCAAGGAGAAACGCGTGGAAGGGAATTGATGCTGCGCTCCGCCGATGCTCGTATCGCGCCCCATCTCGGTGAACTCAGCGGAGTGTACGCGGAGAAAAAGCGCGGCACAAGCAAGGTGGCTTGCGCCAAGCTATCGAATAAGCAGCAGAAGAGCGGATGTCCGGAGCCACGAGCGACCAGCCACAAGCTACCAGCCACGGGCTACGAGCCACAAACCACCAGCCAATAGAAAAGGGGAGATCCGACCGAATCTCCCCGGGGCGCCAGCATTAGGAGCGGATGATAGGCGCCAGATGGTCAAACTGTGGTGCCGGCAGTCGCCTTTGCGGGCGTTTCAAGGTGGAACAGCCGATGAACCACTGCGGCCATCTGCTCTTGTGCCACCTTCTCCGGAGACTCTTTGAGTTCGCGAGCCAGCGAACCAGCAATTTTGCGAGTAATGCGCGCTGCAACTTCCCCGAATAATGCATCCTGGTACTTGGAAAACGGCCCGCACTCGTGCTTGAAAGACTCCAGTTCCTGTCGGGAAATCTCGTCCAAACGCGCGCGCAGCGCGACGATCGTCGGCACCACGCGTTCCGATAAAAGTTTGACGCCGGAAGCCCTGCGCTTCGTCTTCGACGATCTTCTGCGCTTCGATAGCCGCGGCCTCCCGCTCACCCGAATTGTGGGCGACCACGCGCTCCAGATCGTCGAGATCGTACAGAAACGTGGCTTCGATCTCCCGAACCGTAGGATCCACGTCCCTCGGCAATGCGATATCAACCAGAACAAGCGGTCGCGAGCCCCGCTGGCTGGTGATCGATTCGGCTTCGTCGCGGGTCAGAACATAGTGCGGGCAGGACGTTGAACTGATTACGATGTCCGCCGCCGCCAAGTGCTCCCAGCGATCTTCAAAGCGTGCCGCGCTCCCCCCGAGGGTGGCCGCTAATTCTTGCGCGTGCTCAAGCGTGCGGTTGATGACGCAGACTGAACTCGCACCATGATTCACGAGATAGCGCGCCGAAAGCTCGCTCATCTTTCCCGCGCCGATCACCAGGACGCGCTTATTTTCAAGAGTTCCCAGAACGTGTTTCGCAAGTTCGACGGCGGCATAGGGAACCGACACCGCCGAATTCCCAATCGCCGTCTCATTGCGTACGCGCTTGGAGACCGTCAGCGCCTTCTGCAGCACAGCGTCGAGAAATCGCCCCGTGCTCCCGGCTTTTTGCGCCTGCGCCCACGCATTCTTCACTTGCGAAACGATCTGTGGCTCTCCCAGCACCATCGAATCCAGGCTCGAAGCAACCCGGAAAATGTGCAGGACAGCCATCTCGTCCAGAAGTCGATAGAAATGCTTCCATTCGCAGAGCTTCAAACCGTATTCGGCCGTCAGGAAGCGCAGCACCGAGTTCACCGCCAGCGTTGGATCGCTCGCCCAGAGGAAGAATTCGGTTCGATGGCAAGTACCGAGAACGACAATCTCTTCAATGCCCTCGGCTTGCGACAACTGCGTGAGTGCCTCGAGTCGTCGGTTTTCGCTGATCCAGTAGCGCTCCCGAACAGCCACGGGCGCCGTTCGATGGTTCAAGCCGATCACCATTAATGTCGGTTCCACTGCAACACTCCCTCGGATCCCTCGTCGTTTGAAGGGCATCCCCGGTGCCAAAGGGGTCCGTGGTCCACTCGAAGGATAATCGCGTACTGTTTTCAACCGCTTGATCGATGGGACCTCACGCCCTCTAGGCGAGTCACGGTGGTACATTGCGGGTTCTCACGCCTGATCACGCGTTTTTTAACGCTTGTCCGCTTATGTCGCATTCCTTCCCAAATCGGTAGTTCCTTACACTTCAATGCCATACGTGAACCGGGCCCTCTGGTACGGAGCGTGCCGTATACACACATCGAGGGGGAGTCGTGTGCCCTCGTCAATCGATCAGGAGAAGAAAGAATGAAAATCAGTTTGCAGAGATTACTGGTTGTGGTGGCTGTCATGGTTGCCTGTTCCACATGGACCTTCGCCGCCGACTCGGGTGCCGACCTCTACAAGGCAAAGTGTGCGAGTTGCCACGGAGCCACGGGCAAGGGTGACACGGCCATGGGCAAAGCAATGAAGGTGAAAGATCTGGGCTCGGAGGAAGTGCAGAAGCAGTCCGACGCAGACTTCACTACCATCATCGAGAAGGGCAAGAAACCCATGCCCGGTTACGAAGGAAAAGTCACAAAGGACCGGATCACTGACTTGGTGAAATACATTCGCACCTTGAAATAGACCCCTTTCGCGATCGTCACCAATACGAGTCGGGCCGGCTTTTTGAGCGGCCCGATATTTTTAGCAACTGATCGGTGATTCATCCCTCATTCGCCCCACGCGTCGAACCAACACGCAAAAATCCCCTCCATGGCTCTGGTAATCACCTGAATCACACGCTGCGTTCAAAGTTGTATACTTCTCAGCCTGCTGAATTTCTCCGCTCAACATTAACGACCTAACCTGAGGTCCCCGGCCTCGTCCAACTCCAGTACGGAGAGGCCCAACCCGGTGTGGCGCCGGAGAGTTCGCCACGCGGAGGACACGGATGCGTGACCACGAATCCACCCAGGACGATTCCAAAGGTCCAGTCGCCGTAGAAGACAAGCCGGGTGTTTCCCGGCGTGATTTCCTCAAGATCTCGACTGTAGCCGCGGCCGTACCTGTTGTCGCCGGCCCGAAAGGCGTTATTGCGGCCGGACAAGAGGTTCCCGTCTACGGGCCCGGTAAGGTTCCGATCGAACTGAGTGTCAATGGGAAGGCTTACAAGACGAGCCTGGAGCCCCGGGTCACATTGCTTGATGCGCTGCGGGATTCTCTCGACATCACGGGCGCCAAGCGCGTCTGCGATCGCGCAGAATGTGGCGCCTGTACGGTGCTGCTCGACGGCAAGGCCGTCTATGCCTGCTCGATGCTCGCCATCGAAGCGCAGGGCAAGAAGATCACGACGGTCGAATCGATGACCGAAGGTGGCGAACTTCATCCTATCCAGCAGGCCTTTGTCGACAACGACGGATCGCAATGCGGCTTCTGTACGCCCGGCTTTGTACTGGCATGCAAGGCGATGCTTGACAAGCATCCTGATCCCACGCCCGAAGATCTTGTCCATGAACTCAGCGGCAACGTCTGCCGCTGTGGAACGTATGCCGGCATTCGCGCTGCGATCGCACAGGTCGCCCGGAAAGGAGCCTAACCATGGCCGACTATCAATGGCCAGATCCCGAACATCGCACCCTGATTGGCCAGCGCGTCTCGCGCGTCGATTCCCCCGATAAGGTTGCCGGCCGCGCTCGCTATACCTACGACGTTAAACGCCCTGGCATGCTGTTCGGAAAAATGGTGCGTTCGCCATATGCGCACGCCAAAGTGCTGAGCATCGATATCAGCGCCGCGGAACAAATGCCCGGCGTGAAAGCCATCGAAATCGTTCAGAAGCAGGGGTCAACCGTTCACTGGGCTGGGGATGAAGTGGTTGCCGTTGCCGCTGTCGACGAAGCCACCGCGGAAGATGCGGCCCGCGCGATCAAGGTGAAATATCAAAAGCTGCCCCACCTTGTCAGCGATGCCGAACCACCCGCCGGTGCCGCCCAGAGTCAGGGCCCGCTCAGCATCGATGACATCGGCGACATGATCGACAACCAGGTCCCGGATAACCAGATCATCGGGCAGATCAAGCAGTACGGTGTCAGCTTCAAGGTGACCGAAGATGAAGCCAAAGAGGCGAAAGAAGAAGGCGTCTCCGACGCCATAATCGATGCTGTCCGCAAGGCTGAGGTCCATCCGGAAGCGGCCGGCGCGGTGAAGTCGAACTACCAGAAAGCTGCAACCCAGACGCAAGGCGATGTCGACAA
>Ga0126378_10004191_pt1 | contig 10962 bp, 7 predicted proteins | sample PanSoiMetPlot_23_FD_92587 | JGI IMG/M metagenome (GOLD analysis project Ga0126378, IMG submission 92587) | Tropical forest soil microbial communities from Panama - MetaG Plot_23 | ecosystem: Environmental > Terrestrial > Soil > Tropical forest > Bulk soil | place: Panama | collected 2016-02-17
ATCCGGGTCGGCGACCGTCAGGATAATTCGCACTGTGATGCCTCCCAGGGATTCCGGGCTGTAATTCTGGTGCTCGGGCGACTCATCGCTCAACCAGAATTCGGCGCCATCGACTGCGAGCTTGGCGACCACGCTCTCACCTTCACCCATGAGGAACAGTTCTTTTGCTCCGAAAGCGGATTTGTAGAATTCGACTGCGCGGGCGCCGCCTCGGACACACAGCCAGGGTGCGATCGTTGTGGTGACTGCTGGCACAACTTTGACGCGAGATCTGGACCCAGCCTTTGTGGGTGCTCTGTTAGGTTTCTTATTACTCGTTCTCTTATTCGCCGGCATAGGCTCGCTCGAGACCTCCAAGATCAATTTTGTCCATTTACAGCATGGCTTTGAGCACGCGCTGGCAGCGGGAGGGATCGGGATCGGAAAGCATCTGGCCCAGTCCTTTCGGGATGATCTGCCACGACAAGCCGAATTTGTCGGTGAGCCAGCCACATCGTCCCGGCTTGCCCCCTTCGCCCAGCTTGCGCCAAAGTTCGTCGACTTCTTCCTGACTCTCGCAGTCGACGAACAGCGAAAAGGCGGGCGTGAACGGGTGCGTGGGTCCACCGTTCAGCGCCATGAAGCGTTGGCCTTCCAGATCGAACGTCACCGACATCACGCCATTTGAGCCCGGCGGCGCGCCTGGAGAACGGGCAATGTGTCCGGCTTTGGAGTTTTTGAAGATCGAGACATAAAGATTCATGGCTTCTTCGGCCCGGGTGTCGTACCAGAGGAAAGGAGTCACTTTGGGCATGAGAGTTCCTTGGCGCAGTGATTCATATGAGCACAAATCATGCATCCGAGTAAATCGGGGAGGATGCAGCGTGCTGAACTCCGCACATCCAACGATCGAATCCCCCTTCTCGCAAAGGCGGGAGAAGTGGGGCACCCAGTCCGATTTTCTGCTTGACGGGTTTACCATCGTCTGGGTAAAAGCTGATGCGGCAGTTCTTGCGAGGTTCTAGATGAAGCTGAAGCTGAAGCTCACGCTTACAACCGTTCTCTGTTTCGTTTTTCTGGGATTCGCGGTTCATGCAGCGGATCATCCCGCGACAGGAACTCTCGTTTATCCGAAGGCGAAGACCGTCGAGCAGGTCGACGACTATCACGGCGTGAAGGTCGCCGATCCTTACCGCTGGCTCGAGGACACGGACTCGACCGATACGAAAGCGTGGGTAGAGGAGGAGAACAAGCTGACGTTCGGATATCTCGATCAGATTCCGTACCGGAAGGCGATCCGCGACCGTATGACGAAGCTGTGGAACTTCGAACGCTTCACGGTGCCCCGACAGGAGGGTGGACGATATTTCTATCAACACAATAATGGTCTGCAGAACCAGAACGTGCTGCTCGTCGCCGACTCGCTGAGTGCTGAGCCGCGAACGCTGCTCGATCCGAACACGATGTCTTCCGATGGAACGGTTGCCTTGGCGGGCACGGCTTATACCGATGATGGCAAGCGGCTGGCGTATGGAACCGCCGCTTCTGGCTCGGACTGGGAAGAGTGGCATGTGCGCGATGTGGGTACGGGCCAGGATCTCCCGGATCTGATCAAGTGGGTGAAATTTTCGGGAGCTTCGTGGTCGAAAGATGGAAAGGGTTTCTACTACAGCCGCTTTGACGAGCCCAAGGGCACCGCACTGCGCGACACAAATTACTTTCAGAAGCTGTACTACCACCAGGTAGGCACCCCGCAGGCGGAAGATAAGCTGATCTACGAGCGGCCGGACAACAAAGAATTGGGCTTCGGCGGCCAAGTTACCGATGATGGACACTACCTCGTGATTTATGTGTCGCAAGGGACATCACCGAAGAACCGGCTCTATTACAAGGATCTGACCAAGCCCGATTCGGAAGTCGTCAAGCTGCTTGATGACTTCGATGCGGCGTATCAATTCGTCGATAACGACGGTCCGGTGTTCTGGATCAAGACCGATCTTGACGCGCCGCGCGGAAGATTGATTGCCATCGATACAGGCCATCCGGAGAAAGCGAATTGGAAAACGCTGGTCGCACAGAGCACCGACAAGCTAGAGGATGCCAACGTTGTCGACAATCTCTTCTTGCTGGGTTATCTGAAGGACGCAAAGACCGAGGTGCGGGTCCATGACCTCAGTGGAAAATTCCTTCGCACTGTCGACCTGCCGGGGATTGGGACAGCAGCGGGATTCAGCGGCAAGAGAACAGATAAAGAAACGTTCTATTCCTTCACGAGCTTCGTTTCTCCGGCGACGATTTATCGCTACAATCCGCAAACGGGCAAGAGTTCGGTATTCAAGAAACCGAAGGTAGATTTCGACGCGGAGAAGTACGAAACCAAGCAGGTTTTCTACAACAGCAAAGACGGGACGCGTGTGCCGATGTTTTTGACGTACAAGAAAGGGCTGAAGCTGGATGGGCAGAATCCGACTTTGCTGTATGCCTACGGTGGATTCGATATTTCGCTCACGCCCGGGTTTTCGATTCCTACCGTCGTCTGGTTGGAGATGGGGGGCATCTACGCGCAGCCAAACCTGCGAGGTGGCGGCGAGTATGGGGAAGACTGGCATCTGGCCGGGACCAAGGCCAAGAAGCAAAACGTTTTCGATGACTTCATTGCAGCGGCGGAGTGGCTGATCGCGAACAAGTACACATCGACGCCGAAGTTGGCCATTCGCGGCGGCAGCAACGGTGGGTTGCTGATTGGCGCGATGCTGACGCAGCGCCCCGACTTATTCGGGGCCACGCTGCCGCTGGTCGGGGTCATGGACATGCTGCGCTTCCAGAAATTCACGATTGGATGGGCGTGGACTTCCGATTACGGATCGTCCGACAATCCGGACGATTTCAAGGCGCTCTATGCCTACTCTCCGCTGCACAATCTGAAATCAGGTACGAAGTATCCTCCGACAATGATTGCCACAGCGGACCACGACGATCGCGTGGTTCCCGGGCATAGTTTTAAATTCGCCGCGACCATGCAGGCCGATCAGGCCGGGACGGCTCCGGTCTTGATTCGGATTGAGACCAAGGCAGGCCACGGGGCGGGAAAGCCGATCTCGAAGATCATCGATCAGACCGCAGATGAGTGGTCCTTCGTGGCTTACAACCTAGGGATGAATGTGGAGTTGCCGTAGCTTGATCTCGAAGGGATGAGTCTGCAATCTCAATGCTGAGCTGCGCGCTGGCTAGAATCGTCCGACCGACAAATGTTCGAATTTGTGCACGAGTGTCCTGAAACGGACAACCGGGATGCCTCGTCCCCGCGCTAACCATCTTTAAACTCTGGGGCTTAGCATTGGTAGCTGCGATGCTGCGAGTCCTGCGAGGCTGGGGATCAAACATGTCATTTATTCGCGATCTGCGGGTGGCATTTCACGCTTTCTGGCGTACTCGGGGGATGGCGCTGACCGTCATCCTGACATTGGCTCTCGGCATCGGTGCCAACGCGGCTATTTTCACCCTGGTGCGCGGCGTCCTTCTCAAGCCCCTGGTCAACCGGGACGAGGACCGGCTGATCTACATCCGGCAAAGCGCTCCTGGGATTAAAAACAACGACACGGCATTTAGCGTGCCGGAGATCCAGGACTTCCGCGCCAGCGTAAAAAGCCTGAGCGCGATTGGGGACTTCTCCACGATCGGCTTCACCATGATCGGTCTGGGCGAGCCTCGCGAGGTAAAGGCTGGTGTGGTCGGGGGCTCGTACTTCGATGTGATGGGACTTCATCCGGTGCTCGGCCGTCTCATCGGACCGCAAGACGATGGACAAAACGCAGCCGGCGCCGTCGTGCTTACGTATCGCTTCTGGTCAACGACCTTCAAGAAAGATCCTTCAGTGCTCGGGAAAACGGTTCGCCTGGGAAGTTTTGACAATCGTTCGGCCACGGTAATCGGCGTGCTCGAGCCCTGTGTTCCCTACCCGGAAGATACCGAAATCATCGCGAATGTGGTAACCAGCCAGCATCATCTGTCGGCAACCATGGTCACCGGCCGCATTCACCGCATGACGGAGATCTTCGGCCGCCTGGCGCCGGGCGCGACGCTCGACCAAGCGCGCGCCGAACTGCGGTCCGTATATGCCGCGATGAAGAAGGACCACCCCGAAGCCTATCCGGCACAAGGGGACTACCGCATTGACGCGAAACTCTTTCGCGACCAGATCACGTTTGGCGCACGGACTATCTTGCTGGTTTTGCTCGGAGCGGCGGCGCTGGTGTTCATCATCGCGTGCTCCAATGTCGCCAATCTGATCCTGGCGCGGACTGTCCGTCGTGAAGGCGAGTTGGCCGTTCGTGCCGCCCTGGGCGCGAGTCCGGGCATGCTTCGCCGGATGTTGCTCGCCGAGAGCTTGCTGCTTTGCGGAGTGGGTGCAGCCATTGGCGTGCTCAGTGCGCAGCCGATGGTCGCTGTGCTGGCGCGCTACGCATCGCGATTCTCCGTTCGCGCTCTTGACCTTAAAGTGGATTCGAGTTTGCTGTGGGTCGGAACAGCCCTGGCCCTCGTCGCGGCGGTGGTCCTGGCATTTGTTCCGCGACTGCCATCGGCCGACGCCGCCCAGGGACTCAACCTTTCGAGCGGCAGTGTCCGCATCATCGGCAGCACGAGCCGCCGGCAGCGCATCTTTGCCGTGACGCAAATCGCAGCTTCGTTCGTATTGCTTGCTGGTGCCAGTACAGTGATCACGACACTGATCGAGTTGCAGCGCATGCAGACCGGCATGGACACACGGCACGTCCTTGCGATCGACGTTCCTCCCATGACCTATGGCAAAACGCCGCAGCAGGTTGTGGAGTTCTACAAGGAATCGATGCGGCGCATCGACGTGCTCCCGGGTGTGAGCCGAACGGCATTTGGGATGGCGGTCCCGTGGCGCGAGGCTAATGGCCTGGGCTTGCAGTTCGCAGCCGATGGTCATCCCCATGTTCCCGGCGAAGATCCCAGGGCGCAGTTGCGTGTTATCTCTCCCGGATTCTTTGCGGCGCTTGGAGTCCCGATCATCGCTGGGCGCGATTTCAACGAACTCGATAAAGATCCGAAAGATCCTGTTGCGATCATCAGCGAAACGCTTGCCAAACGCATGTTTCCCAACCAGGACCCAATCAATCGGCACGTGTATTGGTCCGACCCCGTGATCCAATTTGTTCCCGGGATCAGCACCGCGCCGCATCGCATCATCGGCGTCACCGCCGATATCGACGACCTGCACATTGCTCCCGAGCCGATGCTCACGATCTACAGCACGTTTGAAGTGGGCCCGATTTTTGGCGGCCGCCTTTTCGTCCACACCAGCGCGAATCCTTATACGCTGGTCACTCCGGTGACGCAGACCATTCGCGCCATGTCTGTCGAGCAGCCAGTCGAGCACGCGGCGACGCTGGAGGATGTCCGGGCAGAGGTGCTCACCCCCGACCGTCTGAACTCGGTGGTGTTTGGAGTGTTTGCTGCGGTCGCGCTGGCGATTGCGGTCGTCGGCGTTGCTGCCGTGCTGACATTCTCGGTCACGTCGCGCACGCGGGAATTCGGAATCCGCCTGGCGCTCGGATCAAAGCCAAGGGATCTGTTACGCGGTGTGATCGCCGAAGGCGCTGTGATGGCCGCCGCGGGCGTCGCAGCCGGCGCGGCATTCGGCTTCCTGGTGGCGCGTTTGGCGGGAAGTTATTTCCTCGACGTGAAAATGCCGGGAGCGTTGCCCGTGACGGTATCGGCAATTGTGCTGATGGCCGTCGCGGTGGTCGCATCGATGTTACCGGCCGCACGCGCCGCAAAAATTGACGTCATGCAGGCCCTGCGGTCGGAGTATCGGTAGACCAATGGTGGACCATCCTGCGGGTGACCCTATTTTTTCAACAACGCCGGCCAGTTGAAGGTGACGCTGAAGGGCGCATCGCTGCCGGGACCGTAGGTGACAGCATAGAATTTCTGACCATCTCGAGTCGAAGCGAGGAAACGGCTGACAGGGTGAGCCCCAAGGTCGAAAAGATTTCGCATGGTGCCCACTTCGAGGTGATCGCGGTTGGCGACTAATGACACCGAAGCGATGCCTACGAAGTAATTGCTAGAGAAGTACATTTCTTTGCTATCAGCACGCCAGAATGGCCCGACGCCTCCGCCGCTGGTGATCTGCCATTTCGCTTGACCAAGGCCGACGCCGTCGGACGTGGAATGGAAAGGCACGACGTAGATCTCTTGTGGGGAACCTGACTCTGCCGAGACGTAAGCAACCCATTTGGAGTCTGGAGATAGACCCGCGCCCGCCCCGGTGGACTTAACATCAATGAGCTTTACTCCTTTGTGCTCGCTCAGCAGAGCAAGGATTTTGATTTCCCCGGTGAGTGTCAGATTCAGGCGGCACAAGAGATAGTGACCGTCCGAAGACCAGGAGAGCGGAAGTGTACGTTGATTCTCATTGATGATGACTTGCTCGTCTCCACCACCGGAGACGTTTTTAATGACGATTTTGGGATCCCGTTTCGGTTTGCCGGCTGAAGGCAATCTGGGTCCCATCCGGAGACCAGACTGGGCCGGTGGAATGCTGGTCGAATGTGAGCCGCGTACGAGTGTGCTTCGGGAGATTGTAGGTCCACAAGTCGGCCAGTTGCCCGGAGGAAAGTCCTATGTCGGCGACGATCTGGTCGCCGTGGGGTGACAGGGAGAGGTTCTGGAGAAGCCCTGCTTCCTTCCACAGGACCCTTTGCTTTCCACCGCGGTCGGCTTCGACGAGCCACGTTCCCGCGGCAACCGCTCCGGTCTGGTAGGTCAACACGGACGGCACAACAGAGAAGGCTCCAAAGTTGAACTGCGGATCATTTTGCACCTGTCGCGCTAATACCGTGGAGTCCCCTGTGAGTTGCAAGCGATCGGGATCGAAGCGTCGGGCCAGAAGATCATTTCCTGCATGTAAAACAGATAACCTCCCGAGAAGATGCCATACCTCAGATCTTCCGCAAGCGGCTTTCCCTGCGGTGAGAGAGGCAACCATCAGGTGAGCCGGCGGATTCGTAGGCGCCTGGCTGACATAGAGAAAGTGCTTCTGATCAGGAAGAAACTGCGGCCAGCGGTGGCTGGTTTCCTGGAGTTTGGGATCGAGCGTGGTCAAACGTACCGCTTTGCCACCGCTGGCGTCGACACGGTACAGACTATCGGCTCTTCCGCCAAAAAGAATCATGCCGTTCGTGGACCATGCACCTCCCCGTCCTTCCGGAACACCGCATACGGTCATGAGGCTCGATGTGGGGAGATCGAATCGTTTGAGCTTTCCCTCCGCGAAGAATGCCACGGTGTTGCCATCCGGCGACCAGAACGGGTAGGTCGCATTCTCGCTGCCAGCGATCATGCGCATGTCCGATGATTGCAGGGTGCGCAACCACAGCGATTTTGTACTCGATTGTCCTTGCGCGTACGCGACAAAAACGAGATGCTTGCCGTCCGGTGAGGGTGTGGGTGGTCCAGAGAGTCCGCGGAAATCGAAGTAGGTCTTCTCTGGCGCAGCCACTTGAAACGTCACGACCGACGGCGTCGCTCCATGCGGAAGGGAGCCGAGCCAGAATGCTGCGCCGGCCATGATCAGACCGGCGATGGCGGCCACGATCCAGGCTGCTCGCCCGCTGGGCTGTGGAGCAATCACTGCGGTGGACGGAGTTTCAGAAACCCATCGCAGTTGGCGGGCAACGTCGGCGGTGCTTTGCCAGCGCTCATCGGGATCTTTCGCAAAGCAAGTCCGAATGACGAAGTCGAGAGCGGGCGGTGAAGTCGGCTGGACCGCTGAGAGCGGTTTGGGATGAGCGGCGAGGATAGCAGCGATCGTCGAGGCTGACGTTTTTCCTTCAAACGCCCTTTTGCCAGTAGCCATCTCATACAGCACGGCACCCAAGGCGAAGATATCACTGCGCGCATCTGCCTCGCTTCCTTCCACCTGTTCCGGCGACATGTACTGGAAGGTCCCGACCAGCGTGCCTTCCATCGTCACCGGAGCATGCGACGTGGTCAGAGTCCGGGTCAACGTTGATGCCGCCGGCGCGGCCTGCACTGGTTTGGCCAGTCCGAAGTCCATCAGTTTCGCACCTGATTTCGTAAGCATGATGTTCCCCGGCTTCAAGTCCCGGTGCACCACGCCCTTCCGGTGCGCTGCTTCAAGTCCGTCACAGATTTCAATCCCCACCTTCAGCACTTGCTCAAGGGGCAAAGCGCCTTTGCGCAGCCGGTCGGCTAGCGTCTCGCCTTCCAGATACTCCATGACGAGATAGTGGGCGCCGTTTTGCTGGCCCACATCGTAGAGATGGCAGACGTTGGGATGACTCAGCGATGATATGGCCCGCGCTTCACGGTCAAAGCGCTGAAGGGCTTCGGGACCGGTGAGATGCTCCGGCAGGATTTTCACAGCGACGATTCGGTCAAGCCTGGTATCGCGGGCGCGGTACACTTTCCCGCATTCCGCCCGCACCGAGCGCCGTCTGGATTTCGTATGGCCCGAGCTTGGTTCAAGGAAAGTGACATTGGGGCGAAATTATAGCTCTATGGCGCCGCCCCAAAAACCGTTACAGTGACTGCAGAAATACGAAGACTGCTTTTTGATCCGCCGGCTTTAGTTTGAAGAACCGCTCACTGACCTCTTTCGCTTCATGTTTATGGCGGCGTATCGCATCGCTGAGCTGTACCGAGTTGCCGTCGTGCATGAGCCGCGAGCGCAGTCGCAGCCCCCAAAGCGGAGCGGTTCTGATCTTGTTGCGCGCACATAGCGTGTCGCGCAACAGTTTGGGATGTTTTTCTCCCTCGGCGACGGCGGTCTGGAAGCTTTCGCTGCACTCGTCTTCAGGGTTGGTGGCTCCGCCTTTCGTCTCCCCAGCCTCACTTTCCTCGCGGAAGCGCTTTTCGACGCGCTCCCGACCAAAGTGTTCGATCAGGGCAACCGTGATTCCGTCTCCTGTATCCACGTCGTGCAGGAGGAAGTCACTGTAGGGATGAATCGTGCGGTTCTCAAGCGCGTCCGGATGCAACCCAGGACCTCCCGGGCTCGCCGGGCTTTTCCCGGTCACCATCGTATCTACATGACACGTAGCGCAACCGATTTTGGTGAATAGCTCCGCTCCGCGCTTTGCGTCCGGCGTGCGTGCGACTGTCTCATCCCGAGCGGGCGCCTTCAACGAACGCATAAAACTAGCGAAGTGGTCGATATCTTCGAGATTGTTGTCGTTAGGATCTGGCAGACTGTTGGGCTCTGTGATTTTGGTGGGATCGTTGTTCGGAATTGTCGTGGTCACCGGCGGGTTGCAAGTCGTCGTGACTTCGGTCTTCTGTAGCGCGCTCGTGATTCCCATCTCATTGAGGTAGGCATCCGCGGCGAACGCCAACAGGCTGGCATGTTGGTCTTTCCAGCCGAAGCGGCCGATGCGGTCGCGGCCCTCGCTCTCGGGAACCGGGACTTTCACGGCTTGGCCACAGATCTTGCCGTGCGATGCGCGACATTGGTCTTTGCGGATCTTCAACAAGGTTGCATCGGGAATCGCTTCCACATAGCCGTCCCCCAGCGTGCTGGTCACCATCCTATTTGTCCTTATCGTTTCCGTTTCAGAGACACGCTCCTGGATCTGGGGACAGATTGCGCGGTCGTTGACCAGCGTACGGTCCCGAATTATTTCCGTGCCATGGTTGATGGGAATCTCCGGATTCTGAAAGAAACCATGTGCATCGAGATGCCCGACGCGCAACTCGCTCACCTGGCTGCCGGCCCCGCTAACTGGGGTCTGGTGACACTCTCGGCACGATTGGGCATTGTAGAGCGGACCCAGCCCGTCAGGGGCGATCTGCTCGACCTCTTCGAAGAATTTCTGATCAGCCGTGCGACGGACGGACTCTGAAAAGCCATTGCTCTGGTTGTCAAATCCGGTAGCGGCTTCCGGTGACGAGGCGGCGGTTGGGTCAGACGATGCTTGTCTGGAATTATTGGATTTGGGCACAAACAGGGCGGCGGTGGCTAGAACCAATAGCAGGACGAAGGGCTTCATTGAGCATCCCTTTCCAGCCAGAGGTTTCAGGTCACAATAAGTTATTGTGATTACTGCCGGACGTCAACATGCTCTTTAGGCAATTCGAGGTCGCTGAACTGCTCTCATCCAGAAAGTGAACCAGAAGATAATTGCCATGAGAATGCTCCCGGAGGCCATACTCCGTGAGTTCGTGGTAAGATTCTCGAACTTTGGGCTCGGATACGGGTCCGCGCACTCAGCCTCACGCTCGCCGGGGTAACAGCGATGAATTCGCCTTCCAGGTTCCTTCCACGTTTCATTCCCCTTCTCATCCTCGGCATCTATGCGCTCGTTCCTTTGCTAGGCGCGCAAGAACCATTGCGGAACCACCTGACCAAGCGCGTGGTCGGGGACTATGGGTATTGGAGCAAATATCAGACACCGCCATACGGAGCGGCGCAGATTCCCTATCACAAGCTGACCCACATCAATCATGCCGGCGTGTCGTTCGATGCCTCTGGCACCTTATCTGTGCCCGACGGATTCCTCGAACCGGCATTGAATCATCAAGCACACGCTGCAGGAGTGAAGGTACTGCTCTTGCTGGGCGGAGATTTTACGGGGCTGGAGTCTTCCGGTGCAGTGCAGATGCTGGTCGACAATATCGCCGCCTTCGAGAGGCAGCATGGATATGAAGGCGTCGACATTGATTGGGAATATCCAGCAACGACGACAGACCGGAAGTTCCTGGTCGATTTGATGGCCAAACTACGGCAGTCCAATCCGCAATACGTCTTGTCGATCGACGCGGCGCGCAGGCTCGCAAATTGCGGCCGCAGACTTTCCGGCAGCGCTTCGAGCAACCCCGGCAAAGCCTGATAGATCGTGCGGTCGGCGATCATCGGCGCGACCACTGCACGCATTCCGGCATCACGATAGGCGCGCGCGACGGCCGCGATGCCCTCTCGCGTGGGCTCCGGAA
>Ga0126378_10004192_pt1 | contig 10961 bp, 8 predicted proteins | sample PanSoiMetPlot_23_FD_92587 | JGI IMG/M metagenome (GOLD analysis project Ga0126378, IMG submission 92587) | Tropical forest soil microbial communities from Panama - MetaG Plot_23 | ecosystem: Environmental > Terrestrial > Soil > Tropical forest > Bulk soil | place: Panama | collected 2016-02-17
TAATGGGCTTGTAAACCGGAGGCCTCATGTTGATAGTGTGCAGTGACTCTGAGGATCGCTCTGAATCGTGTCGTCCTGAACTGTGTTGCTGTGAAGCTGGTGCCACCAGGTCTGCCAGCACCATCTCAGGATTCGGATCCCCGGCGGGACCAGTATCGACGCAGAGCGTTCGAAAAGCTGCGCGTGCTCTCGCCGACGGACCGGTGACGACGGCTTCCACACGACCCGCCGGTGACACTAGCAGATGATTCACAGTTCGTTTGGGATTTTCAGGGTCGTGGTACGCGATCGGCATGCCGTCGAGAGCAATGATCTCGAGTGGTTGTCCTTCCACTTGAAGATTCAGATAGCGGTCCGGGGAGGCGTTCACAATTCGCCAGAACTGTCGCTCGCCAGGCGCAATCTCAATCTGCGGCCGTATTGCTCCATTAACCGTGAAAATCTCTTCGACTTGTTCTGATGATGTCCCACATTTCTGGGATGGGACTCCCACTTCCTGAGTCAGCTGTGGGGCGTTCGGAGAGTGTCCAATGGACAGCCCACGCACAACCATCACGCGCTCGCGCAGACCTCGAACTTCGGGCACATAGCCTTCCATTCCTTCAATGACGATCGCCCCTGACATTCCGTCCAATACCTGGCGATGGCTTTCCCCATGTGGGTGCGTGTGATACCAAAAGAGTCCTGGAGGATGGTCCTGCGGAATTTGAATGGAATACTGCAGGACTTGACCAGGCTTTGCGATCATCCCGAGTACGTCATCCTGCGGAGCATTCGGGGAGATCTCCAGCCCGTGAAAATGCAGGTTCGTCATGTCCATGCACGGGTCTATTGCACATTTTTCGAGTGAACGGACGGGAAGGTTGTTGAAGTAATTGATTTTGAGAACATCACCCGGAGAAACGCGAATAATAGGGGCCACTGTTGCGCCATTGAAAGCGAATGCGTCCCGGCCATCCTTATTCACGGCATGCAGCGCGAGAGACGCAACGTGGTGTTTCGCTCGCGCTTGCGGAGGCTCTGGCAACAAGGCGGTCTGGGCAGAAACGCCAGCCGTCAGAAATATGAGGGTGACGAGCAATTGGAAACGTGTGGTCATCCGATTCACATTTGCAGAGGCCTTCTCGAGGACGGGATCATGGAACATACACTCGGTCCGGTCCTACCAGCTCTGCATTCGGAACTTCGGTGCGGAATCTCACCTGCTGCATCCCCGGCTTCTTTTCTGGTTTTGGAATAAAGGTAACTAGAAATTGGTGAGCTAACCGGTGTGATAGGTCGTCCAGAAACGGCACGAACGAAACAGCTGAGCCGAACATGTAGTTGTACATTTCACCGCCGGTCTCGTCGGAAATTTGGGACAAGTAATTTTGTCCCCAATTGATCCGAAAGAAACTGTGCCCGAAATGACCGACTCCGGGCGCGTATATGGAACAAATAATGACGCCGGCCTTCTGAGCTGCATCAATCGCCGATTGCACATAGGGATCGTTCGGGCCGTTCCCATAAAAACGATCTACGCCATCCGAGATCATCAGGATCTCGCGGCGAACTGGAGCCTCGGGCCATCTCTTCACCAGGTCAACGATTGAGAAGTAGGGGCTGGGCGATGCACCTGGATCTCCCAGCGGAAGCCGCAATGATTTGGCGGCCTGTGCGTGATCGGTAGTCGGGTTCTGCACAATTTCCACGGTGCCGTTCCGCATATATCCGACACCGATTGCACTGGTTGCCGGTTGCGAAATGATGAATTGACGCAAGTCTTGCAACTGCGAATCGAGACTGCTGTTGGCTGCGTCATCGATCAGCAAGAATAGTTCGAGACCTGCGTGGTCACCGACAAGGGGCACCGTATCGGTCACCTGGTCGCGGTCATGGCCTTCGTATACCATCACATCGCCAGGACTTATTGCCGGCATGTCGGTGCCGTGATGAGCTTCGACCGTTATCACCGCGTGTATCGCACTCCCCGGCGATGTTGAAGCTTGCTGAGCGAGACTTTGGCGAGATGCACATAACAGTGTTGCCAAAGCGAATGCCAAACCAATGGTGCAGCAACTTGCTTTCATTTATTCTCCTAAGATCAATCAGCACTGCTAACTAACTTCCCGCAACATTCTGGTCTTTGTGGCAAGCTCGACTTGTCCCAGCCTCCACCAAGAGCCTCGACCAATTGCACTGCGCTAGCCATTCTTCGGCCAAGAATATTCACTGCCGTAACCTCATCCGAGAGCGCGGCGTTTTGAGCGGTAATTACTTCGAGATAACTGGTGACTCCACCCTCGTATCGCGTGTTCGAGAGGTCGAGAGACCGTTGCGCCGCCTGCACTGCGACCGCCTGCACTCCAGCCTCTTGCTCTAATATCCGCAAAGCAGCCAGGTTGTCTTCGACCTGCTGAAATGCGGTGAGCACGGTTTGACGATATGACGCGACGGTGGAATCGTAGCTGGCGCGCGCTTCATCGTTCAGCGCTCGGCGCCGACCTACGTCGAATAGCGTCACCGCAGACGATGCTCCGACTGACCACAGAGCGCTTGGCCCCTGAAACAAAGTGGTGATGCTGCCGCTTTCAAATCCGCCAGTCCCCAGGATATTCACCAGCGGATAGTAAGCGGTTTTCGCCAACCCAACCTGCGCATTTGCGGATGCGACGCGGCGCTCGGCGGCGGCAATGTCGGGACGCCTTTCCAGCAACTCTGATGGAAGACCCACGGGAATGGCTGGCGGCGGAGACGTGAGCGGCAGAGGTGGAAGCGTGAGATCGGCCGGCGGCTTGCCGGTTAACACAGCGACCGCATGTTCGTATGCAGCGCGAGCAACTCCGACGTCAACCAGTTGCGCTCGCGTCGTTTCAAGTATTGTTCTCGCCTGCTCGACTTCGACCTCAGAAGCGAGCCCGCCCTCATAACGATCTTCATTTAGTTGGAATGCTTGCTGATACTGGTTGACCGTATCGCGCAACAGTTTCTCTTCTGCATCGAGGGTGCGCGCGGCGAAGTAATCGATGGCCAGCAAAGCATGCAGGCTGAGATTGATGACGGCCAGATCGGCGGCACTGGCCTGCGCCTGTTCGCGATAAGACTCAACGTTCTTGCTGACACGCCCCCATGCGTTCACCTGATAAGACAAGTTAAGCGGAACCGCAAAGTCACTGAAAGTGCGACCACTAAAGATGGAAGTATTCGGCGGACGATTACCCGAATATCTCTGGCGGGTAGCTGAAGGCGTTGCTGTCAGTGTCGGGTAATAATCGGCACGAACATAGCGCAACGCCGCTCGCGATTGCTGATACTGAGCGACTGCAGCTTTCAGATTCTGGTTAGAAACATTGATCTGCTGTTCCAACGTGTTGAGTTGCGGGTCCTGAAAGATCTCCCACCAGTTTCCGCCTAAGTTCTGATCGCTTGGCTGTGCGGTTTTCCAATCTCCCATCTCCTTATATGCAGGCGGTGCCGGCGTCATCGGGGTCTTGTATTTCGGGCCAACTGCGCAACCGGTGAATTGCCCCGTCGCGGTCAATAGAAAAAGCGCAAACAGCTTTCTTCGCCCGACACTGGGAAGCTTCGAGGCTGGTTGCAAGCACTTCACTTCGAGTCTCCCGGAAGGGGTGCATTCACAATCGTCACTTCCTGGCCAGAGACGAGCGAATCGGGCGGGTTCACAACCACCTGATCGTTGGCATTCAAACCAGCAGCGATCTCGATCTCGGCCCCAAAGTCGTGACCAGGAGTGACATTCGTGATGACAACCTTCCCGTCTCTTACAACACCGACTTGAAGCGCACTCGACCGAAATATCAGAGCATTCACTGGAAGTAAGAACGTGGAACTCTGTGCGGGGATCTTCAGATGCACTTCGGTATACGAACCGGAGAGCAAAGTTCCCTTGGGATTCGGTAGGTCGACTTCCGTAAGTAATGTGCGTGTAGTCGCATTGATGGCCTCCGCGGTGCGTACCAACTTCCCGGGAAACTTCTGTCCGGGAAACTCGGCGAGCACAATGTCGGCCCCGGTCTGGCCCGGCTTAACTCCGCGCGAGTATTCTTGCGGTACATTCACGTACACACGCAGTATGTCTGCCTGCACCATGTCGAAAAGGTTTGTTCGTGGAACAGTGCTGCTGCCGGAATTAATGAGGTTGCCGATATCGGTATTGCGGGCGATGATTACGCCGTCAAACGGTGCATAGACTTTCTCGAACGAAACGAGTGCCTCATAGTGACGCACGTTAGCCATGTCCGCATCGACGATGGCCTTATTTGCGCTGTAGGTGCCGACGGCGTTGTCAACATCTTGCTGAGCGACGGCATGCTTGGTCAACAGTCCCCGATACCGGTCCATCGTGATTTGCGCGAGTTTGAGGTTCGCTTGTGCTGTCGCCAACGTGCTGCGCGCCTGTGCCAACTGCTCGTCTATTTCTGGCGCTTGGATTGTAGCTAGCAACTGACCGGCTTTCACGTGGGCCCCGATATCGAAATACCACTTCTTCAAATAACCATCGGTCCGCGCGTAAATCGGCGACGAGATGAAAGGCTGTATGTTGCCGGGCAAAATAACTTCCTGAGCAGGCGCCGTCCGCTTGGGCCATACAACCGAAACCGACGGCACCGCTGCCTGCCGGGTTACTGTGCGCAGGCCTGCCTCAGCTGTAATGCGCGACCTGATTCCAAAGGCCAGTACTGCTGCGGCAATCACCACCACGATTGCCGGCATCACCCAGCGCCGCCTGACTTCTTCGCCGTCATCGCGCTGCGGCAAAATTACCTCTAAATTGCCAATCTCTTCCTTAACGTTCGCTTGTTTAACTTGGGATTCTTTAACTTCGGATTGCACCATATTTGTTTACCTTCAATCTGGCTACGCTTGCTGCTCGCGAAGCTTTTGTTGACGCCGTTCACGGTAGTCGTGGATCACGCTGAAAAGGGTCGGAACAAAAAACAGTGTGGACACCGTCGCGAATATCAGGCCGCCAATCACGGCCCGGCCGAGAGGTGCGTTTTGCTCTCCGCCATCGCCTAATCCAAGAGCCATCGGCACCATCCCAATGATCATTGCCAACGCAGTCATCAGGACAGGCCGGAAGCGAGTGGAACCCGCCTGCAGGGCTGCGGTGAGTGCATCGTTCCCCGCCGCCATCTGCTCCCGGGCGAAACTGACGACCAGAATGCTGTTTGCCGTTGCCACGCCCATGCACATAATCGTCCCCATCAGTGCCGGCACACTTAGCGTGGTGTGGGTTATGAAGAGGAGCCATGCGATTCCTGCAAGCGCCGCCGGAAGCGCTGAAATCATGATCAGCGGATCGAGCCACGACTGAAAATTCACCACGATCAACAGGTAATCGAGCAGGATCGCGAACACCAACCCTGTCAGAAGGCCGACATAGGACGATCGCATCGTCTGCACTTGGCCGCGGACTACCACCCGGGAACCGCGGGGCAATTGTGGGCGAGCGGCGTCAATTGCCTTATTAATGTCATTAGCGACTCCGCCCAAGTCGCGGCCAGAAACTGAACCGAAAATATCAATCACCGGCGCGACGTTGTAGTGGGAAACGACTGCCATTCCGGTGCCACGTTGCATCGAGACAAGGCTGGCCATCAGCGACGGTGACGTCGTAGTTGTATTAACTCCGGTGACTGGCGTGTTGACTAGGTCTTGAAGCGTGTCCGCGCGGTACTGTGGTGTCTGTGTCGCGATCGAGTAACTCACGCCATTTTTTGGATCTACCCAGAATGTCGGCGAGGTCTGAAAACTTCCACTGAGCGATACGAGCAGGTTCTGCGCAATGTCATGCGCAGAGAAACCGAGCTCTTGTGCTTTTGTGCGCTCGACCCTGAGGTGCAGGTATGGTTCATCGAACGGCTGCTGTACGCGGAGATCGGCTGTGCCCGGGACGTATCTGATTTTCTGCAGCAGTTGGCTTGCCCATAGCCGGTTACCTTGCTGGTCGTTCCCGATCACTTGAATGTCGATGGGAGCCGGCAGCCCGAAATTCAGGATTTGCGTGACCATGTCGGACGGTAGGAAGGCAAACATTACGCCCGGGAACTTTTGTGCGAGTGCCAAGCGAAGCTGGTTAACGTAAGCGTCGGTGGGGTGGTGCTTTGGCGACAAAGTAACCAGAATGTCTGCGTCTGAAGTCCCGACCGGGGCTGAATTGCTATAGGAAAGGTTGATCCCGCTGAAAGGCAGGCCAATGTTGTCTATAACGCTTTTTATTTCATCGGGCGGAATCTGTTGGCGAATTGCATTTTCAACCAGGTCACACAAGAACGCGGTATCTTCAATCCTCAAACCTGTGGGCGCGCGCATGTGCAGCTTGAAGCTGCCGGCATCTACGCTAGGAAAAAAGTCGCGGCCTAGCCAGGGAATCAGTATTGCCAGTGATCCCAGGCAGGCAGCAAAAAACATCAGCAGGAACGCGCGCCGATGATAAAGTGCTCCCTCCAGTAACCTGCGGTAAGTTTCCCGGAATCTCTCGAAACCACTCTCGAAACGTTGCTGTAGGCGAACCAGGAAGTTGTGGCTTGCCCGAGCTTGCTGCCCGGTCTTCTGATTTCGTAACAGATACTTCGCCATTGTCGGGACGATGGTTCGGGACAACAAATAGGAGGCCAGCATCGCAAACACGACCGCTTCGGCAAGCGGCAGGAACAAATATCGCGCGACGCCAGACAGTAAGAACATAGGAGCAAAGACAATGCAGATCGAAAGCGTGGACACGAAAGCCGGTGTGGCGATCTGCATGGCGCTGTCGAGCACAACCTCATCCATGTCTTTGTCGGGTTCGAGTTCGCGGTTACGGTTGATGTTCTCAACCTCAACCGTCGCATCGTCGACCAGAATACCGACGGCCAGGGCTAATCCGCCGAGCGTCATGATGTTGATGGTTTGCCCCGTCGCACTCAGCACAATCAGCGAGGTAAGAATGGCAAGCGGAATCGAAATCGCGATAATCAGCGTGCTTCGCCAGCTGCCGAGGAAAATCAGAATCATGAAGGCGGTGAGGCACGCGGCAATTAGAGCCTCCCGAACCACTCCGTTGATTGCACCCAGAACAAAGATTGACTGGTCCGCGAGCGGCTGTATCTTCAGCTGTGGCGGAACAGTGGCTGCGATCTGCGGTAGCAGGGACTTAATTCCCGCAATAACCTTGAGCGTGGAGGCGTCTCCGGCCTTCTGAATCGTCAGCAAGACGGAACGCTGCCCGTTCACGCGCACAATGTTGGTCTGCGGCGGAAATCCATCGCGCACCCACGCGACGTCCTTCATATAGATGGTCGTGCTCCCGATCGTCTTGATGGGAATGCGATTCAGATCCGTCATCGACTGCGGCGCCGCATTAGGGAGATCAACGTCGTATTCTTTGCCGCCGATTTTGGCTGTGCCGGTGGGAAGAATCAGATTCTGCAAGGTGATCGCGTTCACCACGTCAAGCGCAGAAAGATTTTTGGACTGCAGAGCAGATGGATTCAGGTCAACCTGCACCTGACGCTGTTTTCCGCCGTACGGGTACGGGACCGATGCGCCTGGCACGGTAATGAGCTGCGTGCGGATAAAATTCAGGCCGTAGTCATTGAGCTGCTGCTCTGAAAGCCCTTGCCCGGAGAGCGCTAACTGCAGCACCGGCACACTGGATGCGCTGTAAGCGAGGATCAGCGGAGGCGTGGTACCCGCAGGAAGCTGGCGTAGTTGCGTTTGCGAAACCGCAGTGATCTGCGCAATACCTCGCTCCACATTCGCAGTTGGCTGGAGAAAGACCTTAACAACCGCAATTCCGTATAGTGACTGGGACTCGACGTGCTCGATGTTATCTACAGTCGTGGTGAGGCTTCGCTCAGTTACACTTACGATGCGATCAGCCATGTCCTTGGGAACTAGGCCGTTATAATTCCAAATAATGCTGACAACTGGAATGTTTATGTTCGGGAAAATATCAACCGGAGTTCGGGTAATCGAGAGCGCACCCATCACCAGGATGAGTATGGCCATGACCACGAACGTATAAGGCCGGCGTAATGCGAGTTTAACGATCCACATAAATGTTCTTTTGCTCTGTACGCTATGACGAGACGCATTTCATCTGCCAAACCATAGTTGTCTCAGGCTTTCAAAACCACGTATTGGCGATAACTTTGACCAGCCCGGTCATGGGTTTCACCGAGGCTGGAGTCAGTATTTCGACACATGCATGTCGAAGAATCGGCCAAGAACCCGATCAACGCCCCGCGCTCCATGAAGGCTGTTCGTTGAATCCGTCTCAGACTTCCAGCCTAGCTAGGTCGTGCTACTTCGTGTTGCTGAAGGTTCGGATGTACTTCACTAAAGAACTGATCTGATCCTCGCTTAGGCGACCACCGAAAGGCGGCATGTTGCCTTTTCCTTGAGTAATGGCGTTATTCAACTCAGTGTCGGACAGTTGCTGTACTTGCGAAGAGTGAAGATCGGGCACATGCAGGCTCTTTCCGACAGAGCTGCCGCGTCCATCGGGTCCATGACATGCGGCGCAATTTGTTTTATAGATGCCAGCGGGCGAACTATCTGTATCCTGCGCAAACCCTACCAACACCGTTGATGGCACAAAGATTGAGACCAGAACGGTTGCAAGCAAGTTCTGAGTCCCGGATTTTCGGCGGTCTGACATAATGAAACTCCTTTCAATTCATCTTTGCCCAGTCGCGGCGCAGTGACCGCTAACGTCAGTGAAGAACTGCAAGTGGTCTTGCACTTGATCTGCCGAACCCGTGGGCCTTGCAACCTTGCGCAACCTCTGCAATGCGAGTGGACAACGAAACGCCTACGTCGCCACGGACCACTAAAGAGTCAATGGTTAGACACTCCTGTCGAAATAGGCATCCGCGCTCTCAGTGCTTCTGACACACCGTGATGTGGAGTGCGCGTCCTTGTTGAGATTTGTCGAGAGGTTTTATTTGGAACCCCATTTGCTCCAATAGAAGGCGCGCTCCAGAAGTGCACCGTAATGGAGCACAAAGAAAACGGATGCTTTCGAGGTGAGTAATGATCGAAGCGTTAACAAGCACGAGCGCGGATTGGGTGCTAGTTATTGCGCGCCTGGTTCTCGGCATCGTCTTTTTTGCGCACGGCGCTCAAAAAGTCCTGGGATGGTTTGGTGGAACAGGATTTAACGCCACCCTCGACGTGCTCACGAAACAAATGCGGATTCCTGCTCCGCTCGCGGTCCTGGTGATTTCAGCTGAGTTCTTAGGAGGCATTGGGTTGATCGTTGGGCTGCTGAGCAGAATCGCTGCTATCGGCATAGTACTGACAATGGTGGGCGCGATCGCGATGGTAAACCGCCGTTACGGATTATTCATGGATTGGTACGGCAATCAGAAGGGCAATGGCTACGAATATCACCTGCTGGCCATTACGCTCGCACTCATTGTCATCGTGAAAGGCGCCGGTGCTTTCTCGATTGATCACGTCGTGTACGAGCATTACACTGCGCCGGCGTCAGCCGTGCAAGAAAGTACGCGGAGGTAATTGTGACACTTCTCACCCAAGATAAGGTAAAGCTCGGATTTATTGGCCTAGGCAATATGGGCAGCCGAATCGCTCAACGCCTTCTGGACAACGGATACCGGGTGACGGTCTATGACCTGGACCAAGCGAGGGCGGAAGCATTGACCGAGCATGGCGCGGTCGCTGCTCCCAGCATCGCGGAGCTCGCTCGCACCAGTGATGTGATTCTCTCCTGCTTGACGAACGACGCGGCAGTTCAGGATGTTTATTATGGCGATGCGGGCGTTCTCGCCAACGCCCGGCCAGGCACGGTGGCGATCGAGATGAGCACAGTCCTTCCGAAGACCTCGCGCGAACTCCAGCAGCGTGGCGCTCAGCGCCAAATAGAAGTATCGGATGTTGCTATCTCCGGGAGCACACCTGCGGCCGAGCAAGGCTCTTTGATCTTGCTTGTAGGTGGTGATGCGAGAGTTTTCGAGAATGCTCAACCGCTGCTTCTGACGATTTCAGCACACTCGTTTCGCATGGGTCCTTCCGGCGGGGGCACCACTATGAAATTGGTCGTGAACACGTTGCTCGGAGTGGGCATGCAGACGATTGCCGAAGCAATAGCGCTGGGAGAAAGGGCTGGCATCGAGCGCAACACGCTACTTGAAGTGCTATCGCAGACTGCCGTGATTGCACCGGCTCATGTAGGCAAGCTGTCGCGAGCAGTCCACGAAGACTACAGTCCGCAGTTTCCTCTGCGCCTTATGAACAAGGACTTTCATTTGATCCTGGAGACGGCGAAATTGTTGAACGTGCTCATGCCAGCGACTGTGGCAGCGTTCGGTGTCAACTGCATGGAGTTGGTAGACAATCCAGAGGCGGATTTTTCCGCCGTGATCCGCCGGATGGAGCTACTCGCTCACGTAAGTTTGCCGAATAGTACGTGCGAGACACCGACCGCAGCGTGAAGGTGTCATTCACAGAGGTGATGCCACATGGTTCAGCTAAAGGTCAACGGCACTGTTCGTACCTTCGATGGGGATCCTTCGATGCCGCTACTGTGGTATCTACGCGACATCTTAGGTTTGACTGGAACAAAGTTCGGTTGCGGCATCGCGTTGTGCGGAGCTTGTACGGTCCACAAGAATGGCGAGGCGCTCAGGTCTTGCATCACCCCGATGAGCTCGGTCGCGGGGGCGGAGATCAGGACCATCGAAGACATCTCCCGCAACGGACTGCATCCCGTCCAGAAAATGTGGATGCAGGTTAATGTGCCGCAGTGCGGCTACTGCCAGTCTGGCCAGATCATGCAGGCTATCGCGCTGCTGAAGCAAAAGCCCAAGCCTACCGACCAGGACATCGACGATGGTATGGCCGGCAATATCTGCCGTTACGGAACTTACCAGCGCATTCGCGCCGCGATTAAAGCTGCTGCGGAGGCGAAGCCATGGACTCGATCAGAAACGTACGCCGTCGCGGATTTCTGA
>Ga0126378_10004193_pt1 | contig 10960 bp, 5 predicted proteins | sample PanSoiMetPlot_23_FD_92587 | JGI IMG/M metagenome (GOLD analysis project Ga0126378, IMG submission 92587) | Tropical forest soil microbial communities from Panama - MetaG Plot_23 | ecosystem: Environmental > Terrestrial > Soil > Tropical forest > Bulk soil | place: Panama | collected 2016-02-17
ATCGGCGGGAATGAGCGCGGTAATCATGCGATGGGGTACAATCGCATCGGAAAGGAGTTGAACGTCCGAGGCATGTCGCGCGCACTCACGCCTGGAAGGACTCGACTCGCCGACCGCATCCTACAAATCGGTCATCCGGCCTCTAAGCAATCCCGATACCCCGCAATGGCAATGCTCTTTCTCGTGGCTGCTCGCCTGGACGGCGCGCCACGTCAGGAAACTCGGGCTCCACAAGACAACCGTGCCGCGTCGCTGCAGACGACCACGACAGCAGTCGAAGTGGATGTCATCGTCCAGAACTCCAAAGGCGACTATGTACGCGGGCTGGAAGCCTCTGACTTCAAGCTGTATGAGAATGATGTCCCGCAGAAGATAACTCTGTTTGTGCCGCCCGGGGAGGGAGGAAGGGGCCCGACGAGTGCGCAGCGAGGTACTTCGACCACTCCTGAGACTGCGGGGGACGGCGGGTCCGGCGCAGCGCTGGACGACCAGAGTGAAAGGCGCGAGGCGCAGTTCGTTACTATCGTGATCGATCTCGCGGACCTGCAACAGTCCAACCTTGCTGCAGTTATTCGAGCGACCGCCGACTACGTGAAGAACACCCTTTCATCGGAGGATTTCGTTTCCGCTTTCTGGATCGGCGGCTCGCTGCATTTGCTGATTCCTGTTACTCAGGATAAGGACCAGGCTGTGCGAGCGGTCGAGAGCTTGGCCGGAAAGGCGGCGAGCGGGTTTGAGACCAGCACGGAACGCAACTCGACAAGACAGGAGATCGAGCGCGTGCAGGGAACACTCGCGAGGGTTCGCAATCCCGCTCGCGTCGCGCGCTTGCAGCAGGAGGCCGCAATTCTGGAGGCGGATCTTGGCATGCAGGACACTCTCCAGGCGCGGGCCGTGTTTGTGGCGCTCCGAGCTCTAGCGGAGCAATACCGAACTCTGCCGGGGCGGAAATGCGTCATACTGTTCTCTGACGATTTCTCGCCTGCGCCCGAGATTGAAAACGAGCTCTCCGCCGTTATTGACGCGGCCAATCGTTCGGACGTTTCCTTCTATGTGATTGGCGGCGCGGGTTTGGCCCCGCCATCCACTAATGAGACTTTGGCGCGCGTGGCGCCCACAGATGCCCTATCGAGCTCGCGATACAAACCGCATGGCGATCCGGGGGGCCTCGACGAATTCGACAGGATCCGGATGGGGGCTGGAGCCGGCGCGTCTTATCTCAGCCGGATGGCCGAAGACACGGGCGGATTGATGGTCGGGAACCCAAGCGACCTCCTGCTCACACTGGCGGAAGTGAATCGTGACCGGCGTGAGTACTACACGCTGGTTTACCAGCCCTCGGACACCAATTACAACGGTGCGTTCCGCAAGATTCGGGTGGAGACGCTGCGACCGCGGTGCCGCCTTCGTTACCGCCAGGGATATTGGGGTATACCCTTTCGGGAAGAAGCGATGCTGACTCCCGCGGCGCAGCAATTGCTGGCTTCGGCGGAAGCCGGCTCAACAAAGCCTGACCCTTCGCTCGCGATGAACGCCGCTCTTCTCTTTGACTCCGAGGGCCATCCTTCGCTCCCGGTGACAATTCAATTCCCCACCAAAAACCTGAGCTTCGAAAGACACAGAGACCATTATGTGGCCGGAATCACTCTGGTGGTTGCGGCCCGCGATGCCGACGGCAAGTTAGTCGGCGTCCACCAGCGCTTCGCAAACCTCAATCTGACGGAAGAGGAGTGGAAGGAATTCCTGCGAAGGCCGACCGTACTCGAGCTGCACATTCGAGTTCCGTTCCTGCAATCGCTGAGTCTCCAGACCGTCATTCAGTTCTCAGGGCGCAAGTCAGCCGTTGTTGAAGGCTGGGTTACCGCTCCGGCAGTCGAGTCCGGTCCGCGGCTCACCAGCCTGCTGCTCACCAATAGGGTGAGCCGCGTCTCTGGTCCGCCGGATTCCGAGGATCCCCTGCGCATTGCAGACTACCAAGTCTCTCTCCCGCCGCGGCCAGTCTTCTCGTCGAATGATCGAATCATGATGCTCATTGGCGCTCTTGACCTGCCGTTTGATCCGGTAACTCACGCGCCTGAATTCCATGTGTCGCTTGCAGTTCGATCGGGAAGCAAGATTGTGATCAGCGGTCCTCCTGACCAAGTGCAGTATTCCGGCGCTGGCGGCACGGGCCGTGCTCTCCTGGCGAAGCAAGTGAGTCTGAAGGGACTGGGTGTGGGCAGCTACGTCGCCGAATCCGTGGTCACGGACCATCTCCGGCATTCCACCAGCACTCAAACAACGCACTTCGAGATTCAGTGAGTTGCTTCCATGAGTGTGGGCCTGCAAAGCGCAACAATGATATTATCGCAGGTGCCTCCGGGGCGTCTTGTCGCAGGGTTAAGGAACGTGACATGGCTAAACTGGGCGTGGCAGTTGTCGGTGTAGGAACTCTCGGGAAACGACATGCGGAGAACCTGCGCGGCGCTGTCCCCGGTGCGCAATTGGTGGCCCTGGCCGATAGTGACGGAATGCGTGCCTCACAGGTGGCCGCCGAACTCGAGGTCGAGCATTCCTGCGATTCCATCGAGAGGCTCGTCGAGCGCAACGACGTCCAAGCCGTCGTCATCGCATCCCCCTCCAAGTATCACGCGCGGGGCATTCAAGTTGCAGCCCAGGCCGGCAAACACGTTTTCTGCGAGAAGCCTCTGGCCCTGACGCTAGAGGACGCTGACGCTGCTCTCAACTCAGTGGCGAGGGCAGGAGTTCAGTTACAGATCGGGTTCATGCGCAGGTATGACGCCGCCTACGCCAGTGCCAGGAAGCGTATTGAGGCGGGAGAAATCGGAGACCCAGTCATCTTCAAATCGGTTGGCCGAGACAAGGAACCGCCTCCGCCTAGTTTTCTTCAGAGCAACGTTAACGGGACCCTTTTCAGCGACGCTGCTATTCACGATTTCGACTTGGTGCGCTGGTTGATGGGCGACGAGGTGGCGGCTGTACATTCCTTTGCCGGCCTGGTTGCCTGTGCGGAGTTGGCAGAATTCAACGACATCGACGCCTGCCTCGTCAACCTCCGCCTCAGGCGAGGGGGGCTGGGACATGTCGAGGCCTTCCGAAAGTCCACCTACGGCTACGATATTCGGACCGAGATCCTGGGTACAAAAGGGGCCTTGCAGGTCGGATATCTTCGGCAGACAGCTAGCCTGGTGTTGACCAACGCCGGCATCTCGTGCGACGTCGTCGACCATTGGTTGGGTCGATTCGCTGATGCCTATCTAAACGAAATACGCAGCTTTGTTGGCGCCGTCCTGGCGGACCAGCCGGTGTGGCCTACGGCAGACGACGGGCGACGTGCCCTCGCGGTGGCTCTGGCATCGGAGCAGTCTTATCGGGAGTCGCGCCCGGTGGAGCTTGCGGTTGGTTTTTCCCAGTCAAGCTCAACGAGCGCATGAGCCGGAGACTCCTCGTGGCGCGTGCCGCAAACGGACAGGACCACAATGAGAATTAGAGTCGCAAGTGCACCCGTGAGCTGGGGCATTATGGAGAATCTCCCGGTGCCTCCGGAGTACTCCTACGCGAGGGTCCTGGATGAAATTGCCCAGGCCGGATACTCGGGGACCGAGCTTGGACCCTACGGCTTCCTCCCTGTGGATGCCCATCAACTGCGCCGCGAGTTGGACCGAAGAGGTCTGACCTTGTGCTCGGCTTTTGTTGCCATCCCACTGGGCGACAGCGTCAAGCATATCAGCGGCTTCGCTCAAGTGGAGCAGGCGGCACGATTGATCAGCCAAGCCGGCGCTCGCCTGCTGATTCTGTCCGACGAAGTCACCCCGGATCGCTCGCGCGTAGCCGGACGCCCTGCGGAGGCCAACAGGCTTTCCTGGAGCGAAGAAGAATGGATGGCCGCGGAACAAGCCATTCGAGAAGTCATAGAGCGCTGTGGAAAGTACGGGCTTAAAGTCGCTTTTCACCACCACGCCGGTTCGCACGTGGAGACTCCGGAGGAAGTAGACCATTTGCTCTCGCGGCTACCCGCTGGCGACCTTGGGTTGTGCCTGGACACAGGCCACTACCAGTACGGCGGCGGCGACCCAATGGCAGCGCTGCAGCGCTACATTGACCGGATATGGTGTGTGCACCTTAAAGATATCGACAGGGCTCGGCTGGCCGAAAGCCGGCAGCAGCGCCTCGATTTTCACGCGGCAGTAAGAAGCGGCGTTTTTGCTCGCCTGGGAGACGGGGCCATCAATTTCGCGGGTGTATTGGCGGCCGTCTCGAATAGCGCGTTTGACGGCTGGCTAGTGGTCGAGCAAGACGTCCTGGCAGGCGGGCGCGGTGCGACAACGCCTTTGGCAAACTCTACTGCCGGACGTCAGTTCCTGCTAAAACTGGGATACTAACCGAGCTGAGAGTCGAGACTTGAAGGTCGACCGTCAACTGTTCACTGCCTCATGGCGTGTTGATGCGATCGCGGCGCCCGCTGGGAAGAGGCGGTTGCAGGCGCCCTAGCCAGGGGAGAGGCGTCGGCTGGGATTCGGGCATCGGGAGCACGCCGGCGCAAGGGCTGCTGAGAGGTGGTTGAGTAAGGTGCGGAGTGGACGTCTGCGTGTTGGGGCGGATCGGTTACGATTTGTACGCGGTGGAGCATAACCGCCCGCTCGCGCAGGTGGAGCATTTCTGCCGGCGACTGGGAGGTTCCAGCGCCAACATCGCGATCGGCCTGGCGCGACTAGGACTACGTGTCGGCATCGTCAGTTGTCTGGGCAAGGATCTCCTGGCCGACTATCTGCTTGGCTTCCTTGCGCAGGAGGGCGTGGACACACAGTATGTGCGGTTGGTGGAAGGCTACAGCACCTCGTTGTGTCTAACCGAGGTTTCACCGCCTGATCACTTCCCGCAAGTTTTCTATAGGCGCGAGCCGGCGGACTCGCAAGTGGTCGTCGGTCCGGCCGAAGGAGCTTACATTCGGGAGGCGCGCATGTTCGTGACCAACGGGACCAGCCTGTCCGCCTCTCCCGGGCGTGAGGCGACCATCCACGCTCTCCAGATCGCGCACGAGGCCGGCTTGCGCACTGCGCTCGACATCGACTATCGCGCCAGTTCCTGGCCATCGCGGGAAGATGCCGGGCGCGCGGCGCGGGCTGTGTTGAGCTGGGTGGACATCGTTGTGGGAAACGAAGACGAGGTTTTCCTTCTTACTGGGGAGCGTGAGGGCCGGCTCCAGGTGGAGGCCGTGCTGGCACTGGGTACACAGATCGTCGTGCGCAAGCTCGGCGCAAAGGGGGTCGAAGCCCACACACGCCTGCACTCCTGCCGGGCGGAGCCTATTCCCGTCAAGGTGGTGAGCACCATCGGCGCTGGTGATGGATTCGCCGCAGGCTTCCTCTACGCCCTGGACCGCAACCTGCCTCTCGAGGAGTGTCTGCGTTATGGTAACGCTTCAGCCGCAGTGGTGGTGAGTCGAGTTAGCTGTTCTGATGCGATGCCCTACCCTGATGAGCTGACGCCACTGCTCGCGAATAGCCGGTGACGTGGATCATCCCCCGTTGGACCGAAATGGCCGCAGTGATGAAGAACGCTCGAGGTTGAACCCGGCAGGGGCTCGTCAATACAAAGTGAAGGAGATAGCGATTATGAGTATCAGCGACTCTTTTGTTCCATCGGTGGCACTGGCTGCAGGAGAGGCGGGCGAGTTACTCCATCTGTCGCGTGACCGTGCAGGGTGGGATTGGATGAGTTTTTCGGTCCGCCGCTTGGCGGTAGGAGAAGTGTTGAAGAACCACAGCGACTTGGAAGAAAGGGCGATGGTCCTGCTTGGCGGGCGTTGCGCCCTGGATTGGGGGAGGGGTTCCACCCGCATCGGCGAACGCGCCAACGTTTTCGGCGGCCTCCCGTATGCGCTTTACTTACCGGCGGGCAGCGTGGCGCAGCTCGAGGCGGAGACTGATTGTGAGCTGGCCATCTGTGCGGTGCCTTCAACTGCCAGACTGGAGCCGCAGCTTGTTAGTCCCAAGGATGTCAAGGTGAGTCTGCGCGGCGGTGGGAACGCTTCACGACAGATTGTGGACATCATGCGGCCGGAGTTTCCGGCGGACAAGCTGATGGTGGTTGAGGTTTATACTCCGGGTGGGAACTGGTCGAGTTTCCCGCCGCACAAGCACGACGTCCACGCGCCTCCAGGCGAGGTGGACCTGGACGAAATCTACTACTATCGCATGAAACAGCCAGCCGCCTACGCTCATCAACGCCTGTACACCAAGGACGGGATGCGAGATGTGACGCTTACTCTGCACGATGGCGACGTGGTTATGGTGCGTGATGGCTATCATCCGGTGGTAGCGGGTCATGGCTATGATATCTACTACCTGAACTGCCTGGCAGGTAGCGCTCGTTCGCTCGCTAGCACCGAAGATTCAGACCATACATGGGTTCGCTCGGCATGGAAGGATGTTGACCCGCGACTCCCTTTGGTTCGTGCAAACACGACGTAATCACTTGGATCGCCGCCGCTGGCCTGCTTGCTCGAACCAAGGAGGCGGTCGGCCACATCAAAGCAGGCTGCGGGTGAAATCGCTATAAGGGGAGTCCCGACGCCAGACGGCCTCTTCAAGGAGGTTCTATGAACCGGAGAATGACAACCGCGCAAGCAATCATCGAGTTCTTGAAACGTCAGTATGTGGAACGAGATGGCAAGGAGCAGCAGTTCTTTGCGGGCTGTTTCGGTATCTTCGGACATGGCAACGTGACAGGGATCGGGCAGGCGCTGCAGCAGAATCCCGATTTCCGTTATTACCTGTGCCGCAACGAGCAGGCGATGGTGCATACCGCGGCCGCGTTTGCCAAGATGAGCAACCGGTTGCGGACGCTGGTGTGCACCACGTCGATCGGCCCTGGCGCTACCAACATGATCACGGGGGCGGCCGCAGCGACCATCAATCGGGTGCCCGTCCTCTTGCTACCCGGTGACATTTTCGCGCGGCGCAACGTGGCTCCAGTCCTTCAGCAGTTGGAGTCGTCGAGTTCGCAGGACATTTCGGTGAACGATTGCTTCAAGCCGGTATCCCGCTATTGGGACCGCATCCAACGCCCGGAGCAGATTCTCACCGCGCTCCCTGAGGCCATGCGAGTCCTGACCTCGCCGGCGGAGACCGGAGCGGTAACCTTGGCGCTCCCACAGGACGTGCAGCCTCTGGCGTTCGATTATCCTACCGAGGCTTTCGAGAAGCGGGTCTGGCGAGTACCCCGCCCGCGGGGCGACGCTCAAGCGTTCCGCAGCGCAGTGGAGCGTATTCGCTCCTCCGGGTGCCCGGTCATCATTGCCGGGGGTGGCGCTATCTATTCCGAAGCCACGGAGGCGTTGTCGCGCTTTGCGGCCCAGACCGGGATTGCTGTTGCCGAGACGCAGGCGGGGAAGGGATCGCTTTGCTACAACCATGGTCAAGCCCTTGGCGCCATGGGAGTGACGGGCACACCGGGTGCGAATATCCTCGCGCGCGACGCAGACTTGGTGATCGGCGTGGGAACGCGGTACACTGATTTCACCACTGCGTCGAAGACGGCGTTCCAGAACCCGAGGGTCCGCTTCATCAACATCAACGTCGCTGAATTTGATGCCTACAAGCATTCGGGCCTGCCTTTGGTTGCCGATGCCAAGGTCGCACTGGAAGAGTTGACCCAGGCTCTCCAGGGCTTTCATGTGAATCATGAGTACAGCGCGCGCATCAATCAGATGCGAGCTGAGTGGGACCAGGAGGTCGAGCGGATTTACAGCCTGCGGCACGGACCACCGATCAGCCAGGGAGAGGTGATCGGCGTCATCAATACTCTGAGCCAGCCCCGCGACGTAGTGGTGAATGCTGCCGGAAGCGCTCCCGGCGACCTGCACAAGCTCTGGCGGACCCGAGACCCCAAGGGTTATCACCTCGAGTATGGCTACTCTACCATGGGCTATGAGATCGCCGGAGGTTTAGGGATAAAGATGGCTGATCCGGATCGTGAAGTGTACGTCCTGGTGGGTGACGGTTCCTACTTGATGATGGCGCAAGAGATCGTGACTTCGATTCAGGAAGGGTACAAGCTGAACGTCATCGTTGTCGACAATCACGGATTCTCCAGCATTGGCGGCCTCAGCCGCTCGTGCGGAAGTGGCGGCTTCGGTACGGAGTATCGGTATCGCCGCAACGGAGAGTTGGCGGGTGAGACCCTTCCCATCGATTTCGTTGCCAACGCCTCCAGCCTGGGCGCCGTGGCGGTACGGGCGAAGACGCGTGAGGAGCTTGCCGAAGCGGTGGTGGCCATGCGCTCTCATCCGCGCACGAGCGTGGTCGTGATCGAAGTTGACATCGACCAACGAGTGCCGGGCTACGAGTCGTGGTGGGACGTCCCTATTGCCGAAGTCTCCCAAATGGAATCGGTGCGAGCAGCACACGCTGCCTACCTGGCGTGCAAGCAAAAGGAGCGTTACTTCCTGTGACGAGCGCACGGCTGCTCTGCAGGGTCGACGAGCAAGGCTGGTGTTCCTTGCAATCGGCCGGGCGCTTGGATTCTCCGTAGGACTTTCAGGGGCAAGGCAGGCTACCGAATCTCGGGCCTGAAGCGTCTAAGCTAAACTAAACTAAGGGATGTGGTGAGCAATGGGAACTCTATTCAGTGATCTTCGCTACGCTCTTCGCGTGCTGGCCAAGAATCCGGGATTCGCGGCTGTGGCCGTGGTAACTCTGGCGCTCGGTATTGGGGTGAACACGTCCATCTTCAGTCTGGTGGACGCTGTGCTTCTTCGCCCCCTGCCCTACCCTGAGCCCGAGCAGCTCGTGGGTCTTGGACAGTGGCGGAACCAGAAAGGTGAAGGTTACATACAAACGGGCGTATCCGCGCCGAACATCGTCGACATTGCCAAGGCGAAGCAGATTTTTCAGAAGGTCGGCTACTACCGATGGAACAGGTTCAACATCACGGAGGGCAATCGGCCAGAGAGCGTAGATGGCATCCGATCTTCGGTCGATCTCCTGCCGTTGTTCGGGATCGAGCCCCTGATGGGACGCTTCTTTACACCTGAGGAGGAGCAATCAGGCCACGATCAGGTGGCGATCATCGGCTACAGGCTCTGGCAGACGCGTTATGGCTCTGACCACGCCATTCTGGGCAGGACGATAGATCTCGAAGAGCGGCGTTACATCATTGTCGGCGTAATGCCGGTGACGTTCCGGTTTACCTGGGACCAGGAGATGGACGTGTTTGTGCCACTCGTGCTCACACCCTCTGAGCTGAGTGAAGCCGGGCGTGGCACGTCGCGCGATCTGCAAACACAGGCACGGTTGCAACCGGGAATCAGCTTGACCAGGGCTCAGGCCGCCATGGACACGCTGGCTGGCAATCTGGCCAAGGAATATCCCGAAGCCGACCAGGGGTGGGGAATCAAGGTTGAAGCCTTACACGCGGCCTACCATCGGCACATGCAGGCGCCGCTGCTGACCATGCTGGGCGCGGTATTGTTTGTACTCCTGATCGCCTGCGCCAACGTGGCGAACCTCCTGCTGGCACGCGCCACGGGCCGAAGGCGCGAGATCGCCATCCGCGTAGCCATCGGCGCTGCGCGCCGACGCCTGATCACCCAACTGCTCACCGAGAGCGTGGTGTTGGCCCTGATCGGGGGCGCTGGGACTGCTGCTGGCGTATTTGGGACATCGCCTTTGACGCTGGAGCTCAGTCGTTACCAGTTCAGTCTCCCCAACGCTCGAGTGATTAACGTCGACTGGCGTGTGCTGATCTTCAGTCTGGCAGTTACGCTCGGGACCGGAGTCATCTTCGGCCTGGCGCCGGCTTTGGCCGCATCCAGGACGGACCTTAACGAATCCCTGAAAGAAGGCGGGGCGACTACGACTACTGAGTCGGGCCGCCGTCGGCTGCGCAGCGCCCTGGTGGTTTCTGAGATGGCGCTGGCGTTGGTTCTTCTTACGGCGGCGGGCCTGTTGGTGCGGACCTTCTTCAGGCTGACGGACGTTGATCTTGGGATTGACCCGACCAACGTCGTGACCATGATGATCTCTCTTCCACAGTACAAGTACGCTTCCGCCACTGAACAGTCGCTCTTCTATCAGCAATTGCTTCGACGCCTCAGCAGCACGCCGGGCGTGAAGTCAGTTGGAGCACAAGGCGGCGTCGCGAATGTCTTTTTTCAGCTGGAAGATCAGCCCCCGGCGCCGCCGGGGCAGGAGCCAACGGCGGTATTCAACGTCGTCACCCCCGGATACTTCAATGCAGTGGGGACAGGTTTGGAAACGGGGCGCGAGTTTTCGGCGAGCGACACCGAAGGTACGCCTCCGGTAGCGATTGTCAGCGAAACTATGGTGCGCCGGTACTGGCCGCGCTCGAATCCGGTGGGTAGCCATTTCACAATCCAAGAGCGGGTCTACTCAGGCAAGAGCGTCGGTGCCTCCCAACCTCTCGAGGTCGTGGGAGTGGTGAAGGACGTTCGAAGTGATGACCTTTGGGAGCCCCGCGCTGACATCTACGTGCCGTTTGAGCAGCATCCAGTGCCGTCCGTGTTCCTGGCCGTGCGAACCGCAGTGTCGCCCATGACTCTGGTACCGGCGGTGCGCGAGGCCGTCCGGGCTCTCGACAAGGAGCAGCCCCTCAATTACATCAGAACGATGAGCGAGATTGTGTCCGAAAGCTACGGCTCCATCCGCTTTCCGATGAGCCTGGTCTGGATTTTCGCGGCCTTCGCCATGCTGCTTTCAGGTGTGGGCATCTTCGGCGTGATGTCCTATGCCGTGAGCCGCCGCACGCAGGAGATGGCCATCCGCATGGCGCTTGGAGCCAGGAGGAGGGATGTGCTCCGGCTTGTTTTGCGAGAGGGGCTGATTATAACGATATTCGGGGTCGTGGTGGGGCTCGTGACGGCGCTAGCTGTGAGCCGCGTGATGGCTGGCTATGTGTACGGCATCAAGGCGACGGACCCGATCACCTTTGCGGCGGC
>Ga0126378_10004194_pt1 | contig 10959 bp, 6 predicted proteins | sample PanSoiMetPlot_23_FD_92587 | JGI IMG/M metagenome (GOLD analysis project Ga0126378, IMG submission 92587) | Tropical forest soil microbial communities from Panama - MetaG Plot_23 | ecosystem: Environmental > Terrestrial > Soil > Tropical forest > Bulk soil | place: Panama | collected 2016-02-17
ATCAGGCCGCGCTGGCCCTTGCCGATCGGGCTGACCAGGTCGATGATCCGTGCCGTTGCGGACGGGGAACCGGCTTCCAGGCGAAGGGGTTCCCGCGGATGCAGGGGGGTGAGCATGTCGAATTCGGGGCGTTGCCTGAGCTGTTCGGGCGTTAGGCCGTTGATGGCATCGACGCGGTCCAGGGTGCCGCGGGCGTCCCGTTCCCTGTCCTGTCGCCCTGCCCTGCCGTCCGCGCGCCGGCGGCCGGGCCGGGCCGTACCTTCGATGTGATCACCGGTGCGCAGTCCATGCTCGCGCAGGCAGGTGGCGGGCACGTACACATCGTCCCGGCCGCGCCGGTACCCGTGGGTGCGGACGAACGCCTGGTTGCCGCGGGCGTCAACGATGCCGGAGACCGGGATCGCGGCGCCGTCACCGTCCTGGGCTTTGGGGACCGCTCGGTCCTGGGCTTCGGGAGCCGCTGGGTCCTGAGCTTTGGGGGCCGCTCGCGGACGAGCCGGCCGTTGGCTGGTAGCCGTTGTTGTCATAGGGATTCCTTTCATCGGAGGCCAGCCCCCACAGGGGCAGGCCGCAGACAGCCCGGGCTGATGCAGGCCGGGCCGGGGAAGGGCACACGTCCGTGTGGAACGACACGTCGGGCGCGGGCCGAAGAGCTATCGCACCGGCACGACCGGCGGCACTATTCCGCCGCCGATCGGCAACACGAACCCGTCACAAACCTGGGATGGGAACTGCTCGACGCCTACTCCGGACCCGAATCCGGAGCGGCGGAGCGATCGGGCGACCTTCCAGACCGTCGCCTCGTACCCGCTAACGCGGGCGACTTCGCTTGACGCGACTGTATCTCAGACTCATGACCGCCGCCAGCACGGGCCGGCCGCTGCCAGCATGGGGTGATCGCCGTCAGCGCGCACCGCCGAGCCCGCTCAGCGCCTTGAACACCGGTTCCCCGGCTGGCATTCCAGTAGCGCATACCCCCGGTCCATGATCAACGTGAATCTGCTGTCCAAAGAGGGGCAGCAAACTCGCATTCATGACCGGTGAGGCGTCGGAGTGGTGCAGGGGTGCCTGCAACTCGGGTGTTCGGCCTTCCGCCTGATTGCGGCCGGGGGGATGGTCAGGGATAGGGGGTCCGCCTACCGTTGATACAGGTCTTTCCGCGCCGTGAGCGGCCGCCGGCGGGGTGTAAAGGGGGACGGTAGGGCGGTGACCGAACAGCCTGCGCCAGATTTCGCCAGGTTGCTACAGCAACTGCGGGCCGAGGCTGGGCTGACGCAAGAGCAACTGGGCCAGGCGGCGGGGCTGAGCCCACGGACTGTCAGCGACCTGGAGCGGGGCATTCACCGCTCAGCCCATCAAGACACCGCCAGACTGCTGGCTGACGCCCTCGGCCTGACCGGGCCGGTCCGCGGGTTGTTCGCCGCGGCGGCCCGTGGGCGGGTCTCGGCCGCGGAGGTACTGGCGGCCAGGAGTGCGACGCCGCGCGACACCGGGCCTTCCGCCGACGGCCAGGCCGACGTGGAACGGCTGCTGGGGATGGCGATCGAGTCTCCCTATCGGGGGCTGAACGCATTCACGGAGCGGGATGCGGCTTTCTTCTTCGGCCGCGAGACCGCCACCGCGGCGGTGCTGGAGCGAATGTCCCGTCTGGCAAAGGACACGAGCCTGCTGGTGGTGTCGGGCGTGTCGGGCGCGGGCAAGTCGTCACTGCTGCAAGCGGGAGTGCTGCCGCAGATCCAGAAGGCCGGGCTGGCGGGCGCGCCGGGAGCGGCATCGTGGCCGTGCCTGGTGTTCACCCCCACCCGCGCCCCGCTCGACGAGCTGGCCTTGCGGGTAGCGCTGCTGGCTGGCGCGGACGCGGCGGCGGTCCGCCGGGAGCTGGAGGCCGATCCGGGCGGGTTCGCTCTCACCGCGCGGCAAGCCGCCCTGGCGCCGCGGCGCGGACGTGGGGAAATGCCGGAAGGCCCTGCCGGGCAGGACCAGCCACCGCCGCGGGAGCGACGGTTGCTGCTGGTGGTCGACCAGTTTGAACAGTTGTTCACCTTGTGCGCCGATGAGGGACAGCGGCGGGCGTTCATCGCCGCGTTGCACGCGGCTGCGACGCCCGGGCGAGGGCCGGACCGGGCTCCCGCGGGCCTGGTTGTGGCGGGAGTCCGCGCCGACTTTGAGGCCAGGTGCGCGGATTACCCTCAGCTGGCGGACGCGGTCCAAGACCGCTACCTGGTCACGGCGATGACCGAACGCCAACTGCGCGTGGCCATCACCGAGCCCGCCAGGAAAGCGGGCTCCGGTGTCGATGACAACCTCGTCGAGGTCCTGATCAGCGAGACGCGCACCGGCCAGCCCGGTGCCTTCGGGGCCGGAGTGCTGCCCCTGTTGTCGCACGCCCTCGACCAGGCTTGGCGACGCCGCAGCAAGAACGCCGTCACCCTTGCCGATTACGAACGCACTGGCGGCATCGAAGGCGCCGTCGCCAGGAGCGCCCAGCGCGCCTACGACCAACTGACACCTGCCCAGCAAACCCTGGCCCGGCAGGTCTTCACCCGGCTGACCGCCACCAGCAGCGACGGGATCGACACCGCTGACCGCGTCACCAGAGCCGAACTGACCGACGGCAAGAGCGCAGCCGAGACCCAGGACATAGAACACGTTCTCGAGGCTTTCGCCGAGCAGCGGCTGCTCACCCTGGCCGCTGGCACCGTCGAAATCAGCCACGAGATCCTGCTGACCGCCTGGCCGCTACTACGGGACACCTGGCTCGCCGAAACCCACACCGACCGGATCGTCCGCACCCGGCTGCACAACACCGCCGCCGAATGGGCCCACCACAACCGCGATCCGTCCTACCTCTACCGAGGCAGCCTGCTCCAGGCCGCGACCGGCACCGCTGCCCGGATCACCGCCGAACAAGCGCGTCACCTGCCGCTCAGCCAGACCGACCATGATTTCCTCCGCGCCAGCGACCGTGCCCACCGGCGAAGGGCACGAAGTCGGCAGGCCGCCCTGGCGTTCCTGGTGGTCCTCGTCATCGGTCTTGCTTCCGCCACGTTGCTGGCCTTCCACGCCAGCCGTCAGGCGGCGCACCAGCGTGACGTCGCGCTCTCCCGGCAGCTGATCAGCCAAAGCCAGCTCGTGGGCGACAGCGATCCCGTCCTTGCCAAGCTCTTGAGCATCGCAGCATGGCGCCTGAATCCCTCAGACGGCGCCCGCTACGCCATGCTGGCCGCAGCGACGCGCCCGGGAATAGCCGCTCTGAACGGCCACGCCGGCGCGGTCCACTCGGTCGCGTTCAGCCCGGACGGCACCATCCTGGCCGCCACCGGCAACGGCACGGTCCAGTTGTGGAACCTGGCCACCCACCAGCGCATTGGCGGCATCTTCCCCCCTCGCACCGGTTCGCTCAGCTCGGTAGCGTTCAGCCCGAATGGCACGACGTTGGCCACCGGCGACGGCTCCGGCTATATCCGGTTCTGGAAACTGGTCACCCGCCAGCGGATCACGGCCCGCAACGTCGCCGCCGGCTTTAGCCAGGCCGTAGTCAAGCAGCCCAGCGGGGTCTCCTCACTAACATTCAGCCCGAACGGAAACACCATGGCCACCGGCAGCGGTGATGGCAATGTCAGGTTGTGGGACACGGCCAGGGCCACCCATCATCGCACCGCCAGCCTCAACGGCCACGACGGGCAAATCTTCTCCATGGCCTTCAGCCAGCCCGGCAACATCCTGGCCGCCGGCACCGCCAAAGGCAGCGTCGAGTTGTGGCGCGTGTCTACCCGCAAACAGCTCACCCCCCTCACGGGTAACGCCGGCACGATCTACTCGGTGGCGTTCAGCCCAGACGGCAAGACCCTGGCCGCCGGCACCGCTGCTGGCACCGTCCAACTGTGGAACGCGGCCCGCCACCACCTGAGCCGCACCCTCCTCGGTAACGCCGGCTCGGTCTACTCGGTGGCATTCAGCCCGGACGGCAAGACCCTGGCCACCGGCAACGCCGACGGCACCGTCCAACTGTGGAACGTAGGCATCCACCAGCGGATCGCCACCTTCACCGGTGACGCCGGCACGGTCTACTCGGTGGCGTTCACCTCGGACGGCAAGACCCTGGCCACCGGCAACGCCGACGGCACCGCCATGCTGTGGAACGTGCCCAGAAGCCACCCAGTCGGTCGGCCGCTGCCAAGCCCCCCCAGCGATAACATCACCGCGGTGACACTCAGCCCTCACGGCGACACCCTGGCCACCGGCAGCGGCAACGGCACCGTCCAACTGTGGAACGTATCCAAGAGCCACCGGACCGGCCCACCACTGACAAGCACTAACGGTCGGATCACGGCGGTGGCACTCAGCACGGATGACCAGACCCTGGCCACCGGCAATGTCCATGACACCGTTCAACTGCGCGGCGTGCACCCAAGCCACCCGGCCGGCATGCTCCTGCCCACGGGCGGGATTGATTCGCTGGCGTTCAGCCCGGACGGCAAGACCTTGGGCACCGGCAACGCCGACGGCACCGCCCGCCTCTGGGACGTGCCCACCGGCCACCCGGTCGGCCGGCTCCCCCTCACGAGCGAGGCTTTCTCGCTGGCGTTCAGCCCGGACGGCAAGACCCTGGCCACCGGCAACGCCGACGCCACCGTCCAGCTATGGGACGTGGCCAGAAGGCGCCCGATCGGCAGGTCCCTCGCCGCCCTAACGGTTCGCGCGATGGCGTTCAGCCTGGACGGCAAGACCCTGGCCACCGGCACCTTCCAAGGCATCGTTCAGCTATGGGACGTAGCCACCCACCGGCTGATCACCACTCTCACCAGCCATGCCGGCGCGGTTTACTCGGTGGCGTTCAGCACGGACGGCAACACATTAGCTGTTGATAGCGCCGGCCGTGCCGTCCAACGGTGGAACGTCGCCTACCTCGTGCACCCGGTGCGTTATCTATGCGGATCGGCAGAACGATCTCTGACACGCCCAGAATGGGCGAGGTACGTGCCGCAGGGCCCTGCCTACGAAAACCTCTGCCCTAAGCGGTAGGCCGCCAGGTCACCGCGGGGTTCCGGCTTCGGCGCCGATCAGGGCGGCGACGGCCGGATGGCGGCGCATCATGCCCAGGCAGCGGTCACGGGTGGGCCCGATGTGCTCGACAGAGATGCCCAGCTTGGCACCGATCTGGGCGTAGGACATGGCGGGTTCTTCGATGAGCAGGACGATCAGCTGCTGATCGCAGGGAGGGAGCTGGGCGAATGCGTCGCGCAGCGCGGCATGGCGCTCGGCTATGGCCAGCTCACGCTCGGCCACGCCGGCCAGGGTGTCAGGGAGACTCTCGTCGTCCGGCACGGGCCCTGCGCCCGGCGCTGACCGTACCGCGCACCGGGCCCGGCGGCACTCCCGCACCGCCACATCGGCCAGCCAGCCAGGAAGCGCGGCCGGAGCGCGGAGGTGGTCAAGCTGGTCAGCGAGCTGCAGCCAGACGCTCTGGCCGACGTCGCTGGCGTCGGCGTCGCCTAGCCCGTGCCTGCGGCAGATGGACCACACCAGCGGGGCGTACCGCTCGACGAGGGCATCCCACGCTTGCCGCTCGCCGTTACTCGCGCGCGTCACCAGGTCAGTGACTGACGGATCATCACACATCGGGCCGCCTCAGTGATGATTCTGTTGTCTGGTCCGTGCCTCCCAATGACCCAGCGGTGGCTGGCGGATTGCGGTTGCTCGGGACGCTGCTGCCGGCCCGGGTACCGGCCGGTAGCAATTGTGTCTGTATCAACTGTGGCCGGTGGAACGCCGGATCACCACACACGCCGCCCACGCAATGCCCACATAATTCGTCCGTCCGGGCGTCCTGGTACTGGCTGCGGCGCCGCACCGCTGGTTCGAACGGCGCCTTCGCCTTCGGGTGGACCGAGTTCCCGAGCTGTCAGAGCGTCAAACTCGGAATCAGTCCAGCGCCAGCCGATCGCGCCGATGATGCGCGTGCTCTGGCAGGAGGTGCGCGACCGCCCTGCTGATCGCCCGGAAGGATCAGCCGGCCAAACAGCGCCCGTGAAAACCGGTCAGCTACGGACCCAGTAGGACCCCAGGCCAGCGCGCCGGGACCACATAGCGTCCGGTCGCGGAGCTGAGCACCGCGGCCTTCGCCTCCGCTGGCCGCTGGTTATGCTGCACGTGTGCCACGACCGGCTGTTTCGACACCTGACGCCCTGCCTTCGGGCGGGGCGGCGCCGTTGCACGGGGAGCCGGCGAAAGGGCCTGCGATCGACGATGAGGGCACCGGCACCCTGCGCATCCAGGCGGTGGACCGGGCGGTCGCACTGCTGAAGTCCGTTGCCGATGCAACCACGCCGCCCACGGCCCTCGAGCTGGCTCAGGCATGCGGCATCAACAGGAGCACGGCCTGGCGGCTGCTGCGCACCCTTGAGTATCACGGCCTGGTGGACCGCGATGAGATTACCCAGCGCTACACCGTGGGATACGGGGCCATCTCCGTCGCGGCGGCGGCGACCGACGATGCGCTGGTTCGCCGGGTCCGGCCGTTGCTGGAGAAGCTGGCCGTGCGGACCGGCGAATCGGTCACGCTTGCCGTGGCCAAGCGGTTCAACCTGGTCTATGTTGACCAGGTTGATCCGCCGAACCTCGTGATGCCCAGCTGGCTCGGCAAGCCGCTTCCACTGCACGCCACCTCCGGCGGCAAGGTGTTCCTCGCCTGGCTAGGGCCCGGCGAGCGGGACGCCATCCTGCCGAACCAACTGCCGCGCTACACCGACCGCACGGTCACCGACCGGGCTCAGCTCGATGCCGAGCTGGACCAGGTCCGCCGGGCCGGGTACGGGACATGCAACCGGGAGTACGAGGAGTTCTCCTCTGGCGCGTCAGCGGCGGTGCTCAGCTCGCGGCGGCAGCCGATCGCGGTGATCAACGTTTGGGGACCCGCCCCGCGCAATCCGGTGAAGAAGCTGCACGAGATCGGCCGGGAAGCGGTCAAGACCGCCGACGAGGTGCGCGCGCTGCTCGACTGAGCCCACCCGCTAAGCCCGTAATCCGGTCACCCCGCACGCCCGCAAGCCGCGCCGCTCATGCCCCGGAACCCAGCCGGTGTGCCGCAACGCCAGCCCCGCACCGTGCGTAAAGCACGCATGCCCTTACCGGCCGCGGCAGGATGTGGCTACCTTGACCGTCCGCAAAATGCGCTGATAATCTTCACGATGATAACGAATCGTTCACATAGTGAACGATAGGTGCGCGTCGGGGAGGACGTGGCGATCATGGCGGTCTCCCAGAAGGTCATCATCACCTGCGCGATCACAGGTTCCGGGCATACGCCGTCGATGTCGCCGCACCTGCCCTACACCGAGGAACAGGTCATCGATCAGGGCGTTGCGGCCGCCGAGGCCGGGGCCGCGGTGCTGCACCTGCACGCCAGGGATCCGCGGGACGGGCGCCCGACGGCCGACCCGAAGGTGTTCGCCAAGTACGCCAGAGGGATCAGCGACCGCTGCGACGTCGTCATCAGCATCTCCTCCGGGGGCGGGACCGGGATGACCGTGCAGGAACGGCTGGAGGGCGTCATGGCGCTCAAGCCCGAGCTGTGCACGCTCAACCTCGGCACGATGAACTACGGCAGCTTCCCGATGATCGACCGCTACCGGGGCACGTTCAAGTACGACTGGGAAGAGCCCTATCTGGAGAGCACCCGGGCCGAGCCGTTCGTGAGCACCTACGCCGACATCGAGTACATGCTCACCGAGGTCGGCCCGCAGACGGGCACGCGGTTCGAGGCCGAGGCCTATGACGTGTCCCACCTATACACGCTCGCGTATTACCTGGACAAGGGCCTGGTCCAGGCGCCCATCTTCATTCAGACGATTTTCGGCACGATGGGCGGTATCGGCCCGGACGTGGACCACATCGTGCACATGAAGCGCACCGCCGACCGGCTTCTCGGTGACGCCTACCAGTGGTCGACGCTTGGCGCGGGCCGCTACCAGATGGGCATCGTCACCGCCGCCGCCATCATGGGTTCGCACGTGCGGGTCGGCCTCGAGGACAGCCTCTACCTCGGCAAGGGCCAGCTCGCGGAGTCGAACTCTGACCAGGTCCGCAAGATACGCGGCATCCTGGAGGCGCTCTCGCTCGAGATCGCGACGCCTGCGGAGGCGCGCCAGTTGCTCGGCCTCAAGGGCCTGAGCAACGTCGGGTACTGAGTTACCGAGCGGCCACTGGGCGCGCCGATGGCACCGGCCGGGCACGAGGGCATCACCGGCATCACCTTCGACAGCGATGGCCACCGCCTGGTCGGGGTGGCTTACCTGGCCCGTGGCCACCACCCGAAACCGACCGCGCTGCTGCTGCACGGCTGTCCCGGCCTTGAACAGAACCTCGACGTCGCCGCCATACTGCGCGACCGCGGCTGGAACGCCCTGGTGTTCCACTACCGCGGCTGCTGGGGCAGCGCGGGGCGGTATGACCTGCGCACGATCGGCCGGGACGTCCGCGCGGCCGTGGACCACCTGCAGGCCGGCGGGTATCCGGGCGTCGACCCCGACCGGATCGCGGTCGTCGGGCACAGCCTCGGTGGGTGGGCGGCCATCCTGGCCGCCGCGGCGGACCAGCGGCTGCGCGCCGTGGTGACCTGTGCCGCCCCGGCCGAGCTCGGCAGCGCCCGGATCCCGCCCGGCGAGGTGGACCGGGAGTTCACCCGCCTTCTCGCCACGACGCCGGCCGAGTTCCTCAGCCAGCTCGACGAGGTCGACACCCGGCCCGGGCCGCTCGACGTCGTCGCGTCGATCTCTCCGCGGCCGCTGCTGGTCATTCACGGCAGTGACGACGAATGGATCCGGGCGGACCAGGGCCGGCTCCTGTACGAGCGGGCGGCCGAACCGCGCCGTTACGCCGAGATCGAGGGCGCGAACCACGCCTTCGCCTGGCACCGCACCCCCCTGCTCGAGGAGATCATCGGGTGGCTGGCCGAGATCGACCTCTCGGCGCCGGCCGGGGCTTGCGGCGGACCGGACCAGACCGATGCCTTAGGAGGAGCGCCGTGACCGCAGTGGAGCCGGACCACGTGCGACGGGTGGGGGTAGTCGGCGCGGGGGTGATCGGTGGTGGCTGGGCGCTGCACTACCTGCGGATGGGCCTGGACGTCGACGTCTACGATCCGGGCCCGCGTGCCCAGCGTGATCTGCTCCGCATGCTGGAGGTTACCTGGCCGCTGCTGGAGCGGACCGGGCTGCGGCCCGGCGCGAGCCCGGACCGGATCAGCTTCCACACCAATCTCGCCGCGGCGGTCGGGACCGCGGACATGGTGCAGGAGAACTCGCCGGAGGACGGTCCGCTCAAGCGTGCGGTCATCGCCGACATCGACCGGGCAGCCCCGCCGGAGGCGGTGATCGCGTCCAGCACCTCAGGCTTCGCCATGACCATGCTGCAAGCCGACTGTGCCCGCCCGGAACGTTGCGTGGTTGGCCATCCGTTCAACCCTCCCTACCTGATCCCGCTGGTGGAAGTCGTGGGCGGAGAGCAGACCGACCCGGCCGCGGTCGACTGGCTGGCCGCGTTCTACGCCGCGGTGGGCAAGCGCCCGCTGCGCCTGTCCCGGGAGCTTCCCGGCTTCGTCGGCAACCGGCTGCAGGAGGCGATGTGGCGGGAGGCGCTGCACATGGTGGCCGCCGGGGAAGCGACGGTCGAGGAGATCGATGAGTCGATCGCGTACGGGCCGGGGCTGCGCTGGGCGCAGATGGGCCCGTGCCTGACGTTCCACCTGGCCGGGGGCAGTGGTGGCATAGCGCACATGCTCGACCACTTCGGGGCGGCCCTGCTCGAGCCATGGACCCGGCTGCAGGCTCCGCCGCTTACGCCGGAGCTCCGGGAACGAATAGTCGACGGCTGCCTGCGGGAAGCGGATGGTCGTTCGGTCGCGGAACTGGAGCGCACGCGCGACGAGTTCCTTGCCGAGCTGTTGCAACTGGTGGAGAGGTTCGGCGTCGGCCCGGCCGTGCAGCCGGAGGCGAGGAGTCTATTGACACTGCCGCGCGATGATCTCTAGACTCCGCTTATCACATAATGCACGCATTGTTCACATCGTGAACCATGATGCCGGGCGGGCCGTCATGCGGGTCGCATGCCTGGCAAGGCCTGCCGCGTAGTCGGGAGCGTCTATGGATCTCAGCCGCAGGACTTCACGAAACCGTTTAATCCCTGTCGCATAACAACACGGGATCAACCCGCATTGAACAGGTTGACAGGCCATATTCGTCCAGGCTACTAACAGGTCACAGTTGCACACCCTGCGGATACGTTCCGCAGGATGCAACCCGTCAAAGCCAAGGCACCTATGGTTTCACCGCGCGATCCGCACCTCCGGCGCCGGCCCACAGCCACACGCACGGCGTGGGCTTACGACACCCACGGGCTCACGCTGGCCGCTCCGCCGCCACAAGGACATCGCCCGGAACCTTATCGGCACGAACGCAGGCCGACCCCGTGGGGCACCGCCAGGGCCGGCGGACAGAAGGTGATGACATGACTGATGTTTCACGGCGGCAGGTCCTCGTCGGCGCCGCCGGCCTGGCGGCGGTCGGTGGCCTGGCCGCCGCATGCGGTTCGAGTTCCTCGTCGCCCAGCACGGGCTCAGCCACCGGCGCGGCCGGGACGCCTAAGCGGGGCGGCAACTTCCGGCTGGGAGTTACTGGCGGCGGCTCCAAAGACATCATGGACGGCCAGTTCATCATCACAAAGCCCGACCAGGCCCGGCTGGTCAGCGCCTTCGAGACGCTGCTGCTCTTCGACGAGAACTACCAGCTCACCAACAACGGTCTCGCCGAGAGCGTCACCCAGGACAACGCGAAGCAGTACACCATCAGGCTGCGTCAGGGCATCGAGTTCCAGAACGGCAAGACGATGACGGCCGACGACGTCATCTATTCGTTCCAGCGCATCGGGACCAAGGCGCTCGGCCTCACCGGGTACGCCGCC
>Ga0126378_10004195_pt1 | contig 10955 bp, 13 predicted proteins | sample PanSoiMetPlot_23_FD_92587 | JGI IMG/M metagenome (GOLD analysis project Ga0126378, IMG submission 92587) | Tropical forest soil microbial communities from Panama - MetaG Plot_23 | ecosystem: Environmental > Terrestrial > Soil > Tropical forest > Bulk soil | place: Panama | collected 2016-02-17
AACGCACGTTCGTATTATCGGACGCTCCACTGATGCAGGTCAACATGGCCCTGCGCGGATGGGCGTCCGGCCGGCTCCGCAGGCCCAACCATACTCCAGAGGCGCGGCGATCGCAAGGCCGTGGATGTGCCGCCCGCCCAAACGTGCGCGCGAATGCATCACGCTTAACATTCCTCAAGATGCGCGAGCCAGGCGAAGAGCAACCCGAACCGGATGAAGAGCCGAACCCGGAGGCACCGCCGGCCGCCGCCGCCACCAGCACCCTCGTCCCGACCGTCGGCGATGCCGGCCGTGAATATGAGTACCGCACGGAGCTCGTGACCGCAGCGCAGGTGCTGGACGGCGCGACCCTTCCCGACCGTTTGAACAGAGCATCGGCAGACGGCTGGGACCTGGTCGACATCATCGTGGCGGGGGACCGTCACGCGATCCTGCTCAGGCGTCCAAAGCGGCCCCAGCGGTCTGCTCGGCCGGTCGGCTTCGCGCGGCCGGAGTCCTGACGGAGAGCTATGCGGCGGAGGCGGGTGCTGGTCGTCGAGGATGATCCCTCCGTACGCAGCGTCGTCTGTGAAGTCTGCCGGCGGGACGGCTACGAAGTCGTCGAGGCCAGCAACGGCAAACAGGCGATGCGCCTTGTCGAGGCCGGAGAGCCAGACCTCGTCCTTCTGGACTGGGTGCTGCCGGACCTGAGCGGCATCGAAGTCTGTCGGGAGCTGCGCCGCCAGGGGACGATCTGTCCGATCGTCATGCTGACCGGGCGAACCGACAGCCTGGACATGGTGGTCGGGCTGGAGGTGGGCGCCGACGACTACATCACCAAGCCCTTCGACGCCAGAGTGCTGACGGCACGCCTCGGCGCGCACCTCCGGCGCATGGAGATGGCGGGTGCGGGCACAGAGCGCAAGCGTCTGATCAGCGTTGGTGATGTGTCCATCGACATGGAAGGGCGCCGGGTCACGGTTGGCGAGGAGGAGGTGAGGCTGACGATGACCGAGTTCAACCTGCTCGCGCTGCTCGCCGCCAATCCCGGCAGGGTGCTGACCCGCTACCAGCTGCTGGAGAAGGTCTGGGGCTACCTGGCCGACGTCGACCACCACTCCGTCGACCCCCACGTCCAGCGGCTCCGCCGCAAGCTCGACGCTCCAGGCGACTCCGGGATTGCCCTGGAAGCCGTCCCAGGCCTGGGCTACAGGCTGTCGGCTCGGGGCTGACCGGGTTTGGGAGACGACCGACCGATAGGAGTCTTCGACTCTGGCGTGGGCGGGCTGACCGTGCTGCGGGCTGTCCACGATCGAATGCCGCTCGAGCGGACCATCTACGTCGGCGACCTCCTGCACTTCCCGTACGGCCCCCGCTATCAGGAGGAGGTCAAGCGCTTCGCGTTCGACATCATCCGCTACCTCGAATCGCGCGACGTCAAGCTCGTCGTGATCGCATGCAACACGGCGACCGCTGCCGCGTTGCACCAGGCGCGCGAGGTCTTCGACGTGCCCATCGTGGGTGTGATCAGCCCTGGCGCCCAGGCCGCTGTGGAAGCGACGCGCAACGGCCTCGTCGGCGTCATCTGCACCGAGGGCACGCGCCTGAGCCAGGAGTACCTGCACGCCATCAAGGAGCTGAACCCGATGGTCGGTGTGTACCAGAAGGCATGTCCCGAGCTGGTTGGCATCGTTGAGGCGGGAGAGGCCGGCACCCCTCGGGCGGAGGACATGGTGCGCCGCGACCTGGCCGAGATCGTCAAGCTCGGCGCAGATGTCCTGGTGCTGGGCTCGACGCACTACCTCCACCTGCGCGGCGCGATTGAGCGCGTCTACCCCGGCCACTTCACGCTGGTGGACTCCGCGTCCACAACGGCCGCAATGGTGGAGCGGCGGCTCGATCACGCCCGCATGCGGGCGACTCATGCCAACGGCGAGATCGGGCACGAGCTCCTGGTCACCGCAGTGCCGAAGCGGTTCAACGAGGTAGCCGAGATTCTCTTCGGCGAGGGTGTCCCAGCGGTCCGTGAGATCGAGCTCTGGGCGGTACAGCCGCCCGCGCTGGGATCCTGGCGGGCGCTTTGAGCGCTCGGCGCACCTCCTCCGACATAAGATTGGAGGCCGTGCCAAAGCGGCGTGTCACCCCGACCCAACCCGCAACCCAGGCGCCCGCGCAGCCGATGCGCCCGGTGGTCGCCCTCGGGATCGCGGCGCTTGTCGTGGCTCTGGTGGTGGGTGCGGGGGTCGGGATCGACCTGGCGATGAGCCCTCTTCCGACCGGCGCCTTCGCCGGGTGCCGAACCGGGACGCAGCTCGCCCCCCAGCAGTACGGCGGGCCACCACCCATGTGCATCGACCCCAAGGCGAAGTACAGGGCGACGGTAAAGACCACGAAGGGGGACGTCACGTTCGACTTCCTCGCGAGTCAGGCTCCGCGGACGACCAACAACTTCATCGTCCTGGCCGAGCACGGCTACTTCAACGGGCTGACGTTCTTTCGCAGCGAGGACTGGGTCATCCAGAGCGGTGACCCACAGAACAGCGGGCGTGGTGGTCCGGGCTACTTGCTGCCTCCTGAACCTCCGGCAGCGAACGACAGCTGGGTTCCTGGCTCGCTTGGTATGGCGCGATTCCCTGACGGGACCATCAGCGGGTCGCAGTTCTTCATCCTCAAGTCGGCCTGGTCGGGTGGGAATCCGTCGGACGTCTACAACCACTTCGGGACGGTCACTGTGGGGTTCGACGTCGTGGGCCAGCTCACGAACTCGGACCGCATCCTCAGCGTCGACGTGAAACGGGCCTGAGGATCGGGGGTCGAGAGGCCGACGGCTGCGTATAATCGCCGGAGGTAAGACATGCCCTTCAATCTGCATCCGGGATATCTGCTCATACTCCTGGCAATCGTCCTGATCATCTTCGGACCGGGCAAGCTGCCCGAGCTCGGCGGGGCCCTCGGCCGCGGGATTCGCGAGTTCAGGAAGGTCTCGAGCGACATTACCGACGAGGTGAAGTCCGCGGTCAACGTGCCGGAGCCGACCCCCACGGTCCACTCGGCAAGCGAGCCCGAGAAGACTCCCACGGTCCACTCGGCAAGCGAGCCCGAGAAGACCGAAGCCGAGAAGAAGAGCTAACCGCCTTCAAATGGCCCTTCTGATCAGGGGCCGGCGCAGCTCGGCGGCGCGGGACCCGGAAGCCCGCATGTCCATCGTCGAGCACCTGGAGGATCTACGGCGGGCGCTGATCATCTCCTTGATCGGCTGGCTGGCGGTCACGATCGTCGCCTTCATCTTCTGGAGGCAGATCCTCGAGTTCCTGATCTACCGCGCGGGTCTGCAAAAGACCGGGCTCATCTTCCTGGCGCCGACCGGCGCCTTCATGATCGGGCTCAAGATCGCATTTGTTGTGGGGCTGGTCGGGGCGGCTCCGATCATCTTCTGGCAGCTCTGGTGGTTCATAAGCCCCGGCCTGCACGTCCACGAGAAGCGGCTGATCCTGCCCTTGATCGGGGCGACCAGCTTCTTCTTCCTGGTGGGTATCAGCTTCTCGCTCTACGCGCTCCAGCTGATCATGAAAGTGCTGACCGGCTTTGCTCCCCCCGACCTGAGATATCTTGCCGACGGTGACCAGCTGCTGGGCTTCATCCTGCTCATCACTCTGGCGTTCGGCATGGTGTTCGAGCTGCCGGTCGTCCTCTATACGCTGGGACGGCTTGGCATCGTCAGCTCCAGGTGGCTGTACCGCACCCGGGCCTACTGGGTCATCGGCCTCGGCATCCTGGCCAACTTCATGACTCCTGGCGCCGATCCGCTGACCCCATTGCTGGTCTTCATTCCGCTCATGATCTTCTGGGAGGGCACCGCGCTCCTCCTCAAGCTCACCGGCCGCTGAGAGCGTGCCCAGGCCGGACGGGCGTGAACGCCCTGACGAGCTGCGCCCGACCAGGCTGGAGCTCGGCGTCAACGTGCACGCCGAAGGTTCCTGTCTGATCGAGACCGGCCGGACGCGGGTCTGGATCACCGCCACGGTCGAGGACCGCGTGCCCGCTCATAGGCGCGGTTCGGGCCAGGGCTGGGTGACAGCCGAGTACTCGATGCTCCCACGCTCGACGCACGATCGCGGGCAGCGCGAGGCCAGCGTGGGCCGGATCGGAGGCCGGACCTACGAGATCCAGCGTTTGATCGGCCGCTCGCTCCGGACGGTGGTCGACATGCGAATGCTCGGCGAGCGCTCGATCACGCTCGACTGCGACGTGCTGCAGGCGGACGGCGGCACCCGCACTGCGTCGATCACGGGGGCATTCGTCGCCATGTACCAGGCGGTCAAGCGGATGCAGCAGACACGCATGCTCAACCGCAACCCGATCCGGGGCTTCGTAGCCGCAGTCAGCGTCGGCATCGTTGACGGCGAGCCCCGGCTCGACCTCGACTACACAGAGGACTTTCTCGCCCACACGGACATGAACGTGGTCATGGCGGACGACGGCCGCTTCATCGAGCTGCAGGCGACCGCCGAGAAGGAACCCCTCAGCCGCGAGCACCTGGACACCCTGCTGGGATTGGCCTCGAAGGGCGTTCGTGAGCTGATCACCTGCCAGAAGCGGGCAATCGCGGCGCTTGGCTGAGCGGCAACGCACGATCACGCCTCGACTTCTGATCGCCTCCGGCAACCGGGGCAAGCTGACCGAGTACCGAGAGCTTCTGGCCCGATGCGGCCTGGAGCTCGTCGGCCTGGAGACGGGTGTAGCCGAAGACGGCGACAGCTACGCCGCCAATGCGACCCTGAAGGCTGAGGCAGCCTGCGCCGCCGCCGGGCTGCCGGCACTGGGCGACGACACCGGGCTGGAGGTTGCTGGGCTGGACGGCTTTCCAGGTGTCCGCTCCGCGCGGCTAGGGGTCACCCAGGAAGCCCGCCACGAGCGGCTGTTCGCACGGCTCGCGGACGTCCCGCGGCCGTGGCGGGCTCGATTCGTGTGCGCGCTCGCGCTGGCCATTCCTGGCCGTCCCAGCCGCGTGTTCACCGGCAGTCGCGAAGGGGAGGTGGTCGAACCGCGGGCCGGTGGTACCGGTTTCGGCTACGACCCGATCTTTCTGGTCCCCGAGGTGGGGAAGACGTTTGCAGAGATGGCACCGAGCCAGAAGCACCTCTGGAGCCACCGCGGGGCTGCGGTAAAGGCCATGGTCGAGAGCGGCGCCCTGGGCGAGATCACTGCGAACGCCTGACGTCCGAGCCCAGGGCGGCCAGCGCGGCGTCCACGTTTGGGCGTTCTGCGGCGCTGGAGTGGATCTCGGCATAGCGGATCTCGCCTCCTCTGGCCACTGCGAAGAAGCCGCCGAGCTGGAAAGCGTCGCCCTCGACGCTGGTCTGCGGGTGCCCGGCGCTGACGGCGCGCATGCCGGCGAGCAGGCTTCGCGGTCCGAGGGTGCCCAACAGGCTGCGCTTCAGTCCGAGCGCCTGGTAGCTCTCTCGAGACGGGTCGGTGTAGACCTCGAAACCACGGACCTGGCGCTCCTGGAACTGCTTCGCGAACTCGACGGCACCGTTGCCAACGAAGACCAGGTCTGCGCCAGCGGCCCTGATGTCACCCCTCCTGCTGCGCAACTGCGCGGCCGTCTCCTTGCAGTGCGTTCAACCGAAATGCCGGACGTAGGCGAGGAGGAGGGCCCGGTCTGCTGCGATGTCACGGAGGTTGACCTCGCGGCCTTCCGTGTCGAAGAGGGTCAGGTCGGGGAGCCGGCCGGCCATGCGCAGTTAAAGGTAACCGAGCTGGGGTGAGATCGGCGCGCAACTCGCCATCGCCGTCATTGCGCGATGTCCTGGGGCCGGATCGGTGCCCGCGTCAGCGGCCGGCCGGAAGCCGCCCTGATCGCCGCCACGATGGCCGGGGTCGACGAGATGGTGGGCGGCTCTCCCGCCCCCTTGAGCCCATAGGGTGCCTCAGGGTCTCCCAGTTCCAGGATCTCGGCGCGGACCGGCGGCATGTCCAGGATGGTAGGGATCAGGTAGTCGGTGAAGGAGGGGTTGCGCACGACCCCGCCCTCCACCTGGACTTCCTCCATCAGCGCCAGGCCGAGCCCCTGCGCCGTACCGCCCTCCAGCTGACCCTCAACAGCCTGCGGGTTGATCGCGCGCCCGACGTCCTGCACCGTGGCGATCTCGACCACCCTCACCATTCCCAGCTCGACGTCCACGTCCACCACAGCCCGGTGTGCCGCGAATGCGTGCTGGACGTGCGCATCCCCCTGACCGGTCTCCGGATCGAGTGGCTGCGTCGGCCGGTGACGGAACTCGCGGGTCGCCTCGACCGCCTCTCCCGACAGCAGAGCTATGAGTTCCGACGACGCCTGCTCCCAGTCACCGGATCCCGCACGGCGCAAGATTTCCTGGCGGACGGCCTGACACGCCGCCTGCACCGCACCGCCCGTGCAGTAGGTCTGCCGCGATGCCGAGGACGACCCTGCTGACCCGACCGAGGTGTCGGAGGGATGGACCACAACCTCTTCCACGCCCAGCTCCGTGCGAGCGATCTGGGCGCAGACTGTGACCAAACCCTGTCCGACCTCGGCGGCCGCCGTATGCACGTTGACGACCGGCCGGCCATCGGCGAGCTCGAGTCGCACCCGGGCGGTCGAGTAATCATCAAAGCCCTCTGAGAAGCCCACGTTCTTGAAACCGACCGCATAGCCGACGCCTCGGCGCAGTCCCTCGCCGTGAGTCGTGTTCGAGACTCCGCCGGGCAGCCGGCGGAGGTCCGCGGGCGATGTGACCTGATCGGCAGGGTCCGGCAGCGCCTGGAGACGCTTCAACAGCCCCGCCACCGGTACCGGGCCCCGGACACGCTGCCCCGTCGGCAGGACGGCGTCTCCCTCGTGCATGGCGTTGCGAAGGCGGAGCTCGATAGGGCTGATCCCCAGCGCATCTGCCAGTCGATCCATCTGCGACTCATAGGCGAAGCAGGTCTGGACCGCTCCGAAGCCACGCATGGCGCCGCAGGGAGGGTTGTTGGTATAGGCGATGGTCGAGTCGATGCTGGCGTTGGGGCAGCGGTATGGCCCGACGGCGAAGCAGGCCGCGTTGGCAGCAACTGCAGGCGAGCTCGAGGTGTAAGCGCCGCCGTCCAGCAAGATCCGGGCTCGAACGTAGACGAGCCTCCCGTCCCTGGTGGCGCCATGCTCGTAGGTCAGCCGGCCGGGGTGACGGTGCACGTGCCCGAAGAAGGACTCCTCGCGCGAGTACACGATCTTGACCGGCCGCTTCGTGCGTAGCGCCAGCAGACAGGCGTGGATCTGCATGGAGACGTCTTCGCGCGCACCAAACGCCCCGCCGACGCCGGCGAGCGTCAGCCGGACCTTGTCGGGAGCCAGGCCCAGGCTCATAGCAATCTGATCGCGATCGCGGTGCAGCCACTGAGTGGCTATATAGAGGTCGACACCCCCGTCCTCGGCGGGCACCGCCAGGCCGGACTCCGGCCCGAGGGGTGCCTGATCTTGCATGCCAAGCTCGTAGACGCCGTTAACCACGACCTCGGCGCTTGCGGTGGCGTCGCCGCGGCGAATCTTCACGTGCCGCGTCACGTTGCCGCGAGGGTGGAGCAGCGGTGCGTCAGGGCTGATCGCAACCTCCGGGTCGGTCAGCGGCTCCAGCGCCTGGTAGTCGACGTTGACGAGGCTGGCTGCGCGCCGCGCCGTCTCCGGATGGTCGGCCGCCACAATCGCGACCGCCTCGCCCTGGAAGCGGACCACGTCCCAGGCAAGAACCGGCTGGTCGGCGACCTCCAGGCCAAAGAGCCTGTGCCCGGGCACGTCCTCGTGGGTGAGTACGGCGTGGACGCCTCGCAGTGCAAGCGCCGTCGAGACGTCGATTCGGCGGATGCGAGCGTGGGGGTGGGGACTCCGAACGGTGGCGCCCCAGAGCATGAATGGTGCCCAGAGGTCGGACGAGTAGGCAAACTCGCCCTTGACCTTCGGGGTGGCGTCGGGGCGGCCCACGCTCTCGCCGACCCCGAGCACCTCTCGTGTGCGGAGCGTCTTTGTCACCACAGGGCCTCCACCCGCTCGACCAGCCGCCGGTGCGCACGCCTGGCTCCGCGAGCGATCTCGTGCTCGGAGCCGGTCAGCAGAGTGCCGTTCCCCACTACCTGGCTGCCGCCAATCAGCAGCAGCTCCAGCGGCGCCGGCGGTCCGAACACCAGCGCCGCCACCGGATCGGTCACGTCAGCATGGCCGAGGCCGTTCACGCGCCAGAGCGCCACGTCGGCCAGCTTGCCGGGCTCAAGTGAGCCAAGCTCGTTGTGACGGCCGAGGCAGCGGGCACCCTCCATGGTTCCGATCGCCAGCGCCTGTCGTGCCGACAGGGCGGCGGGTCCCCCGCGCAGCCGTGCGAAGAGGAGCGCCTGTCGCATCTCGGGCAGCAGCTGCCCGGACTCGTTGGACGCGGCGCCGTCTACGCCCAGGCCGACCGGCGCGCCACCGGCGAGCAGATCGGCCACAGGCGCGATGCCCGCTCCCAGGCGGCCGTTCGAGCTCGGGCAATGTGCGACCCCGGTGCCCGTCGCGGCGAACCGTGTTACCGCCTCGGGTGCGAGGTGCACGCAGTGCGCCAGCCAGACATCATCAGCCAGCCAGCCCAGACGGTCCAGGTACTCGGCGGGGGTGCAGCCGAAGCGCTCCTGACAGAACCTCTGCTCCTCCACCGTCTCGGCCAGGTGCGTGTGCAGCCGGACGCCGCGGGTCCGGGCCAGCTCCGCCGATTGGCGCATCAGCTGCTCGCTGACGGAAAAGGGCGAGCATGGGGCCACCCCGATCTGGAGCATCGCGCTCGAGGAAGCGTCGTGATAACGATCGATGGCGGCCGCTGTGGCAGCGAGGATCGAGTCCAGGTCCTCGACGGCTTCGTCCGGCGGCAGCCCGCCACGAGAGCGGCCGAGGTCCATCGAGCCCCGGCAGGCGTGGAAGCGCAGTCCGATCTGTCGGGCGGCCTCGATCTCGGCCTCGAGCAGGTCGCCTCCACCGCGCGGAAAGACGTAGTGGTGATCCACGGTGGTTGTGCAGCCTGAAAGCGCCAGCCCCGCCAGAGCTGCCCGGGCCGCGGCGTGCTCGAGCTCGGCATCCAGCCTCACCCAGATCGGGTAGAGCTCGACCAGCCACTCGAACAGCGTCGACTGTTGGGCAAGCCCGCGGGTGATCCACTGATAGAAGTGGTGGTGGCAGTTGATCAGTCCCGGAGTGGCCAGGCAGCCGTGGCCGTCGATCCGCGTGGCCGTGGAGGCGTGAGCCGCGGCACCCGCGGCGACCGAGGTGATGCGGTCGCCGTCGATCACAAGGTGACCGTGCGCGTGCTCCGTGCCTGCGCCGTCCACTGTCGCGATGGCGCAACCGTCGATCACCAGCGTCATGGCCGGCCCATCCTGGCGCCGGCGAGCCGGACTGCGTCCAGAATCTTTGTGTAACCGGTGCATCGGCATAGATTGCCGGCCAGGGCCTCGCGTATCTCGGGCTCGATCGGATCCGGGTTCGTCTGGAGCAGGTCGTACGTCGCCATGATCAGGCCTGGGGTGCAGAAGCCGCACTGTACTGCCCCCGCCTCGACGAACGCCTCCTGAACTGGATGCAGCGCAGCTTGCTGCGCGAGGCCCTCGATGGTCACGAGATCCCGGCCGTCGACCTGCATGGCCAGCACCAAGCAGGCGCAGACCAGGGTTCCGTCCAGCAGCACCGAGCAGGATCCGCACTCGCCCTGCTCGCAGGCGTTCTTGGAGCCTAACAGGCCCATCCGATCCCTCAGGACATAGAGCAGCGACTCGCCTTCCCACAGCCCGTCCACCTGGCGCTCGTGGCCGTTGACCCGGCAGGCGAGCCTCACGGCTGCGGGCCTCGGTATTCGGCCCACGCCCAGGAAAGCGTGCGCCGTGCCATCACACTCAGTGCGTGGCGGCGGTAGCCGGCCGTGCCCCGGACATCGTCAATGGGCCGCGCGGCTTTTGCCACCAGGACGCCGAATCGCTCTGCCACGCCGGCGGGGAGCTCTGCCCGGCTGGTCCACCGGTCATCGTCAGCCAGGACGCGTTCGATGAAGCGCTGGGCTTCTTCGGCCACCAGCGGCGTCGGGCCGGCCGAACCGATGCCAGTCCCCACCCTCCGGCGGACCGGGTCCAGCTCGAGCGCGAAGGAGGCGACCGCGATAACCATCGCATTGCGGGTGCCGACCTTGGCGAACTGCTGCGGACCGCTGGCCGCCGGAGCCCAGAAGGCGGCGATCAGCTCGTCGGACCTCAACACGCTCCGTTTGGGCCCGATGCAGAACGCGCGCATGGGGACGCGCCTCGAGCCGCCTATCGACGCAACCTCGACCTCGGCCTCGGCGGCCAGCAGTGGGGGCAGAGCGTCACCGGCAGGGGAAGCCGTGCCCAGGTTGCCACCCACCGTGCCGCGGTTGCGTATCTGCGGCGAGCCGACCGTACGCGATGCGATGGCAAGGCCGGGCAGGCGGTCGCCGAGCTCGCTGATGATCCGGGTGTACGTCACACCGGCCCCGACCCGCAGCCAGCCGTCCACCCGCGCCCACTCGGAGAGGTCGGGAACCCTCGTCAGGTCCAGCACCGCCTCCGGACGGCGCCGATCGAAGTTGAGCTCGACCATGACGTCGGTGCCACCCAGGATGGGGAGGGCCTCTGGACGATCCGCCTTCATGGCCAGGGCCTCCTGCCACGTGGTGGGCTGCAGGAAGTCCACGTCAGCCCACCGCGGCAGCGCGCCGCACCGTGGCCTCGATCAGCCCGTAGGGCCGGTCCGTGGCGTGGAAGACCTCGTTGTCGTTCGTCAGGCCAAACGGGGCCAGGTCGACGGCAAAGTGGTGCTTGTTCGGCATCTCCAGGCGTACCTCGGCGATCTCAGGTCGCGCCTTCAGCACCGCGGTGGCCATCTCGTAGAGCGTCTGCTGCAGCGACAGGCTGCGCTGCTGCAGCGAGAACGCTTCCAGCAG
>Ga0126378_10004199_pt1 | contig 10948 bp, 6 predicted proteins | sample PanSoiMetPlot_23_FD_92587 | JGI IMG/M metagenome (GOLD analysis project Ga0126378, IMG submission 92587) | Tropical forest soil microbial communities from Panama - MetaG Plot_23 | ecosystem: Environmental > Terrestrial > Soil > Tropical forest > Bulk soil | place: Panama | collected 2016-02-17
CGCGGGCGACGATGGCCCCCATTCTTGCGCACGCTTATCAGTTGCTGCTGCGAGATGGCAGGTCTGTCACTCGCGAGGACATTCAGCGAGATGTAAAGCGACTCTTCCGCTCAAACTTCGCCCATTGGACCAAACAGACAACGGATTGAATGTGAGTATTCCTCGGCGACTCTTATGTGGCCTTTCCGCGATAGGTATGTGTGTTCCTCGAGTCTGTTTACAAAAAGAACAAGGTGGAGGGTTATTGAATCCCAGATTCATCTCGGCCGCGCGTTTTTTGGTTACGCACCTCATGGCGGCGATATGCATCGGACCGCTGGCAAACGCGCAAAATTCAAACTTCCACAATGCTCCGCCATCGACGAAAGAAATGGTGAATCCAGACGCGAATGATCCGAAAGCTGCTGCGGCGGGGCAACCGCTCTATCACCTGCGGTGCGCGCGCTGCCACGGAGAACGTGGCGAGGGTTCTGGAAATATCCCGTCGATCGCAAAAGGGAAGGTGCAGTCTGTGTCAGACGGCGAGCTGTTTTGGTTCATAACGAAAGGAGACGTGCCCAACGGAATGCCTTCTTGGGCGAGTCTGCCGAGACACCAGAGATGGCACATCACTAGTTACGTGAAAGCTCTGGGAACCGCCAAGATTACTGCCAGCGGCCCCACTGGCTCTGCAAAAGAGCCTGCCAATGAAACGGTCCCGAACTTACCGGCGCCGAAGCCGCCTTTCACCGATTTTCGTTTTGAAAAGCCGGAAACATCCGCAAGATCACTGGGAGTGATCTGCCCACACCATTTCTTACACCGTCGGCAGGTAACCGGCCGACGTTGGTGGCTCGCCCGGACGGCGCGTGGCCTCAAGTTCCAGAAGGGTTTGAAGTGGGCTTGTATGCCGCAGGACTCGATGAGCCACGACTGATTCGTACCGCCCCGAATGGTGACTTGTTCGTCGCCGAAAGCAAAGTCGGAGATATTCGCGTTTTCCGTGGAATGACCGAGAGCGGCAAACCCGAGCAAATGCAGCTCTTCGCCAGCAGATTATCGCGTCCATTTGGTATCAACTTCTATCCTCCGGGTCCGAATCCAGAGTGGGTGTATGTCGGAAATACAGACTCTGTTGTCCGTTTTCCGTATCAAAACGGCGATACGAAGGCCCGCGGTCCCGCTGAGCATATTGCCGATGTGCCCGCCGGCAATAGCCATTGGACGCGCGATATCCAGTTCTCTCCAGATGGCAAGAAGATGTTTGTGTCAGTCGGGTCCGCATCGAACGTCGATGATCCCGATACGACGCCAGCAGAAAGGAATCGTGCCGACATCCTGGAGTTCAATCCGGACGGCTCTGAGATGCGCGTCTACGCCTATGGCATCCGCAATGCCGTAGGGCTAGCGATCCATCCGCAAACTGGCGAACTGTGGTGTTCAGTGAACGAGAGGGACGCACTTGGAGATAATCTCGTTCCTGACTACATCACTCATGTTCAGGATGGCGGCTTCTACGGCTGGCCATGGTGGTATATGGGGGGTCACCAGGATCCGCGGCACGAAGGGAAGCATCCTGAACTAAAAAGCAAAGTCATCACTCCAGACGTCATTCTGCAGCCTCACAATGCCTCTCTAGAAATGACCTTCTACGATGGCAAGCAGTTTCCTGCCGACTTTCAAGGAGATATCTTCGCATCCGAACACGGATCATGGAACAAGTCGGTCCGGGTGGGTTATGAAGTCATTCGTGTTCCCCTGCATCAGACGGGACACGCAACCGGGGAGTACGAGGACTTCATGACCGGCTTTGTTGCGGACAACGGCCACGTATGGGGACGTCCGGTTGGAATCGCGGTAGCTCCCGATGGATCATTATTCGTCAGCGACGACGGATCGGGTTCGATCTGGAGGATTCGCTATACCGGCAAGTAGCTGATCAGGCGATTCCGAGAGTTCGCTTGACTTTCAAATCCGCGCTTTGAAAAACTTGTCGACGCCGCGATGCCACGAAAAAGTGCTCACACCTTGAGAAGTTACCGCTGGTATGGCCCGGATGACCTGCGATCGTTTGTTCATCGTTCACGCGCCGCGTCGATGGGTTGTGTGCCGGCAGACTACCAGGGCAAGCCCGTCATTGGCGTCATCAATACATGGAGTGACATGAACCCGTGCCACAGCCATCTTCGCGAGCGCGCGGAAGATGTGAAGCGCGGCGTCTGGCAAGCAGGTGGCTTTCCAGTCGAGATGCCCGCGATGACCTTGGGTGAAACATTTCAAAAGCCAACAACTATGCTGTATCGAAATTTCCTCGCGATGGAAACGGAAGAGATGCTGCGTTCGTATCCCATCGACGGGTGCGTTTTGTTGGGCGGATGCGACAAGACGACTCCGGCTCTCTTGATGGGTGCCATCAGCATGAACATTCCGACCATCTACGTGTCTGCCGGCCCGATGCTGCGCGGTAATTGGCGAGGTCAATTGCTCGGCAGCGGCGCCGATGTAATGAAGTACTGGGCAGAACGCCGCGCTGGCACAATCGACTCGCAAGCATGGACTGAAATTGAGGATGGCATCGCACGTTCGGCCGGCACCTGCATGACAATGGGCACGGCGTCAACGATGACCTCTCTCGCTGAAGCCTTGGGTTTTACGCTTCCAGGCGCCACTTCAATTCCTGCGGTTGATGCGAATCACCCAAAGATGGCGAATCTCTCTGGGCGCCGAATCGTCGAAATGATTTGGGAAGATTTGAAGCCGAGCGACATCCTTGGCCGCGCGTCCTTCAAAAATGCGATCACCACACTACTCGCGCTGGGTGGCTCCACTAATGCTGTGATCCATCTGATAGCGTTGGCGGGCCGGGCAGGCATCAAATTGACAATTGCCGACTTCGATTCGTTATCGAAAACTACGCCCGTATTGGCGAACATACGACCGACAGGCAAGTATCTGATGGAGGATTTCTACTACGCGGGGGGATTGTCCGCTTTACTCAAAATGCTCACTCCACATCTTGAGCTTAGCTGTCTCACCGTGACTGGGAGAACTATCGGCGACAATATCGCCAAGGCCGAAGTTCAAAACTCTGACGTGATTCGAAATGTTGAGAATCCCCTTTATCCTTCGGGCGGTCTCGTTATCCTTCGCGGCAACCTCGCTCCAAGCGGCGCTGTCATCAAGGCACCGGCTGCGGATCCGAAGTTCCTGAAGCACAGCGGGCCTGCCATCATCTTTGACAGCTATGACGAAATGAACAAGCGAATCGACGATCCGAATCTCGAGGTAGATGAAAACAGCGTCTTAGTGCTGCGCAATGCCGGACCAAAAGGAGCTCCGGGAATGCCCGAGTGGGGCAATCTGCCGATCCCGCAGAAATTGCTCAAGGTCGGTGTGCGCGACATGGTACGGATCTCCGATGCCCGGATGAGCGGAACGAACTATGGAGCGTGTGTCCTTCATATTTCACCGGAGTCATTTGTCGGCGGACCACTTGCTCTTTTGAAAGAGGGAGACATCGTAGAGCTGGATGTGCCCCAGCAACAACTCAACATGCGCGTGAGCGCCGACGAGATTGCGCGGCGACGCGAATCTTGGCGCGCACCACAAACTATATATCCTCGTGGATATGGCAAACTCTACATGCAACATATCAAGCAGGCCGATGAGGGATGCGATTTTGACTTCCTTGAGGGGACAGCTCCTATCCCCGAGCCGGAGATACACTGACCTGGGACGACGTTGGCAGGCTTTCGGGTTCCGACCGTTTCCATCCCGATTTCACCGTGAGCATGAGGATGCCTGACAGGAAGAAACTGCCCACCAGGTACCAAAGCCCCGAATCGAACGATCTCGTTTTCGCGACCAGAGTTCCAACGATGAAGGGTCCGACGAATCCGCCGAGATTTCCAACGGAATTGATCATGCCGATCGCACCGGCGGCCGCGGATTCACTCAACAATTCTGTGGGTATCGCCCAGAAAGCCGGGTGGAACGCGTAGTAGGCTCCTCCCGCGAGCGTAAAGAAGCACAGGGACCACGCCACGCTCGACTGCGATGTGATGGCGAGGAGCAAGAACAGGCCGCTCAACAAGACGGGTATCGCCGCGTGCCAGCGACGCTCGCCGGTACGATCCGAGTGCCACCCATTGAATTGCTGAGTCAGAAATCCTGCCAGATAGGGTAAAGCCGTGAGCATCGTGACCCGAAGATCGCTCTGCGACGAGGCGCGCTTCACGATGGTCGGGAGCCAGAATGCGATCCCGTAATTTCCCGTCAACGAAAAGAAATAGCAGAACGTCAGCAACACAATGTCGCGATGTCGGAATGCCTGCCATACGCTATAGGTGCGCGTCGCTTTCTTGACCTTCTTCTCTTTTTCTAGTTCACTCGAGATCCACCCACGCTGCTCAACCGGAAGCCATTGAGCCTGAGATGGCCAATCGGTTAGAAAAAACAGAGTGACGACCCCCAGCAAGATTGCTGGAGCTCCTTCCAAGATGAAAAGCCATCGCCAGCCTCGCAGTCCTAACCACGAGAGTCCAAGGAGCAGGCCTGCCAACGGCGAACCAATCACATACGAGAGCGGCATTGCGGCGTAAAAGCCAGCCACTGCCTTGGCGCGATCTCTGCCCCGGAACCAATGCGTGAGATAAACCACCACAGCAGGGAAGAATCCAGCTTCGGCTGCGCCCACGAGGAAACGCACAATAAAGAATTGGCGAGCGGTGTGGATGAAGGCCATCAATACGGTCAGGATTCCCCACGAGACCATGATGCGGGCGATCCATAACCGTGCACTCCAGCGTTCGGCGATCAGAGCGCCCGGGATCTCGAGTAAAAAGTAACCCAGAAAGAAAATGCCTGCTCCGAGACCCACCGTCCGCTCATTGAATCCCAAGTCGCCGGGCATCTGGAGGGCCGCTGCTCCGACGTTCATGCGATCAAGAAATGCGACCACATAGAGGATGAACAGAAATGGCAAGAGCCGGAGAGCAATACGATGCCGCGCAGCGCGAACCACACCCTCGTCTACGGGTGTTGATGGGCTAGGAATTTCGTTCTGCGCCTGTGGTCCGCTGTCGTCGATCATCTTAAGCCGTCTGGCAATTGAGACTGCGGAGTATAGTACGCTCGGGTAGCGAGAACTGAGGAGAATACGTTTGACAGATATTTTTTTCGTGGTCGGTGCAGTATCGAGGGTCTTGCCGGCTGGAGCTGTCAGGCAGACCCTTGTTGTTTTGCTGACGCGTTGACTGGCTTGCCCGGGGGCAAAATGAACTTCAGAGGTGACTTTATCCCTTCACGGACCAGATAGCGCAGGATGGAGATCTGTTCGGGCAGGCTCACATCGTACGCTCGCAAAGCGACCATACCCGCGATCGTGAAGCTGACGAACAAGTTGAGTACGAAGACGACAGCGATTCCTGCCACAGCCGTATAAAGCCAGACGCGGCCCAGACTTTCAGTACCGAAGCGTGAGGCCGCCAACGCGAGCGTGCCAGTAGAGAGCGTGACGTGCCGGACATCCAGCGGCAACCCGAAGAAATGTCCAAGCACCGGTGTAAACCCAAGGAGGTAGCCTAGGACAATGCTGGTCGCCCAACCACCTAGATTGTGTTCCAAAGTCGTTCCGACCCGCTGCATCCATGTCGGATCGACGCCAGAGGTCAGGGGATGCTGGCTGATGGCGTCGGAGATCCGGTAGTAGGTAGCGAAGTTTTCGCACCATCCGCCCGCCAGGGCGGCCAGCCAGAGTATGACCCCCGTGATGATTGCATAAAGCGCGGTGTGGGACTCAAAAGGATGAAGTGTCTTGTAGACGTAGGTGGCGCTTTGCTCGGGCAGGTAGGAGTGCCTGAATACCCAGTCCCACAATCTCTCGAAAAGAATTGCACCAACAGTGACCGCAACAACGTTGCTGACGGCTGCGGCCAACTGCGTACTCGTGATGTGGGAGACAAAGTCGGCAATTTTGAGAGTACGCTCAAGGCCCCGATTGTCGCGCACGATCCCAGCAAACGTCGCGGCTGTCGCGGCAGGCTGCTTGGTGGCCAGCACGAGGCCTAAGACTTGGAGGATGACGAAACTGACTGCGTAGTTGGTGCCGCTGGCGAAACCCTCGAGGAAAGGCGGTAGCTGGGCTTCCATGATGCGCATCTTGACCGCGGCTGTAAACACTGTGAGAAGGCCTCCACCAGCTGCCGCGCACCACATACGCCAATATTCGGAGCGGTCATGGGCGATGTAGTGCTCACCGCTTCGTCCTGTGCGCTCGACCGTTTTGCGAGCGATAAGGTCAAGGTTTTCGCGCAGCAGTACCGACAAACTGCGGTCCTCTCGCCGCGATGCCATGAGCAACTCCAGGAGATGCCTTGCGGCCTTTATGCCGGCCTCCGGTGTCGCTGGGCAGAGGGTGGCGACAATGGCCTCCATACGGGCAAAGCAGGCTTCAATCTTCCTGAGATCGAACACCAGTTCGACGCTTACTCCTTCGGTTTCCATGTGTCGGTGGACCGCGGCCATCTCGTGGCGGCAGCGTTCCGCCACAGCCTGCCATGCGGGGACTGCGGCACGGGTTGCCGCCAAATCGGGATGAAGGAGATCTTCGGTGCAGTGGACGAGTTCGTAGAACGGCGACTTTGAAATGACAGTTTCTGACTCCCGCTCGCGCATTTCGGGCTTCAGCCCGATCCATGCGATGCGTGTGGCCAGCAGGCGCAAGGCCTCTCGCAAGTCCGTCCGTTGCCGTTGCCACACGTCAGGTTCGTTCGTGGGGAAGAGCACCCGTATCAGACGCGCGAACATGTGCGGCGGCACCTCGGCAAGTGTTCTCTGTGAGTTGTGTGAGGACAGGCCAACAAATACGCGGCTGGCATCAGATTCCCTGCGGGCGCCAGGCAGAAACCTGCCCACAAGTCGCTGGATCACCTCCGTGAACAGTGAGTGATCGCTGGGAATACCGCTCTCGACAAGCAGTTCGAGGGAACTGAGCTCACAGAGGAGTTGCGCCATGGCCGAGTGCACGCGACTTCGAACAAGTTCGTTTCCCTCGAGGTATTCAATTAAGCTGGCGAGGTCGCCATTTTGACCGAGGGACGAGTTGCCGCGCTGAATCCAACGTGTCAGTTCAAGAAATCCCGACAATCGCGAGGGGAGATCCGAACTCCGGCTGAAGGAAAGAATGAGATCGACCAGGACGGACGAGATGGGAAGGCCAGGCGAGGGTTCAGAAGAGGCGGCGAGAGCTTGTTGTGGATTACCCATAGGCTATCTCCGGCGTGACGCCATCGACCGGAGCATCTGCGGTGGGGAACGCAGAATCAAGAGAATGGAGCGGGCACCAACGGTGCGCAAGAGGTAGAACTAACAGGTAGGCTCTCGTAGACATGTGGGCGAAACTTGGATCTTCGTCCCCGAGAAGTGTCGTGGATCGCTGGTCAAGAGCAGCGTGAGCTGGTGAGCGATTCTATTTCCGTGCGGAAGGAAATGTCCGAGAGCGGCGGTAACTCACCACCGCTCTCGCAGATTTTTAAGCAGCTGGCCTGAGCTTCTTCGCACGCTCTTCCATCTCTTCAGGAGACACATCTTCGACGTGGGTCGCAATTCCCCAGAGGTGTCCGAATGGATCCTGGATGAAGCCAGAGCGGTCCCCGTAAAACTGGTCCTGAACCGGCTTAAGAACTCTTGCTCCTGCCGCTACTGCCCGACCGACAACGGTGTCCACTTCCGGTAGGTATAAATACAAGCTCACGGGACTCCCGCCAATGGTTGCGGCACTCGCATGTCCGGTTCCCATGCTGGGATTCTCATCGGCCAGCATGATGTGCGAATCGCCAATCTGAAGTTCTGCGTGACCGACTTTGCCATCCGGTCCATCCATGCGGAAAAGCTCGGTCGCGCCAAAAACGTTCTTGTAGTATTCGATGGCTTGAGCAGCACCTTTGATAATCAAGTAAGGAGTTACAGCGTGGTAGCCTTTGGGAATGTGCGGAACTTTACTCATGGTTATTCTCCTGAAAGGATTCCGGCCGGAGGCACAAAATTCTATACCAAACCAATGTTGCGGAGAATCTGTTTAACGGGGCACGGTATTTGACTTCTGCGTTTGATCGAGGAGATCAGAGTCTCCTGTAAAACCTGAAGACCGCATCACAACCCAATGCGCTGGTTTGCCGACCGCCGATCAACATTCACACTTCGGTAACGTATCGTAACAATTACGTGCTCCCTCGTTGCCGAGGTCTACAATGTTGGATCATTCACAATACTAAGATTGTCAATACGGCTGCCCAAAGTTAAAAGCGTTCGATACGACGGGTAACCGTGAGCGGTGACTGGCGTACATTGCGGCCACCGGAGAGCTAGTCTAACGTTTCGAATCGGCATGAACCCAAAATCCCCGGAAGGCAGCTCCAAAGCTCTTCGTCCTGACCTGTTCACCCCACCGACCAACCGCATCCAACTCGCCAAGCGCCGAAGTACCCGGATGGGGCTGAAAGCGCCCGTTGGCTTGTCAGGAGAGGATCATCAAAAGTGCTCGTTTTCGATGCCGGCGAGAGCGACTGGCCTGAACAAGCACGGCGGAGCAGTACACCTAAAGCGTGAATTGATTGTGGGGTCCACGGTCATTTTGCGAAATCAGCGTGGCGTCCAGATTTCTGCCCGAGTCGTCGCTAAGTTGCAGCCCAAACAGGGCATTCCTACTTACGGCGTGGAGTTTGTTGCGCAGGACGAGAAGGCGAGCAATTTCTGGGGCATTACGTTTCCGTCGAACACGAATTAAGACTGCGTCGCTGAATATTGAAATCGCGCTCGACCTTTCCAAAACACACGCACCGAGCGTTCTCGTCTCACCCCCACAAAGTATGTGCAGGGCTAGCCGCGCCCGTCGACGATTCGGCGTTCGAGCCTGTTTACTGTTGATCTTCATCCATGGTCCGCAGCCAGACTCCGCTGAGAAGCCCTGATGGTAGCGGCTGCAGGTGATCCATATCCTGAGGAACAAAGCGCTCTCCGTAGCGATCATTGAGGAGACGATAATTCGGAGGAGAGCTGGCCGACAGGGAATTGATCGCGGTATTCCCAACAACGATTCGCAGCTTATTATTGCCCGTGTGTAGGAACCGAGTCACCTCAACCTTGTACGGAGGATGCCAGACGACACCAACGCGCTGTTCATTCACGTAAACTTCAGCGGCTTCTCGTATCGGGCTCTCCAGGAATGCCCAAAGATTGAAACGAGGCAACGGGTCTGGTTTCGAAACCGGCTTTCCTTCGCCGAAATCGAGAAACAACGCTCTCCCCTTGATTTCGTCTGGCGACAGATCGAATTGCTTTTCAAATACTACCTGGCCGGAGAAGTACCTGGATTGCTCGTCATCGCTCCAGGAATGCAGAGTAGTCATCTCGCCGACCTGGTTCGTACCCTTGAACGACAGCTTCCACTTTGTAGAGAGATCAATCGAGACAGGCTGCAAGTTAGAACTGTGCGCAGGTTCAGGCACCTTACCAACTGACTGGTTCGGCGCGGAGTCTGTGAAGAAAATCAGGCATGATTCGTAGGCACCTAATGAGAGCACAATGTTCTCAGGACCTTGCATTGGGGAAGTTCGACCGCTGAACGGATCCCACCGCTCAGCAAATTTTCGTTTCTGCCTGAAATTCGCCTTCACTCGTACCGAACGGTTGTCTGTGTTCGCCACAAAGTAGAGATCGCCATTTGGAAGTGATCGGTGAATGAAACCAACCTGGGGCGTCTTTGGAGAGAAACGAATGTCTGGTGTCAAATACTTTGCGATCGATTCTCCCAGTTGACCGTCGTCTTCCACGAAATGCCCGGTCGCAGTATTGCTCTGAAAGAGTCGCTGCGATATTTCCCGAATCTCGCGGCTTTCTGCGTCCGCGTTCGTGAATCCGGGAGCAGTTGACGGCAGGCGCCTCGTAGCAATGACAATTCCTCCGCCTTTCGCGTAGTCCTCGATCTTCCGGTACGTGGCGAGAGGCAGGCGTTCAACACTTGGTAACACCAGAACAGGATAAGAAACACCAAGCGAGTCGATCGCATCCGCATCGATGAAGTCCACGTTGAAGCCTGCGTCGACAATCGCCCCGATGACTATATCTCCCAGAAGCTTGGGCATGGTCTCATCGATGCTGATGTTTTCTCCACGAGTATTAAAACCAGTTTTCGTGGTTACCGCACTATTCGAATCGCTGGCCACCGTGAAGGAGGCCCAGGCATCATCGTTTGGCAACAGCAGCGCCACATCGTTCGCAGGTTCCCCTTGGCGTAAAGCGAAACTCACGCGCTGCAGATACGCTGCCAAATCAGGCATCGCAAAAAACCATGGACTATGAGCGTTGAAAGCGCCCGCCGCGTACATGCGCCATCCCGGTTCCCCGGCGCTCTCTGGCGAGTACGGCCAACCGTGCCCAACAAGCTGATTGATTCCTTGCAGAAAATGCAGATCGGCTTCTGCTTTCATATCAAGTGGCGTCGCCCGGAAGGCCGGCGAGTGCAGCCAAGTCCAGGTTTCCGACGAGATCACGGGCTTTTCGAAAAGATGTCCAGCCGAGGCGGCCCAGCGCGTGTCAGAAAACTGGCGCCACATCAACATCGTTGCCTTGCCTTCACCTTCGGGGAGATCTTCGTATCGGTTGCTCGATAACGTGACCGGAGGAAATCCGTATGTTTGAGAACGCAGTAACGTGTGATGCTGCTGCGCCCACGCGTGCAAGGGCATGAGAAAGTGCTCGTTGGTAAGTTCGGTGAGTGTTTTTCCCCAATCATGACGCACGGCCGCCGACTCTGGCCCTATATCGGCAACCAGAGCTGGCAGGTGCGGCGTGAGATCGTACCCCCGGCGTTGACGAAACCCTTCGAGCAAATTGCTCGTCCAGTCCGACCCGTAGTCCTCCAGACTGTCGCTAAATACTGCATATGGTGGATGGTCTCCGAAGGCTTCTA
>Ga0126378_10004202_pt1 | contig 10946 bp, 12 predicted proteins | sample PanSoiMetPlot_23_FD_92587 | JGI IMG/M metagenome (GOLD analysis project Ga0126378, IMG submission 92587) | Tropical forest soil microbial communities from Panama - MetaG Plot_23 | ecosystem: Environmental > Terrestrial > Soil > Tropical forest > Bulk soil | place: Panama | collected 2016-02-17
CGGAGCGCCCTCGGCTCATCGAGTTTAAAACCGCGCTGGGCCGCACGTTTCACCAGTTCGCTAGCGATCTCGCCGGCGTCGTCCCGCGACGAGTTGCGGACGAGGCCGGTCAGGATTCGGAACACCGTTGGGTTCAAGGGCTTTTTCTTTCCCATGGCTTTACTCCTTGTCGATGATTGAGTATCGACGAGAACTCCGAGCGCGAGGCTCTCACCGACTTCGAGACGACTAAAGCCCGGCTCGCTGAGATTCGGCAGACCGAGGCGAAGCTAAAAACAGTTTCTGTCTCAACGAGAGACAATAACTCAAAGCCATCAAAGCGTGGCAGAAAAGCCTTCCGGCCGTCCTAAAAGCGAAGGCTACAGGAAGGGCTTTGAGGGGTGGCAGTGCCCCCCAGTGAAAGCCCACGCCAGCAGCATCCTGTGGGCCGGCGAGCAGCAGGCCCGCAGTTGACGGCATCCCAGGCTTGGTGAGCGCCTCTTCGAATTTCTCGTTGGAGATCTCTGCAAGTTTTTTGCCATTGCAAAGAGTGATCACGGGTGATGCCCAATTCAGAAAGCGTCGTAGCCTCCGACGCTTTCTGACGGCGCCCGTTTTTAGCACAAGCGCTCCGCACGCAGCCGGATCTCGCACACCTTGTGCTCGGCATCGGTATTGCGGGCCTGACGTGCGTAGGCCTGAAGCGCTAGGGCGCGGTCGCGAATTTCTTTTACCTCATCGACGCGACAGGCCGCTTCGATCGCCGCGCAGATCGCCGGGTATAATTGCCGCGTAATACGGTCGGCTAGGCTTGCAACCGAACGGCGGGCGCATCCCGGCCCGCCTGCCGACCTGCCCCAATTCGGGATACCACGTGGGAGGTGGTATGGAGGGGACGGCGGCATGGCGGGATTTGCTCGCCAAGAACCCGGCACTCGCAGAGGCCTTCGCAAGAACCCAAGCCGACTACGGGCGCCGGTTCTCGCAGCTGGAAGCCAAACTGGGGGAGGTCCCGGAGATCCAACGCTGTCTTGACCAACTGGAAAGAGCGGGCGCAGACCGCAACAGGGTCTTGCACGTTCTTGCCATCGAGCTTTCGTTTTCACAGAAAACAAAGAAGCCGCGGCTTACACGGCGTCGGCGTTGGCTACGCGGGCTGCGGACTCACAAGGACTCCCTGAGAAGGCTTGCCGAGCGGATTAGAGACCTGGCCGACGAAGTAGAGCGAACCTACGGCAGGCTGGAGACGTACCCGTACCTGCTGGGAATCGCGCTGCAGATAGTTAACGACTGCGACGTTGGCATGGTTTCCGACCTTCGCGCCGAGGACCTTGCGGCGGAGATGCGCGCCTGCGCCGATGATCTTGAAGCGAAGGCTAGAGAGTTGGGTCGAGTCTCCAAAGACATCTCCCCTGCCATGACCCGCCGGCCCGTGGAAGAATTGCTCGCTTACCTACACCGCGCAACTGGAGGCGTCCGGCCACATCTTGGGACCATCTGCGAAATGCTGAACGCGGCCTATCGGGAACAGGGACTGCATAGTCGAAGAGAATTAACCACCGACGGCCTGGAAAAGCTGTTCGAACGCCACGTGCGCCCGCGTCTGAAATAATCCCCGCCAGCTCCGACAAGACCCCTGCCCCAGAAAGTGCGGGTGTTGTCCGTGACGCACCCACTCGCACGCTGGTAAGCCTTAGTCCGTGGACGCCAAAAACATGATGACACGCGACACGAAAGCTGGCGACTACGAGCCCCTGGCGGTGAGCATGGCAAAAGGGGCGAGGATTGTCGGGGTATCGAAGCGAAGCCTGGAAAACTACGCGGCCCTGGGGCTCGTCGAGACGCGGAAACTCGGCCGGCGTCGCGTGGTTTTAGTGAGTTCCTTAAAGCAACTTTTGTGTGCCGATCGCCCATCGGTGTCGCGCCAGCACGACAAACAGCGATGACTACTCTCCTCCCGCCGACTAACCGCGACCGCGCCCTCAAACGGGGAGCCGATGAGTTGATGAGTCTGTGCGAGTGGTCGCTTCGGCTCCGTCCGCGAGCTCTGAAGCGCGCGCGGGAGCGATACGTGGATCTCTGCCTGTACCTCTACCGGACGATAGGACGAAGGGGGCGGCGATGGTGAACGGCCAGATAGCTGAAGCTGCTTTACGCTACGCCCGCTTTGGCTGGAATGTTTTTCCCATCCGGCCGCGGCGCAAGGAACCCTTGACCAGCCGCGGACTGCACGACGCCACGTGCGACCCAACCGTGATTGCCGAATGGTGGTCGCGCTGGCCTGATGCCAATGTCGCCGTGGCTCTCGCCGACCTGGTGGTGCTCGATGTTGACGGGCCTGAAGGCGAAGAGACGCTCGCCAGCTTGCTTGTTAAGTACGGTCCGTTGCCAGCGACGCTCGAGCAGCGGACAGGGAAAGGCAGACAGCTCTTCTTTGCAGCCGGGCCGAACCACGGCATCCGCAACTCCACTGGGAAGCTCGGGCGAGGATTGGATATTCGAACTGTGGGCGGATATACGCTCCTGCCACCTTCAGTCCATCCGAATGGCCACATTTATACCTGGACGCACAAGCTGAAACCGGCGTTTCTGCCCGAATGGCTGCGGGCGCTGCTGGTGCAGCTGCCATCCTCAACATCTGCCACCGGGGGGGAATGCAATCCAATCCCTGAAGGCGAACGCAACAGCACTCTCACATCAATGGCGGGCTCGATGCGCCGTCAGGGATTCTATGTGGCGGCAATCCTGGCCGCCTTGCTGGAAGTCAATCGCTCTCGCTGCCGGCCGCCATTGCCTGAGGCGGACGTGCGACGGATCGCAGCTAGCGTAGGACGGTATGCCCCCGTTCCATCGACTGCCAAGCCAGCGGACTCTTTCACACTCTCTCCGCTGGCCGAACTGCTCGCCCGCCCGCTGGTCGGGACCGACTGGGTTTGGGAGGACCGTCTTGCCGCCGGGACGGTTTCCGCAGTGGTCAGCAAGCCTAAGGTCGGTAAGTCGACGTTCGCGCGTAATCTCTGCCTCGCCGTGGCGCGCGGAGAGAGTTTTCTCGGAGTAACCACTAAAAAAGGGCTTTGCGTCTATCTGGCGCTCGAAGAGCGAGCGGAAGATGTCACCGCGGATTTTCGCGCCATGGGCGCAGGGGGCGATGAACCTATCCTGGTCCATGCCGACTCAACGCCCGCGTCCGGGATCCTGGCTTTGCTCGCTCTGGTCCGCGAGAAGGCGCCGGCGCTCATTATCATCGACCCGCTTTTCCGGCTGGTACGGGTCAAGGACGAGAAGGCGTACGCGGAAACTTACACGGCCCTGGGCCCGCTCATCGACATCTCCCGCAGCACAGGCACCCATGTTCTGTTGACCCATCATTCAGGCAAGAGCCTGAAAGCCGATGTTATCGACTCCCCGCTGGGCTCGACAGCCATCGGCGGGGCGGTTTGCTCTCTGGTAGTGCTCAAGAGAGCCGAAGCCTACCGGACCATTCAGACGGTGCAACGGCTGGGTCAGGATTTGCCGGAGACGGTGATCGAGTTCGACCCGGAGTCCCGCGAGTTGTCTCTGGGCGGAACCCGCTTCGAGGCCGACCGGTCCAGGACCGAGTCAGCCATTGTCGAATTCCTGGCGGACGCCAAAGACCCCCAGACGCAGGCTCAGATTCGGGAGGGAGTAGAGGCACGGAAACAGATTATCCGGGCGGCCCTGACCAGCCTTTCGAAGGCCGGAAAGGTGCTCAAATCGGGCGAAGGGACGAAGGGAAAACCCTTCGCTTATGAAATTCCCGGATAGTGGATCCCGATATATATGTGGGATCCAGAAAACCAGAATCCAAAATTGGCAAAAAGGCCGCATAAACATTGGGCGAATTCCGGATCCCGCCATTTTTGAAAAATCGATTCTGGATCCCGAGAAAAACCGGACCGAAATTGGAGGTCAAAAACCATGAAAAAAAGGAGACGCGAAGGCGAACCTGAGGGGCCGGATTGCCAGATCACGGTAGTCTTCCCGACCCCCGGCAAAGCGATGCGCTGGGACCGGGCCCGGTTCACGGTTTTCTACCACCCCGAGCACGGTATCGCCCCAACGCTGTTCACCGGGGAGGTCGGAACCGGGCCCGTCGAGATCCTGGACCCCAGGGTGATTATCTTCAACGACTCAACGGTAACCGTGGACTACTCGCCCCGGCACGACGAGTCCCAGCAGGCGGACTGGGTCAGGGACTGGCTGCGGCTGCATCCGAATTGGGGCCTGCCCGGCTGTGAAGCCGACTGGGCTACCGCCCTGCAAGGCGTTGAGTAAGGGGGTTTTATGAACCGGTCTGAGAGCATCAACGAACTGGCGAGCGCCTTATCGAGGGCCCAGTCCGAAATCGGCAGCGCCCTCAAGGAAAGCGACAATCCGTATTTCGCGAGCAAGTATGCCGACCTCTCTTCCGTCTGGCAGGCGTGCAAGGCCGGGCTGACCCAAAACGGTCTCAGCGTCTCCCAGTTCGCCGAGAGCGCCTACACCGAAGCCGGCCTGGTGGTCTCGCTCGTCACCATGCTTTTGCATTCGAGCGGGGAATGGCTGGCGGGCGAGCTGCGGATCGCGCCGGCCAAGCAGGACGCGCAGTCGATCGGCTCCTGTCTCACCTACATGAGGCGCTACGCCTTGGCCGCCATCGCTGGCGTGGTCACCGAGGACGACGACGGCGCCGCCGCCTCCGGAACGGTGAAAGCCGCCGGGGCGCACAAAAAGCCCGAACCGCAGATGCCGCCCGTCATTTCGGCGCTCCAGGAGCTCGTGCTCAAACTGTGCGCTCTCGACCCCAAACTGACTCCGGACGCCGTTCTCGGCACTTTTTTCAAACCCAGGAACGGTAAGCCGCTGCCCTGGGACAAGGTGCGCGAATTCCGCACCGAGAAACAACTGCGCTGGGCGGCCGCCGGAATCGAAGTGCTCCGCAACCAGTACGCGGACCTGCTGGCACGCCATCCCGAAGACGAGAGCCAGCAACCTGATGATCGTGTGGTTGTGCCGTTCTGAGCTGCATCACGAGACCTCTAAGGCGCGGTGGGCTGAGATGCGGCACGCCGAAGCGAAGCTAAAAGCAGAAGCTGCGCGGGCTAATTATGGCGCAACGAGCGCAAAAAAGCGCCCCCACCGGACAACTGACAAGAAACGGACCGGAAGACCTAAAGAACCGGATTCCAGGCGTGCTGTAAGCGAGGAGACCGGAGTTTCTAACAACCCCCGGCGTCATCCGCGCTGTGCGGTAAACTCGACACGGAGTTGCCCCATGGCCAGAACCTGTACGGCGTGCACAAGTTCACAGCGGCGAGAGATCGATGCTGCCCTTGTTGCCGGAACTTCGTTTCGAAACATAGCGGAACGTTTCGGAACATCCGTGGGGGCGCTTTTCAGGCACAAGACCCACGCCGGACAAGCCATCCTGAAGGCCAGCGAGCGGCGCGAAGAGCAAATCGGCGATAACGTGTTAGGTGAAATGCGCCGTGCCCAACGGAAGGCCTGGGCTTTGCTCGACAAGGCGGAAGCCGAGGGCGACGTGAGAGGCGCTATCGTCGCTCTGCGGGAGGCCCGCGAGTGCATCGAGTCCCTGGGGGAGATGCTGTCACGCGCGGAAGAGTCGGGCGCCGAACACAACCCTTGGCGCCTCACGGTGACGCACGTCGGCGGACTCCCGGACTGATCTAGTCGTGCGCACCGACTAAGATAAGCGTCTGTATCTCTCTCCCGCGTCGGCATCCGATTTTCGATTCGGGCCGCGCCCCATGAACTCGCAGCGGAAATAGTCGACGGCTGCGACGTTTTCTCTGGCCAGAGCCCCGGATGGTTACGGCAACCCGCATTATCGTAACCATTGTTTTGAGCGTCTGGGGGCGTGAGGTTGTACGAGCGATCCGATTTTCGATTCGGCCAGCGAAACCCCTCGAGGGGCCGGCCTCTTCCGCGGGACCGGGCCATCCTCCTCCCATTTTGGAGAAAAGCTGCGGAAAACGCCCCTTTTATACATCCTTCCATTTCACTTTCCCGCTGTAAAAAAATACCATCCAGGGTTTCGGGGCATAAGGACCTCACCCCATGCCGTACGGCGCGCCTACGGGCCAGCAAACGCCACGGCGGGGCATTCTAGGCGAAGACGGAAGGTCGCCAGGGGGGGAATCATGTTTGGGGGGCTGGCGGCACAGCCCAAGATTCACCCTGTCGTCATTAACATGAGCTAGCTCTTATATATACCTGCTTGCAGCCTCCTCCAAGTGCCCGCCGGGCGTCGCCCTACTTACCGGTCGTAGCCCTGCCCGAACTGTTCTTTCAGCGACGTCCAGGGCACGAAATCGGGTTTGCTGGGTTCGACTCCGTGGCGGTGTGGCTGAGGCGGGCGCCTAAGTTTAGCTCCCGCCCCGCCTGTCTCCGTGCCTGTTCCTCACCGCCTCCAGCCGCCGGGCGGCGCTTTGCTCCCAAACCTCCAGCCGGTCGCGGCGCACCAACTCGCGCATCGTGGTCCTGATCCAGCCCGCGGGATTACGCTTGCTCTTCCAGTGGCCCTCGGTGAGCACAATCGACAGCTTGACCAGAAAGACCTCCCTGGAAGCCTCCGGGTTCTCCTCGTGGCAGTCCTCGAGAATCCCGCGTGCCAGGTAGGGATCGACCTTCCCGAGAGCCTGGGTCAGCAAGCCCTCGGCAGCCTGCTCTTCCTGGCTGGTTTTACTGCGCTTTCTCCGACCGTCCGGCTGCGCTTCGGTCGGTCGGTCGGAGTGTGACGAATGCTTTGAGCGAGGAAGGCGTTCCCTTACGGACGGTTTAAAGGACGGTTCGGGGGACATTTTCGACATCTTTTCAGCCCGATTTGTCCCCCCGGACAATTTGTCCCCGTGATGATCTGGTAACTCAGAGTCAATTCGTACAAGCCCCTGACAGACACCAGGGATCGCATAGAGGTTCGTAGCGTGAGGACCAGCATTCATTTTCACCCGCAGTTCACGCATTAATTCAAGGTTTCGGATTGCACGCCGAGCTTGGCGTTCGCTCAGTCTTGCCTCATGAGCAATCGTCGCGAGCGATGGCCAGGCATTCTCGCCGAGCCGGTCGCAATGATTGGCGATCGAGAAGAGAACACAACGGTCCCCGAGCCGAGCCTGTGAATTCTCGAGGACCCAAGCGAGAGCTTGTATGCTCATTGAGACCTCCGTTTGAGTTGGCAGTTTGTAAGGTTAGGCAACACCGCGCGCGGCCCTCCAGGGCCCAGGCGTTGCAGTTGACGGCGTGATGTAGCGTGGCTTTTGTAGACTCCCTCCCCAAACGTGAGGGGTGAACGGAAGCGCGAGACGTTTGGGAGGTCCCTGGCGGAACCCTCTCACGCTTCACGTTCAATCCGTGCCAACGTCCGCCTGGCCCTGGCCGGGGCTCGGCGAACAAGGCAGGCTAGCGCACCCCGGCCGGTGATGGCAAGCTCAAAAAAAAACGCTGTTTCCGGCCTTCACCGCAGGGCGTCATAGCCGGTCACTCTCAGCGTCGCAAGTCTCGGCTCCAAGGTACGGCCGGCCGCTGGGCAGTTCCCGTTCCCGCTGCGGAAACGGTTTGCCCCGTTCCTTCTCGAGCTCCTTGACTTCCCGTACGAGCGCGCGCTCGATCAACGCCGACATGGTCAGCCGCGGCGTCCAATACACCGCATTGCGCGCCAGGTTCGCGGCCTCGGCCCCGACCATCGTCGTGAGCCGGATCTTGCGCGCCTTCGCCGACTCTGGCCTGGGCGCCGGAGTCGGCGGCGGAATGACGGCATCGTGGCTCTGCTTCCAATTCTCAACGGCGGTTCGCTTCATGGTTTGTTCGTCTCCATTCGTATGATTTCGGCCGCCAGTTTCCGGTAATCCTCAGCCCCGGCGCTGTGCGGGTCGTAGGTGGTAATCGGCTTCTGGGCGGCGTAAGCCTCGCCCAGCCGGACGTTCTCGCGGATGACGGTCTTCAGCGTCTGCTGCGGGTACCGTTCACGAAGCAGGGCGACGACATCCTGAGCCAGCCGGGTGCGCCCATCGACCTTCGAGGCCAGCACACCGGCAAGGCGCAGCTTGGGGTTCAAGCGCTCCTGGACGAGGCGCACCGTGTCCAGCAGACGAATCAGGCCATCGACGGCCAGCAGGCTCGCTTCGACCGGCGCCAGCAGCTCGCCGGCGGCCGCCAGAGCGTTGACGGTGAGGACGCCCAGCGCCGGAGGGCAATCGAGCAATGCATAGCCGAACGTGCCCGGAAGCCGTTCGAGTGCCAGTTTCAAGATCGTCTCCGCGCCGGCTTCCGAAGCCAGAGCTTTCTCGGCTCCGACCAGCCACGCCGACGAAGGCACCAGAGAGACTCCCGGGACCGCCGTATCCCTCACGGCCAGGGCGGCGCCCGAGGTGAAGGTCTCGAGCAGACTTCTGCCTCCGTCACGCACTCCGAGCCAGACCGAAGCGGAGGCCTCCGGGTCGAGATCGACCACCAGGACCTTGCGGCCCCGGGCCGCAAGAGCGGCGGCCAGGTTAACCGCCGTGGTGGTCTTCCCGGCTCCGCCCTTCTGATTGGCGATGGCTAGCCTACGCATTTGAGAAAATCCACCATTTCGGCCATTTCAGGCCATTCCTGTAAAAATTACATAGCCTAGGTTGGCCCAGGATCCACGATCCCGGCCTGGTCCATACCTAGGCCGCAGCCGCCACCAGCCGGGCAATGTCGCCGGCGAGGTCCCGCCGGTTGTCGTCGTACACGGTCAAAATCCGCAGGTCGCGGTGACGCGAGAACTTCTGCACGCCGCGCACGTCGCCGCGGGTGATATCGAGGGCCAGGGTGATTCCGGAATGCCGCAGACCGTGAGGGCGGGCGGTGAGGCCCGCCTCGAGGCCAAGCCTGCGCACGATCTTCCAGACGGCGGTCCCGGTCAGCCGCCCGTTGCCCTGCCGGGCGCGATCGAAGTTGATGAACAGCGGGCCCGGAGCCGGACCGCGCACGGTGATCCACGAGGCCAGGGCGGCCCTGGTGGGCTCCGGCAGCGTCAGGCGCTCTTGGGCGCTGCGGCCTTTGCCGAGAACCCACACCGCGCCGCCCTCGAGGTCCACGTCCGCGAGATCCAGGCCGACGAGCTCACCGCGGCGCAACGCCAGGTCGTGAAGCAACCGGAGGATCGCATGGTCGCGTTCGTTCGAGGCGGCCGCGAGCATCGCCCGGAAGCCGTCGCGGCCCGGGCCCCGGGTATCGCGGTAAGCCTGCGCCTTGAGGTTGGGAACCTCGAGAGACCAGGGCACGAGGCCGAGGGTGCGCGCGAAAGCCACCACTGAGCGCAGCGCCGCCAGATGACGGTTGACGGTGGCGGCCTGGAGACCGCGGTCCACGAGGTGCGCGCGATAGCTCAACGCCAGGGCGTTCGCTTCTCCGTGCCCGTGCTCGACGAGAAGGCGCGCGGCGGTTTCGGCGTCCCCGGCCCCAACGAACAGGGCGAAGTCGCCGAGGTCACGGCGGTACGCGAGCAGCGTATGCGGGCTGCGGCCGGCCAGGAAGGCCTCGACGAGCGCCTGGGGTCCCGGCCAGGAAACGATTGACGTTGACATTGTAAGAAAACCTCCATTAGCATAACGACTACATGCCAATAATACTGTAACGCTGTCATTGTGTCAAGCCTTCTTTTCAGGGGAGCTGTTCCGGGCAGCGGGGAGGGGTCTTACCTGATTGCGGGATTATTTTTCGAGCGCCGGGTGGGCGAGGGCAGATGCATGGCGCAGAGACAAAACGCGCCTGAGAAAGCCGGGCACTAGAAACCTTGTTAGTTTCTGACAAGGTCGCTTTCTCACGGAGCATCGCGAGACGCGATTCCTCAGAGCGCTCGTTGGTCTGGCGTTGCTGGGTCTCGGCTAGGGCGTCATCCAAGGACATGCTGCCCTTGATAACTCGGTCAGCGAGGTCAGGAGAGTGCCGCAGCACCACGCGAGCATCGGACAAACGCTGCTTTGAAAACTGTCCTGCTGCGGGACGGTTTTCACTCTTTTTGCCCCGCCCGCCCTTCTCTGGGTCTGGATACATAAAGGCGTATGCCATGGCCTGCTGACCCTTTGAGAGATTTCGTCTCGCCAGATTGGCCGAGACGATGAACGCCTTTGGGTCCTGACCGTTCAACTTCTCGAAGCGTGGCTTGACTCCGGCCAGCGCAGCGCCGCGGCGAACTGGAAACAGAGGCCAGGGAGCGTCAGAAGGTTGGTGGCAAAGAATTCCACCGAGGCAAGGGAAGAAAGGTTATGGCGAATTCACCACAAGCTTTTTCTAAAGGAGATAACACGACTCGTCACAGGCTTGCTGAGATGGCCAAGGTTACTGCTCATCGAGATGGCGAAGGATGGCACGCGCAGGAAGAAAGGGAAAAGTCATGTCACGAAGACCCTAGAAGAGCTCGGAATCACCCGTAATCAAGCGTCTGAGTGGACGCAGCTAGCTTCGATGCCCGCTGAGCAATTCGAGGCCTCGCTGCCCGTTGCGACCGGCAAGAAGACCTCGGTGCGCGAGATCGCGGGGCAGATGAAACCGCCGGCCATGACCACCTTGGCGCGTTCCGGTGCCCGACGGAGGACGTAGCGGGCCACGCGAAGCATGTCATCCGAAAAACCAAGGATTTTCCGGGCTTTTCTCGCCTGCTCATTTTTGCCGCGCCCCTGCTGGCCTTCCGGGTAGATCATGGCCAGTGCCATGGCCTGCTGACCTTTGGTCAGGTGACGTCGTCCGATGTTGGCTGAGACGAACGCCACGGAATCGACGTTGCTGTTTAAGGTGAACCCTCGGTTTTGGGGTTGGGCGGGGAACCGTACCAGAAAATCAGCTCTTCTCTTGCCATCCGGAGCGCCCTCGGCTCATCGAGTTTAAAACCGCGCTGGGCCGCACGTTTCACCAGTTCGCTAGCGATCTCGCCGGCGTCGTCCCGCGACGAGTTGCGGACGAGGCCGGTCAGGATTCGGAAC
>Ga0126378_10004203_pt1 | contig 10946 bp, 8 predicted proteins | sample PanSoiMetPlot_23_FD_92587 | JGI IMG/M metagenome (GOLD analysis project Ga0126378, IMG submission 92587) | Tropical forest soil microbial communities from Panama - MetaG Plot_23 | ecosystem: Environmental > Terrestrial > Soil > Tropical forest > Bulk soil | place: Panama | collected 2016-02-17
CGCGAGCAGTGCCAGCACGGCGTCGCGCAGCTGGCCAGGGCTGAACGGGAGGCCGAGGCGGCAGATCCGGGCGGACTGGCAGAACCGAGCCAGGTGGTCATCGAGGCGGAAGGCCTGGAGCCGCGAGCCGTCCGGCGAAAGATAGGCCTTGATGCCCTCGAATATGGCGACGGCGGAGGAACGGCCGACGGCTGTCACGTGGGCCTGGGCGCTCTCCCGGGGCATGAGCTCGCCATTGCGCCAGATCCAGGCGGCGTGACCGGAGCCGGACGCCGGCGAGCTCAGGTTGGCCATCGCCGCATCCTGCCCCTCATCCCGCTAAGCCACCTCGGACTGGCCGGGGAAGGTACCGTGCGCCCGGACGAAGGGCACGATGCCGCCCGCGTCGATGATCTCCTGGGCGAACCTGGGCAGCTCCGGCAGCTCGTAGGCCCGGCCGCCGGCGGTCAGGCTGCGGGTGGCCAGGTCGAGGTCGGCCTCCTCGCCGTCCTGCAGCGCCTCGGCGACATCGGGCGCCACGAAGAGCGGGACGCCGAGGTTGACGGCATTACGGAAGAAGATGCGCGCGAAGCTGGGCGCCACGATCGCCGCGACCTCCCGCCGCCGCAGGGCCAGCGGCGCGTACTCCCGGGAGGACCCGCAGCCGAAGTTGCGGCCGGCCACGATGATGTCGCCGGGCTCGGCGGACTCGGCAAAGTCGGGGCGGGCCTCGATAAACGCGGCGCGGCCCACGTCCTCGTTGGGGCGGAGGTAGGGAGCGTACCGCCCGGGAACGATCTGGTCGGTGTCGACGTTGGCGCCGAACTTCCAGATTCTGGCCATCATGTCTCCATCTCTGCCTGCTAGCAAGCTGTGCCTAGATGTCGCGGGGGTCGGAGATGCGGCCGGTCAGCGCGGTCGCGGCCGCGACGGCCGGCGAGGCGAGGTAGATGCGCGAGGTGGGCGAGCCCATCCGGCCCTTGAAGTTGCGGTTGCCCGTGGACAGGCACACGTCCTCGTCGCCCAGCGTGCCCTGGTGGCGGCCCATGCACGGCCCGCAGCCGGCGGAGCTGACGATCGCCCCGGACTCGATCAGGGTGGCCAAGGTGTCATCCTGCGCGGCCCGCCGCATCTCCCGGTCGGACGCGGGCGTCACCATCATCCGGATGGTCGGTGCGATCCGGCGGCCCCGCAGCAGGTCCGCGGCGGTGCGCATGTCCTCGTACCGGCCGTTGGTGCAGGTGCCCAGGAACACCGACGAGACGGCGGTGCCGAGCACGTCCGAGAGGTCCACGACGTTGTCGACGGTGTGCGGGATGGCCACCTGGGGCTCAAGCTCGCCGAGGTCGATGCCCACCGTCCGGGAGTACCGCGCCTCCGGGTCGACATAGAGCCAGTCCGGCACGGTCAGCTGGTCGGCGACGACGCCGGTCGGCGGGACGATCCCGGCCTTGGCGCCGAGCTCGACGGCCATGCTGGCCATCGTCTGCCGGCCGGGCAGCGGCAGCCAGTCGAGCCCGTGGTACTCGATCGACTCGTACGTGGCGCCCTCGATGGTCAGCTCGCGGCACAGCTTGAGCGCCAGGTCCTTGGCGTCGACGCCGGCCCGGAACCGGCCGGTGACCTGCACGCGGAGGGTCTCCGGCACCCGCATCCAGATGCGGCCGGTGCCCCAGATCAGGGCGATGTCGGTAGAGCCCATGCCGCTGCCGAACGCGCCGACGGACCCGTAGCCGCAGGAGTGGGAGTCGGACCCGAGGACCAGCAGGCCCGGCGCGGCGATGCCCTCCTCCACCAGCACCTGGTGCGAGATGCCGCGGCCGCTGTCGAAGAGCCGGATGCCCTGCTCCCTGGCGAACGCGCGGATGGCGTTCTGGTAGTTGGCGGTGCTCACGGTCGCGGCGGGGGCGACGTGGTCGATGGCGAGCACGATCTGCTCCGGGTCGTGCACCTTCATGATGCCCAGCTGCTGCTGCATGATCTCGATGATGCTGGGGGTGAGAGAGTCGTGGCCCATGGCCACGTCGGGCTCGACGACCACGAGATCGCCCGGCTGAACGGGGCAGCCGGCGGTCTGGGAGAGCATCTGCTCGGATAGCGTCTGGCCCATCGCTGGTCTCCTAACGGTTGGCGTGTTCCGGGATCCCGGATTCCAGGTGCGAGAGCACGGCCGCGCGCACCGAGGCCAGCACGGGCGGCCGCTGGTGCGCGCCGCCGGCGAGGGCGGCCGTGATCGCGTGCTCGATCCGCCGGGCGACGTACGGCCGCTGCCAGACGTGCTCGGCGAGCAGGGCCACGCTCAGGATCGCGGCGGTGGGGTTCGCGGCTCCGGTGCCGGCGATGTCCGGCGCCGACCCGTGGACCGGCTCGGCGATCGCCACCGGCTCCCCCAGGTTCAGCGACGGCGCGACGCCCAGCCCGCCGCCCCAGTGGGCCGCGGCGTCGGACAGGATGTCACCGAAGAGGTTAGTGGTGACGACGACGTCGAACGACTCCGGCGCGGCGACCACCCGCAGCGCCGCGACGTCGACGTAGCACTCCTCCACCTCGATGCCCGGGCCGCCGGGCCAGGCGGCGATGACGTCCCGGACGCTGTCCCGGAACAGGCCGTCGGTCAGCGGCAGGACGTTCGCCTTGTGGACGATGGTTATCTTCCGGGCGCCGCGCTGCACCGCCAGCCGCATGGCGGCCTGCGCGATCCGGCGGCTCGCGGCGGCCGTGATCACCCGCTGCGCCACGGCCGTGTTGCCCTCGCGGGACTCGCGGCCGGCGTACAGGTCCTCGGTGTTCTCCCGCACCACCACCAGGTCCACCCCGCCGCGGGGCGACACGCCGGGGCGGCTGGCCACCGGCCGGATGTTCGCGTACAGGCCAAGCCGCTGGCGGAGCTCCAGCACGGCGCTACGGTAACCGGGCACCTTGTAACCGGGCGACGCCGTGGCGCCGAACAGGGCGGCGCCGCAGCGCCGGACCGCGTCGAGGGTCTGCGCGGGCACGGCCTTGCCCCGGGCACGGAAGCACTCCCAGCCCGCCTCGGCCTCCTCGCAGGCCAGGCCCGGCAGGGCAGCGCGCAGCACCTCCACCGCGACCGGCACTACTTCCCTGCCTATGCCGTCCCCGGGGATCACGCAGAGGCGCGGCGCGCTGTCACCTGCCGTCATCGCCGCGCGCCTGCTCCGGTCACCTCGGCCACGATGGCCAGCAGGGCGGCGTCGTCGATGGTCGCCCCGTCGTGGGCCCGGCGCTTCATCTCGGCGAGGATCGTGATGGACGCCGCGTCGTCGGGCACGACCACGTTCAGTTCCTTCAGCTTCGCCTTCAGCCCGTGCCGGCCGGTGTGCTTGCCCATCACCAGGCCGCGCTGGGGGGCGCCGATGAGCGCCGGGGAGGCGATCTCGTAGGTGGCCCGGTCCCGCAGCACGCCCTGCTGGTGAATGCCGGCGGAGTGGGCGAACGCGTTAGCGCCCACGACCGACTTGGTGGCCCCGATGGCGATGCCGCTAAGGCGGCTGACCAGCTGGCTGGTCGCGTAGATCTCGTCCAGCCGCAGCCGGGTCGAGCGCTGGTAGTAATCCGCCCGGATGGCCAAGGCGGCGACGATCTCCTCCAGGGCGGCGTTGCCGGCCCGCTCGCCGATCCCGTTGAACGTGCAGCTCACCACGTTAGCGCCGTTGCAGATGCCGGCCAGCGAGTTGGCGACGGCGACGCCGAGGTCGTTGTGGCAGTGCACGCGCAGCCCGATGCCGGGCCCGAGCAGGCCGCGGACGTAGCTGACCAGCTCGCCGAACTCGCCAGGCTGCGCGTACCCGACGGTGTCGGGGATGCTGATCGTGCTCGCGCCGGCGGCCACGGCCGACAGGTAGAAGGTCTCCAGTGCGTCATTGCCCGCCCGGGTGGCGTCCTCGCCGGAGAACGTCACGAGCTCGAAGTGCTCGCGCGCGTAACGGACGCTGTCCTCCACCACGGCCAGGAACTCCGCCCGGCTCTTCCCGAACTTGACGCTGATGTGCAGGTCGGACACCGGGGCGACAATGCACACCAGCGGCTGCTTGGCGTACTGGAGCGCTTCGGCGGCCTTGTCGATGTCGTCCCGCCGGGCCCGGACCAGGACGGCGGTACGGCATCCCGTGACGGCCTTGGAGACCGCCTGGATTGCCTCGATCTCCTCCTGCGAGATGCCGGGGAAGCCGGCCTCGATCTCGTCCACGCCGAGCTTGTTGAGCTGCCGGGCGATGGCTATTTTGTCGTCAATCCCGAATGCCACCCCCGCTGCCTGCTCACCGTCACGGAGAGTGGTGTCGCTGATGTAAACCAGGTCAGACATGTGTCATTACCTCTTGGCTTAGCGCGATGCTGACGGGTGTTCCGCTGATCACAGCGGTGCTGATCGCCTGGGTGCGCCGGTACGCGGACTGAAGCCGCTCCCGGCGCGCTGCCATGTCCTGCCGTTGCTCGCCGAGCCAGCTCCGCTCCTGCGCGATCATGCGCTCGATTTCGGCGGGGGCGGTGCCGCCCAGGCTGATGTGGCTGTTCACCGAGGCGACCGGGTCGATGACGACCGCGATGTCCGCCGGGGAGACCGTGGCCCCGGCCGCGGCCAGCGCCTCGACGGTCGCGCCGACGTCGTCGAAGGTCCGTCCGGACCGGTACAGGTGGCCGACCGCCTCGCCGACGATCCGGTGGCAGCTGCGGAACGGGATGTTCTGCGACTTGACCAGGAAGTCGGCTATCTCGGTGGCCATCGCGAAATTCTTCTGGGCCAGGTCGGTCATGCGCTCCGTCCGGAAGCGCAGGGTGGACAGCAGCCCGTTTAGGGTCGCCAGGGTGGACGCCGCGAACGCGGCGGCCTCCCAGATCGGCGGCTTGTCCTGCTGGAGGTCACGGTTGTAGCCGGTTGGTATTCCCTTCATGGTGGTCAGCAGCTCGACGAGGCAGCCGTAGATCTTGCCCGTCTTGCCGCGGATGAGCTCGGCGACGCACGGGTTCTTCTTCTGCGGCATGATCGAGCTGCCCATGGCGTAGCCGTCGGCGACCTCGACCAGGCCGAACTCATGGGTGGACCAGTACACGATCTCCTCGGCCAGCTTGGAGACATCGGAGGCGAGGACCGCCAGCGCTGACAGGAACTCCAGGCCGAAGTCCCGGGAGCTCACCGCGTCCAGGCCGTTCTCCTGCACGGCCGCGAACCCCAGCAGGTCCGTGGTGATGCGGCGGTCAGTGGGGAAGGACGTGCCGGCCAGCGCGCAGGCGCCGAGCGGGTTGATGTCGGTCGTCCGGTAGGCCTGGCCGAGCCGGGTCAGGCCGCGGCGGAACATCGCCGCGTAGGCCGTCGCCCAGTAGCCGACGGTGATCGGTTGCGCGTGCTGGGTGTGCGTGTACCCCATGGTCAGGGTCCGCGCGTGCTCGGCGGCCAGGTCCAACAGCGTCTCCTGGAGGGCCGCCGCCTCCTCCTCGACGCCGAGGATGAGCCGGCGCGTGTGCATCCGGGTGTCGGTGACCACCTGGTCGTTGCGCGACCGGGCGGTGTGCATCCGTGCGCCCCGCTCGGGATCGCGCGTGGTGACATACCGCTCGACGTTCATGTGCACGTCCTCATCGGCGGCGTCCAGCGTGAACGTGCCGTCCCGCACCTCGCCGGGCAGGGTCGCCAGGGCGCCCAGGATCGCCCGCGCGTCCTCGTCGCCGATGATGCCGCAGGCGGCGAGCATGATGGCGTGGGCCTGGCTGCACCAGACATCCTCGTCCAGCATCTCCAGGTCCACCGCGAGGGACTCGGTGTACTTCAGCGCCGTGGAGGCGATGTTCTCCTGGAAGCGTCCGCCCCAGAGGCTTTCGTTCCTCAAATCCCGTCATCTCCCATGCAGATCCGTCGGAAATCCGTGCCTGACCGTGATTCACGCGCTGGCTATCCGCTGCTGCCGCCCGCCGAGCTGGGCGCTCTCGAAGGCGTAGGTCTCCACGACCGGGGTCATCCGGCTCTGGTCGAAGCTGTCGCGCTCCACCGAGCGCGTGGCGGGGTCGAAGAGCCCATGCGTGGACGCGCGGCCGGTGATCTCGGCGGTCCCGCGGTGCAGCTCGACCGTGATCTCGCCGGTCACGTGCCGCTGCGACGCGCCGATGAACGCGTCGAGCTGGCTCTTCAGCGGGTGGAACCAGTGACCGTGGTAGACCAGCTCGGCCCACTTGGCGTCGACCAGGGCCTTGAACTCAAGCTCCCGCTTGGTGAGGCACAGCCGCTCCAGGTCGCGGTGCAGGGCGAGCAGCACCGCGGCGGCGGGGGCCTCGTAGACCTCCCGGGACTTCAGGCCCATGATCCCGTCTTCCAGCACGTCGATGCGCCCGATGCCCTGCCGCCCCGCGACCTTGTTGAGCATGGTGATGATCTGCGCCATGCCCTGTGCGGCGCCCGCCCGGACCGGCACCCCCTCGCGGAATGCGACGGTGATCCGGTCCGGCTGCTCCGGGGCGCTGCTCGGCGGCGCCCACCAGAGGTACTCCTCCGCCGCGACCTGCGTGCTCAGGTCCCCGATCTCGCCGCTGCCGATCGCGCGGCCCCAGCACGTCAGGTCGTCGCTGATCCCCTCCTTGTAGGAGAGGCCATACTTGCGGGCCAGCAGGCGCTCGTCCGCGCGGGACAGGTTCAGGTCGCGGATCGGGGTGATCACCCGCAACTCCGGGGCCAGCAGGGTGAACGTGTTGTGGAACCGGAACTGGTCGTTGCCCTTGCCGGTGGACCCCTCGGCCACCGCGTCGCAGCCCTCCCGCCGGGCGGCCTCCGCCACCCTGGCGGCGATCAGCTGGCGGGTCATCGAGCTGGACAGCGGGTAGCCGCCGTAGCTGCCGTTGGCCCTGATCGCCAGGGTGATCCACTGCCCGGTGAACTCCTCCCGGGCAGTCACCGTGACCAGCTTCAGCGGCAGGTGGCTGACGCGCTGCCTGGCCTGCGCGAGGCCCTCGTCGCCCTGGCCGACGTCGACCATCACCAGGACGACCTCCTGCGCGCCGTAGTCATGCTCCAGCAGCTTCACGCAAAGGATGGAGTCCAGGCCCCCCGAGTAGGCGAGGGCGACCTTCCGGACCGCCGGCAGCGTGGCCATGAGCGTGCGGGCTCCTTTTCCTAGGCGCCGTGGCTGCCGCGGACGCGCGCGGCGACCCGGTCGGACAGCGCGCAGATCTGGGTGAAGCCGCGGCCCGCCTCGTGGTCGAACGTGTCCTGGCTGTCGTAGGTGGACAGGGCGTAGTCGTAGAGCGCGAACTTCGACTCGCGGGCGGCGATCAGGCAGTTGCCCTTGTACAGCTCGACCGTCACCTGGCCCTCGACGTGGCGCTGGGTGTCCCGGACGAATGCGCCCAGGGACTGCCGCAGCGGGGAGAACCAGTAGCCGGCGTAGGCGAGGCTGGCGTACCGCTGCTCCACGGTGCGCTTGAACTCAAGCGTCGCCCGGTCCAGGTTCAGTTCCTCCAGGTCCCGGTGCGCCCGGTGCAGGATCGTAGCCGCGGGGCACTCGTAGATCTCGCGGGCCTTGATCCCGACGGTCTTGTCCTCGATGTGCTCGACGCGCCCAACGCCGTGCAGGCCGCCCAGCTCGTTGAGCCGCGCCGTCAGCATCACCGGGTCCAGCCGCTCCCCGTCAAGAGCCACAGGCAGGCCCTCCTCGAAGCCGATCACCAGCCGGCGCGGGTCGTCCGGCGCCTCACGGGGCGAGCGCGTCCAGGTGAAGATCTCCGCGGGCAGGGCATAGCCAAGGTCCTCGATCGGGCCGCAGCCGATGCTCCGGCCCCACAGGCTCTCGTCGTAGCTATAGGTGGCGCCCTGGGTCACCGGGACGTCGATGCCGCGGTCCCGGGCGTACTCGACCTGGTCGTCGCGGGACTTCATCGGCCAGTCGATGAGCGGCGTCATCAGCGTGACGTCCGGCGCGATCGCGGCGGCGGCCAGCGCGAAGCGGAGCTGGTCGTTTCCCTTGCCGCTGCAGCCGTGCGCGACCGCGTCCGCGCCCTCCTCGGCGGCTACCTGGAGCATCTCCGCCGCCAGCAGCGGCCGGCTGATCGACGACGCCATCGGGTACCGGTCCTGGTACAGGGCCCCGGCCTGCAGGCACGGGTACGCGAACTCGGCGAGGAAGCGCTGCCGCAGGTCGCGCACCACCACCTTCCGGGCGCCGAGGCGCTCGGCCTTGGCGACTGCCGCGGCCAGGTCGGTCGGCTGCCCGAGGTCGCCGATGAAGGCGATCACGTCAGCCTTGAACTCCTCCTGCAGCCAGCGCAGAACGCAGGAAGTGTCCAGTCCGCCAGAGTAAGCGAGAACAATTTTTTCGGGATTGTCCACCGTGAGAACCTTCGTTGGCTTAAGAATGGCGAGCAGCGACCAGGGACCATCCGGTAGGCCTGCCGCGGCCTTAGCGGGATAGCGCAGAAAGCTCGGCGTCGTCGTTAGAGCAGGGGATCTTCGCTCATGGCTTCCGATCGTAGGGAGATCGTGCCTGCCACCTGTCCGCAGCCGGTCCGCCCTGTCCGCCGGCTGTCCGTGCGGCCCCGAGCTATCACCGCAACCAGGGGAATCGCGCCATCCGGCCGCTCGCTGCGGCCCGGCCGGAGGCCCGCCGGGCGCCGCGGCGGGCTCGGCACACAGCCCGCTGCGACGCGGCCAGCGGCGCGGGGGTTCAGCTGAAGGATCCGCTTGCGAAAACGTCGGCGGCAATATCTGGGCCGGCTCAAGCTGCTATTGACAACGCTCGTTACGACATGATTACATACCATAGAGCCTATATGCTGCGAATATATCGGGAAATTACATATGAGAGTGGAGTTGCTTGGTCCGCTGCGTGCAATCGATGATGACGGTGACGTAATTGAACCCCTGTCCGCCGGCGCCCGGGAGCTCTTGGCGGTGCTGGCGATGCGGCCCGGGAAACCCGTGGAGAAGGACTGGCTGGCCGGCGCTCTGCGCGAAGGGCGCGCTATATCGCTCTCCGCGCTACGCACCCGGGTGATGGTGTTGCGCCGGATGCTGACCGGCAGCCGGGAGCGGGTGCACGGGTCCGAGAGCGGCTACTGGCTAGAGCTGCGGCCCGGCGAGCGCGACCTCGATGACTACCAGCGGCTCGCGCAGCAGGGCCGGGCTGCGCTGGCGGCCGGGGAGACGGACGCGGCGGTGCGGCTGCTGGCCCAGGCGGTCTCCATGTGGCGCGAGCCGACGCTCGCGAACTTACCGCGCACCGAGCCGCTGATCCCGGAGATCATGCAGCTGGAAACCATGCACGAGCGGACCCTGGGACTGCTGCTCGACGGGCGGCTCGCCCTGGGCCAGCACCGGGACCTGCTGGTCCAGCTGCACATGCAGGTCAAGGACAATCCCGCGGACGAGGTCGCGCACGAGCGGCTGATGGTCGCCCTCTACCGGTCCGGCCGCCGGGCAGAGGCGTTCGAGCTATACGACCGGCTCCGCAAGACGCTGATGGAATGGGGCGTCGACCCCGGCGCGAGCGTGCGGGACATGTACCAGCGGATGCTGACCGATGACCCGGCGCTGGAGCTGCGGCCCGGCGCGGCGGAGGCCGGGGACCCGCCGGCCACCGGGGAGATGGCGCAGCGGCGCCTGCGGTGGTGCCGCCAGAGCAGATCCCTCCACCCGCAGCGCCAAGCCGCCGAGGCCCATTCCTCCTGGTCGCGCAGGCGTCACCGGCACTGAGCGGCTGTTGCGGCGGGGCGGGCGGGCACGGCCAGAAGGCCCGCGCCATGATCACGCAAGATTGCGGAGCACCCAGCCGCCACTAGCTTTCGTGATCACCGGGCGCCGGCTCCGCCGCCCGGGTCCTGCGGCGCAAGGGAGGCAGATGGGGCCAGCGCGTCCGCCCTCTACTGGCTGCAAGCGCGGCCCGACGCACTACGGCCTGGAGTTATGCAGCAGCCTCGTCGGGTCAGGCGCTGGCCGTCGCCGGGGCGGCCATGGTGCGCAGCAGGGCGCGGGTGAGGCCGGCCGGGAAGCGCTCGGCGATGATCTGCCGGTTGCGGTCCTGTGGGGTTCTAAAACGGGCATGGGTGGCTGACCAGCGGATCCGGCTCGCAGACAGGCAGGCCACTGCTTTGCCCCGCAGCCGGATCCGGCACTGCCCGCCCCGAACGTGCCTGTGGGGTTCCAAAACGGGGCATGGGTGGCTGACCTGCGGGTTTTCCTGCGGTAGCGGTCGTGTGGCTGGCAGTCTCGCGGGCTTGTGATGGTACGGATGCTCTACTTGATGTTCGTCCGCCTGTCCGGGTGGATCGTGCTGCTGGCGCGCTCGGCCGCGTCGAAGGACGCCGGGCTGCTGGTGCTGCGCCAGGAGGTCGCGGTGCTGCGGCGGCAGAACCCGAGACCGGGGCTGGACTGGGCCGACCGGGCGGTACTCGCAGCGCCTGGCACCGCTGCTCTCCAGGCCGCTGCGGATGAGCCGGCTGGTCACGCCGGACACGCTGCTGCGCTGGCACCGGCGGCTGGTCTGCGCCCTCGGCCGCCTGAGCTTCGAGCCCTCTAGCTGCGCCTTCCGCGCGATGTCACGCTGTGTATAACCATCGGTAAGGGTCTCGCCGGCACCTCGGCCGACCCGAAGGACTAGGTCGGGACTGACGAGCAAACGTGGAGCAAACATGGGCCGGTAACGGGCCTTCCCGGGACGACTCAAATAGGAATAACCCCAGGTCAGAACGGGTGCGCCGCCAGGGACTCGAACCCCGAACCCGCGGATTAAGAGTGCGCTGTTTCGCGTCCGCGCGCTACCGGATAATGCCTGGCGGTGCCATTTTGTCCGCGACTCCGCCCATTTCGCTGCCGCGTCGTACCGGACACTGTCAAATAGTAGCGCGACAGCCGAGCAAACATGGAGCAAGCATCGTGACGTTCATTCGCTCGAGCGGCGGATACGCTAGGTAATTCCCCCTGCTTGTGCGGCTGCAATGTAGGTGCGTCACGGTATACAGGTTGCGCTGAC
>Ga0126378_10004204_pt1 | contig 10946 bp, 10 predicted proteins | sample PanSoiMetPlot_23_FD_92587 | JGI IMG/M metagenome (GOLD analysis project Ga0126378, IMG submission 92587) | Tropical forest soil microbial communities from Panama - MetaG Plot_23 | ecosystem: Environmental > Terrestrial > Soil > Tropical forest > Bulk soil | place: Panama | collected 2016-02-17
TCCACCGACAGCGTCTGCGGGAACTGGTAGAAACCCTTCACCTGCTGAAGCTGCTGGAACGTCTGCGAGACCACGGCCGGGTCCATCAGCCGCAGCCCGGCCAGCGCCGCCACGCCGGCGGCCAGCTGGGTGGATGCCTGGCTGCTCGTGCCCTGGTAGGAGGTGATGCGCGCGCCGCCGACCGCGTACGCGCGCCGGGTCCCCTCGATCTCGCGTGCGATGTACTTCGACTCCTTGGCGAGCTCGTTGGGCTTCACCACGAACTGCTGGATGATCGCCGGGTAGAATCCGCCGACGACGACCGCCGACAGCACGAGCAGGCCGAACCCGACCGCGGGCAGCATCGCGCTGCGGCGGACGGCACCGGCGAAGAACAGCAGCGCGCACAGGACCGCGATCACCGCAAGCACGGTCTTGGCGGGCAGGATGGCGTTGACGTCGGTGTAGGACGCCCCGGTGGTGACCGTGCCCCGCTGGGAGAAGTCGATGCCGTACCGGTCGACCCAGTAGGCGGCGGCCTTGAGCAGGACGAACACACCCAGCAGGACGAACAGGTGGGCCTGCGCCGCGACGGACGCCCGGGGCCGCCTGCCCTGCCATCCCAGGCCGCCGTAGAGCCAGTGCACCACCACCGCGGCCACCAGCGAAAGCAGAACCCCCGCGAACAGGTAGGAGAGCACGAGCCGCAGGAATGGGTAGGTGAAGACGAAGAATGAGATGTCGATGTGAAATTGCGGGTCTTTCCGGCCGAACGGCACCTGGTTTAGGAACAGCAGCCACGTGCGCCAGGCGCCCGCGGCGGTGACCCCGGAGATCACGCCGACCAGCGCGAGCACGATCGACAGCAGCAGCCGCCGGTGCGGGTCGACGGCCATCCGGTAGGCGTCCACGGCCGGGTTCTGCCCGGGGGACGGGCGGTACACCGGGCGCAGCCGGAAGGCCAGGCCCGCGTTGAGGCCGGTCACGGCCGCCATGAAGATCCCGGCCACGAAGAAAAGCGCCCACCTGACGCCGTAGGTGACGTCGAAGACGGACGTGTAGTGCACCGAGGAGAACCACAGGTAGTCGGTCCACACGCCGGCGACGATGATCACCAGCACGACGAAGGCGACCAGGCCGAGGAGAACCGGCACCAGCTGGCGGGGCCAGCGGGGCAGCTTGATCGCCGGACGTGTGGGGGGCGGCCGGTCGGGCCCGGCAGGCCGGAAGGTCAACCGCTCCCCCTCACGTGATCGCGCCGCTGTGCGATTGCCCGCTTCGCGGCGCACATGCCGACGGGCGCAAATCTACCGCGCTCACGCCGGCCCCCGCGGGCGGGTGCCGCCACCGTTACCGGCCACGTGCCCTCACCGGAGCGGGCACGGCCACCGGAGTCAGCACGACGGGACGCTCCTGCCCGCCGCGAGCGCCTTCAGCGCCCGCACCGCGCTGTCCAGGGTGGTGACCTTGATCAGGCGCATTCCGGCCGGGACCGCGCCGACCGTATCCGCGCAGTTCCCGGCCGGGGTGAGGAAGATGGCCGCACCGGCCGCCCTCGCCGCGGCCAGCTTCTGCTGAATACCGCCGATCGGGCTGACGGTGCCGTTCGCCGCGATCTCCCCGGTGCCGGCGATGAACCTGCCGCCGGTGAGGTTGCCGCTGGTCAGCTTGTCCACGATGCCGAGCGCGAACATGAGGCCAGCGCTTGGCCCGCCGATGTTCCCCACGCTGATCCTGACCTTGAAGGGGAAGCCGGTGAAGCTCTCGGCGACCGTGACGCCCACCGCCGCGCGGCCGGAGACGTTGGCGGTCTTCAGCCGCACCTGCTTGGTGGCCCCCAGGCGCTGGATGGTGAGGGTGACGGTGGCCCCCGGCGGGTGTGAGCGGATCAGCGTGCCGGCGTCCGCCTTGCAGGTCACCGGGGTGCCGTTGACCGCCGTGATGACGTCGCCCGGCTTGAGCACGGCCGAGGCGGGCATGCCCTTTTCGACCGTGGTGATCCTGTCCACGGTGGTGAACTTGATCCCAAGCTGGCAGAGCGCGGCCGCGGTGGCCGTCTGCTGCGAGCTGACCATCTCCTGGGTGTCCTGGCGCGTCACCTGCTGCTGGGTCTGGCCCGGGTTGAACAATTCCTGCTCGGGCACCACCGCGTCGTGCGGGCTGAGCCAGGCCTGCAGGGCGGTGAAGATGTTGAACGAGTCCGATGGCCCGCCCTGGAACGACACGGTCACCAGGTTCAGGTGCCCGCTGACCGGGTACGTCTGATGCCCCGAGATCTGGATCAGGGGCCGCCCGCCAGCGCTGGTGCCCAGCGTGTTCAGCGTCGGGCCCGGGCTGAGAATGACGTAGGGGACGGAGATCAGCGAGGCGGCCGCGACCGAGCCCGCCAGGCCGATCCCCGCGATGGCCAGGGTCAGCCGGCGGCGGGAGACCGACCGGAGGTTAAGCACTGTTCACCCACTCGCTTGCGCCGTCGGCGAACACCTGGTGCTTCCAGATCGGCACCGAGTGCTTGAGTTCGTCTATCAGGGCCCGGCAGGCCGTGAACGCCTCCGCGCGGTGCGAGCAGGCCACCGCCACGATCACGGCAAGGTCCCCGATCTCGAGGTCACCGACCCGGTGGACCGCGGCAAGGGCACGCACGCCGAAGTCCGCCGCCACCTTCTCGGCGACCCGGTGAAGCTCGGCCCCCGCCGAGGGATGGGCCGAATAGGAGAGCCGGGTCACCGCCCGGTCCCCGTCTTGGTCCCGGACGGCGCCGGCGAACAGCGCGATCCCGCCCGCGCCGGGGTCGGCGACGGCGTCATACACCTCGCCGACCGACAGCGGCTCGGCGCGCAGCTCGGCGAGCCTGATCAGGTTCACGGAGCCCAAGGTACCCGGACTGGGGCGGGCGGGCGGTCAACGGCACCCGGCAACCGGGCGGCCGCGCACCTCACGTGCCCCGCCTGCGGCGGCGGGCCGCGCGGACGATCGCGGCGGTCCCGATCACCGCGACGGTGGCCCCGGCAGCGGTGATGGTGGCCTCCTTGCGCGGGATCCGGCGGCTTGCCGCGCGCCGGCCGGCCAGCTCCTCCATCAGCGCGCGGAGCGCGGCGGCGTTGCCGTACGCGGGCCGCCAGCCGGCCTCGCGCAGGGTCTGGCAGTCGACCACCCAGGGATACACCAGGTACTGAAGATCGTTGACGGGTGCCGGGGTGATCCCGATCCTGTGCAGCCGCTGGGCGGTGCCGAACGTGAGGCCGGCCGGCAGCTCGATCCTGCGCAGCCCGCTGATCTCCTCTACCTCGCCTTCCTCCAGCCAGCCGTCACAGCCCACGGCGAAGGTGCCGCCGACGTCGCCGGCCACGGCGAGTTCGAGCGCGGACACGAGATCGTCGGAGTGGCAGAACTGCCAGCGCGGTGAAAAGCCCCTGACCGTAAGCAGCCTGGGAGCGTCGAAGTGCCTGCTGACCAGCGTGTCCATGCCGGGCCCGACGAGCGCGGCCGGGCGCACCACGGTGACGGACATGCCGGGGTGGATGCGCGGGGAACGGCGGGCCAGGTGCTCGATCTCCAGCAGGTCACCGGCCACGCTGCCGTCCGAGCCCGCGCCCAGCGGGGCGGACTCGGGCAGCGGGACCGGGTTGCCGGGGCCGGCCCCGTACACCATCGCGCTGGTGATCAGGATCACCCGGCTCACCCTGCCCGCCGCGGCCGAGGTGAGCACCGTCTGCGCGCCACGGACGTTGTACGCGCGGCGGGCCCGGTGGTCGGAGTCAGTCGACTGGTCGACATCGGTGTGCACCAGGACGTCCACCCCGGTCAGGCGCCCGGCCAGCGCGGGGTCACGCACGTCGGCGAGCCGCCAGATCACCCCCGCCACGTCGCCACGCTGGTCGTCGATCGCGACCACCTTGCCCACCCGCGCCGAGCTCGCGAGCTTGACCGCCAGCGCGTGCCCAAGGCCGTGCGCCGCCCCCGTGATGGCCACCACGGGCCCTTGCCCCCGGGTGTGCCCGTGGTGAGCCGGGACCTGTGCGGTGCTCAAGGTGTGCTGCTCCCGGGATAACGTGGCTGATGTGATCCTTCCATCCTGCCTGAGAGGCCAGAGCAATGGCTGATCGTCCCTTCGGCTTCGGCCCGCCCGGCGGCTCGGGCCGGGGCTCCAGCTCGTCCGGCTCCGGCGGGTCCGGCTCGTCCGGCTCCGGCGGGTCCGGGTCCTCGGGCGGCTCGTCCGGAGGCCCGCCGGGAGAGGGCGGCCCGCTCGGGCCGCTTGGCGACCCGCAGCAGTTCGCCGACGTCCTGCGCCAGTTCGCCGACCTGATGTCCTGGCAGGGCGGCCCGGTGAACTGGGACCTTGCCAAGAACGTGGCCAGGCACGCGGTGGCGGCCGACGGCGACCCCAGCGTGCTCGACATCGACCGCCAGAAGGTCGCGGAGGCCATCCGGCTGGCGGACCTCTGGCTGGACGAGGCAACCGGCTTTCCCACCGGCGTCCGCCAGGCACAGGCCTGGAGCAGGTCGGAATGGGTGGAGGCGACTCTGCCCGTCTGGTCCAAGCTGTGTGACCCGATCGCGGACAAGGCCGTCGAGGCGATGGGCGGAATGCTCGCCGAAGACCCCGCCGAGCCCGGCGCCGGCCTGCCGGAAGAACTGAGCCAGGCGCTCAAGGCGCTCGGCGGCGGGCTGAGCGGCCTGGGCGCCATGATGCGGCGGATCGGCGGGATGATGGTCGGCAGCCAGACCGGCGCCGCGGTGGGCGCGCTGGCCCGCGAGGTCGTCAGCTCAACCGATGTCGGGCTGCCGCTCGGGCCGGAAGGCACCGCGGCGCTGCTGCCGTCCGGCGTGGCGGCGTTCGGCGAGGGGCTGTCGGTGGACGCCGAGGAGGTGCGCCTGTTCCTGGCCCTCAGGGAGGCGGCGCACCACCGGCTGTTCGCCCATGTGCCGTGGCTGCGGTCGCACCTGCTCGGCGCGGTAGAGGATTACGCCCGCGGGATCACCGTGGACGCCTCGCAGTTGCGCGAAGCCATGCCGCAGATCGACCCGTCCAACCCGGAGGCATTGCAGGACGCGCTGTCCGGCGCGGCGCTGTTCCAGCCGGAGGACACGCCGCAGCAGAAGGCCGCCCTCGCCCGGCTCGAGACCGCCCTCGCCCTGGTCGAGGGCTGGGTCGCGACCGTTGTCGACGCGGCCGCGGGTGGCCGCCTGCCGCAGGCGAGCGCGCTCGCCGAGGCGATCAGGCGCCGCCGCGCCACCGGCGGCCCCGCCGAGCGCACCTTCGCCACCCTGGTCGGCCTGGAGTTGCGGCCACGGCGGCTGCGGGAGGCGGCCGAGATCTGGCGCAAGCTCACCGACGTCCGTGGCATCGACGGCCGGGAGGCGGTCTGGGGCCACCCAGACCTGCTGCCGACGGCTGACGACCTCGACGATCCCGACGGCTTCGTCTCCGGCCGGCCCGAGCTGTCCATGCGTGAGCTCGACGAGCCGGCCCAGGGCGAGCCCGGCCCCGGCGAGCCAGGTCCTGGCGAGCCAGGCACGGGCAAGCCCGGGCCTGACGGGCCCGCCGAGGGCGGCCAGCCCGGCTAAGCGGCCTACCCTCTTTTTGTCCACAGGCGGTGGACGGACTACCTGCTGCTCGCGGCGCCCGCGCGGCCGGGCCACCCGAGAATTCACAGCTGTTTCCCGCCGCTGTCCACAGGGACGCTCCGAGCCCTCCCCACGCTGTCCACAGCCGCGTCCACCGGCCCGGTTGACCTTTCCGCGCGCCCGTCCCTAACCTCGGCGCAACGAGTCCCTGGGTCGCTGGCCGCCCTCACTACCGGGGAAGGGTGAGACAGGGCGGCCAGGGAACCGCCGGCCGACGCGCCGTGCGGTTCCCAACCCGGGGGCCCGCCAGAGCCACCGAAGGTTCCGCCGCTCCCCATCGGGGCATACGCTCGGGACCGTGACCGAGGCAGCATCGACCACAGGGCCTCCGACCACAGGGCCTCCGACCACAGGGCCTCCGACCACAGGGCCATCCACCACGAGGGCGGCCAGGCCGGTGGCCTGGGAACTGCTGCCTCACCTCCGGCGGGCCCGCGACTTCATCGACCGTCACTACCAGCGTCCGCTTGACCTCGGCCAGCTGGCCGAGGTCGCCGGGGTTTCCAAATTTCATTTCGCCCGCAGCTTCGAGGCCGCCTACGGCGAGACGCCGATCCGTTACCTGAGCCGCCGCCGCATCGAGCGGGCCCAGGATCTGCTGCGGGCCGCGAACCTGACCGTGACCGAGGTATGCATGCTGGTGGGTTTCGCCAGCCTTGGCTCGTTTTCGGCGCGCTTCACACAGCTGGTCGGGGAGAGCCCGACCGCCTACCGCGATCGCTGGGCGGCGCTGGGCGGGCCGCGCGTTCCCGGGTGCTACCTGTTCATGCGGGGGATCCTCGACCACGCCGGGACCGCCGGGGCCTCCAGGGACGCGGGCGCGGCGCGCGATCGCGCAATCTGAGAGAAGCGCTGGCCGGGCGGGCCTGCCTACGATCATCACATGATCACCAATGTTTCACTCGTGACCGTGTTCTGCCTCGACCAGGATGAGGCCCGCGACTTCTACGTCGGCACGCTCGGCTTCGAGCCGCGAACCGACGCCACCATGGGCGAGGGGTTTCGCTGGGTGACCGTGGGCCACCCGAGCCAGCCCGAACTCGAGATCACCCTGATGCTCCCCGGCCCGCCACTCGGCCCCGAGGCCGCTGCGTTCATCCGCGGTCAGCTGGAAAAGGGCGAGATGGGCGGTCTTGGCCTCCGAGTCGACGACTGCCGCAAGACGTTCAGCGAGCTGAGCGCCAAGGGCGTCACATTCCTCCAGGAGCCCTCCGACAGGCCGTACGGGATCGAGGCCGTCATGCGCGACAACTCGGGCAACTGGCTGGTCCTCGTCGAACCCCGGGAGTTCACCCAGGCGGACTTCACCGCCGGCTAGCCCGGCCCCGCTGGACCCCGCCCGGGTCCGGCCGGAGAATGTCCGACCGCCGGGTCAGCATGGCCTCATGAGACCAGCCCTCAAGCCCGGCCTGCAGCCGGTCTGGCGGAACCGTGACACCGTGCAGATCGGGATAGATCCACGCCGGGCAATCGCGCTGACCGGCATGCGCGGCGCGGCGGCGCTGCTCGGCCTGCTTGACGGCAGCCGAGACTACGCACAGGTGCTGGCCGCCGCGCACGACCTTGGCATCGGCGCGGAAACGGCCGACCGGGTCATCGCCCTGCTCGCGGCCGGCGGAGCGCTTGACGACTTCCCCGCGAGCGCCTACCGGGCGCTGCCGGACGGCCTGCGGAAACGGCTGGCGCCGGAGCTGGCCACAGCCGCCCTTGCGCACGGCGATGGGGACGGCGGCGCGCGGACGCTGGCGCGGCGCCGGGCCGCGTACGTCCGCGTGCACGGCACGAGCCGTCCCGGGTTATGCGCCGCCAGCCTGCTGGGGGCGGCCGGCATCGGGCTGGTCGTCTCCGCCGGGCCCGCCCGCACCCGGGACGTGGCCACTGGTGCCCGCACCGTCCCGCCGGGCAGCGCTCGCACCGGCCCGCCCGGTCACGGCCGCACCATCCCGCCCGGTCACGGCCGCACGGGCCCGGACGGCCGGCCCCGCAGGCGGCCCGATCTGGTGATCCTGGCCGACACCCATGACCGCGAGCTGCCCGCCGCGCTGGTCAGAAGGCAGATTCCGCACCTGGCCGCGTACGCGTGCGAGGCGATCGGTGTGCTTGGCCCGCTGGTGATGCCGGGGCGCTCCGCGTGCCTGCGATGCATGGACCTGGCCAGGACCGAGCGTGATCCGGCCTGGCCGCTGATCCTCGCCCAGCTGGCCGGCCAGGCCGCCGACCCGCCCGCCTGTGACGCCGTGCTGGCCACCGCCGTGGCGGCGCACGCCGCCGCGCAGGCGCTGGCCTTCATCGACCGCGGTGACGCGGCGGTCGCTGTGACCAACGGCACTCTGGAGCTGGTCCTGCCCGACTGGCAGTGGAAACGCCGCACGTGGCAGCCGCACCACAGATGCGACTGTGGCACTCCCGCACCTAGTGACCGACAATGGAAGCTGTGAGCGACCTACCCCGCCGCGCGGTCACGCGCACAGCGAAGCTGGCCACGCTGCCGGTCGGCCTGGCAGGCCGGACCGCCCTGGGCCTTGGCAAGCGCATAGGCGGCCGGTCCGCGGAGATCGTCGCGGCCGAGATCCAGCAGCGGACGGCGGAGCAGATCTTCCGGGTGCTTGGCGAGCTCAAGGGCGGCGCGATGAAGTTCGGCCAGGCGCTGTCGATATTCGAGGCCGCCCTCCCGCCAGAGATCGCCGGGCCGTACCGGGCGACGCTTACCAGGCTCCAGGAGTCCGCGCCGCCGTTGCCGGCGAGCGCCGTGCACCGGGTGCTCGCCCAGGATCTGGGGCCGGGCTGGCGGCGTCAATTCGCGCACTTCGACGACAGGCCATCGGCGGCGGCGTCGATCGGCCAGGTCCACAGGGGCACGTGGGTGGACGGGCGCAAGGTGGCGGTCAAGATCCAGTACCCGGGGGCCGGTAAGGCGCTGCTGTCCGACTTCACCCAGCTGAGCCGGGTGGCCAGGCTGTTCTCCGTGCTGATGCCGGGTCTCGAGGTGAAACCGCTGCTCGATGAGCTGCGGTCCCGCGTCGCCGAGGAACTCGACTACCACCTCGAAGCCGCGTCCCAGCAGGCTTTTGCGGACGCCTACGCGGGCGATCCCGACATTTGCGTGCCGAACGTCGTGGCGGCCACCGGCCATGTGCTCGTCACCGAGTGGATGGACGGCACGCCCATGTCGAAGATCATCAGCCAGGGATCGCAGCGGGAGCGGGACCGGGCGGGCCTCAAGTTCGTCAGGTTTTTGTTCTCCGGCCCGGCACGCGCGGGCATGCTCCACGCCGACCCGCACCCGGGCAACTACCGGATGCTCGCCGATGGGCGGCTTGGGGTGCTTGACTTCGGCGCGGTGGACCGGCTTCCGGACGGGTTCCCGCCGTTCATCGGGCGGCTGCTGCGGATCGTGCACGAGGGCACCGACCTCGGGGCCGCCGAACAAGAGCTGCGCGAGCAGGGGTTCCTGCGGCCGGGCATTCAGGTCGACCTGGATGCGCTGCGCGCGTTCCTCGCGCCGATAGCCGAACCCTCCAGGGTGGAAACGTTCAAGTTCAGCCGCGACTGGCTGCGCGGGGAGGCCGTCAGGGTGACCGACCCGCGCTCGTCCAGCCTGAGCCGCCGCCTCAACCTGCCACCCCAGTACGTGCTCATCCACCGCGTCTCGACCGCGGGCATCGGGGTGCTGTGCCAGCTGGAATGCGAGGGGCCATTCCGGGCCGAGGTGATCAGATGGATCCCCGGCTACCGTGACGCGGATGCGCTGCCCGGCGCCCGGGGCGAGCGGGCGGCCGGGCCGCCCGGCGGCGGCGAGGCCAAGGATGGCGCCGGAAGCAGCGTCAGAAGGAGCGCCGGCGCTGGCACCGGCGCCGGGAGCGGGGCCACGCGCGGCGGCGCCGGCAGGGCCAGACCGGGCGCCATCGCGGTGGCCGGGTCCAACGGCGCAGGGACGCTCGGCAAGACCGCGTCAAGGGCCGGGCGCAACGGCCGCGGCCCGGCCGGCCCGGCGCCGGACGGCGAGCAGGGCACCGCGGCCGTGGCGGGGCAGCCGGCTGACTGAGCATGAGCGCCACATGACAGCGGCCCCGCCGGTCTTCACCGGCGGGGCCGCTTCCTGAACGGCCGGCCTTTCGTGCGGACCGGGCCGTCATGTTCCTCCGACTAGCTCACTGCGTGCTCGCAGCACCTCCGACTGAGCGTCGACCAGCCTGCGTTCCGCGCGCGCCGCCCGGCGGGCGGCCCGCCGCAGCGCCCGGAGTTGCGCCGCCTGCCGCTGCTGCGACGCCCACGCCAGCCGTTCTCGGTGTCGTTCTAGCGCGTGCCTTGACTCGACGTACATCGTCAATCACCTTTTCGGGTTCGCTGTGACCGGCCTGTTCTCAGGCCGCGACCTCGGACTTGCGCGGGCGCCCGCGGGGCCGCTTGCGCGGCACGACCTCCCCGCGCAGGAACAGCTCTCCCCCCCAGACTCCCCAGGGCTCACGACGCTCCAGGGCCCCGGCGAGGCAGCGGAGCCGAACCGGGCAGTCGCGGCACAGGGCCTTGGCGGTCTCGACGTCCTCCGGGGACTCGGCGAAGAACAGGTCGGGATCGTCCATGCAGGGCAGGTGGCGGGCGCGCTTCAGCAGGGGCAGCGAGACCGTGGCGGACCCGCTCCCGGCCGCCTGCGCCGCCGTCCCCGGTGAGCCCGCTGCCGGGCCCTTCTCCCGGATCGGGCCCGCAACCGGACCCGTCACCGGCGTTCTTACTGGTGGCGCCGACTCTCCATCGAGTCCCGCCGTGCCAGGGGCAGCGGCGGTGGTGCCCGGCCAGTACATGTCCGTCCCCTCTCGTCCTTGTCGTCCTGCTCGTCGTGTGTGTCTCACTCGGTTGCAGTGGCGGTGGCCCGGGGCACTATTAAGGCCGCGGACCCGGTGTCCGGGTCCGCGGCCTTTTGGGATCGAGGCCGGTCTTTCTAGACCGGATCCCAAGCCGGATGCGAACCCGACACGCTACCGCCAGCAGCGGCAATGCGGGTCATGTTCTCGTACGTACGGAGCGCGATCGGCTGCGGTTTGATCTGCTGCTTGGCAGCCGTGGTCCCATGGATCCCCTGAGACGGTCGCACGGCAGCGAAGACACTCCTGTCCGGGACGGGTGGGGTCAGCAAGCTGTCCCGGCGGCGAGTGCTCAGCACACAGACGACGCCCCCGCCGCGCGCATTAGCCGCGGGCTGGTCATCCAGAAAGACTTTGTTCACCGAGCACACCCCCTTCCGGGCAGCGTCACTGGCCACTCCATGGACATGGAAGCAGCCTACGGAGCGCACCGGCGACTAGGCAACAGGTTTTCCGGGAGGTATTTGGTAGCGGCCA
>Ga0126378_10004205_pt1 | contig 10946 bp, 12 predicted proteins | sample PanSoiMetPlot_23_FD_92587 | JGI IMG/M metagenome (GOLD analysis project Ga0126378, IMG submission 92587) | Tropical forest soil microbial communities from Panama - MetaG Plot_23 | ecosystem: Environmental > Terrestrial > Soil > Tropical forest > Bulk soil | place: Panama | collected 2016-02-17
CTGATGAAGCCAGGAATGAACCGTCGCGCGCGTCAGAAAAATGCCCATCCAGGTGAACGCGACGAACGTGCCGCAGAAAAGCAAACCGATGACCCAACTCGGATAATCATAGATCCAATACATCATGCTGCACCCCAGGCTCGCCGCGGCGCTCAAGTACGCTCCCAATCGGACAGCTCGCGAAAGGGACCCGCACGGCCCCTGGCGGCTAAGTGGTAACGGTGGACACTACCACTTCACGCAGCCCTGCGCCGCGCTCTCCGCCCCGTCTGCCGCGGTTGAGTTTAATTTTGTAGGTCACTACTACCCTCCATGACGGTGCAAGCCTACACCGCTGGCCTGCGCATGCGGGGCGTCCTGCTTTCGGTCGCCTATGACACCGAGAGTCGAATCTATGATTCAAATCCCGGTGGCGCTTGGCCTCCGCTTGAAATATTTTGTAAGGAATCGCGTCCTGTCCGGACTACCTAAACAGAAATGATTAGGGTCCAGAATCTCCGAGAGAGTTTCGATGCCAGGCTTGCAGTCAAAGGTCTGTCATTTCAAGCTTCCGATGGAACTATTGCCGGACTCTTGGGTGCGAGCGGTGCGGGCAAAAGTACGACTCTTCGAATGATTTGCGGTGTGCTCAAACCAGACTCGGGATTGCAATCCCTTCTACCAAAGAAGAAATCCATCCCGGTCCCACAGCAAAATCCTTAAGCGGTCCCCGCGTCGCGAACGGAATACAAACAGGTGACCGCTTAGAGGATTATGGCCAATGACGGCTCGTACACGCTCCGCCAGCCGGTCGAATCCGCAGCGCATGTCCGTCGCTTCGGTCGCTAACCAGACGCGCGCCGCTTGCGCATGGTCCAGTTGTGCAAACTGGGCAGCCCGATCATGATTCCACCACGCTCAGCAAGGCCCGCAAAATGACTCGCATCAAACTCGGGCCTGACCACAAGACTCCGACCATTGCTCAGCCGCACCTCAATCGTTGGTCCCAGCGTTGAGCGGGACGGCCTCTTATCCGGGTTGGCCTTCACAACCTGTGCTTCCACTAACTGCGGCCTGGACGCTTCCTGCAGCCGTCTCTTCCAGCAATAAAAATAGGATCGAGATAGCCCACATGCGCCGCAAAACGCAGCCACACTCTGGCTGCTTTGTTCCTGCTCTGAAACCAGGCCCCCCGCCACTTCACCCATCTCTGTTCTCGACGTTGCGTCATGCCAAAAGCTTGTCGCGTCCGACGCGTGCTGGCAAGATGGGCTTGCGTTGCAGGTGCTCGCCATTCGCCATCTTGGTTTTCGGCCTCCTTGTAGGGCTTTGTATGCGCCTTTTTCACCAAAATAATCTCGGCGTCATTCCAGACAGACATATTGGCCCTGCAGATCCAGAACTCGCGTTGATGGCAAGCACGAATGGAATCGCTCTCGAGCGATGTTACCCAGGAGCCGTCATGATCGTCTCCCGCGAACGCCGGCCAGCTTCCGTTGGGATTCTGTGCGTGGAGCAGAAAGCTCTGAGCGCGTTCTCTGACATCTGTGCCCCGGAGCCCGAGCGCAAGCACCGAATAGCATGTCGGCTCCAGTGCAGGCTGAGGAAAGGACGCGAGCGCCGACCAACGCCACACGGAAGCCGTCTACGAACAAGTTCGGCGGATACATCGCTGAAAACCACAAGCTAGCTCCTGACCATGGCAACTTGTAGAGTGAGTCTTCTTTATTGCCAAAACACTGCGGTAACAGGGGATTTTGTGGATCTGAAAGCTCAGGTAATTCGTACTCTCCTTGCGAAGTGAACTCACGATAACTCATTTGGGCTATAAAGCTCTCATTTGGCACTTGAGATGCCAGAGATCGGGAAAGTCGCATTGCCCTTTGGTACGGCATTGTCGCATCTTGGCGCAACCTCGGTTCAAGTGTTTGGATTAAACTTTCACCGAAAGGTTTGTCGCATCTTCGTCCTTCTCTCTTGGCAAAAATTCACAATCAGGAGGACAGCGGCATATGGTATTCAGGACACTCTTCCCATGCTGGAAAGACATAATGCTTTTATGCGTTACGCTGCAGCTTTACTTGCGCTTGCTGTCGGGCTGACCCTAGGCCGGCTGGCGTCTCCGCTCGTGAGCATCTTGATCACCTTGATCACCTATGGACTGGGCTTCTTGTCGTTAGCTTTCGCGAGTTGGTACTGCGGAATTGGACCCTCGGCAGTTGTGGCGATCCTGGAATTGGCCGCACTCAAGTACTGGCTCATTCCTCCTGTGCATACGCTTCGAGTGGACTCGCCAAGGACCGTCCTCGGCCTTGTAGCGTTAACTCTCGTCTGTGGGGCAATCATTGCAATCGGGGAGGTCTGTCGTCGAGAGAACGAAAGACTCCGGCGTGCACAAGGAGAACTGGAAGAAAGCGTCAGGCAGCGAACGGCCGAACTTGATTCGGCGAACCATGGACTGCGTGAGCTTACTGCGCGGCTAATGCAGTTGCAGGATGAGGAGCGAAGGCGGATTGCGCGTGAACTGCATGACAGCGTGGGTCAGACCTTGGCTGCTCTGACGATGAATTTGACGACAGTAAGTGCGGACATCGAACGGCTTGACCAAACCGCAAAGACGGTTCGCGATAGCCTAGCGTTGGCCCAGGAAATGAATAAAGAAGTCCGGACAGTTTCCTACTTACTCCATCCTCCACTCTTGGATGAATCGGGCTTGGCGTCTGCCTTGCGATGGTACGTCGACGGATTCTCGCAACGCAGCAAAATACAAGTCAAATTGGAAATTTGTGAGGACTTTGGCCGGCTGCCGCAAGACATGGAGACGGCCCTGTTTCGGACTGTGCAGGAGTGTCTCACGAACATTCACCGGCATTCGGGCAGCCCGATCGCAACCATTCGCCTGGATCGTTCCGATGAGGAGGTTCGTCTGAGAATTGAAGATCGGGGAGCAGGCATCCCGCGAGAAAAACTTGACGAAGTGACATCCGACGGCACGCCGGGAGTTGGGATCCGAGGGATGCGAGAAAGATTGAGACAACTCGGCGGCTCTATGGAGCTTGAATCAAATGAAAGTGGCACGATAGTGAAAGCCCGACTGCCGATAAGGCAGTCTGCGAGTGTAGCTGTTTCAACGATGTCAGCGTGAGACAGAGGAGCGTAGCAAGCTGAACCGAATCCACCCACGGAGTGAAAGTGCAATTTGGTGAGAAATAAATTTTGTTTGGTTCATTGCGGGAGTTCTAGTCGAAAGGGGTGATGTGCGTCTTTGTTTCGGTAGCAGATGTGCCGATGGATTCTGTCGGCGAGGTAATGTCGTCAGTCAAACTGTGATTGGTCAGAAAAAAGTTGGGGCTTTTCGGGCTAGGCAGCGCGGCCGCCGAGGACTAAACAAACAGCTCGCGATTGGTGAAAAGAAGGTGGGGGTTTGCGTTCTCTTTCGAGTTTTTACTTGAGCTTGCTTCAGGAGGGAAAGGATTTAGATGTTGCTGCAGCACAATGTTTTCTAGGTTAAAGTATTTGCCGATGTCTAGTTCCTTGGTCCTGATTCGAGTTCTTCATTGTGCGCTTATCCTCCCATTGCTTATTTATGCCGGTCGGGCTCAACGGGACGACACCTCCACCATCAGTGAACGCGATTGGCCCGTCTGGGGAGGTGCACCCGACAATCAGCACTATTCTCCGCTGGCACAAATCAATCGCAATAACGTAAAGCGGTTGCAAGTGGCGTGGACGTTCGATACCGGGGAGAAAGGCGGGCTACAAGCCAGTCCCCTAATCGTAGACGGAAAACTCTACGGCATTAGCCCCACACAGAAGATATTCGCTTTGAGTGCGGCAACCGGCAAGCGGCTTTGGACGTTCGATTCCGGCATTCAGGGCGTGCAGCCGAACCGGGGTCTGGCCTACTGGTCGAATGGAAATGGCAAGAGAATATTCGTCGGTGTCATGAATTTTCTATACGGTCTCGACGCCAGCACGGGTAAACCGATTCCGTCGTTCGGCAAGGATGGCCGGATCGACTTACAGGAGAACCTGGGCCGCGAACCGCGCTGGCAATCGATTGCCCTGACCAGTCCGGGAGTCGTTTACAAAGACCTCATCATCGTGGGCGGGCGGAACCCTGAAACACTGCCCGCGCCACCCGGGGATATCCGCGCCTATGATGCGCGCACCGGCCAACTGCGCTGGTCTTTCCACACCATTCCACACCCTGGTGAGTTTGGTTATGACACTTGGCCGAAGGATGCCTGGAAGACGAGCGGTAGCGCCAACAACTGGGCAGGAATGAGTCTCGATGTGAAGCGTGGCATTCTTTATGCCCCTACTGGCTCGGCAGCGTTCGATTTTTATGGCGGCGATCGCCTTGGCGACGATCTTTTCGCGAACTGCCTATTGGCACTAAATGCCGAAACCGGCCAGCGAATATGGCATTTCCAGGCAGTCAAACACGATTTGTGGGATCGCGATTTTCCATCCGCACCGGTACTTCTGACGGTAGAGCACGACGGCAAGAAGATAGACGCCGTGGCGCAGATCAGCAAACAAGGTTTCGTATTTTTGTTTGATCGGCTTACAGGTCAGCCGCTATTCCCGATCGCGTATCGAAAATATCCAACCAGCACTTTGCCCGGCGAGGAAACCGCCCCGGAGCAGGGATTGCCCATCAAGCCCGCACCCTATGCGCGTCAGTCCATCACGGAAAATGAAGTGACGAACCGTACCCCGGAAGCGCATCAGTGGGCACTCGAACACTTCCGCAACATGGTCAACGAAGGCCAGTTCGTGCCCTTCCGCGTTGGAAAGGAAACTGTCGTATTCCCCGGATTTGACGGCGGAGCCGAATGGGGCGGTCCTGCGGTGGATCCTAAGACAAACATCATTTACATCAATGCGAACGAAATGGCCTGGACGGCTTCCTTGATTGAAGACAAAGGCGAGCATGGCGCTCGCGAGCTTTACATGAGTCAGTGCGCCGTGTGCCACGGGGAAGATATGGCGGGCTCGCCTCCGGACATTCCACCCTTAAAAGCGATCGGCGATCGCCTGAGCCCTGCAGACATCACATTGACCATCAGGAACGGCAAAGGGCGAATGCCGGTGTTTCCTAATTTGTATGAAGATCAACTCAACGGGCTGCTGAATTTCCTGCTTACCGGCGAAAACCAGGAATTGTCGAGTTCGGAACCGCGCCCGGCTGAAATGAAATACCGGTTTACCGGCTATCGCAGATTTCGCGATCCCGACTTGTATCCGGCAATCGCTCCTCCTTGGGGTACACTCAATGCCATCGATCTCAACACCGGCGAATACAAGTGGAAGATCAATCTTGGGGAATATCCTGAACTCGTCGCAAAAGGCATGAAGAATACCGGATCCGAGAATTACGGAGGGCCCATCGTAACTGCCGGCGGCCTGGTCTTCATTGGTGCAACCAACTTCGACCGAAAGTTTCGCGCCTTCGACAAAGATACCGGTGAACTACTTTGGGAAACGACGCTGCCGTTCGCCGGAAATGCGACACCTGCCACTTACGCAACCAACGGCCGGCAGTACGTTGTCATTGCCGCCGGCGGAGGAAAAGATCTTAAGTTCGGGTCGGGCGGAGTTTACGTCGTATTCGCGCTGCCCGAAGGTATGAAGCCCACAGCGGCCAAGGAGTAGTTTTAGTTAAACTTCGTAGTCTTCCGCAAGCAAATTGCTGTCTCTGCGAGTCGCACCAGTGTGGCAGAAATTAGTAGATAAACTGTCAGCTAGTTCAGATTTTGCGGCGGCGGCCATTGCACGACATGAGCTCTCTCCATACGAAAACTGCATTAGCCAGGACGACCAGGAGCCAGCCCATCAAGAAACAAAATCAGCATCAATGCCGTACGCGACTGCATTGGTGTTATAGCAAGGGAAGGTGATACTCAGGCCGAGATCGCGGACAATGAAAATCGTGAGGTATTAACGACGAAGGCCGGCCGCAAATAACAGCCAATTACCAGGTGCGTGTGTCTTTTACGTCGCTGACGCTGGAGGTGTGAACAATTGTAGGAAGGCCCCAGCGGCCGATGAAGACGCCGGCAACCATGACAACGGAGATCAGAAAAGGCCACAAGCCGGAGGAAACATCAGGCGGGCGAGCAAGACCAGCAGTGGCACAGAGAAATGTACATCACTGAAATAGAGGTGAACGTTAGTTGGAGTCTGGTTCCTCCACGTACTTGGCCATTGTCATAAGGGTTGCGCTATCTTAGGCACTTTGAGCGAATGCCGCAACCCAGGGTAATGGCGGCAGGGCAATGGCGCGCTCCACGAGAGCAGCATTACTGAAAAGTTGTCATAAGATCGTGTAGAGTTGGTCTGCTTGAAACCGATTCGTCGAAATACGCTGTCCCACGGACGCGTCCGTGGCACTGTAACATCGGCTTCGGTCCATAAATATGGAGAGAGTCTCTAATGCGTGTCGGAGTCTTTACACCTCTGCTATCACAGTTCCCGCTGGATGCCGTTCTCAAGAAAGTTGCAGATCTCAATACCAAAACGGTCGAGCTTGGAACGGAATTTTGTCGGGGATCCACATTGCAAGCTGGCGATGCTGGAGAACGAATCAGCGCTGCAAGATTTCAAGAAACTCCTGGGCGACTACGGTTTCAGCATCAGCGCGTTAAGTTGTCACGGTAACGCGCTGCATCCGGACAAAGCTCGCGCGCAGCATGACCGCGAGATAAGCCACAAGACCATCTTGCTGGCCGAAAAGCTCGGCGTCCCTGTCACGGTGGATTTTTCCGGATGTCCAGGCGATTCGCCGAACGCTACTGCTCCCAACTGGGTTACATGTCCATGGCCTCCCGACTTCGGCAAAGTGCTCCAATGGCAGTGGAACGAGTGGTCGCGCCGTACTGGGTTCAGCATGCAAAATTCGCCGCTGACCACGGCGTAAAGATCGCTGTCGAGATGCATCCCGGCTTCGTTGTCTACAACCCGGAAAGCATGCTCAAACTGCGCTCAATCGCAGGAAAGAATGTCGGTTGCAACTTCGATCCCAGCCATCTGTTCTGGCAGAACATTGATCCGCTTCTCGCCGTGCGCGTGCTGGCCGACTGCATCTTTCATGTGCATGCCAAAGATACGCAGATTTATCCTTCCAATCTGCCGCGCACGGGCGTTCTCGACACCAAGCCATACACGGACGAACACAATCGCGCCTGGATCTTTCGTACCTGCGGCTATGGACACGGAGCGCAGTGGTGGAGCGAATTGATCTCCACTCTGCGAATGTTCGGATACGATTACGTGCTCTCTATTGAACATGAGGACAGCCTGCTGTCTCCGGCAGAGGGGCTGACCAAGGCCGCGCAATTTCTTAACAGTATGGTCATTCGAGAGCCGCCGGCGGCCGCCTGGTGGACATAATCCTGCACTACAGGAAGTGACGATGAAGACGATCAGAACAGCAATTTTTGGCACCGGCTTATGGGACGCGTACACCTCGAAGGCATACGTCGAGTCGAGGGCGTTGAGGCAGCCGCCGTGGTCAGCCGACGAGAAGAGGCGGCACATGGTTGGGTGACGGCTTTTCCGTGCCAACGATCACAACAGACTATCGGGAGGTACCGGCTACTCTAACCATCCCAGAAGTCCGTCACTCGCGAGAGACGGTGCCTGATTCGACGAGAGTTAGCGCGCACTCTACGTTCCTCCAGAAGTCCGAAACGTCCAACCGTTTGGATTCGACGATTGCCGTGACGAATTCCTCCCAAGGGCCAAGGACGGGTTGCCCCATCCTGATCAGCTCCAGCACTCGAACAGCTGCTCTTTCGCGGTTTGCTTCAAGCTTCTTCAGTCTCTGCGGTGTGAGGAACTGAATTAGCTTCTCCGCATGCATGCGGAATGTGCCTGACGTCCGAGTATTGCCGTGCTCGTAGAAGAAGAGCAGCGCGGCAAGCAAGTTTGCGATTCGCAGCTCGTGTTTATCGCCTGGCATGCCTCCGTCCGGCTCCAACATTCCAGACAGGCTCACCAGCAGATCGTCTGCGCTCTGAGCCTCGACTGGCGGAGCTTCTGCCGTGTCGAACACTCCGTTCAGGAACGCTCGCAAGGTTGTTCCGGTCGCCTGCCTCCGATTCCGCAACGCTTTGGCCTCAATTTGGCGGATCCTCTCGCGAGGTACGGCGAACAACGATGCTTCCTCGAGTCCAAGTGACGAGCCGCCCATCTTTGCTCGGGGCTGGCCAAATACCGATTCGAATTGCATATCCGCCGGCGTGCCGACCGCGACCACTCGAGTGCTGGGAATCTGGTCTTTTACATCGCCCGAGCGTTTCACCACAGCGACCAGCGACACCTCTCCAGAAACTCCAAAGTAGCCGGTGCTAGGCTGCGGGAATCTCACTGACTTGAAAGCCGAGCTTAGCCGCTTTCCATTTGAGATGACGAACCTGCAGGTCATGCATTTGAGCATCGTAGAAGTCAGCTCCGCGATCAATGAACTCTGTGCCAAAGCGGAGTATGCGGTATACCAACCGTGCTAGCTTGGCCGCCATGGCTTTGATCGCCACTGGCGCCCCAAGCTTCGTTTTCAAGCGGCGAAACTGTGCGCCCAGATAGGTATTGCTCACTCGCAAGGTGCTGGCCGCCATCTTAAGTGCGAGCGTGGCTCGATTGTTAGTGGGCAAACGCCCCTTGCCAATGATCTTGGCGCCGCTGATTTTGTTGTCTGGACATAGGCGGAGCCAGGAAACGAAATGGTTCTCCGTCTTCCATTTGCTCATGTCCCATCCGACTTCACTGAGGATGGTTGTCGCGGTCATCACATCGATGCCATCAATCCGGGTAAGATCTTCCCCCGTCATACGAAATAGTTCCTGGCGAAGATCAAACCGGGGCGCATTACCTTTTTTCTTTTTGAGTCGCGCTTTCCTCTTTTCTTCAGGTAGTTCGGCACCTTGGCTGCAATCTTCCATCTGCGCGAGATACTGCTCGATCTGGCGGTCGCACTCGCTCACTTGCTTCTGGCAAAATTCGTAACCATCCTGTTCTTGCTTGAGAATGAATAGCAGATCGTGCTGCCAGTTGCCCTCCAGATGCTCCGCAAGCTCCACTTCACTGGCTTTTACCCGGGGGTCCCGATAAGCTGCCAGCTTCTTGGGGTCACGTTGGCCTGCGAGGATGGCCTTGATGATGGCCTGGCCGGTCATGCCACTGATGTCGGCTAACACATTCGCCAATTGCACATTCATCTGCGTCAGGGCCTTCTGCATGCGCTGAATGTGCCGGCTTGCACTCTGCACCAGGTCATTCCGCTGCCGCCAGTAGGTCCGCAGGCGTCGAATTTCTTGCGCTGGCCGGAAGGAATTCCGTAGCAGACCATAAGTGTGCAGCTTCATCAACCATTGACTCTCTTGCACGTCGCTTTTGCGCCCGGGCAGATTCTTGGTGTCGCGTGCATTCACCAGGTACAGTTCCAGACCCGCTTGTTCCAAAATATCGAAAACAGCGATCCAGTAGACGCCCGTAGATTGCATCGCTACAGTTCGAATCCCGCATTGCTTTAACCAATCCGCCATGGCCTTCAGTTCGGCCGTCGTGCAGCCGAAGTGGCGTACTGGTTCGCTGTCGCGATTGGGGGGCACGGAGACATAGTGCATTTCGTTGCCGATATCAATGCCAGCAGCATCGGGATGAATGACGTCCAAGCTGATCTCTTCACTTTGGATAGTTCGTGCTAGCTCCCGCCGCTGCTTGCGGTTCATCTGGTGCCATGAGGGCTGGATGGCAGGATGGCTGGCTTTCTTGGCGTTGCGGAATGTCTTGCGGTTCTCCTTCGAATTGGCTTTCATGCTAACCTTTGAGTGTTGAATTCAACTTGGCTCGGCCCGGTCGGCGAAAACACACATTCTCTCCATCGGGGTCGGGCCTTTGTCCTTTTCAGGACCACGCCGCCACCATCTTCACAATCGCCAAACACCGGAGCCATGCTGTGAGTCGGGCAGAAACGCTCCAGGGTGAAAGCGGCCTTAACTGCCGAGTCAGGTTGTACTCTGATTTTAATGGCCTGTCCCTGCCCACACCGAGACGTGAGCTTGGACCCGAGTTTCAGATTCCTACAACCACTCCGAAGGGGTGGCCCGCTGCTGTGAGCTGGCCAGTCCGTATTCCAGGCTCAGTTGTCTCAGGCGGTGCTCAACGCGCGAAAGCTCTCGCTTTGTCTCTGCATCAGAGGCTGGCACAAGTCGGCTCTCGAAATCGCCGATGATGCGCGCGCCCTGCAGCAGCCTTAACGTCTCGGCAATCGGATCCGTCTCCAAGGGAATGTTGAATCTTCGCTCGTCTGCGGGTGTTCCTCCCTGCCACTCGAGCTTGAGCACCAGCTCTCTGGTCGACGGCGAGTCTCCAAAGATGACGAGTGGCGTGCCGCTGAACACCTCCTTCGCCGGCTCTGGAGCGATCCGCGCGCCCTCGATGTCCCCAACATTTACTGTAACATTCTGCGCGAACGGACCGCCGATCGAAGCAAACAGCTCTACTGCTGGCAAATCGACCCGTTCCGCCGGGGTGAGAAAGCGGCTGACTCCGCCGGTTTCGGACGCAAGTTGCGCAAGGAATCGGTCCTGACTCGCGCTGCCTATTCCCAGGCAGTGCACGCGTACGCCTCTCGTCCGAACGCGGTCTAAGACGGATTCCGTGCCAAATACCTGGCCATCGGTAATGATCAGGATGTCCCCGGACGCCGACCTATCGGGATCCCTATCCTCTTGCGCAAGCAACTCAGCTGCGCGCTCCAAGCCGCTGGACATCTCCGTGCCGCCGCCGGCAGTTACTGCCTCGAGGAACTTGCGGGCCGCTTGCCGGTTTTTGGTACTAGCTTCTTTGAGGCGATCACGGAAGACTTGCAAGCCACTGCTGAAGGTCACGAGGCCGAACTCATCATGTTCGTCGAGAACACCGAGGCAGGCCTCGATGGCCTTCTTGGCCTGGTGAAG
>Ga0126378_10004206_pt1 | contig 10945 bp, 9 predicted proteins | sample PanSoiMetPlot_23_FD_92587 | JGI IMG/M metagenome (GOLD analysis project Ga0126378, IMG submission 92587) | Tropical forest soil microbial communities from Panama - MetaG Plot_23 | ecosystem: Environmental > Terrestrial > Soil > Tropical forest > Bulk soil | place: Panama | collected 2016-02-17
CACCCAAGGCCAATACGGAGGCGCTCCGCCTCCCTCCCAACATCGCCCCCAAGCGACCTGCGCCCGATTTGATGCGGCATATGCGGTAAATTCGTCTGCAACGCGGGTTTTGCCGATGCCAGGTTCGCCGGTCAGAAGGAAGAGCCGGCCGCGACCAGCGCGTGCCTCGTCGAGGCCCGCACGCAACTCGGTCATCTCGCGGTCACGTCCGACGAAAACGCTCGTGCTGAATCGCGCTTGTGCTGTAGTGTCTAAGGACACTTGTGCTAAAAGTCGCCACGTTGCGGCGGATTTAGGTGCCGTTCTTATATCAAAACGAGAGTCTCCAGCCTAATATTCGACGTGGACCAGATTACCAGGCGGCCTCGCTGGGTCACTTTGACCTGATTGCTGCAAACTGGGAGGTGTCTTCGGCCGTGGGCGGGAGCTCGAGAGCCGGACGAAAAGTTAGTGCCTCGCTTGCGAGCGCTCTGCTGCTCGCCGTGGCGGGCTACTGGTTGAGCAACCATGTAGCGCTGCTCGGATTAACTGCGTGGGTCGCGCGACTCCGTCACGCAGATATAAAAATTGTTGCGTTCGACGATCGCGGAAACTCGCTGTCCAGTGTCGAGTTCTTCCGCACGTGGCGGCCCGCTCTCATCGTTCGCGATATGAACCATCAGTCGCGGTTCGGAATTCAGCATGGTCTCGGACCAATCCTCGTGGCGGTGCCGGCAGACGAAACTGTGACTCTCGAGCTGCTATGGCCGGTTCCGGGATTTGGAAAAGTCTTGGTCCGCGCCGATAACGGGGGACAAGGCTTTCGCGGGGCACCCGACCGCAGCATGACGCTCGAACTGGTGCCCGATCTGGCGCGTTCCCGGATTCGGGAACTGCGGCGCTGGATCGTTGCCCAGAATGGTGGGCGCCCGGCCAGTCCTGCCGCAGAAGATGGACTTGAGCTCGCCAACTCAGTCATGCGTGAAGTCGAGCGCACGCGCGATCTGCGGCGCCGAAACGTACTCGCCTACCACGCACTGCGCGCAGCCCTGGAAGCCTCAGAACAGGAGGTCCTGGCGGAAGCGCGAGATTCCATCGAACGCAATCGGCAGGGCACGATCTCTGTCACGATGCTTGATAGTCGTGGTAGACCGCTTGCAAATGCTCGTGTTCACGCGGACCAAAAGCGATTCGATTTTCTCTTCGGTGCCTACCACGACGGCTACCAAGCCGGAACGATCGACCGAATGCACGTGGCGGGACTGAACTATGCGACACTTCATCTAGACTGGCTGCGTACGGAGCCGCACGAGGGGGTTTTCGACTTCAAACGCATTGATCGCGAGTTCCCCACACGAGCGTTGCAGGAACATGGATTCACGATGCGCGGGCATGCGCTGGTGTGGCTTTCGAGTGCAGGAATGCCGTCCTGGATGAAACCCTTGCGCGGCGATCGGGCTGCGCTCTGTGCCGCGGTCAAGCGACACCTCGATGCCGTTCTGACCCACTACCGCGATGCTGACGTGCAGATCTGGGAGGCCAACAATGAGGGGCACGCCGTCTGGGCTCGTTGGGGTCTCGATTCAGAAGCAATGATTGATGTGGTACGAACCGCCGCCAAAGAAATCCGCGAACAGTCGCCAAACAGTCAGATAATGATCAATCTCGCGCTGCCGCTGGGAGAGGACTTGTCGCTGAAATATTATCCGCTCATTAGCCAATTGAGTGAAGGCCGAATAGACGACTCCGCGATCGATCCATACAGCTTCGCGTTGCAGTTGGAACGTGCAGGGGTCCTCTACGATCTGCTGGGCCTGCAGATTTACAGCGGTGCCTGGGTCGGGGTCCGTGGAGGGGTCCAGGTGCCGGCGATCGACTTATTCAGGTTTGCCACGCTCCTTAAGAGATACGAGCGGCTCGGAAAGCCGATTCAAATCACGGAAATCGCTGCGCCTTCGACCGACCGCGGCACCCTGGGCGAGAGTTTCTGGCACGCACCTCCCAATCCGGCGACACAGGCCGACTACCTCGCTGGAGTGTTCACGATCGCCTATGGCAACCCGCAGGTGTGCGGCATCAATTGGTGGGATTTTTATGATCAGAAAGCCTTCGTGGACTCGGGTGGTCTGTTCGATCGCTATCTGAACCCAAAGCCTGCATACCGCCGACTCCAACAGCTCCTTGCAGGTTGGCGTTATGAGGGTGACCTCGTCACGGACACCCACGGGGTGGCGCAGTTCCAGGGCCCTTCTGGGGAATACCGATTCACTGCAGAGAATGGTCGTGCATGCTTTTCTGCTGAAGCCCACCTAAAGGTAAACTCCCCTACAGTCGTCACGCTTCGCGAGGCTAACCCAAGGGACCTAGGGCATCGCGCTGGCGAGCAAGCAGGTTTTGGTAGCGCCGCGCATGCTCCTCGGCTAGGAACCTGAGTCGATGGCCGTCCAAATATCGAACCTCGCCTTGCCGCGTCAGCACCGCCCCCCCACACTGCGCTATCTTTCACCGTTGCGCTTCTTCGCCGATCTACGTCGCGATCCATTGCTGTTCTTCACCCACGCCGCAAGGCTAGGCGACGTAGTGAGGCTCCAAGCTGGCTTCCGAGAGATCTGGTTGTTGACTCATCCGGCTCAGATTAGGCAGATCCTGCAGGATCGCAGTTCGAACTACCATAATTGTGCGCGCCTCACACAGCTCTTTCAGCTAGGTGGAGGTGACGGCCTGTTGAGCATTGAAGGTGACTCTGCGCGGCACCAACGGCGTCTCGCGCAGCCTGCGTTTCATCGTGAAGCGATTTCCCGCGCGGCCGCTGTGGTTGCCGCCGAGACTGAACTGATGCTCGAGCGGTGGAAGGCAGTTGCCGAACGCGCCGAGCCATTCGACGCTGTGCGCGAGATGACGCGGCTTACACTCAAAATCGCCGTGCGAAGTTTCTGCGGCGCGCATCTCGATGGAAGAGAGGACCAGCTCGCTGATGCGCTTATTGTCGGCTTCCACTACTTCAACTATCGCCTCCTGCATGCGTTTCCAATGCCGGCTGGAATTCCAACACCACGCTACCGTCGTTTCGCCGCTGCTAACCGCACAGCGAAGGCAATCGTAGAGCCACTTGTCAGTGAGCGTCCCCAAACGGAGAACTGCTCGAGCTGCCTACTCGATGCGTTACTTGGCGCTAGCCGACTGAGCGCCACACAGGTTCGCGACGCGATTGTGACGTTCATAAGTGCAGGTTCCGAAACCACCGCGGTTGCTCTCGCGTGGACCTGGTATCTAGTCGCCACCAACCCCGCGGCTGAGATGAGGTTGCTCGATGAACTTCGGGAGAAGCTTGGCTCGAGAGCGCCCCGTGTAGATGACTTGCCTGCACTTGAGTACACGAGGAGGGTAGTGCGTGAGTCCCTGAGGATTTATCCTCCTGCTTGGATGATGATGAGAACATCCGTCGACGACGATGAGCTCGCGGGCTTCCGCGTCCCTCGCGGAACTTCTGTTGTGATGAGCCCCTACGTGACGCATCGACGGGCTGACTTATGGGAGGATCCCCTGCGTTTCGACCCCGATCGATTCCTACCGGCTCGTTCAGAAGAGCGAGCGGATTTCGCCTACTTCCCTTTCGGCGGTGGCCCGCGGCGCTGCATTGGTGAGCATTTCGCCATAGTAACGATGACCTTGGTTGTCGCCTCTGTGGCGCAGCGCTATCGGGTGCAACTGACGCCCGGAGGTCATGTTGAGCCGCAGGTGCTGTTCACTATGCGTCCGCGCAGATTGATGGCAACACTCGAACCGCGGCTCGATTAGACAGACTCACCGCATTCACGTCCATGTCCCGCCCACCGAGAGAGAAATGATCGAATGCACGTTTTCGTGTCATACGAGCTGCTTTCCTCGCCTGTGAGGTTCGCAGGGCTGTGAGACTCCTGTGCCTTCAAAAATGGTTGGACGGTCTATAGAGAAGATGCGGGTAAGATAGTTCTAGTCTGACCTGCTGCAGCGACCTTCGAGCGCAACGAGCAACCACGAGAATAGCGGAATACCCAGCCGTCGAGTTAGGAGCCTACCGGTAGTATATGATCCCTTAGTTGTGAACCCGGGAGAGTGAACCCGATGATATGTCCGTCATGCGGATGCCCGAATTCCGACGAACGCAAATTTTGTGGCCTTTGCGGTGCGCCGCTCAGTATTTCATGCGTCGCGTGCGGTGCAGCGAATCGCAGTGGGGAGCGGTTTTGCGCCCAATGTGGAAAGCCGCTGGAAGCGGCCTCGGCAACAACCCTTCCTCCAACGGCCTCCGCCACCATCGACGCAGCTAAAGTAGCCGCGCCTGCGGCTCCTAAAGGAACGCTCAGCATCTTGTTCACCGATATCGAGGATTCGACACCGATGACCGAGCGCTTGGGAGATCTGCGCGCCCGGGAGGTGATAGCAATCCACAACCAGATCGTGCGGGAACAAGTGTTAAAGTGGGAAGGTTACGAAGTCAAATCGGCTGGCGACGGATTTATGATAGCGTTCCCGAGCGCGCGCCGCGCGCTACAATGCGCGATAGGAATCCAGCGCGGGCTCGCGGTTTATAGCCACGAGCACCACGAAATTCCGATCCGGGTCCGCATCGGCGTTCACACCGGTGAAGCGATTCGTGAGGAAGGTGGCGACTTCTTTGGCAAGGCGGTAATCGTCGCTGCGCGCGTCGGCTCGCTGGCGCAAGCCGGAGAAATACTTGTCTCCGCGGTTGTCAAAGAGGTAACCCAAGACGCCGGCGACTTTCGCTACGACGAAGGCCACGAGGTAACCTTGAAGGGTCTTGCAGGAACGCATCGAGTCTACCGCCTCGAGTGGCAAGAAAGCCGACAGCACACGAAAGAGCCGCACTGATGAAAACGCACTCAACCGGGACGAAGAGCAGTGCAGCTGAAGTGTTCTAAAGAGTCGCGAGTTTCGACTTTACGGTTAAAAACATCGGCGGGGAAAGGAGATCTGTTACGCCGCATCAGCTATCCTCCTTACCCTTCGAATCGCCAAACCTGATTGTGCGTCTCGCCACGTTTGCCCCGTGCGGAACAGCAAGGAGTTCTAATCTGCGCGAACGGTCAACGCTCCGATTTGGTTTTGCTACCTGCAGTCTACCCGCCCCGCCGTTAGACTGTTCGCCCCGGGAGCTGACTGCCATCCAATGTGTACTCGATGCTGGCTGTGCGTTTCACGCGAGGAACTCGGCGCCGCACTGGCGCTGCCGCTATCGATGGCCGCGCCGCTTGTTTATGTTTGTTTGCGGCACCACCCCGGGGTGACGCGGCTTAAGCCGGTGGATGAGAAGCCCAAGCCGAATAACGAATGAATACCGTTACCAAGAAAGCCCTCGCGGGGGCCGCTTGGCTCCTGCTGGTAATGGCGTTGATGCTGTTCGTCTCGGCCGGATCGATGCGCTTTTGGCAGGGGTGGATTTACTGGAGCGTCTTCTGCACTTCGGTAGTTGTGATCACAGTCTATTTTCTGAGGCACGACCCAAATCTCGTTGCGCGCCGGACGACCGCCGGTCCTATCGCCGAACCTGAAACCACCCAGAAAGTCATTCAAGGACTCGCCAGCGCCCTCTTTTGTGCCCTCTTGATGGTACCGGGACTCGACCATCGCTTTCATTGGTCGTCGGTGCGGTTTCCGCTGGTGCTGGCGGGCAATGCCCTGGTCGCAATCTCGTTCACGATCATTTTTGTTGTTTTCAGGGAGAACAGCTTCGCCTCCAGCGTGATACAAGTCGAAAAAGAACAGCGGGTGGTATCGACCGGTCTCTATTCCTATGTGCGCCATCCCATGTATGCGGGCGCGGGGCTGTTACTCATCGCGACACCGCTTGCGCTGGGCTCATGGTGGGGGTTACCGGTCGGGCTCATGCTCTGCGGGGTCATTGTGGTTCGGCTCTTGGACGAAGAGCGCCGTCTCGCGGCCGATTTGTCGGGCTATCAGGAGTATCGCAGGAACGTGCGATATCGGATCGTTCCTGGGGTTTGGTGACAAAACCCGCACAAACGATTCCAACTCCTAAAGGTCGCCCGAGTGGTGGCAATATGCCCGGCACCTCGGCCAGCGGCGGCCTTCCAGGAGGCTAAGACCTACGGACCCTGACTGTCTGGCTAAGGTTCAGCCCGGCAGGTTCTCGGATCATACGCGGCCAATTCGCAGAGATCTGACTCGAGTTCTGGCTCCGTTCATTCCTCGCGCCAACCTCGGGGAATCAGGTAAAGGCCTTTGGGTCCGAGATTCCAACCATTCCTGAATGGAAGCGAGGGTGAACCGCCAATCGCTCCCCACTCGGAAGGCTGGCAGTTCGCCACGCTTGACCATTCTAGAGACAGTCGTGGGGTGAATCCTGAAGAAGTCCGCGACTTCCCGAACAGTTAGGACTTGATCCATCAGGGCAGCGAGCCAGCACGAAATGTGCCGTGCGAGCAAGCCAAGGAAGCGCCAGTAAACAACATCCGTCCACCGTACTATCTCGGCCCTTTATGCCTCAGTCACCTGTCGCGCGATGCCACGCCGATTAAAACATCCTTCTTTGGTTCGAGGGGCCCGAGTTGCGAGCTGTCGGCGAGAGCCCCAGGAAAAGCATCCGTCGTACGGTGCTTTCGTTTAGTGACGCATGTCGAATGACGGATCGGTGCGGATAACGGGGCTAGGATTTTCGCTGGCTCGATGGACGCGATTCTTACAAAACCTGGTGGCTCCGTAGATCACGCACGACCGCCGCAAGGTAGAGGAGGAACCCAATACCGAAGAGGGGCAAGCTAACCAGGAAGAACACCACCATCGTGATTGGCGTGGTGTCCAGCAGGCACGGTATGGCCAGCAGAAAGCCAAGAGCGTTTGCAATCAGAGCCCACTGGATCAATTTACTCATGTCCTCATCCCTGCGGCGTATGAATCGACTGGTGGCAGACCGTGCAGCTCAATTGATTGGCCCGGACTTGCTGCATGACCGCAGCGTGAGTCGGACTATGGTTAAAATTCTGCGCGGCGCCGTGGCAACGCAAGCAGTTGCCGTTAGGAAAGGGTTCGTAAATCTTGATGGCACCCTGGGGCATCCCGATTCCGGTGTAGTACGCGATCACGTGCCGCATCCCGTCCAGTTTGGCATTGATCGGGCCCATGAACTCGTAGTTGACGTGACAAGTGTAACACTGGTTGGTGACAATCCATCGGTTTCGATAGTGCTTGGATGCCAGCGAAGCGCTGTTGGGGTTCTTCAGGTCCGCCACCCAGGGCGTCATCGTGTGACACGATGCGCAGAAACCGAGCCGTTCGGCGCGGTTGAAAGACAACGCGAAGACCGCCAGTGCGAACAGCGCGGGCGCGAGACCAAGGACCAGGACCAGCAGCAATTTCTCGGTGGCGCTCATCCATGAAGCCGGTCAGGAACCGAGCTTCTTGATGTAATCGACGAGCGCTTTCACCTGGTCATCGCTGAGATCCGCGTACGGCGGCATCACCGGCGAGAGTCCGACCGCAACACCACCGCCCTTTATCGATTTAGCAATCCAGTCGTCAGTCTTGTCCTTCAGCGATACGGCAAAATCGTTCGGCTTGGGGTTCAGATACTTGCCGGCCGGCCCATCTCCTTTGCCCTGTGGTCCGTGGCAGGAGACGCACTTCTGCGCGTAGATTGCGCTGGCATCTTGTGCCAGAACGGACACCGGACCAAACGAGATTGCAATAGTTACCATCACTGCAAAAATGGCCAGTCGTCGAGCAACTGTAGTGGGATTCATGGCGCCTCCTTTTACACTAGTGCTCTTACAATTGTCTCATTAACAAAACCCTGGGAAATTAGACACCGTAGTGAGTTTTCAGGCTCTTCTCGAATTGCGCAGCGTTGTCTGAGCTCGTAGCGACCTCCAGGCCTGGAACGCCGCCAGAGCTGCACAACCGTCACGCTCGCTACACTCGACCGGTCCATCCCAAAACCTCAAAAGCTGTACTTGAGTGCCAGATAACCGGCATTGCCAGTGTAAGGCGTCCAGGTGGTTGATCCAACGAAGATTGAATTCGGCGACGCGCTTCCCATCCACTGCCTGAGATTGTCCCATTGAAAATCGTTCTCTCCGAAGTGACTGAAGTAATACCCAATATCAAGCGCCATCCTCTGCTGGAAAGGATACTCGTACTGCACGATCAACTGGTGAAATTGAGTTCCGATGTTTGGATAGCTGGTCGCGGGGCCAAATGCCGAATCGCCGTTGGCATGCGTGAGATTGGTGGTCACCGAATATGTGTAGTTCACGCTGAACTTCGATCGGTTGCGTAAAATCGGCGAACCTTCAATGCTCAATGGCGGCAATGAGGATTCAATTGAAAGGTCCACCGAGCTCCCCTGGTTTCGACCGTAACTGGTCCACACCTGTTGGGGACACGTCTGCGGAGTCTGCCCCGCCGCGGCGGCCGTGCATGGTGGAGGAGGTGGTGCGCCTGAATACGGCTGGCGCTGGAACCCCGCCATGTACCAGTCGGTCGCCTGCCAACTGTAGTTCGCGAATACGTTCAAGTGCTCGCTGGGGTTATAAGCTACGCCCACGGAGGGTACATAATCCGACCATTGCTGCCTCCCGATAACTGAGGCCGGGTAGCGATAGTTGTCGTAGTTCATCGCCGCGTAAACCGAAAGGGTATTGAGATAAGGCTCTTCGGATGTGTGGAACGGACGCACCGAGCCATAGAGCTGGAATTGGTTTACATGCACCGACGCCTGGTCAAACCGACGCAGTGCATTCAACTCGGTTGCCTCAGCGTCCTCTCCAACCAATGAGGCGCGATTGTTGTTGTACCCGGGCGAGCTGCGGTTCGCATACTGATAGCTTCCTTGGAACTCAACCCAGTCCCAAGGCTGATAATCCACAACCGGTCCGTAGGAAGTCGTATCCTGCTGCAGAACCATCAAGCCCGCGTTGTGGTTGGTGGTGATCTGCCCGACGAAGCGTGCCGCGAGGCTCGGCGTGAGCTGATAGCTGCTTGAGAGCTTTATATCTTGCTCGGAGAACGAGAACGGGAACGCAGTTGCGGTGAACGTGCTAGCGATATCGTTCAGAGACTCGATGTTCTTGAAGGTAATCTCAGGATCCTCGTTGTTGTAGTCGTAGTAACTATAGGTCGCTCTCAGCTCAAGCCGCTCGAGCGGATCACTGACGACCGTCGCATTGGCGTAGAGTGGCTGTACGTCACCACCGAGACCGCTCTGTGGCAGACGCTGTTTGGGAAGCGCCGTATTAATCGTGAAAGGGATGAACCCCTGGTTCTGGAGCCACCACCCATAAGAAAAACTACCCATCATTCTTGTGTGGAGCGGCAGATTGAGCCCCCCATCGACGGTGAAGGTGTGAGCTTCGTTGTCCGGGAACAGTTGCATCTGACCCTTGCACGGACCGGTTCCCCCCGTGGGGGAGTAGACGGCAGAGTTAACGCATGTACCTGCCGGAGTGAGTTGGTTCCACACGTTAGGGTTCGACCACGAGAGAACCGAGTCCTGGTTCTTGAAGAACGAGCCGTCGTACTTCGCGCCTACAGTCCACACGCCTTCACCGCCCGAGTACTCCGCGCCCACCCCGTAATTGTAGATGTCGTAGTTCAGAGGGAAATACACCTGCGAAATGTTGTAGGTCCCGGGGCTGGGCCCGAACATGGTTCCAAACGCGTGGTAGTTGCCGCTGGGATTCTGAAAGTTGAAGTAGGCGTTGTAGGTCCAGTGCGGATCGGGAGTGTACCTAACGTTGAGGTTCGCCACTCCCTCGAGCAGGCTCAGAGCAACCGGATCGGCAGTGTTATTGACCCATGTCCCGATGTTCTTGCCGGTCGGCTGACCAGGAGTGGGCGGCGCGGGGTGCGAGCCAAGGGTGAAGTTGCCCCGGTCCTGTCCGTATGGAGTCGCACCGACGTCGTCGCTCAGGTAGTGCGGAATGTCAAAGTACTGTGCCTGGATGTCGAGGAGCCCGTAAACTCCGGCATGTAGATTGTACATCTGGTTGGTCTGTCCCAGATTGTAGGAGCGAAAATTTGCGAATATGCGATCGTCCTGGTTGTCGCCAGCCAAGAATTTCACCTCCGGGGCGATTACCTGTTGTGCAAGGTCGGTATATTCGCGGTACTTGGCGACGTTGGTATTGGGCACTGGTTGCGGATAAACCCCAACCGCTGTGGAGCCGTGCACCGAAAGCGAACCAAGGGTCATCTGGGCATCTGCATTACGCGCAGGAACAGCGGCCGCAAGCATGGCGGCAAGTACGAGCGATCCGAGGAGTTTGCGAATGACGGGTGATTTCATCGCGGTTTCCTCCGATTTCGGTGTGACCACCTCAACGCGTGAAAAAGAGACCGCCCGGAGAGTTCGAGCCGTGGATGTTGGCGTGGCAATTGGTGCACGAATGACCGAAGACGAACACGCTGCCCGCAGCTCCTGGCGACCCCGGATGCCGCATGGCGACATGACACTGCTGACAGATACGTGGTGGCCCGAGCTTCAAGAGGAACCGGTAGGTCGTACCGTGCGGGTCATGGCAGTTGTCGCAGTTCTGCATGACCGGCGGGTGGATCCAGAGAAACGGCCCGCGCTTCTCGGCGTGACAGTAATAGCACACCTGGTTCACGGTGGGCTGGAGCAGCTGGTACTGGTACGGACCTCCGTGGGGATTGTGGCAATCCGTGCACACCATGAGCCCTTCACGCAGCGGCATATGTGACGGCATGTTCATCTGATTTGCCTTGTCCAGATGACACCTGATGCAGACCTGGGTCTCGGGCCGCGTGTAGATGATGGGATTGGCCTGGAATTGCGTTGCGAGCTGTGAATCGCTGATGGGACGCATGATCAGGTGGCAGTCGACGCACTTGACGCCCCGGAATGCGTGGGTACTGGCCCGCCAAAAGGCCTGATTGCCACGCTCGTGGCAAATAAGGCAGGGGGCGTTGTCCTGTTTCGCCGATTCGC
>Ga0126378_10004207_pt1 | contig 10944 bp, 11 predicted proteins | sample PanSoiMetPlot_23_FD_92587 | JGI IMG/M metagenome (GOLD analysis project Ga0126378, IMG submission 92587) | Tropical forest soil microbial communities from Panama - MetaG Plot_23 | ecosystem: Environmental > Terrestrial > Soil > Tropical forest > Bulk soil | place: Panama | collected 2016-02-17
AAGTTGAGACGCCCTAGGCCGCGCGACCAAGACAGTTTTCTCCGGTGGTGGTGACGAACTTCAGCTCGTGACCTTTGTAGGGGCCACGGCAAGCTACCAGCCAGTCGCGCAGAAACTCGATCAGTTGCTCCGGCGGACGCAGCCACAGATCAGCAACTGTAGCCCGCCACTTGGGTCGCACCAGGACGCTGAGCCCTCGATGCTCCATTGAGCGAAATACGCGTTCGTCGGCAGCATCGTCGCCGAGATAAGCCACGGGTGCGTCTTGTTGCTCTACCTCGTCGAGGACCGCGCGCACCGCGTCAACCTTATTGCAGACCGCAGTTCGGAGCTCAAGCCCTCCATCGAAGTCTTCGAGACTCAATCTGGCACGCTGTGCGAGCGCAGACCAACCTGGCAATACCTTTTGCCGAATCTCCCGCGCCGTGCTGTCTGGCAAGCCTCTCCAGTGAACGGCGACGCTGCCGGGCTTATGTTCCAGGTGATCCTCCAGCTGCAGATTGCGTATCCACTCGTCAGCCTCAAAGATTGCTTCGTTAGCCGGTGGTTCGATCTCGCGTAGTTCATAGCGACCACTAGAGTGCAGCCGCTCCAGACCGTGTGATCCCCAGATTTCGGGCTGGCGCGACAGCCTTAACAGTGGCATCAGCTCCTGTGCACGACGCCCGGTGATGAATGCCACCCGCGTACGGCCAGTGCCCATGATTTTGTTCAACAGCTCGGTTACGCCAGGATAAGGCACGGCTCTGTTGCGCTCTGTGCGAAACGGCGCCAGCGTTCCATCGTAATCCAGCAGGAGTACGGAGCAATACGAACGAGCCACGGTACGCAGAAAAGCATGTAGGTTTATTTTGTAGTGAAAGCTGGCCACAATCACACCTCCAAACGCTGAACCTTCGATCGCCTCAAGCGGCCGGTGCGCTGGTCTCGTGCGTTGTCGGGCTGACCTTGGTTGTGTTCACTCGAAAATCACACAGTTGTCCAATCAGGTCCGCCGCCCAACGGTAGATGTTTTGTTCACGCACAATCTTGCGCATATGCTGCATTCGCTCTCTACGCTCATTCGGATCCATTTCCAGCGCCTTTCGAATTGCTTCGGCCGTCTGGTTGATGTCATATGGATTCACAATGAGCGCGTCACGCAACTCCCGCGCGGCACCAGTGAAGCGGCTCAAAATTAGCACCCCGTCCTCATCCGAACGGGCCGCCAAATATTCCTTCGCAACCAGGTTCATGCCGTCGTGCAGGGAAGTGACCAGGCAGAGGTCAGCTGCGCGATAGTAACGCTGCACTTCGGCATGGCTGTGCTGCCGATTCAGGAAGACGATCGGTCGCCAGTTGCCAGTCTGAAATCTTCGATTGATGCGATCAGCTTCCGACAGCACTTCGTCCATCAAGTCTTTGTAACGTTGGATGTGGGTCCGGCTGGGAGCCCCAATCTGCACAAAGACGAACTGCTTCTGGTAGACCGGATACGTCTCCAACAACTGTTCGATGGCCAGGAATCGCTCCAGGATGCCCTTTGTGTAGTCGACCCGGTCAACGCCTACTCCCATGAAGATGCCGTCTACCTGCAACTCGCGGAAGAGTTGCGCCCTTTCATCTTCGCTGTTGAACCAGCGCTGGGGTGCCTGGTCGAAGTCGGCGAGATCCACGCTGATGGGGAAGGGTCGCACCAGGCTGACGTGCTGATTACGCTTGGCCGTGAAGTATTCCCAATTGATCTGCGATTCCAGTGCACGCTCGACCGTATTCAGGAAGTTGTTGCAGTGCGCCTGCACATGGAAGCCGATGAGGTCCGCCCCGAGCAGTCCATCGAGCAGGTCCTTCTGCCATGGACAGATGGCGAATGCTTCTGGATTCGGCCACGGAATATGCCAGAAAATCGAGACGCGCGCATCCGGCCGCTTTTCCTTGATCATTTGCGGCACCAGGGCGAAATGGTAGTCCTGCACAAGAACGACTGGCTCTTCCGTATCGGCCATCTCCTGCAAGGCGGCGTCAGCGAACTTCCGGTTCACGGAGCGGTACCACTCCCAGTCACTGGCGCGAAAGAGGGGACGGGTATGAGCGATGTGGCACAGCGGCCACAGACCCTCATTGGCGAAGCCGTAGTAGTAACCATCTTCCTCTTCTTCGCTCAGCCAGATCCTCCGCAGCGTGTAGTGCGGATCATCGGGAGGAACACGGATGTGATCGTGCTCGTCAACAACTTCGCGATCTGCATCGGCGCTGCCATGAGCCAGCCAAGTACCATCGCAGGCCAATAAGACGGGCTCAAGGGCCGTAACCAAGCCGCTAGCGGGAGTGGTCACTTCAATGTTCTTGCCCCGGCGGACGTGGAGGTAGGGTTCGCGATTAGAGATTACGAACAAGCGGCTGCGACCTAGCTTGCTTTTGACGTGCACTGCCAGGCGCTGGGCGGTCCAGACATTTTCCGCCGATTGGCGAAGCCGAGCTTCAGTTTCGGCAGCGACTCGGGCGCGCTTCAGATTTTCAGCAATGGTAGTTAGTTCGCGCGCCAGAGGTTCAAAGGGACCAAGTTCAGGAACTTCCTGTTGTTTTGCATGACCGTGAGTGCGCAGGGTACGCATCCAGGTGGCGGCACGCGCGATCGGGCCACGCAGGCTCCATTGCACAATCAAGAGCGTTAGGAGAGCGATTATGACAATCTGCACCAGAGCGCGCACGAACGATTCGCGCCACACCTGCTTGGTCCGCGAGGCGATGAAACCGGAGTCGTACACCAAGGCCAGCGCACCGATGATACGGCCCTCATCGTGTAGTGGAATTACTCGGATGTATACGGACGCGTAACCGATTTTGGCGTATTGAGAGCTGGACTGATCATTAACAATGGCTTCGGCCACAACGGTCGGCCGGTTGTCGAGAAAGTTTCCCAGTGCGGGACTGACAGCCAGCCGGGTACCGGTAACGTCGTAAACCGCCACTCCCGTGAGGTGCTCGCGCTTGTCGAAGCGCTCCACGATGCGCTGCAAAGCGCGAGGCGAGTTCTTACTCAGCGCCTGCTCTACATTTCCTGACAGGCTCTCGCCAAGAAGATCAGCACGGCGCTCCAAATCACTGCGCAGCTGGCGCTGTTCCGTGCGTACAGAATAGTAGGAAAAAAGCAGGGATATTACTGCTATTCCGATGAAGAGCGAGACGATAAGGCGAACACTCAGCAACCGCACGGCTTTTCTCCGAGACGTCGCCGGGCTTAATTCTTGTACGCTCTCCCCAGCAACGTTTGGGGCGCCCGGGGAAGGAAGGAACGAAAACGGCGCCTACAATTTTAGTACAACACTGGGTTCCGACGGAAGGCAGAGTTGCTGTCTTCCGCCGGAGCTCACAGAACTACTGCCCTGGTTCGATGGCGGCAACGCGGATGGTGTTGCTCGACGCATCCAACTTGCCCGTAACCTTCACGGTCTTACCTTCGTACTGCTTCGCACGGTCCTGATCGTCAAGGGTGTAGGTGGATGAAGTTGCGCTGTCCTTCAGCACGTACTTTCCGCCGGCCTTCGCGATTTTGCCGGTGAAAGTCTGAGAGTCGCCGCTCATGCTGGACGACGAACTCGCGCTGCTTGAAGGCGAGGATGAAGGATTGCTCTGGGTGCTCTGATCCGGCGTCTGACCGGACTGTCCCGACGCACTCGATGTCGGTGAGGACGACGGGGTTGTCGATGTGCTCTGCGCAAACATCGGCACTGCCACCAGGGCGAGTGTCAGAATGCTAAGCACGATGGGAAGCTTGAAACGACTCATATTTCTTTGACCTCCAACAGAATCGGATTTCTCCGTATGTTGCCTTCCGTGTGTGCACGCCTTCTGCCAACCTGAAAGAACCATGCAAGTTATTGGTTTTGCGTTTATTGCACCGGATTGGTAGAGATCTTGCTGAGAAAAATATAGGCCGAAGTAGGTCAAATTTACTCTGTAGTGTGCCTCCGGCTAGTACTTAAGTGGCGGTTACCGTGCCATAAATGTGGGCTTCGCAACGTTGAACCCAACGCTGCAGCGCACCATGTGATACTCCCCTGGCGACCTGCTTTGGGGTTACAACTGCATCATGGTAAGCAGGTCGCACCAACTTCTGATACGTCACGCTGTCACCTGGTTGCGCCAGCACTACAGGTGCGGCATCGTGTTATCAGAACAGTACTGCGCTTCAGGCGAAGTGCCCGACGTGATTGCCTGGAAAGGATTCTGCAAGTCAGTACTGGTGGAGTGCAAAGTATCGCGTTCCGATTTTCTAGCTGATGCGGAAAAGCCGTTCCGGCTTCAGCCGCAGGCAGGCATGGGCAGCCAGCGATTCTACCTGGCTGCTGCAGGAGTGATTCGCCCTGACGAACTGCCAAGGCACTGGGGATTGCTGGAATTGCGCGGTCGTGAGATCAGCATGAGCGTGAAGCCCGGTCACGTCGATCTCCGTACGAAGGTCGGATTGATGAAGGAAATGAATCTGCTGCTGGCCAGCTTACGTCGCGTTGAAGTTCGCATCGAACCGCAGACGATCACTGACTTCCTGAAGTGGAAGAACCGGCTGGCTGAATACAACGGAGGCCAGTTGCCGAAAGGCATTACTAAGATTGGCGAGGAGCTCAATCCGCATCTCACTCTCTGATCCACCTGATCCACGAAAGCTTAGTTCGCCGACCCTACCGGTCTGGCAACTCAGCCGGCACCACAACCTAGTAAAATAGAGGGTTAACCGCAGCGCGCCAGTTTGCGTAACGGCGGAGAGGCGCATGTACGAAGTCACTGTTGAAGACACATTCTCCTCGGGGCATTATCTTCGCAACTACAAGGGAAAATGCGAGAAGCCCCATGGACACAACTACAAGGTCCGCGTCACCTTGCGGGGCGAGACGCTCGACCAGGCCGGCCTGTTGCTCGATTTCAAGGACTTGAAGGATGTTCTGCGTCCAGTGGTGAACTATCTCGACCATCAGATGATTAACGAGCTGGAGCCGTTCACAATACTCAATCCGTCGGCGGAGAATCTCGCCAAATATTTCTTCGACGAGACCAACCGACACCTCAAAGGAGTAACCAACGGTCGAGTGTGGGTGAAAGACATTACCATCTGGGAGACCGATTCGACTACGGCCACCTACAGCGAATAGCTGACCATGCAGATCATCGAAATCTACAAATCGTTGCAGGGGGAGTCATCTTATACAGGGCTCCCATGTGTGTTCGTACGCACCGCCGGATGCAACCTGCGATGCGTTTGGTGTGACAGCGAGTACACCTTCAAGGGCGGCCAGCGCATGTCACGCAATGAAGTCGAACGGGAAGTATGGAAGCTTTCTCCCGATGGCGGACTCGTGGAAATCACTGGTGGCGAGCCCCTATTGCAGGAGGGCGAGGTTGTCCCGCTTATGGAAAACCTGCTGGTCAAAGGCTACACTGTCCTGATTGAAACCAGCGGGGAGCGGCTTCTGAACAAAGTTCCGGAGCCGGTGGTGAAGATCGTGGATGTAAAATGTCCGCACTCTGGTGAGGGCGGAACGTTTCGACTCGAGAACCTCCAATACCTCACCACCCGCGACGAGCTCAAGTTCGTTCTAGCCAGTCGCAAGGATTACGAGTTCGCTCGCGATTTTATCCGTGAACACGACCTCAGCGCCAGAGTCGCTTCTGCAATTCTGTCGCCAGCGTTTCGCAAAGACGCCGCTGGGGCTCGTGATGTATCGCATTGTCTGCTCGACCCTCGCGATCTCGCCGAGTGGATGCTGGCGGACGGTTTACATGCGCGTTTGGGACTGCAGATTCACAAATTCATCTGGGAACCCTCAAGGAAGGGCGTGTAGCACCAAGTAGTCAACATGGCAACGAACACGAAAGATCTCGAACGTCTTAAGGCTCGCGTGCTCGTAATTCTGAGCGGCGGGATGGACTCGACGGTATGCGCTGCGCTGGCGGTGCGCGATTTTGGTGCTATACACACAGCCGCGCTGCACATCGATTACGGCCAGCGCACCGAAAAACGCGAGCGCCAGGCGTTCCAGCAGATCTGTGACAGGCTGGAAATCCATAAGCGAATGGATGTCGAGACCGCGTTCTTCCGTAGGATCGGCGGCTCTGCACTTACCGATGACAGCATTGCCGTTCCGGAAGCTGGTCCGGAGGTCGGCACTCAGATACCAGTCACCTACGTCCCCTTTCGGAACGCTCATTTCCTTTCGGCTGCGGTGAGTTGGGCAGAAGTACTGGGAGCGGAGAAAATCTACATTGGTGCCGTGTCGCAAGACAGCTCCGGCTATCCCGATTGCCGGCCCGAGTTCTACGCGGCGTTCAATGTGGCTGTACGAACCGGGACCAAGCTAGGCCGGATTCGTATCGAAACGCCACTGATTGCGCTGCGAAAGGCTGATATTGTGCGGCTTGGCCTTGAATTAGGCGCTCCCTTCGATTTAACGTGGTCATGTTATAGCCGGGAGGACCGGGCCTGTGGAGAGTGCGACAGTTGCGTGTTGCGCATGAGAGCTTTCGAAGCCGCCGGGGCCCAAGATCCCATTCCTTACGGCGCGGCGGTCGAGCAGCATTGATGGGCGGGAATTCAATTAGGCAGTTACCTAAGACGGTTGTGATCGCGACCCGCCCGTTCGGCAGTGGTCCGATACCACGCAGGAGGCATCAATGAAGAAATACACGAGTTTTGCACTCTTTCTGGCGCTGTTGCTGGGACTCAGCGCCTTGCCCGTCTTCGCTCAGACCACGGGCATGAAGGGTGTCGCGAAGGACCAGGAAGGAAAACCCATCAGCGATGCGGTTGTCGAAATTACAAACACCGATAGCGGCCGCAAGCTCACCGCTAAGACCGACAAGAACGGCGAGTACCGAATGATTGGTCTTACGCCCGGCGCCTACAATGCCGTGCTGCTGCGAAATGGCCAGCAGGTTGATGCGATCAGTAAGATTCCGGTCGGCGTGGGAGACATGCGCGATGTCAATTTTGACCTCAAGAAAGACTTGGCAGGCAAGGCACCTTCGGAAGAGGAGTTAAAGAAACAAGAGGAGGTCACGAAGCAGAACGAGAAGATTAAAGGCCTGAACACCAAGCTCGCCGAGGCCCGCGATCTGGAGAAGGCTGGCAACTATGACCAGGCCATCACGCTTCTGCAAGAGACTACTACCAACGATCCGACGAAGGATCTGCTGTGGGCCTACTTGGGTGAAGCCTACACCGGAGCCAAGAAATATCCGGAAGCCATTGAGGCATACCAGAAAGCGATCTCCCTCAAGAGCGACAGTGCTCTGTATCACAGCGCCCTGGCCAACGCCTACGGCAAGGCTGGCCAGACTGACAAAGCTGTCGCTGAGTACACGCAGGTTGCGCAGATGGATCCGGCAGGCGCGGCCACGGCGTACTTCAACATGGGGGCGGTTTACACCAATGCGGGTAAGGTCGATGACGCGATTACCGCCTTCGATAAGGTAATCCAGCTCGATCCGAACCGCGCTGAAGCTTATTACTGGAAAGGCGTCAATATGATGGGCAAGGCGACAACCGGTAAGGATGGGAAATTCGTCGCCCCGCCCGGCACAGCCGAATGCTTCCAGAAATATCTGGAACTCAAACCCGACGGCTCGATGGCGCAACCTTCGAAGGACATGCTCGCCAGCCTGGGTGCCTCCGTGGAGACGTCGTTTGGCAAGCAGAAGTCCGCGCCGGCCAAGAAGAAACCGTAGCTTCGCCGGCGTTGGTTCTATGCTCAAGGGCAGCCACGTGCTGCCCTCTTCTTTTCTCTCTTCCCTGCGGCTTTTGGGATAGATGCGGCCGTCCAGTAGAATCCGCATACAGCTGTTGCCTATGACTACCGCCGTAAAATCTGAACTCTTGTCGTTTGAGGAAGCCCGTCAGGTCGTGGAGCAGCGCGCTGCCGCTTGTTCACCAACACAACCCGAGTTGATGAACCTCCTCGACGCGCTAGGCCTCGCGCTGGCCGAGGACTTGCGTGCGGACCGCGACTTTCCACCTTTCCCGCGCGCTACCCGAGACGGATATGCGGTGCGCACGTCGGATGTGCAGAAAACACCTGCTACCTTGCTCTGCGTGGCTTCGATTCCGGCCGGCAGCACACTCGAAGTTGACGACATGCCGCACGCCGGCGAAGCAGTCGAGATCATGACCGGAGCGCCTGTTCCTTTGGGTGCAGACGCCGTTGTGATGGTCGAGTACACGGAAGCAGCAGGGGAGAATGTAACCATAAAACGTGCCGTAAGAGCGGGTGAGAACATCGTGGCCCGGGGTTCCGAAGCTGAGCGCGGTGACATGATGGTTGCTAAGGGCAAGCGCGTGCAGCAGGCGGTCGTTGCCGTAGCGGCCGCCGTCGGACGCCCAGAAATCGCCGTTCACCGGAGGCCACGGGTTGCGGTGCTTGCGACCGGCGATGAGTTGGTCGACATCAACCTTGTTCCCGGCCGTAACGAAATCCGCAATTCCAACAGCTACTCGCTGGCAGCGCAGATTAGCGTCGCGGGAGGAGAAACGCTGCTTTTGCCTGTCGCTCGCGACGAGCCGGCTGAGCTGTCTCTTCTGCTGCGTAAAGGGCTTGAGGCTGACTTGTTGTTGTTGAGTGGTGGTGTTTCGATGGGTAAGTACGACCTGGTCAAGGAGGTCCTGGCCTCGCTTGGTGCGGAGTTCTTCTTTACGGGAGTTGCAATCCAGCCCGGCAAACCCGTTGTATTTGGTCAGGTCGCAGCCGAAGGCAGGAACAAACCGTTTTTCGGGCTGCCGGGGAATCCGGTCTCCACGATGGTCACCTTCGAACTCTTCGTGCGTCCGGTGCTCGATGCCTTAGCAGGAGCGACGCCCAAGAGTTTGTCCTTTGCGCAAGCGAGCCTGACAGAGCCGCTGAGCATCAAAACCGGCCTGACGCGCTTCCTGCCGGGTAGGCTAAGCGGAAATCATTCGAAGCCGGAAGTCACGTGGGTTCGCTGGCAAGGCTCCGGTGACCTCATGGCCGTGGCAAAATCTAACTGCTACATTGTGGTACCTCCGGACCGGGAAAAGTTGGCCGAAGGAGAAATGGTTACCGTACTGTTGGCATAGACGCATGCGCAAGCCTACAAAAAGTACATCGAAACTGTCGCATTATGACGCGTCCGGACGGCCATCCATGGTGGATGTTTCGGAAAAGGCGCCCTCGCTGCGTGAGGCTGAGGCCTATGCTTTCGTTGCCATGAGCCGAGCCGTCATCGGCGCACTTCCGGAAAATCCAAAGGGAGATCCGCTGGAGGTGGCGCGGATTGCCGGTATCCAGGCAGCCAAGCATACACCTGAGCTGATTCCTATGTGCCACCCGTTGCCGTTAAGTAAGATCGATGTACGTTGCACGATCGAGAGCGCGGGCGTGGAAGTTCGCTCTTACGTTCGCACTACCGCAGTGACTGGGGTTGAGATGGAGGCGCTGGTCGCCGCCTCTGTGGCGGCTCTTACGGTATACGACATGTGTAAAGCACTCGACAAAAGTATAGAGATTCGCGAGGTCAGGTTAGAGAGGAAGTCAGGTGGTAAGAGCGGCGACTATAAGCGCAAATTGCCTAAGGAGAACTCACTGTGAAGGCTGCGGTCATTACAATCAGCGATTCCGTCGCACACGGCAAAAAAACCGATCGCTCCGGACCGGCGACGGCCGAGGTGCTTCGGCAACATGGTATCGATGTTACGCAGCACCGTACCGTGGTTGATGATCGGGACGAGATCGAACGCACCCTTATTCAACTTTCTGAGCAAGTGGAGCTGATCGTCACGACCGGCGGGACAGGAATTTCAGAACGCGACGTCACTCCCGAAGCCACTCGTGCCGTGTGCTCGAAGTTGATTGAGGGCATACCCGAAAAGATGCGCGCCGATGGTCTGCAGAGTACGGAGTTTTCGATTCTGAGCCGTGGAGTCTGTGGCGTGAGAGGCCACTCCCTCATTCTGAATCTTCCTGGCAGTCCTGCGGGTGCGGTCGATTCGTTGCAATCGGTGGTTGAGATTTTGCCGCACGCGATCGAGCTTCTTTCAGGAAAAACGGAACATGAGGAGACCGCGCAGTAGAATCGATCGTCACAGTTCTTTCACCAAGGAGAGAATTGGAACCCGTCACGCACTTCCTAACCGGCGCGTGTATGAGCCGCGCCGGATTCAACCGCAAGAGTGCACTGGCTACGCTGACTATGGTGTTCGCGGCAGAAGCAGCCGACCTCGACGTAGTTTGGTTGGTGAAAGATCCCGTCGCAAGTTTTCATCACCATCGTGGCATTACTCACTCATTTATGGGTGCACCTTTCGTTGCAGCCGCAACGCTCGGTTTCATCTGGCTGCTACGCCGCTGGCGAAAATCCGACGGCACACCACGCATTCTCCGCTCGAAACTGCCAGTACGCTGGGGCTATCTCTACTGCCTGGCACTGATCGCCGCGTTGAGCCACATATTGCTCGACTACACCACTGGCTACGGCATTCGCATGTTCGCGCCTTTCAACTGGCGCTGGTACTCGTGGGACATCGTGTTCATTGTTGATCCGGCGCTTCTCGTGGTGCTGATCGCGTGCCTGACACTCCCTTCCCTGTTCGGATTGGTGAATGAAGAGATCGGTGCCCGATCCAAGGGTCCACAGGGTCGTGGATGGGCGATTTTCGCGCTTATTTGCATGGTCCTGCTGTGGGCTTATCGCGATTATCAGCACCGGCGTGCTCTGAATGCCATGGGATCGCTGCTCTACCAGGGCTCGGTACCGGTAAAAATGGGCGCCTACCCGTATTGGATCAATCCGTTTCGCTGGCACGGAGTGGTAGAAACTGATTCGCTCTTCCAAACGGTTCCTGTAGACTCCTTGACGCCAGAAGTTGACCAGCGGCAACAAGCGCACACCTATTTCAAGCCGGAGGAGACCCCCGTAACCGAGGCGGCCAAGGCGTCATACTTGGGACGCGTTTATCTC
>Ga0126378_10004208_pt1 | contig 10944 bp, 10 predicted proteins | sample PanSoiMetPlot_23_FD_92587 | JGI IMG/M metagenome (GOLD analysis project Ga0126378, IMG submission 92587) | Tropical forest soil microbial communities from Panama - MetaG Plot_23 | ecosystem: Environmental > Terrestrial > Soil > Tropical forest > Bulk soil | place: Panama | collected 2016-02-17
ATGCCGAGGGTCGCCGATATGAAACTTGAGAAGAGAATCATCGGGAATATTCCAGGTGCGCCATTGGGCGGCAAGATTCCTAGGAGGCGCATCGAGATCGGGGTTATGCCCGTGAACAGCGAAGCGAAAAAGACGCCGATCATTGCCGGCTTCTTTCCGAAGCGTTTTGAGATAGCCGGCGCCAAGCCAACGCCAACGAAAGCTGCGACCATTCCGCCGACCGCAAAGTATGACATTTGCGCCGGTGTAAATTCCCAAAAATACACGGACACATAGAAGTCGAGTCCTTGCGTCAAGCCCGCGGAAATAGCTCCGACTATTCCAGAAATGGTCAGTGCGAGAAACGATCTATTAGATAGAGTCGCGGCGACCTCCTTGATTTTCTCCAGCCACGTCCCCCTTGTTCTTGGCTCATGAACAAGTGATCGGATAAAGCGGTGCGTGCCAAGGCATGAGATCATAATCGAAAGGAAGACCATGATGCTTGCGACGATCGCCGTTTGGCCATAGCCCGCACGATTCAGCAGTCCTAGCGGGTGAATTGCGTCCTTACGCAGAAACACCTGAAGCGCGAGCACCGAAATCGACGCTCCTCCCAGCGTTCCGAAGAAGAAGCGCCAACTCATCAAGCTGGTCCGTTGATCGTAGTCGTACGTTAGTTCAGGTCCCAACGCGGCACTCGGTATTCCGTACAAGCTGAGCAACAGACGGAGACTAACGAGCGTCGCGACCAAATAAGTAAACAAATGACGCGGCGACCATCCCAGGGGAGGATTAAACAGCAAATAGAACGCGACAGCGGCGGGAACGGCAGAGGCGTACATGAACGGATGGCGCCGGCCCCAGCGCGAGCGTGTGTGATCCGACCATTCCCCAATCAGCGGATCACAGATCGCATCGATGATGAGGGTGATCATCATCGCACCGGCGACCCATGTCGCCGGTAACCCCATAACCTGGTTGAAGAAAAGCAGAAGAACGGAACTTAGCGTTGCATCATGCACGCCAAAGGCTATCGAACCGACTCCATACAATATGTTGGTATTAAGGGTAAGAGGCGGGCGGTTTGCGGCTGATTCGGACGTCATAAAAAGTGCCTCTCCGGCGTGGGTGCTCGGCATTATCATCGCGGATGTAAAAGTGTGTCGTCATCGCAAGTCTTCCGAACTCACACGTACGCAAGAATTGCAGATGCCATATGCCCTCGCTACTGGGCGACGAATACACGGAGTGACTACGTCCTTTCGCACAGTAGTATGAGTCCCGCTCGAACCAGAAGTGGGGAACAGTGCACTTCCTCCTAGGGTTCGGTTAGCCGTCGTTGGGGCTCTCTGCCAGTTTCAAACGTCCAGAATGACCACTGCGCCTTTCTGGAGGGGTCTCCGAGCACACGCTCATCGGTGTCAATGAACGGCATCGGCGGCTTTACTTTGGTCATGTCGCGCTCCCACACCGATCGAATGATACTTCCCACGGAAACGATATAGTCGGTCGGTTTTCACGGCACCGCTTTGCTCGCCCCGGGCTGGCTGGCTGAACTCTGGCGTCCGAAGTCACAGGCTTTTGCGACATGCGACTTTCTAATGCTGCGCGCCGCCTGCTTAATCTGCTTCTGGTCGAGCGACGCGGCCACGGGTGAACTGCTATCACGGCAGTGCTGGCAGACGCCAGTAATTGAATGGGGCCAAGGTACCTGCCAGCAAAAAGTGGCCCGGTGACCGCAATCGTCACGGCTTAATGCCGGCACCTCTTCCCGCAGCCTACTTGGTGTCACCGGCGGCGCGTGATAGAGGACGGGCGGCTTGTTTACCTTCCCACGTAAAGGCGATGCGCTGCTCGAAGTGCAGAGCTGACAATCGAGAATGACGCGAGTTCTACACCCAATGCGGCGCTCCGCTTGCGGCTAAGTCTCCGCAATGCGGCGCTGCTATAGAGCCTCGAGAAAAATTCCTCGGCGAGTACGGCGCCGCCCTGGGAACACCTCCTCAAGCTGCCGGGAAGTCCTCCGAGCCTCAGATTCGAACAGCTGGCACACCCCCGAAAAACTCGAGGTGGGAGAGCAAACTCTTTTGCTATGCGAAGCCGTGAGCCGGCAATACGGGACGAATGGGGTGCGTGGTTTGCGGATATGCACCCCATTCTTTATCTAGCGGACCGTGCTTAGTTTCGGATACCTCTGTGGGCGCACCAGGGGCAATCGCTACGAGTCTGGCGGTTGTGGCTGCTCCAACCGAAACCACTTCGATGAGGAAGTCCATTAATGCGCCGTCGTCGCGTTCTATCTCGACCCAGCTCAGTTGACCTAGGAGCGAGCCCATCCCGGGCATCGAATGCAATCGGGTTCCAGTTGCCAGCTTCCGTTTTCTTTCGGTTGAACTTTTCGTCCGTAGATAATGCAGGCGTTCATTTTTAGCTCTGCTTTCATGGGCGGGTTCTCGATGGCGAAGGGTTTTTATTGCGCGGAAAGAGCGATCGGCTTGCTCGCGGTCCGCACGGTGTACGCCAACCTGCGCAGCGGCGGACCCCTTTTTTGACAGATCGCGGCCGTACCCTTCGCTGCTCCACAGCCTGACGAACGCCTGAAACCCGTTCTTGATCCGTCGTTCTTTCTTCTGGTTATGTTGGCGATGGTCGAGTGGTGTAGAAGGCAGTCCGATCATCGACACTTTCTCATGTCAGAGATCAGTTCGAGTCCGGCTGCTAACACAACGATGCTCCGGTCCTCCCCTGGATTGGTACTGTTCGCCAACCTCAAACGCTCCAGTGCCATTGCGAGAGCAACGCCAAGACTGCACCGGCGCTGCCCAGCGAGCCAAGCGTTATCAGGATGCGGGCGATGTTTTCCTGCCACATCTTCGCCGCCAGGCCCGCGCCCGCTATCGGGAGCACCTTGCCAGTGCCACACACTGCCGCAAACAGCAGCCCGATCCACAGCAGGTAGAGCGAAATGCACAGCGAATAGGCGATCGCTCTGGCCCATTCGACCGAGATTGTGAGATGAGGCAGCAGCAGCCCAACTGCGATGAGGCCGAGTCCGCTTTCGATCGCGTCCAGATGCGCCGACAACCCAATCCGCGGGCTGCGGAAGCTTGGGATACCGAAGCCGGTAAGAAGGCCGAGCATAAAAAGCAGCGTGCCCATGAAACACACGGTCGAGGAAATCGTAGCCATTGTGATAGTCTCCCATTAACCGACTCACGGTCTGAAAGTACCACTTACCGACTCTGAGTCTGTTTGTCAAACCGGCTATGTAGCATAGATGACCAGCCAGGCCCAACGGCGCGCCGCCACCATCGCCGCAATAACACGCGCGGCGGGCGAACTTTTCGCCGCGCACGGCTTCGCCGCGACCAGCATCGATGACATCGCCCGCCGCGCCGGCGTGGCCAAAGGCGCGGTTTATCATCACTTCGAATCCAAGGAGCAAATCTTTGCCCGCGTCTTCGAGCAGATGACTGCCGCGCTGGCCGCTGAGGTCGCGGCAACTGCGGCTGCTGGCAAGAGCATCCTCGACAGCTTTGAGCTGGGAACGCTCAAGTACCTCACCTCGATCTCTGGCGACAAATGCCGCCAGGTGCTGCTGATCGACGGACCCGCCGTGCTCGGATGGGGGAAATGGCGCGAGATCGATGCCCGCCACTTCGGCGGCACGATGCAGGGGCCGGCGAAGACGACGCTTCGCGGACGCGCATCGTTGCGCGAGATCGCGGCGATACGTCACCTGCTCGCCGGCGCGGTCGCCGAGGCGGCCCTGGTCTGCGCGACCTCGGACCATCGCCTCCGCGACGCGCGCGACCTCACCTCCGCGCTGCGCAAAATGCTCACGCAATTCATTCAATGAGGCACCGCCTGTACTAGCGCTTCAATTCGCCGACGCAGGAGATCCTCGCGGCGATCGACGAATCAAAGCTTCCCGGATGGTCTAGACAACACAGGTTTCATCGATCAGGGTGCGCGTAGCGCGTGTGCACCTAACTACTCGGTCTTGATCCGAGCGCACGCGTTTTCATTCCGCGCTGTTGGAACTCTGCCGAAGAGCCGAATCGCACTGTAAGAGACGGAGAAAAAAGCAAAGACCAAGATCACGCATCATGTGCTAATCGAGCTTGCAATTGCGGTGCTTAACGCTAGGCTTTAGCCCATTCTCTTGGGCAGGGGACCGACGACATTTCCAATGCCCAAGGGGGGTCGCGGGCCTCCAGGAGGGTCTTTTTGTGGGCGCTTGCGAGCTCTCCGGATAGAACAGGATTGGGGCCGATGTCGCGCGAAGCCCGCTAGCTCCTGGAGGCTCGAGCGACCATGTTGACGCCAAACCTTGATGGGGTCGTTCTTAACCGCATGCGTGTCCTGGTAGGAGGGACAGCTCTATGAGTGAACAAAGTCAACCACCTGGATTTCGACCGGTCGCCGTTGCCGTGATCGGGTTGGGTGACATGGGGAGCGCTCTGGCGAGAGCGTTCCTCGCAAACCGCCATAACGTTACGGTTTGGAATCGGTCCGATGCGAAGGCGGCGCCTTTAGTGCAGGCGGGCGCGCGACAGGCAAGGTCAGTCGCGGATGCGGCTGCTGTCAGCGACGTTATCGTCGTTTGTGTAATCGACTACGCAGCAAGTCACAGTTTGCTAGACTCCCCCGACGCCCTCGAGAAGTTACGCGGCAAAACCGTGGTGCAGCTGACTAGCGGGACACCTCAACTGGCGCGCGAAGCGGAGGCATGGGCGAGACGCCACAAGATATCGTACCTGGATGGCGCCATCATCAGCTATCCGAGCGGCGTCGGGACGCCGGAGTGTACGATCCTGTACGCGGGCCAGCAGAAAGTCTTTGAGGATCACAGACAATTTCTCGGGAGTCTCGCCGGCAATAGTATGTTCCTGGGTGAGAGTATCGGGAATGCGTCCGCACTTGACACAAGTCTTCTGAGTTTCTTCCTTACCGCCGAACTGGGCTTTCTGCAGGGGGCTGCTTTGTGTGAGGCGGAAGGGCTTCCCCTCGAGAATTATCGTGAAGCGGCGAATGCAGCAATATCGTTACTGGCCGCAGACACATCGAAAGCCGTGGGAATGATTTCGACGTCAAACTATGCGGGAGAAGAAGCGTCGCTCGAGGTTTGTGGTAAGGCGTTAGGCAACGTCCTCCGCTTTAGCGATGAAGCTGGGGTCAACCGGGCTAGCACCGAATTGCTTGTAGGACTGGTCAAGCGAGCGATTGACTCCGGCTATAATGGTGATGAATTCCCAGCAGTTTTCGAGGTCTTGCGTAAGAAGAAAAAACTCAAGACTGATTGACTGTTGTATAGGCAAGCAGGTGATTCCCTTTTAGCTGACCTGGAAGGACGCCCACATGCCAACGCAGGCGATACAGGCCGGGGGTGATGATGGACACGCGGGGTCACGAGCGCTGTTGGCAGCAACGGTGGCGGTCGCGATTCTATATGGGTTTGCGCTGGTAACCCTGGGCACACCGCCCAGCGCCTCCGAAACAGGTAGCCAGTTGGTAGTCTGGCTCGGCGAGCACAGCCAGAGCGTGCGTTGGTTCGTGTGGGCGTTCACTGTCGCCACCTTACCGCTCGCCATTATGTTTGCGCTGTTGCGCCGTCTGCTTCCCCCGCCGCATCGCGACGTGTTCCTGATCGGAGCTGTTACATACTTGGCGGCGACCGCCGTAGAGACGTGGCCGTGGGCCGGTCTCGCGCTCCATGTGGACCAGTTGGAGCCAAAAACAGTTCGCGCGATAGTCGACGTAGCAATATTTTATGGTCCGGTCCTGACGGGGACGACCACAACGATGATCGCGCCGGTTACCTTGCTAGCGTTGGGCGGCCGCGCAGGACTGCCTCGATGGCTCGGCGTCTTTGGCGCCATCGCTTTCACGGAGCAGGCCGTCGAAACCGTGACGATCTTTGGCTCGAAGGGCTTTATCGAGCCAGGCGGCGCAATGAACTTGGACCTTGGCGGGACCCTCACCTATGGCTGGATACTGGCCTTCGGACTCTGGGGAGGTTTGCGGGGGCGCGCACAGAATCCAGTCGTGGAACGCGCGGCGCTTACAATTGAATGACGGCAACTTGTGGAGCGTTACGGTAACGCCCTTTATGTTACCTCAATCTGGAGCCAATTCGCGGCGTTATTGCCGACAATTCGTTCCTCGGTTTTGCGCTTTAATATCGAACTCAATTCCACTAGCGAGTTCGGCACTATAGAACGATGGCTGCCATGGTTAGACATCGCCTGATCGTTCGCGATTTCGCCCGAGACAAGATTTTGCTTATTCGGGATCAATCGAGGCAATCGACCCTGCCTTCTTTTGAGTTCGACGAGCAGCATCCCGCGGAGGTTTCGTTTGTTAATCGCGTTGCGCGGGAAAGGTGGGGCATCGAATGCATCGTGTTGCGAGCTATCGAGCATGTAATCGATCCGCCTTTGCGCACGTACGAGATGGAATTGCTGGAATTGCCCTTGGGGCCGCCCACGGATGATTCGAAGCAATGGGTTGACCCCGGCGAAGTTAAAGAGCGCGAGTTGGTAACTAGATGCATCGACGAAAAGCGAGCGGCGGAGTGGGAACATCCGGGGTGGTGGAGTAAAGCGTGCTCCTGGATCGCGGCTCAGCTTTCCACCGATCTTGGAAAGATCGAATTCATTCAGCGGCATGGGTGGCAATCGTCGTCCGTGATTCAGTCGCAAATCGGCGGTAACGATTATTTTTTCAAAGCCGTACCGCCGCACCTTGAACGCGAATGTGCCGTCACCGCGTTTCTATCCGACCGGTCAGATTGCGTACCGCGCGTGATCGCTGTCGATCGAAAGAAGAGGTGGATGCTGCTACGAGGTTTTCACGGATCGCCGGTCGAGGATTGTGACGATCTCCAGGTGTGGATTTTAGCGCTGGAGTCTTATGCCGCTTTGCAAGTTGCTTCCCTGGAATATATCAGCGAACTCGAATCGTTAGGATGTGCCCGCCTCGATTTGACGGTGTTAAAGGATGATATCGAATCGCTCCTCGCCGATGAGCACGCGATGATGGTTGATGAGTCCAGCGGGGTCCCCCGGAATCAACTCGAATTCATCCGCCGGCAGATACCGGAGTTGCGGCGAGGATGCGATGAGCTGACAAAGTTCCCCGTTACGATCGAGCACGGCGATTTGTGGCCGTCAAACATCCTGGTTGGAGGCGGCGCGTCCGTGGTGATCGATTGGGAAGATGTGCGCATTGCTCCGCCTTTTTTCGGTATCGCGCCGCTGCTCGCGGGAATGGAGTTCAATCAGCCGAAAATAGATTTGAAAACGGCGCTGGCCGCGCTTCGTCAAGCGTACGCGCGCGCGTTTGCAACGATTGCCGATCCGGGAGAAACGCGCAGGCAGTTCGATATAGCGGTACCGATCGCGATGTTCGCGATTGCGATCGGCTACAAGCGCCAGCCCACATCGATGGTTGCGGTACACCCGTGGATGCGCGAGATGGTGCCCTACTTCGCAAGCTTCGCGCAGCGCAACCTTCTGGCGTGACTGCGCCTCGTCAATCACCGGGGAGCTCGTTGCGAAGCGGCCAACGCAAGCCACGATGGTGGGGTAGCGGCGCATTCCTGCGAAAAATTAATCTAGCGTATTGCGCGCAATCTCATCTGCCGACTTAGAACGGATGTCCTAGAAACAATCGATTAAAGTGCACGACTCCTTCGGCCTTTGAGATTGATCGCAATAGTCCTCTATTTGGGCCAACGAAGCGCTATTCATGCGATCGATTTCACTCCTCCAATGCGGGGTGGAAGAGCGCTCGGACTCGGGCGCGACGAATGCCCCTGTCACGCAGGGTGGCGGCAAGCGCGCACGCGCCATCGAAAAGTTCGACGCCGCGATAGAAATCTACCGCTCGCACGGAGCAGGTGTGCGGTTTAACGAATATGTCATGGCCGACAAGAAGCGCGCGGAAGGCTCGAAGTCGCCCCATGCCGAGGTAAAACCACTCTGACAGATTCGATTCACGCGGCTGCGGCGGTCCTCGTGCCGACGCGTCGCCACCCCCCCTAATGCATTCCCGCGTCCGATGGCTGTTGCACATACTTTTTCTTGCCACAGCTATACCGGCAAGGGTGGGGGATACGGCTCAGTCCTGATTTGCCCCAAGTATTCGACGAGCCCCAACCACAACATTCCTCATCACAAGAGGTTCGCGATAGGAATGTTCCGACCCCACGGAAAGCTTGGACGGGGTCAGCCCGCTCGTATTAATTCGCCAGCCGCTACCGGCCGCCGCCCTCGGCTGCCTTCACAATGGCGGCATTGCTGAAAAAGGCCTTATCTACTGCCCCCATGTTGATGTACCAGCACTCGCGCTCGGGCGTCTCCGCTCCTGGTAGATAACAGGGCGTGGCCTGTCCGCTCTGAAGGTCGGTGGACACTGCGGCGACCACAAACAAGCGTTTGAACGGGTAGATCGCAACGCGGGCGTCGGGAACTGGACGGTCGCGATACGCCAGCCAATAGATCTGTCCCTGCCACAGTTCTCCGCGACGATCGTATTTGTCAATGTATGGCTCGAACCACATTTCCGTGTCCACATAAAGGATGGTCTTGAGGTGAAGTGCTCCCGATGCGCGATCCGGGCGTGGCCTCGCCTCGACCATGTACATATGGCGCATCTCCCACGCTTCCGGGCATGCACTTGCTCCTCCGTCGGTCGGGCATGCGACTTCGGGCGAATGTTCTGCATTCACGGAACCGAGCATGTTCTTCTCACCCAGGAACTTGTAGTCATACTCCTCGGTCTTGGCGTTGAAGCCGGAATAGTGGTCGGGCTCCCAGGCAAACGGTCCGGAAGAAATACTCAACGCCGATTCGTTCAGCCTTCGAATACGGCGCGCGGTATTGCTGTAGACCCACGAGTCGTCTCCGCGGTTGGGGTCCGCGTAGCGAAAGCGGTTGAATCCCACGCCTCGGTCAACCGCAGGCGCAAGTACCGGATAGAGCGCGAACATCCAATACCGCCCGGACACCTTGAAATCCGGGTCAATCGGAAGCGGTTCAACCTCAGTTCGGCCGACCAGCTGGTAGCCGGCATAGTGGCCGATCTGAAAGTACTCGGTCACGCGGTCTTGCGGACCCTTGCCCTGGTAGAGGCTGTAGCAATCGTAGAACCGGAGATCGTAATCGTCGCTGATGATCGGCCGGAACACGTTGTTCCACATGATCTTGGTGGCAGCGTCGCGATCGTTGGCGTCAATAAGCGGGAACGGCTGCCCCGCAACATATCCCACCACGCTCCGATGATCTTCTGACAAGCGGACCTGACCCGAGTACTTTTCGGTTGCGTCCTTGTAGGGGGGAGGCCAGTCGATCCTGGAGGTCGGTACGATCTTCATCTGCATTCCGTGTTCTACTTTGTAATAGACGCCAGGTCCCACCAGGTCTTTTACCTTGGATGCGTTGTCGGAGTTGATCAGATCGCCAGGCTTGACCTCGGCCCGTGAAATCCCACCCACGCTTAAAGCCGCGCAGACAGCAAATGCTACGAACCACGTCGTGAAATTGTTGAATAACCTTACCTTGAACATGGCTGCCTCCCAGTTGACTTGGTTTTCTCGACCCTTTTTTTCCGAAGATCCGTTCTCGCGTCGCTCGACGGTCTTTTTTTATTCTGCGGTCGCCTGCTCAAATCCTTACGGGAAAATGTGTCTCTTGAACCGTTGATCTCGGCCCTTTGGCTCTGTGCTCGCATGTGATTAGCAATATTGCTTTTATCATAATTAAGCCCAGCCACAATGAATAATAAAGCGCCTGATGTAGCGCAAGCTTGTAGATTGCGTCGGTGAGGATCCTTCGCCGGAGGTTCATTTTGTCGCAGCTCTATGATTAGGTGCAATCGCCACGTCCGCCAATGGCAAGCGACAGAAGATTTTGCAAAGGTTTGCTGAAGAATATGGTGCTATGCATAGCCGCGTCCTCGAAATAGACTTCACGACGCTCTTGGAGGCGTTGGAGAATGCCGCGCTTTGCAGCTTTCGAGGTCGACCGGGTTCCTACCAACTCCACCTCGGTGGCCGGTTGCTTCTGTGATTTCATTGGCGGCGGTCGAGGGCAAAAGGCCGTCTAAAAGCGTATCGCCAGTTTGAGACACCCGCAGAATCAGCATGTGTGGTCCAAGGAGCGAAAAGCATGGGACTAAACATCGACGAACTGTCGACTATGGACGCCACGGCACAAGCAGAATTGGTTCGCCGGCGCGAACTTACCCCGCTCGAGTTGGTAGACGCAGCCATAGCTCGAATCGAGCGGGTCAACCCGATCATCAACGCAGTGATCACCCCGCTCTTTGAAGAAGCTCGGAAGGCCGCAGTCTCGCCCGACTTGCCCGACGGACCATTTCGCGGCGTGCCGTTTCTCCTTAAAGACATGGGCGCGATGCAGAAGGGGCAGCCATATTACGCGGGCAATCGCGCGCTTCGCGATGCCGGCTTTCGTTCGCCGGTAGACACACCGTTGGGAGCCAGGTTTCGTGCGGCAGGGTTGATCACACTCGGCAAGACCAACCTCCCGGAATTTGGCTTGCAGAGCACGACGCAGCCGCTCGCGTTCGGTCCGACACGCAATCCGTGGGCCCTAAATCGATCAACCAGCGGCTCCTCGGGTGGCTCATGTGCAGCGGTGGCAGCGGGAATGGTTCCAGTCGCTCATGCCAATGACGGGGGCGGTTCAATCCGCCTGCCGGCAGCATGGTGTGGACTGGTGGGACTGAAGCCGTCGCGCGGCCGCGTGTCTGACCCACTCGACACATTGATTCTGACGGAGCTCGCCGTCAGCCGCACGGTCCGCGATGTCGCGGCCGTGCTCGATGCCGTGTATGGCTCCGAGCCGGACGATGTCTTTGTCGCCGTGCCGCCAGCCAGGAGTTACAGAGCCGAAATAGGCGCCGACCCGGGCAAGCTGCGCATAGGAGTGCTGACCA
>Ga0126378_10004209_pt1 | contig 10943 bp, 4 predicted proteins | sample PanSoiMetPlot_23_FD_92587 | JGI IMG/M metagenome (GOLD analysis project Ga0126378, IMG submission 92587) | Tropical forest soil microbial communities from Panama - MetaG Plot_23 | ecosystem: Environmental > Terrestrial > Soil > Tropical forest > Bulk soil | place: Panama | collected 2016-02-17
ATATTGCCCACAAGGTGTTGTCCTGCGACACGGGTGGCTCTATTCCGGTGTCTGTATTAGAATGAAAAAATCGTGTTGCGCGGTTCCCCGGTAGCTCAACGGTAGAGCATTCGGCTGTTAACAGAGGACTGAAACTCTCATAACTCGTTTCTCTGGCGTCAGTTAACAGCTTCCGGACCATCCCCAAACCCCTTTTTCTTGCCCCCAAGATGTCCCCAGGGGTTAGGCACAGTTTGACCTCAGGCCTTGCTCACGAACAAGGGGATACCCAGCCCTTTACTCAAAAACATGAAACGTCCCGGTCGCTGGATCGAAACGAACGATTATGGAATTGCTGAGTAGAATTGCGCGCAAAAGAGGTGCGGAGACCTGTGTATTCATTCCGACCATCAGCACGTACGGAACGCCTCGTGCTTGTGCGATGTTTATTTGTGCCAAAATTTGCCGGGTCAGGGAAAGATACTGTACATTCTTGAATTCGCCGATGATCCCGGTCACCCTGCTTATCGCATCGGGCTTGGTGTCAATAATGACTGCTCCCCCGTTGATTACCTCAGTTGTGTTTTCCTCCACCCCTATGGCCAAGTGTCCAGCGGTCTGGAAATCGATGCCTTGAGTTCGGTTTTTAATAATCTGAGCCACTTCCTGTACGGCCGGACTTCCTGCCGACTCCTCCGCTTCTTCCACTGCGGTCCCTGCACCGGAGCCCAGACCAACCAGACCACCGATGTACGATAGCACTTGTCCACCGTAGCTCCTTGCAGCGGCTAGGACTCCGCGCCCAAGGACACCTCCCTCTATCAGTTCACTTGCCATTCCCGCAGTTGCAATCGTCGCTGCTGTGACCGCCGTGAGTGCAGCCCCCTCCTGCAACGCGGCCAGAGTCCTGTCATCTTGAACCAAGAACTCCGCGACCGGGTTATTGGTGTAGAGGAGCCAAGACATGGCCGGGCTCAGGGGCTGTGTTCCGATGTTCCCGGCTGCGGTGCCAGTTGGTTGCGAGCTTACGCGCGGCGTCTGGTATGACGAGCCTCCCGAGCCTCCCGATGCGGCAGGTGCTCCTGTTCCACTCGAGCCCCCTGGTCCTCCCTCCACTTCCACTGGTGGCGGTGCGCTATAGTCGTCGCATGCTGGAGCATCCTCCGAGCAGATGTCACCTTCCTGCAGGCCGAAAGGATCTCTGTATCGAAGCGGCCTTCCACTGACGTAACTGTATGGGTTGGGGTCACTGCCAAGACCGTGAACAGTAAGAGGGTCGGGACTGATCCACCGCCCTAGCCCCGCTTGGTAGTAGCGCGCGCCGAAGTAATAAGCTCCTGTCGCGGCGTCATCCTCTTTGCCCGTGAATCTGTAAGTCTCGCGGAAGCTGCCCCACCGTTCGGGGCGATAGTCTGAATCCGGCATTCCGTAGGCGTCATAAGTCACTCGTTCAACCACTTCACTCGTTGCTTTATCGACCGCAATATCAAAGGACCGCAATGGATCGCCCAATAGCAGCAAGACATGCTGGTCCTGATTGTTGACGGAGGGGAGACCTGCCGTCGAATAGATTACCCGGGCCCAGTTGCCGAGGGAGACGGTCCCCGTGGCAGAATTGGCTTCATAATCGTTGCGACCCGGATTCCACCCCGCGTCATGTAAGCGCCAAGAATCGAAGAATGTTACGTCATAAACTGGAACGGGAAATGGACGAGGCGAGGGCACTGGGCCTGGTTTCCCACCCGGCTTAGGATTTGGAGGATTTACCACGACCACCATCATTTGCGACTTCAGAACGCGCACGCCACGCGCATCATATGCAAAATGCGCATCGGCGGCAGGTGTCGAAGTGGGGAGCGCCGGATAAACTGGCTCATTCCCAGGAATCCTGACGTAGTCCCAACGCCGCACTCGGGATAGTCGCCCAATTTCGTCCCATTCATAAGCGAAACGGTGTGTGCATTCTCCGTCAGGGTTACCACAGGTGCCGGCTCGGACTATCACGAGGTCTTCAAGATTCCCAGCGGCATCATAGTGAGCCGCCAGATTCCCATTGTTTCCTGAAACAGCTGCATACATCTGATTCGGGAACGCAGCGGCGCCGTTGTAGATTGTCCCCAACGATCGGTCATAGAAAGCACCTGCATCATCATTCCATTGCGACAGATTGCCCGAAAAATCATACTGAAAGTTTTGTTTCTGAACGCGTTTTGGGAGCTGAAGAAGGGGAACAGGGTCGTTGTTTCCGGCTGAGATTTCCGCTGCGAGAGGTGAAACCTGAATGTCATTCCCGGAGTCATAATCAACTTCCGTTACGCGATAGAGATCGTCGTACTGGATATTTCTTGAAATAGGCTTGGCTCCCGCAGGCCAATCCGTAGCTCCGCGCATGTCAGAAATGCTCGCCGGGTTGTTGACAGGGTCGTATCCATAGGTTAGATCCTCAAGCAAGAGCTGCTGCGTTGGAGGATCCCCGGCTGCGGGTGGCGTATATCCATTTGTTGGATTAGCCCAGAGCTGCGGGGCCGCTCGCGAAATCTTCAGTTCTTTCAAGTTGCGATTCGTGTCGTAGGTGAAATTGGCGCGGGTTGCAGCGAGGTCTCCGTAGTCCTGCTCTAGCAGGGCGCCATCGGCATCATAACGCCGCGCCGTTAACAAATCGCAGTAGCTCCCACCTACTTGTCTCAGCAGCCCCCTTGCGCTGTACTTGAATGCGACGTTACTTAGGCCATTGCTTCCGGCGAGTTCTGCTACGTCGGCACCTGTCGACTGTGTCGCGACGCGATTCGCAGCATCGAAAGTAATCAGTTTGCGGTACCAAGACGACGCATAGCGCGTTCCCAGCGCAACGTCCGGCGACCCTGGTTTCGCGATCGCGCGCGCGATCCCGATTAGCCGCCCTCGCCCATCCCAGGCATATCTCGTGTGGGCGCCTCGATCCGAAACCGCTACCAGTTGCCCGGACAGAAATGCAGGGTTGGTGCCGAAGTCTTGCGTCTGGCCCGGCTCTGGGCTGTCGTACCAAAAGAAAGCTTCGGTACCGGAGCCATCCATTGGATTGGGGGCAGTGTAGGGTGGCTGATAGATTCGGCAAGGTGAAAAATCTTCCGCCGTAAGGCGGCCGCCGCCGTCATAGAAGAAGTTCTCACCACAGCCACGAGCATCGCTCGTTCCTACTAGGTGGCCTGCATCGTCGTATGCATAGCGCCACGTCTTCATCTTCTGGGTGTTAACCGGGTCCGCAGAGAAATTCACAGCTGTATTGGGCTCTGCATTCAGGACAAGCCTCCCAAGCGAGTCATACTGCATCCAGCGAACAATCTGCTCAGGCCCCCCAGTGTGTGACTGGAATTGGGCGGCTATCTCACCGGTTGATAAGTAGGACCATTTCGTAAGGATCTGGTCCGTTGTGTTTCCGCTCTTGATTTGCTTACTGACCCCTGTGAGGCGGCCGTGCCCGTCTCGCGAAGCAGTCGTAAAGGCACCAGCGTGTGGACCAGTGGTCTGCAATTGCGCTCCATCGTAGAGGTCTTTCGAAAGCGCATGGTAGATCGTCTTTCCGACTCTGACGGTATTCGAGTCGAAAACAGAAGTCAGCCGCCCAAAACTGTCGTATGAGTACCCGTTAAGCGGCTGCTTCGGGACACCAATTGGATATGCTGTGGGGTCACCCGTATACCACCAAGGCCTAAAAGTTTGATAGACGAGTCCGAAACCGTGTCGCAATGCCAGCCCGCTCGCGACCCATAGTCCCTCATCGCCCGCACTTGGATCAGCTTGCGCCAAAGTCAGCAGCGGCCTACTAAGGGGGTCCAGGTAAACCCATATCTGACGATAGCTGTGGTCAGAATTGAGAGTTTGGAGGTGAACGAGATGTGTAGGGCCGCCTGGTTTTACTGTGTAATCGACCTTAAATGAGGGGACGCCCACGGGAGAACCGGTATTCGGATCCGGCTCGAATGCTTGTGTCATTCTTGTGAAGGCATCATATGCGAGTGAGAACTGCGCCCCGTTGGGTGCCGTCTCTGAAACAACTCTCTGAAAACCGCGGTCGTAGGTCAGGACTGTAGACAATGGACCGCAACTTCCCGGGGTCTGGTTGCATAAGCGACCGCAACCGTGCGTGAACGTAACCGATAGAGTTAAGAGCTGCTTATAGGGGTCGTCGTACGCGAAGTTTGTACAGGCGGCATCGGGACCGGCGGCCTGTAGCACATTGCCGTAGTCATCGTAATTCCAGCTCCCGAGTTGCAAAGTTTGACTGTCCACCGATGCGTTGGGTGGAGGCGGAGCAATCGCCTTTGAGGGATCCTCATGGAATCGATCCAGCGGCAAAGTTCCAGTTAATACCGCCGAGACGGATTTTAAGTTGCCACGAGTATCGTAGTTGAAACTGTAGTCGCGTGGATAACCATCAGGAATGCCATTTTGATGGGCAAAAGAATTTGTCTTTATTCTGTCTGGCTTCCACACCCAAGATTCAGTCGATCGCGGATAATGGATATCCGTTGCGATCGCCTGGTCTACAGGAGTCCCATCATCTTGAATCTGGCCGTCTTCTGCTGTATGGGTCACGTTACCCCAGGAGTCCAACACCTGCTCGGCTCTAATGTGTACCCGACCAAGAGTCATGGCTAGCGTAACGGGAACGATTTCCTGCTGGTCGGCCTTTGTGGCTGGCTCAACCACGACAGCATTGGTGGTCTGCGGGTTGTAACCGAAGTTCCCTACGTCATAGAGCCAAGTGTCGGTTCTTTTTGGGTATGCGTAATGAACCCTACGCCCATCCATGCCCGTAAGCAGTATCGATGAATCGTAATCCCAGACGGTCGTAGCTAGGTGCGTACCAGCGACACTGTCCGATTGTTCGGAAACCACCGGCAGGCCTGTTACAGCCTTCCAGTCGTCGTCGTCCGTTGTGTTCTGGCACACCTGCGGAGGGCAATGCCCATAGAAATACGTCGTCTCGGTAGCAGCCCCAATTATCTGACTTGTGGCGGAGTAAACTCGACGCTCAACGCGAACCCATCGGAAACCGAGGAACGCTTGTTCCCAACTGTCGTACATGGGGTCCTTGTATTCATATGTTGTAATGGGTCTATCGTTGTAAGGTGGCGGCAGATTGTTGTCGGTTTCCATCCTTGTGACTACATCCATCACTCTCTCTGAATGCGTCTTCCATGCCGCCTGAGTGGTCCATTGAGATTTCTCATCGAGAAAGGCTGTGTTCTGGTATTCGAGCTTTGTCGTTGCACCAAGCCCATTCGAGATTTCTGAGAGTAAACCATCGCGGACGGCATTCGATATCAGATCCGTGGTGATGGTGTTCGCGAATAGATCGACAACGTCAATTTCCCCGGGTTCGATTATCACTATGTTATCTACACCGGACCCGAACATGTCAGCGAAGAGAACTTTAAAACCGCAACATGCAGTTGCAGGTACACTGTAGTCAACGAAGTGGTAAAAACTGAGGCCATCTTCGTTCATCCAAACGCTAACATCCACAAATCCTGGTCTAAGTCCGACCCAAACGATGTCAGTAAGCCCATCTCCGTTCATATCATGAAAATAGACACGCCCATATTGGGCGGAGTACTCAGGACCCGCGTAAGACGGAAGGAAGCTGCCGTCGGAAGTCTTTAGCTTTACATAAGCGGGCGCAAAACCAGGCGGGTTTGTGCAGCTCTGGGCGGGCCGAATGCAGTTGAAATTGCCTGTCCCATCGCCTGGATAGTAGATGTACTCGTTGCTCGGCACCCACGCGTTTGGATCCTGTGACGGCAACGTCGTTACGTAATCGGCGAGGCCATCCCCATTCATATCAGCGAGCAGAGCGAGTTGCGGCGGATTCCTTGGTATGGGTGGTTTTGGCAATGTGATGTTGCTTTTCTGCGCAGATCCTGAGTCGAAAAACGAAATGTAGTCAGACTGGGAGTCGCCAGTTTTGCGGGTGAAATAGATGTAGTTGTCAGCACCAAGGGCGTCGACGAGGCCGTCTCCGTCAATATCGCCAACAAGGCGAACTACATCGCCATTCGGGGTTACGACAGTGGTCGCAAAACTAACCCATTGCCCAGAGCCAAGTAGCCACTGCCAGCCACTGCCGCCCGCATTTGAAGGATAAATTGCTTCATAAAAATCGCCAAGACTAGTGTTGGTCGCCTGGCGCCAGAGGACGCTCGAGCCGGCACCGTTACCCCAGTAACCTAGTATTGAAACACCGAGGTCACTATTCAGGAATGTGCCAGGTCGCTTTTGGCTGGGATCCCCTAAGAGGTTACCGACATCGATAGACTTGCAATCAAGAACGCGCTGCATACTACTCGTATAAACAGAGCCATTGAGGCACAGAGTGTTATAGTGTTGTCCCGGCCAAATGTCGTCTCCAAAAGATTGGACGATGTCCGGTAACCCATCCCGGTTTGCATCCAAGGTGGCTACGCTAGTCAGCGTCGGAAACAATGGTGGCGGGTTTGGGTTAGGACCGTGTAAAAGCGCAATAGCTTCATAAATGTTGTCGCAGCCGTCATTCGCTAGGCAGAGCGGTCGATGCTTGTGTGTATACTTGAATGTAACAGGCGGCATCGTTGGGCAGTTCGTCTGGTCCGACAGAAGCATTGTTGGTGGATTTCCTTGTGCAGATTCAACCGCGGGGCACCGACCTTCAAGCTGAACAGTCTGGAGAAAGGAGCCATGTAGCTTGACGTGTTCGAGTGCATAGTTGTCTAGCGACATGTAGGTCAGATGATAGCGGCGAACGAGTTGACGGGGGCCGTTCGCCTGGAAGTCCTTGCTCGTGACATCAACTCGCTTCAGGCGCAAATCGGGAACCGCACGCCAAATAAGTGCATGGCTTACGTTTGGGAAGTCATGGTTTTCGTAATCGAGATGCGTATGGTGCGCGAAATTGTCGACCTCACCGGTAGACCCCACGACAGATGGGGTATCATAAATGTCGGCCAGATAACTAATCCCCAGCTCTCCCAATGTTTTCCACGAATAGACAACAATGTTTACTGGGCCCTTTTCGCCCTGTGCGTCATACTGCCGGACCAGATTCCAACGAAAAATATTTCCTCCCCGGTCTGCATCTACTGCCGGGCCAGTCGCGTTAGGAAGAACCAGGGCATATCCAAACTCCATGATTACGCCGTTCTTCAATTGCACCCGCCAAGTTTTTCCATCGGGCGACCAGAACATTCGAGAAAAGGCTTGCTCGACCTGCGCTCGAAAATAGGTCCAATTGTTCGCCCAGGCGGGCATCTTTTCTTGAGGAACGTCCCCACAGGATCCGTTAATCACAACACAAATTGGAACAATGGGTTTTCCGCGAAAAATCAGCCGATCGTCGTGACCCCAGCTTGGCGCACCCGACGGGTTCCTACGCTCGATGGTTGGTACGTTCAAGCCCCACCCAACACCTGCCGCGCGAACCCCACTGGTCGAGCTGTAAACAAGCTGAAGAACCGGCTGAGCCGTCCCCCGTGCGGGGATAAGAGTGAAGGGAAAAACGACGCGAGCCGCTCCCGTGGCAGGGTCAACTGTGGTCTCGGGATAAGGGAAACCCTCGTTGAAAACGCCCAATCCTGGCTGCCAAGAAAGGTCAATGCCGTTATCTTGAGCGAGTGTCGCAGTTGCAAGAAAAGCGACACTCAAGGCCACGCGAAGCATTGAGCGGAACATTGGTCACCTCACGATCTCCGGTAACAAGCAATGATGGTGAGCAACGAGCGGTTGAGCATCACCCGAAAGCCAAAAAACTGATTCACGACGGCTGCCTCGTATTCAAGCACACGATACGGATCGTCCGCGAGAATGGGCTTGTCACTTAGAGGACCCCCAAGCTCAATCACCGAAATCTCCGCGTCTCGCGGAGTTTTTTTTGAACTTTGGTAGAAGGTGCGCTTGTTAGACAGGGCGTTTCAATGCATCCATGGCAATTCTTTGGTGAGCCTGCAGCTCGCTGAAAAAAAAGCAATTGATAGCCAGGGTGAGCGGTTTCATAACCATAGTACTAGCGGCCCGCTGAGGGCGTGATAGAATCCGCCCACGAGAGGTCTCCCATAGCATTGCGGGTAGCAAGTGTTACAGGTAGCAAACAGTCGTCGCTTCGGCGTCTTTGAAGTGAACCTTCAAGCGCGGGAACTGCGGAAACACCGCACCCGCGTGAGACTCAGCGGTCACGCGTTCGAGGTCCTGGCTTTGCTCCTGGAACGCCCAGCCGAAATCGTGACCCGCGAACAGTTCCGCAAGCGCTTATGGGCCGCCGATACCTTCGTAGATTTTGAACACGGTCTCAACACCGCGATAAAGAAACTTCGAGCCACGCTTGGTGATTCACCTGAGAGTCCAAGGTACATCGAAACGCTCCCGCGTCTTGGTTACCGGTTCATTGCCCCAGTGTCACAACTGGAAGCCGACCAAGCTGCGGTCAATCCAATTTCCATTCCAAAAGGAGTATTTCTTCCCCAACAACATGTCCTTGGCCAAGCAATCAGCCCGGGAAGACGAGCCACTGGAGTCTGGGCCCCACTAGCAGTTTGCGTGATCTTGCTATCCCTAGTACTTATTCCAGTCTTCCTCCCGGTCAAGGCTCCGCACATAACTTCGACAACTCGATTGACGCGAACCGGCAGGATTGATGATTGGGGAAGCCTGGTAACGGACGGAGCCCGAATTTATTACCTGGAAAGAGAGGGCGCACATTGGAACCCAATGCAGACCTCGGCTCAGGGCGGAACTTCACAGCCCGTTGGGGCAGCTTTTCCCGGTTCGAATCTGGAGATTTTGGACATTTCCAGAGACCTCTCGCAGATGCTAGTGAGTACATTCGTCATGCGAGATACCGAAATGCCGCTCTGGACGCTTCCGATTCAGGGAGGGCCGCCCCACCGCGTTGGGGACATCGAAACGAAGCACGCGGTGTGGACTCCGAACGGGAAGGGAGTCCTGTATTCACACGAGAAAGACCTGATGATCGCTGATGCGAATGGCAAAAACGCACACAAGCTTGTGACGGCTCCAGGACAAATTTACGACTTTTCTTTTTCTCCCAGTGGAAAAATCATCCGCTTCAGTTTGGAAAATCCGCATACGACTAATGGCGAAGTTTGGGAAATATCTGCTGATGGGAGCGGTCTCCAGCGGCTTTTTTCAAACTGGACTAACGCACCAGGGGAATGCTGCGGGCGATGGACGCCCGACGGCCGATACTACATTTTCCTAGCCTGGCAACTAGGCCGACTAGGGATCTGGGCCGTTCGAGAGCGCCGCGGCTTGTATTCTTGGAAGCAACCCGCGCCTGCCAATCTCATTTCCGGCCCAACTGTCTTCAGTCGGCTCATTCTCAGCAACGATGGTCGACAGCTCTTTGCTGTGGGGCAGAACCTGGAGGGCGATGTGATGCGTTACGACCAGAAATTACGCACGCTCGTTTCTATTCCGGGGCTCCCTCAGAACAGCGCAGTACTATTTTGCCCGACGGACGAATGGATTCTGTACCAGCACAATGCGGACTTTTCTTTGTGGCGAAGCAAAGCAGATGGGACCCAGCCGCTCCAACTAACGGGACCGCTACTGAGGATTGCCGACGCACAATGGTCTCCGGACGCCACGCAGATCGTGTTTATGGGATCAGGAGAAGGACCCAATCAAGGAACTCAGATTTACCTATTGCCGCGTGACGGTGGAGTGCCCCGCAGAGTTCTTCCGGAACGTGGCTGGCAATCTCATCCCCAATGGCTCCCAGACGGAAAATCGGTGGCGATTTCAGTATCCCCGGAGGAAGGCGAGAAGGAACCCAAACGTGGCATCTATATAGCCAACCTTGCAACCCAGCAGACCTACAAACTGCCAGACTCCCAAGACATAGACAGTGCGACATGGTCCCGAAACGGCCGTTTCGTCCTGGGGGTTACAAATGACTACCATCGAATCAAACTCTACGATGTCGGGAAAAACAAATGGGTCGACACAGTGACCGCAACGCTAATCAGCGGGCCATCGTGGGCACGTGATTCGGAGTCCATCTATTATCAGGACATACTGGAAGAAGACCAGCCGATCTACCGTGTCTGGTTATCCGGCATGCGCCGTGAGAAGGTCTACGGTTTTCACAAGGAACTGAAATCCGGTTATTTTCGCTGCGTGTTCTACGGACTAAAGCCAGACGGATCTTTGCTGGTCCACCTCTCCAGGAGTTTTGCTGATCTCTACGCGTTCGACGTCGATTTTCCTTAACGGTTTGCCTCTAAAAATTAGACTGTCTTGCCGATTCGCAGTCCAAGGTCCTGGTCGATCGTGAGGCGGCGTCCCAAGCACCTGTTGCCTGTTGCGATTCCTCGAATTCTGAAATGACCATTCGGTGCAACGCAGAAAAGTGATAGTGCAACGGAAATCGTTGTAATAGAATGAAAACACGGCCCTTGTTCAGTTCCCCGGTAGCTCAACGGTAGAGCGCTCGGCTGTTAACAGAGGACTGAAAATCTCATAACTCGTTTCTCTGGCGTCAGTTAACAGCTTCGGGACCATCCCCAAACACCTCTTTCTTGTCCCCAATATGTCCCCCAAAGTTTGAACTCACCAAATCACGACGACGCGCGGGAAGTCGGGAAGTGGAATTTGCTCAGGTTCATACTGGAATGTTCACGCCGGTCCATGTGAACACACCGAACTGAGTTTCCAGACTGGACGACGTGTGGATTGCCCACGATTTGTATATACGCGGGACCATGCATAAGTGAGGGTTACTTCGGGCTACTGACTACTCGGCCGACTGATGCTTTCCGATGACCCAGGCAGTTGCGTATGATCAACTCACCGCTTGTGGCGCTTTGGTCGGCTTGATGTTGTGGTTCAAGCGAAAGAAGTTCGTCGGGTCATATTTGTTTTTCAAGGCAACGAGGCGGTCGTAATTGCAGCCGTACGCCTCGCGTGCAATGGCATCGCCTTCGTCTGTGACG
>Ga0126378_10004210_pt1 | contig 10943 bp, 9 predicted proteins | sample PanSoiMetPlot_23_FD_92587 | JGI IMG/M metagenome (GOLD analysis project Ga0126378, IMG submission 92587) | Tropical forest soil microbial communities from Panama - MetaG Plot_23 | ecosystem: Environmental > Terrestrial > Soil > Tropical forest > Bulk soil | place: Panama | collected 2016-02-17
AGCGGGCGTAGTCTTCGTTCAGCAGGTCGCGATAGGCCTCGTCCGCTCCTGCCATCAGGCTCGCGAGCGCAATGGATATCCGTTCGACGCTGGACGTGGAGCTAGCGCGAAGCAGCCGCACCAGCCATGGAAAAAGGCGCACAAGGTAATGCCAGCGGATGACCAGGGGGCCGTGCGGATCGAGCAGCATGCCTGGAATCCTGCCGATCACTCCCGGCATGCCGAGGGGAACGCATCCGCCGCTCGAGAGGATACCAGCGTTGCCGAACGAGGCGCCGGCTGCGATGCGATCCCGCTCGAACAGAACGACATCGTGACCGTCCCGTCGCAAATGGAGCGCGCAGGACACCCCAACCACGCCACCGCCGATGACTCCAATCGTCGCCATCGTCAGCCAACATTTTGCTGGAAGACGCGAAAGAAATTCTCGCCGAGGATACCGCGAACGTGCTCGTCCCGGTAGCCACGCGCGCAGAGGAGATCCACGAGCGGGGCGACAATTTCCGGGCCGGCGAAGTGTTCGAAACGAAGCGGTTGGCCTGCATTGCTTGGCCACGTGTCGGCGGAATCGGCCGCCATCGACACGAACTTCGCGACATTCTCCACGAAATCGAGGCCAAGACCAACATGGGCCGGCCCAACCAGTTGCGACATGTGGTCGACGTGCCTGTACAGCAATTCTGCCGAAACCTCCCCCGTCGGGCTCAAGAAGGCGCCGACTCCGTTGATGCCGATGACACCACCGGTCTTCGCACAGGCCACGATCTGATCGTCGCGAATGTTGCGATAGTGATCGAATATGCGCGCTGCGTTGGCGTGGGTGAAAACGAACGGCTTGGTGGATAGCCCAATCGCCTCCATCGTGGTGCGGTAGCCGGTGTGAGAGCCATCGACCAGCATCCCCACCCGGTTCATCTCCTGCACCACCGACCGGCCGTATCGGCTGAGCCCGGCGTCTGCGAGTTCGGCACAGCCGTCGCCGACGGCGTTCCTGGAGTTGTAGGCGAGCAGCATATGCGTGATGCCCAGCGAAAAAAATCGCTCCACCCATGCGACGTTGCCGCCAAGCCCGTTGGTGCCTTGCAGATGAAAGCTGATGGCGAGCTTGCCATGGTCCTTCGCCAGGCGAACGTCGGATGCGGAGCCGACAATCTGGAAGCTTTCGGGGTCCGCCGCTACCGCCGCGCGAACAACTGCCAGGCGTTCGAGAATCGTGCGGGGATCCCAGATCGAATCGTTGCCAACCGTGAGCGATACGAAGCCGAAGCCGAGGGATCGATAGCGATGAAGGGTCTTGATTTCGTTGAGGCCGTTGAACATGCCGGGAAGCGTCATGTCCCAAACAAGCGCACCGCGAAGGAGTTCTTCGCCTCGACCTTCCCCTTGTGCCTCTCTCTTCCCTGTTCGATCTGCGCGCGCTTTATGTTCCATATGTCATTTCGGTGTTCAGCCCCGCGCCGCTCGCCGACCGGCGAGCCTGTATTGGTTTTGGCACACGTCCCCAAAGTACCATGGCCTTCAATAATAGGATCCGTTAGGTCAGCAGTGAAATTCATAATGTTCATGAATTAATGATTTCATGGTCTCAAGTAGCCCGCGCCGGAGCGGCGTCCCGGATGGAGATTTGTGCGGTGTTGCCGCTAGCTGTAGCCGCGGTATTTCGCGGCAAAACGCTCGATCAGCGCGCTAAGAATGCGGTCTGTCAGCAGGCCCAACAATCCGAGCACAATGATACCGACAAAAATCCGATCCGTGGCCATCCAGAGTCGAGAACTCAGGATCAGATAGCCAAGACCCGATTCTGCCCCCAGCATCTCCGCTGCGACGACCGTCATGAAAGCGATACCCATCGCAAGTCGCATGCCGGTGAGACTGTGGTAGACCGTCGAGGGAACGATCACCATGGCGAAAATCTGCCAATTTGTTGCGCCGAACATCATGGCCGCGCGGATCTTGTCCTTGTGAACGCTGGTGACGCCAGCGATAGTGCTAAGCGCAACGACAAAGACCGTGCCGTAGACAATGATGAATATCTTCGACGTTTCACCAATGCCGAACCAGATGATAGCCGGCGAAATCCAGGCGATAGGCGGCACAAACCGAAAGAATTGCAGGTACGGCCCGACGGCAAGGCGTGCGATCTCAAAATAGCCTGCCGCAAGCCCGAGCATGACGCCGATAGCCGAGCCAATCACAAACCCGACAGCGATGCGAGCGAGACTCGCGCCGGCGTCGCTGAATAGCTCTCCATTCGCAGCCATGCGAAGGGCTTCCTGGAAAGTAGCGCCAGGCGTCGGAAAGAGAATGTTCGACACAAGCACGGTGCTCGTGAACTGCCACACCAGGACTCCGCCCAGGATGGCGAGGGCGGTCTTCAGGACGCGGACGAATTTGGAAAACGATTCCGGCCGGCGGACTGGCCGAACCTCATCGTTCAGCGGGGTTGCATCTACCCTCGTCATGCGTCGTATCTCGGAAGCAACCCCGGCTCGTTTGCAATCGCGCGGCTCACCAGGTTGTAGAGTCGCCCGAACGCTGCATCGCCGCGATCGCGGGGCCGCGCCAGATCGCAGGTGATGATGTCCCTGACGTTCGATCTCGGGCCGCGGCGCATCACGATAATGCGGTCGGCAAGGCTCACCGCTTCGGCAATGTCGTGCGTGACGAAAAAGATGGTGCGTTTCGTTCTGGCCCAAATCTGGCTCAGCTCATCTTGCAGGGTGACGCGGGTTTGCGCATCGAGTTGGCCAAATGGCTCGTCCATCAGCATGATCCTTGCCTGGCCTGCAAGCGCACGAGCGATATTGACGCGCTGCTTCATGCCGCCCGAGAGCTGGGCGGGCAATTTGTCCTCCTCACCCTTCAGACCGACGAGCTGAAGAAATTCCATAGCTCGCCGACGGCACTCGGCATGCGGCACTCGCGCAATCTTCAGCCCGAGTTCGACGTTCTCGATCGCCGAAAGCCAGTGATACAGCGACGCGTCGCCCTGAAACACCACCCCGCGGTCGGCACCGGGTCCCTGCAGCGATGTACCGGAAATCAGGATCGATCCCGCGGTGGGTCGCTCGAATCCCGCCAGCAGGTTCAACACCGTCGTTTTGCCGCAGCCACTGGGCCCCACGACACACACGAATTCACCGTCACGAATGCCGAAGTTCAGATCGCGGACGACATCGTTGGAAGCTGGCATCAGGCTATGCCTGAATGCCACATTGGAAAAGGTCACGAGTTCCGGGGTGTCGGCGGGCGATTCCATAACGATCAAAGCCTGACCCGGTCGGGCGCGAGAGTCCGCAGGAGGTCCGGCCGGATGAGGTCGTCGACGAGCTTCTGGACAGAATCAACGTGGATGAGATCCTGCGCGTTCAGCCAGTCAGCCGCGCGGCGAAGGTCGCCTTCGAAAGCGCGGTCGAGATCGAGCGTGTAGACGATCTGACCGAGCTGCAGCTCCGCATCGGCCGGCGGAATATGAAACGTCCGTGCGAGAATTTCGGCTGCCTCGGCGTGATTCTTCGGATCGTTGAGCCAGTCGGTTGCCTCGATGAGTGCCCGCATGGTCTTTGCCACTTCGTCGCGCTTGCTGGCCAACGCGGACTGCGAGGCCATGACAAGATACTGCAGTGTATAGACGTTCTCATCTCCCGACTTGGCGATCACCTTCGTATCCGGCACCACCGTCCGCAAGCGGGTGAACCACGGCTCCCAGGCCACCATGACGTCAATGTCGCCGCGCGCCATCGCAGGCACCATTTCCGGAGCGGCCACATTGACAAGACGGAACGACTTGGGGTCGAGCTGGTAGTGGCTGACAAGCAGGTTGAGGTAATATTCCGACGCGGTTCCCTTAGCGTAGCCGATCGTATGCCCGACAAAATCCCTCGGCTGCGCGATTCCCTTCTTTGCAGCGATACCCATGAGGTTGTTGCTGTAGAGCGGCCGCGCCAGCGCCGTGATCTTTGCTCCCTTTGAGAGCGGCCGCAGCACGGCGAGTTCCGAAGCAAAGGCGATGTCCGCGTCGCCCGAAACCACGGCTTCAAGCGAGACTGCACCCGAGGCGAACTGCTTGATTTCGGCCTTCACGCCCTGCTTGGCCATGAACCCCTTGTCGACCGCGACGACCATCGTGAGAAAGGTCGCATCGACTCCGGTTGCGAACCGCACGTCGGCCTGAGCTGCAGACCAGGTGAGCGTGATCGTGAGCGCGGCAATGATACCGTGAAATGGACGCAGGCAGCGCATCTATGTCTCCCTTGTTAGCTCATGCCCGGCGACGGAGCGCGAGTAGACAACACATCCTCCGACGATGGTCGTATCAATGCCGATCGTGGCAAGCTCAGAGGCGGAGCAGCGGTATGGATCTCGATCAATCACGATCATGTCCGCCAATTTCCCGGCCGCGAGGCTGCCCTTTTCGTGCTCTTCATGGCCCGCATACGCGCCGTTTCTGATCGCGATCCGCAAGGCTTCGTCGAGCGTGATGCTCTGCGACGGGTCGATCGGATTGTTGGTCAGAAGGCTGAGCCACAGGAACGGCGCCGGCGGATGAACCGGCAGATCCGCGCCAATCGCAACTGTGCATCCGGCATCGATGAGGTCACGGTAGCGCTCGACCCGTCGATGACGCTCCTTGCCGAAGCGGCGCTCGAAGACGCCATCGGGCTGACTCCATAGAAACGCGAAGATCGGATGCATCGCTAGCACCAGGCCGAGCCGAGCGGCTCTTTCGATCTGGGCAGCGTTTGGCAAATGAAAATGTTCGATGCGATGGCGCAGAGCGCTATCCGGAAATTTGCTTCGCGCCCGCTCGTGGCTCAACAGGAGTTGCTCGATGGCGGCATCACCCATGGCGTGCATGCCGACCTGAATGCCGCGCGCATATGCGTCGAGAATGAAAGAATCGATCTTCTCCTGCGCGTAGTGAAGCTCGCCTCGGCAAGTCGGTTGATCGGAATACGGCTCGATCAACGCCGCGGTGAATGTGTTCGGCATGCCGTCCAGGTTGCACCGGCCGCATCCCCCAAGGCCCCTGATGCGCTTGTCCCTGGCCGCATCGACGTCGAAGGTCTCGTAGTAGGGAATGATGCGAATCGGCAGTTGCGACGCAATTTCGAGCAGAGTGCCCAAATCGCGATCGCCGCTCATTCGACTGCCTTCAAACGCATGCATCGTCGTAATGCCACGCCGCGCCGATTCTTCCGCCATGAGCCGGATCATGCGCGCTGCGTCGGCCTCGGAAATGAAACCAAAGACGCGTTGACGCGCCGGGATGTTCGCCGCGTCGGTAACGTAGGCACCGGTCGGCTCTCCGGTCGCGTCGTGTTCCAGGCCCGGATTGCCGGGATCAAGGTCAATCGCGTCGAACCCGAGCGAGTTGGCAGAACTGGAGTGAAACGAATCCGAGGTGACCCAGACCGGGTGGTCCGTTGTGGCCTGGTCCAGTTCCGTGCGCGTGGGATGACGTTGCTCCGCGAGGTTATCAATCGAGAAGCCGTATCCACGGATCCACCGGCCTTGCGGCGTTTGTGCGGCCCGGGCGGCGACGGCAGCGACGATGTCATCGATGTTGCGCACCGCCGTCACGTCAACGGCTTCCGCGACCACCCCGCCGAAGAAAATGTGCGAGTGGGCGTCGATGAACCCAGGCATCACCGTCTTGCCCGCCAGATCGATGATGCGGGTGCCACGATCAGTCGACGCTTCGATGTCGCCGCGACCTCCGACGCAGAGGATTCGATCGCCTGCGATTGCAATGGCCTCGGCCCGCGGTTGACGGGGATCCAATGTGATGACATGACTGTTGACAATCGCCAGGTCGGCCTTCGCCTGCGCAACATTCCTGCCGCTCATCACGTCATCCCGCTCCCGTCGCTGCGCACAGAAACTCGGACGTCAGACACCGCCGGGCCGAAGACTACGGCGCGCCGACGTTACCCAGTCAATTCATAATGCTCATGAGTTCATGCGTTTCTTTCAGGCGGCGTGCGAGTCACGCGACATCGCCGAACATGCATTTTCGAGATGCTCGACGGCTTCTGCGACGTGTTCTTCGTCAATGATCAGTGGAGGCATCAGCCGCAACACATTGTCGCCGGCGGTATGCGTCAGCATTCCATCAGCGCGGAGAGTTTCAACGTATTCGGCGGCAGGCCGGACACATTTGAGGCCGAGCAGCAGGCCGCTGCCTCGCGCATCGACAAAGAGATGCGGGTTGCGCTCCTTCAGGGCTTCGAGCTGTGTTCGAAGCACGCCACTCGTCTGGGTAACATTATCGAGGAAACCCGGCTCAAGCAGCACGTCGAGCACCGCATTGGCGACGGCCATGGCCAGCGGATTGCCCCCGAATGTCGAGCCATGCGCCCCTGGTGTCATGCTCGCACTGGCGCGATCGTTTGCGAGCACGGCGCCGACCGGAAAGCCGCCGCCCAAGCCCTTGGCGAGCATCATGACGTCGGGCAGGACATTCGCCCATTCGTAGGCGAACAGGCGGCCGGTACGCCCCATGCCACTCTGCACTTCGTCAAAGATCAGGATCGTCCCTGTTTCGTCGCAGAGGCGACGAACTTCGCGAACGTATTCGGATGCAAGCGGGCGCACCCCCCCTTCTCCCTGAACGGGCTCAAGCATGACGGCCGCCGTATCATCTCCAAGTTGCCCCCGCAGCGCTGCCAGGTCGCCCGCCGCTACCTGCACAAAACCCGGCGTCACTGGTCCTAATCCTTCGAGATATTTCTTGTTGTTGGTTGCAGCGAGAGCGGCGAGCGAGCGGCCGTGAAAGGCATTCTCGACCGTGACGATCTTCACCCGGTGTGACGCGCCTTCTACGAAATGCGTGCGCCGGGCGATCTTGATTGCGGCTTCGGCTGCCTCCAGACCGGAATTGCAGAAGAACGCGCGTCTCGCGAATGACCGTGCAATCAGGCGTTCGGCAAGCCGCTCCTGATCGGGGATTCGATAATTGTTGGTGATGTGCCAGAGCTTGTCCGCGTGAGATCGCACCGTCTCGACCAGATGCGGATGCGCGTGACCAAGGCACGTCACCGCTATCCCCGAGAAAAAGTCGAGATACCGCCGTCCATCCATGCCAAAGAGATAAGCGCCCTGCCCGTGCGAAAAGCTGAGATCGGCGCGGCTGTTCGTCGCCAGGAGGGAACCTGGAAGGACCGTCTTCATGATTTACTCCTCCTATCGTCAGGAGTGGCGGTTGCGCCGTTTTTTCGAAACAGGTAGAGCGGACTTGACCAAGCACGATGTCCGTCCTCTTGGGTGACACAAATATAAGGACGCGTGTCGCCCACTCCGGAGATCCGGAAGCGGCGACGAAGCGCAAGCTGCCGATGCGGATTGACGTCCGGCAGGCGATAGAGCCTCAGTCGCTTTTGCAAGCCGCCGACCTCCATCACGCGATCTTCCAGTCCGATATCGCGGACCTTGATGTCGATGTTGCCGGAGGCCGTCCTGATCTGCAGGCTGCCGGCCCCGGGATCGGTCAGGAGCGCATCGAAGCCCGCAAAGCTGCCAGTCGTGAACGACTTCCAGGCGAGCTCGTTGGCCGCGACCTGACGAAGCGGTGTCTCGGCGTTCCAGAAATTGATCGCGTGCGCACGCTCAATGCTGTTGTCCTGCAACAGGGCCGTGCCGTCCCATGTTGCATTGCGGCCACGGCCACGGCTCTCGGCACCCTCCCAGACGACACGAATGCGTCGACCGAGATCATCAGCGCCATAGGGTCGAATGACCTCCACGAGTTCAAGTCCGTCACGCAACTCGATCCGCTCGATGGGTGCCGTGCCAAGGATGTCGAACTCGATTTCGACCTCATCGTCTTCGACCGCGACGATATCGCCCATGATCGCCGACCGAACCTGCTCTGTTGGGCAGCTCTTGATGTCCGGATTACCGAGATGCATTGTTGCCAGCCGTTTGAAATGGGCGGAAACGTCAAGCCAGATGCGCGCTCCGCTCGTCGCGTAATGATGCCGGGCCCGGAAGCTCTCGAACAGCGCATCCCGGCTGAGCTCCTTCATGAGGTGGCAGGTCAGTCCGCCATAAGCTCCAAACTTGGAGGATCCCGGGTGGCTCGCACCCGGCCTGCCCTTGTGATCGTCGCTTCCGCCAACGATGCCGATCCGGTACCCGGACTCGAGCGCATCGCGTACGAGCCATTCAAATGTGCCCCAGCATGAGTGAACCTCGACCGACGGCTCCTTGTCGGCGTCGTGGGCGTATTTGACGTCGGCGTAGCGACCGCCACAATGAGCAGCGACGATGACATCCTCGTCGCGCAACGCATCGAAAAGATCAACCACGGTGTGACAGACGGTATTTTGGTCGGCCGAACCGTCTATCATCGCATGAGAGGAGCGAAGGATCGGCCGTCCCTCGTGCCGGTACCACACGTTGTGGTCGCCACCGACGCCAGTGTTCCCGGACCACTCATAGCCGGGCAGCGTGATGAATTCTCCGGGGCGATTGAATTCGCTGGTGATCCTGTTCAGGTCATCCCAAAAGCCATCCGTCATCTGAAAGTCGTTGCCCTGGTGAGCGCAGATGTCGAGCGCCGCACAGTCGCGCGCGAACTCAAAATAGCGTCGCGCTGAATTGGTGCCGATCGTCTCCTCGCTCTGCCCGTGCAGGTCGCTCCAGTATCGGCGGATCGGCGCCTGCGTGATACGAAGCGGGTTGGTGACCGCCACGCGCTCGCGCTTCGATATAACCTCGATCCGGACGATTCCTTCCTCCGACGCTGTCAGGCCATCGACAACGTGCGAGAATCGTCCTTTCGAATAATCGATCCGCCTGGGCAATCCGCGTATCTCGCAGTTCGACGAAAGTTCGAGCGTGCCCTCGGCCTGGTTGGTCGGGTTGCCCCACTTGTCTTCCGCCTTGATGAAAATCGAGAACGCCTCATCGGGGCGGCGCTGGGTCGGGGTTAGTGCCCGCCATCGATTTGGCGCTCCGGGGATAACGCGTATCGCTGGGGATGATGGAAGACGAGTGAACAGGCCCGTGGCGATCGGGTCGGCAAGGACACGAAACTCGAAGCGGTCTTCGCAAAAGGTCTGCAGCCGCAGTCCGGGTGAGCCACCGCGTCGATCACCGATACGAACGAGGATCCTGTCACCTTCGCTCAGATACTGCAGCGGCGTGATTGTAAGCATCTTGTACCAGGGCCGGACGCCGGCGCGCTGGTCGTACCTCACCTCAAGTGCCGAGCCGTTGCTTGCCTCTGCAGTAACATAGCCAAGCGCCTTGGGGTCTCCGATCTGCAGCGGAGACTGATCGTTCGACGAGCGAAACACAATTCGGACGGCCCCGGATTCGTCGAGCCCGAATTTTCCGCAGATGTAGGTCAGGACGAAGCTGCTGAGCGAACCTGCCTCGAACTCCCCCACAGGCGACAGATCCGCCGAACCCATCAGATCCGGTCGGTGAATCCAATCCAAAGATATCTCCTCGTCGACGCCACTCTCCGATCAAATTAGATTGACAAAATTCAGCGCAAAAATTCATAATTCTCCTGAGTTGATGCACCGACAGAATAAGTGTGCCTCGTTATGAACCTCCGACATCTCGACGTGCTGCGTGCCGTCGTCCAGAGCGGCACTGCAACCGGTGCAGCCAACCGCGTCTACCTGACGCAATCCGCCGTAAGTCGCGCCATTGCCGGGCTGGAACAACAGTTGGGCTTTCGAATCTTCGATCGCATCAAGCAGCGGCTTGTTCTGACCGAACAAGGCACCGCTTTTTTTCAGGAAGCCGAGCGCCTGCTCAGCGGCCTGGACGAACTCCAAAACGTCGCTCGGGAGATCAGGGAGAAGCGAATTGCGCGCCTTCGCATTGTGGCGATGCCGGCGCTGGCCTATGGCGTCTTGCCGGGAGCACTGGCACGCCTGGAGAAGACCCATCCCCGCATTTCCGTCTCGGTTGAGATCCGGCACCGCGCCGAGGTGACGCGTTGGGTGGCCGGTCGACAATTCGACGTTGGTTTTGCGGGCTTGCCCGTCGACTACCCTGGCGTGGTCAGCCAACCGCTCGTCGCGGTGAAAGCCGTTGCCGCGATCCCGGCGAGCAATCACAAGCTGTCGCGGATGAAGAACGTTTCTGCGGTTGACCTTGGCCGCGAAGACATGATCGGACTAGGCAGCGACACGATGGTTCAATCGAAGGTCGTTTCCTATTTCCACAAACACAATCTTGCTCCGAGAGTGAAAATCGAAACGACGTCGCTTCTGTCGGTCTGTCGCTTTGTCGCATCCGGGCTCGGTTGCGGAATTGTTGATCCGTTCACGGCATCGGCGTCGCTCAGCGACAGGATCGTTTTCCGGCCGATGCGCCCGGAGCTGACGATTGAGTATGGCGTGCTCTTCCAGAGGCAACAAACGCCGACGCCGCTCATCAACGAGCTGTGCGCACTCGTGAGGGCGGTCGCTGTCGAGCTCAACGGAAAGATGCAGCGCGCACGCTAGCTGCGGCTTCCAGGAACTATGCAACGCTCATTGCGCGAACGCGACAGGTCCGGCCGAATTGGGGGCACGGTGGTGTCATCAACGCGAAAGCTGCTGCGGCTGAGGGCGTCACCGCCTCGCCCAATCCTTTTCAAAGCCTGCCACATCGTTTGCCCCTAACGTCGCCCACGGGTCCGTGAGCACCACCCCCAATGGTGCCGGTCAGGCCGGTGCCAAATCGATGCCACGCCTTTTTGATCTCAGCAGCCTGCGAAGCCTGAAATTCAAAAAACCACTGCGGCACAGGGCTTTTTGATGGTGGCCGCACCAGGGCTCGAACCTGCGACCCGCTGATTAAGAGTCAGCTGTTACATGGTGGGGCATTGCATTTCTTGGCGAGACGCGGCAGAGTTGAGTAGAAATATGAGTAGAAGCGAAACGCGATCCACATTTATCAGTAAAATCAATCCATTCTAGTCTTATTCGATTCCGGCC
>Ga0126378_10004213_pt1 | contig 10940 bp, 11 predicted proteins | sample PanSoiMetPlot_23_FD_92587 | JGI IMG/M metagenome (GOLD analysis project Ga0126378, IMG submission 92587) | Tropical forest soil microbial communities from Panama - MetaG Plot_23 | ecosystem: Environmental > Terrestrial > Soil > Tropical forest > Bulk soil | place: Panama | collected 2016-02-17
GGCGGTGGGCGGGACATGCGCGCGGATCCAGGCGATCTGCTCGTTCTGCAGGTAGGTCAGCGGCAAGTAGTACACGTCGTTCGGCTTCAGCTTTCCCGTCTGGGGGTCGTGGGTGAGCAGGTAGCTGCCGGTGGGCGACAGCAGCAACGCCGCAGCCAGCGCCGGGACCACCACTGCGGCGACGCGGGCGAGGGGGGAGGGCAGCGCCTTCAGCGCCCGGTCGGCGACCAGGCCGATGCAAAGTGCGAACATCGGGATCAGCGGGATCACGTAGAAGTCCAGGATCACGCTGCCCCGGGCGAGGTAGAAGGCGATCTCCAGGGCGAGGGTCCCGGCGACCAGGAAGCCCAGGTTCCGTTTCTTGTTGCGCCAGCCCAGGTACAAGCTGATCAGCATGGCGGCGGTCCCGCCGGCGAGCAGGTATTTGTCCTTGGGCAGCCACATCGCGTACAGGAAGCTGCCGTGGTTGAACACAGTTCCCTGGTTGCGGTGGACCTGATACCACAGCTCATACAACAGCGACACGTGCCCCTGCGGCTGGTGGGTCAGACTGAAGTCCATCTGGGGCGGGGAAAGCTCGCCCTTTAGCGTGGCGTACAGGAAATAGGCGGAGATGATCGCGCCGGCAGCGAACATCCACAGGGTTATCGCGAAGCGTCGGCTGGGATCTCCTCTAGCGCGGCGGTAGAGAAGATAGAAAATGGTCGGTGCGAAGAAAATCGCATTCTCCTTGGTGACCACGGATACACCGAAGGCCAGGCCGGACCAGAACCCTGCGAAGAGGACGGCTCTGCGCCGCAGCAGCAACAGCAGGTAGATGCTCAGCAGCACCCAGAAGACCATGAGGTTGTCCAGCAGCATCATCCGCTGGTAGTAGACGGCCAGCGGGGAGAAGTTGAAAAGGAACGTCGCGATCATCGGGGCCAGCAGGCCGCCGGACAGCTTCCGGGCGATCTCGAACAGGAAGAACACGCTGGCCAGGTGCACCAGAAGCATGAGGACCCGGCCGCTGTTCACAGGGTTGCCGAACGTCTCGAAATGGCGCGGCAGCAAGAACTCCCAGACGGCCAACTGCAACCACCCGCCCGGGGCGTGGTCATAGAAGTACGTCTGCGGGCTCAGCCGATCCTCGCGGATCACCGCCCAGGCCCGCTCGATGTAGATCCCCTCGTCGGTGCTGTACAGCGGGTACTGGAAAAGGTGGTAGCCGTGCGTCACCAGCCCGCACACGAGCGCGAAGGTCAGGGCGACGAGGCCCAAGCGGCCCAGGGACCGCTGGGCCGCCGATGCCGCGCCGAGCAGCCTGGTCGTCGCGGGCGTTCCCCGGCTGAGCGAGGAGACGGCGCCTGCTGCGGCGCCGGGCCGCACGACGGCCGGGTCACGCGGCGTCATCGACAAACTCCTTAAGGTCTTCGGCCGGTTCGCTGGAAGGCCCGCGGTGGGCACCCACGTGCGCTGTCTTCTCCCAGTTATTGATGCCGCGCGCCTGGCGAACTACCGCCCGCACGGCCGCGTAGGCCAGCACCAGCTGGTAGGGAACCCACGCGAACGCCAACCGGATCACGTCGGCCCGTGTCGCCTTCAGGCCGTGTGCCGCAGTGAACTCACGCAGCCCGACGACTGATATCAGGAAGTGCGCGAGGAGCATGACGACGGGCAGGTAACTGATGAGCGCGATCTGCACCGGAACCTTGAGAGAGAACATCGTCACCAGCGAGAACGGGAAGTAGAGCCCCAGCAGGGCCTGGAATATCGGGAAGGACAGGGTGTAGAAGGCCAGCAAGCGCTGCCTGCGGGTCGGCAGGCCTTTCCACGTTCCCTTGCGCATGGTCTGGATGAATCCCTGGGACCAGCGGGTGCGCTGTTTGATGAACTGTCCCAGCGACGGAGGAGTCTCCTCGCGGGTCACGTAGCGGTCGTCGTAGACGACGCGGATCTTCTCGCCGGTGCCGGACAGGCGCAGCCCGATGTCGGCGTCCTCGGTGAGGTTGGTCTCGTCCCAGCCGCCGATGCTCATCAGCAGCGCGCGGCCGAAGAAGACGGTGTTACCGCCCAGCGTTATCGCGCCTTTGCGGGCATGGTAGTGCAGGCGGCTCTTGAACCAGAAGAAGTACTCCAGAACGTTCAGGGCGGAATACCAGGTGGACTCGAAATTCATGAGCTGGACGCCAGCCTGCACCACCTTGACGTGCTCGGTTTCCATCACCGTGTTCACGATGTTGAAGATGTCGGGATGGATGTCGTCTTCGGCGTCGAAGATGGTGACCACGTCATTCGTCGCACTCGGCAAGGCGGCGTTCAGCCCGTGCGGCTTGTTGATGGGCTTGTCGTTGAACACCACTACCGAGACGTTGCCGTATCCTTCCCGCCGCAGGGCCTGGATCTTTTCCTGGGCCTTGGCGATGGTTCCGTCGTCGTCCGCGGAGCAGACCACTAGGACCTGGATCAGCTTCGCCGGGTAGTTTGCCCGCACGACACGCTCGATCGTTGTCGCGATCACGGCTTCCTCGTGCCGGGCGGGAAGCATGACAGTGAAAGACAGCCGTGGCGGCAGGAAATGTTCCGGCGCCCTCGCCTCGGCCGGGGGCCGGTCCCAGGTGTATAGCGTCAGGTACAAGGTATATGCGGACTGAATCGTGACCAGCACCGAGAAAAACACCAGCGCTGCGTAGAACAGATCGTGCATCACGCCTCCCGCGCCCACACCCAGCGCACGCTGAGTGCGTAATTTGCGGCGAACCCGACAGCGATGCCGATGAGGTCGGCCACCAGGAAGTAGAGGCCCAGCTGGGTGAGCACCAAGACGCTCAGAACATTGAGTCCGAGGCCTGCGAGCGAGGCGGTATTGAACTTCGCGAACCGCCGGAGAGACCGTGATCGTGCGGCGAACGTCCAGGTGTCGTTCAGAAGGTAGTTGCTTATCGCCGCGAGCTCCACGGCCAGGACCGAGGCCGCCACAAGCGACAGGCCCGCCCACCGGGAAGCCAGGTACAGCACCGAAGCGTTGACAATGACGCCGGTACCGCCGACAACAGCGAATTTTAGCGCGCGGCTTGCGCGAAGGCGGGGAAGACTTATGATCGGTGGTTTATTCATCGGTGAGCTAGCCCCGCTAGTCTCCTCGGCTTCAGGGCATTCCCGTACGGGGCAGCTGTGGTTGATCGTTTGGGCGATTCAGAATTCGTGGCTTGCTTACGCAAGAACCGGCGCACGGTTACGTCACCCTCCCATCGGAGCCTCGGTTAGATCGGTAGATCCTTCATGGAAATGTCTACGGGACTCTCGTGCGGGAGGACATCCTGGGTATCGACCATCTTGGGTTGGCATTGTGACTATGCAGAGCAGCGAGGCGCTGGGCCGAACGGCTACTGTAGTCACGTCGGAGCGCGGGTGGGGACCGGATACCGGCTGAGCAGGATCTTTAGTACAGGCGCCCTGGTCAGAATGCCTTTTTAGAACAGCCCCGCTGACCGGCTTGATAGCAGCGTAAGGCTGTGGCCTTGGCCCCGCACTACCGCCAGCGCCCGCAACGCGGAAATGCTGGCAGGTACTTGCGCATTCCAGGTAGCCGGTAGTCGGGTTTGGTGCCTGCATTAACGACCAGGCCACGCTCGTCAGCGATGATGTCTATAGGCATCAGGTAGGCGGCTATCCCTGTATAGTCCGGCCGGACCCTGCAAATGGCCGGTTACCGGGATGGCGCGAAGCGGGATTGCAGATAGAAACCATGGAAACACCAGCCCGCTCATGGGTCAGCGGGCCCGGAACATATCCCGAGGAGAGCTTCACGCATGTCCAGTTCCGGTCACTCAGAGAACAATAACCAATCCCGCCGTCAAGGCTTCGAGGCGCGGGTGTGGCACCCTGCCGGGGGAGCAAGTCGCTGGCAGCTGCTACGGGCGGCACGCAGAGACCGGCTTCGTTTGTCCGGAAGCCAGCGACATGTTCTCGCCGCAATACGGAACGAACTGCAGGCGGACACGGAGCTCGCCGCTGCGTTCTCGCTCTTTACCAGCGCAACGTCCGGCGCGGCCATGCCTAGGATCGAGCGGCTGCCGACCTGGCGCACGCTGGCTGGCTGGCGAGCCGGCTGCCGAGCGTTGCTGAACCGGCGGATCATGCTTGTCGTGGCCGTGCTGGCGCCTCTTGCGGCGGTGGCGGCCCTGGCGCTGACGGCGTCCCCACCGGGGGGGCAGCAGACTCGCTGCGAGCCTGCCTATGCGCTCGCGCCCACGTGCCATGCGACGTCCAGGGCGGCGGCCAGCGTGGGCGGGCAGCATCGGCCCGTCCCCTACCGCCTGCGCAGGCTGCATGCTCATGGCCGCCCGTGATGACCATGCGGAGCCTGGCGATGAGGTCACTAGTGACTGGCGGGGTTTCGCAGGCCTGGGCGGGCGCCGTAGCGCTTGTTCAGGGCACCGGGAGGGCGCATGACGCGTAACCTGCCGAGGCCAGGCATGGCTCGCTGGCTGAGCGGACTGCCGGCCAGCGCGCTACTGGTGGCCGCGATGAGTGGCCTGCTCGTGTTGCTCAAGATTCCGGACTTGCAGGACAGTATTGCTACTTTTCGCTGCAAGCTGCCCTGTATCGCTCCTGGCTTTGGTGAACGCGGAAATGACGGGTCAGCACCCGCTCAGGAGGCGGCTGCCGAGCAGCGTGGGGCCGAACGCGGCCCAGGCGCCGCCGTAGTATCCGGGGTGATGTCGCTGCTGGCTGGCGGCTTGGTTGAGCAGGCGGCGGCTGGCGCCGACGGCGCCAGCGGCGTCGGCGGCGGCCGCGGCCGCGACGAAGGGCAGCGCGTTGGCTGCCGGACTGAGGATTGCACCGCTAAGCGTAAGCGCCAGGGCGCTGGCGCGGCCGGGGAGGCGTAGCAGGTGCCACCAGCGGGCGGCCAGCGTCCTGGCCCGAGGGATGCACGACGAGGCGAACCAGACGACCGTTCGCTGGGCGTCGAGCCCATACTGGGCCTCGGGATAGAGTGTCGCGTCGGCGGTCATCCCTGCCCAGTCCGGCGGCAACAGCGCGCCGTTGCGGGTCAGCTGCGCGGTCAGGGCCACGGCGTCGTCCGCTATCTGCAGCCACAGCCGGTTGCCGGTGAGGCGGGCCAGGCCGGTCAGCGCGGGCAGCGACCAGTAGCTGGGGTCCAGGGTGGCGGGAGGCCCGACTGCCCATGGGCCCGCCGTCAGAATGGGGGTTCCTCTGGGGCCGGTGGTTATCTCATGGGCCAGGACCGCGCTGGCTACCTGACCGCCGTCCTGGTGCAGCGGGGCCGCGCCGGGGCCCTGGTAGCGGAGCAGCGCCCAGGCGATCAGCAGGTCGGCGTCGCTGGCCGACCCCGGGTCGAGGATGTGGCCGGCCGCGTCTGCGTGCCAGGCGAACAGGGCATTGGGCAGTTGCAGATGTTCCTGCGTCCACCGCCAGATCCGGCCGAACAGGTCATCTCGGCCAGCCACCTCGGCCAGCAGCAGGCCGTAAGCTTGGCCCTCACTGACCGTGTCACCGCCTTGATCCGGCCGCCAGACGCGGCCGTCGGGCCGTACGCAGGCGGCAAGGAACTGGCCCACCGCCGATGCTGGCGGCCGGAGTGACGGCGGCTCGGCGGTGCTGCCCTGGCGCGCTCGGGGACCGCTTCCCACTGTCGCGAGCGCGCTGAGCGAGGCGGCAAGCAGCAGGCAGAGAACCAAGGCCAAGGCCCGCGGCGCGGTCCTGATCCGCGCCTGGCGTGTGGTCATCCGCGCTGGTGGTCTAAGATCCGGTGACGGCACTGGATAAGATGCAGGCTTCACGCCGCTTTCCTGTGACATGGGCTTTCTCCCGTAGTCCCAACGATTGCCTTTGTGAGCGTCCGCGTCACCACGGCCAGCACCCAACTCGGCGGCCAGCTAGCAGGAATACCGGACGGCGGCGTCACACCGCCTCGGCCGGCAGCGTCTGACCGTGCTCAGCCCGACGTGCCGCTGGCCTCCCGCCGGTACTGGCGCCAGCGGTACGCGATGAAGCCCACGATGGCCACGACGATGACGGCGAACACGACGTAGCCCAGGACCGACAGGCCGTGGCTGACGCTCTGCCAGGCGCTGCCCAGCGCGTACCCGAGTGAGGTGACCGTGGCTGCGTACAGGACCGTGCCGATCAGGCTCAGGATCCCGAAGCGGATCGGGGGGACGCGCAGCAGGCCGGCCACGATCGAGGTGAAGGCCCGGACGAACGGCAGCATGCGGCCGACCGGGATCGCCCAGGCGCCCCGGCCCTCCAAGAAGCGCTCGGCCCGGTCCACGTCGGACCCGGTGACGAGGACGTACCGGCCGAGCCGTTGCACCAGCGGCCTGCCGCCGACCCGGCCGACGGCATAGGAGGCGTACGACCCGGCGAGTTCGGCCAGCGTGCCGATGATGATGACCAGGCCGAGGTTAAGATGCCCCTGGTAGGCGAGCACCCCGGCGAAGCCGAACGTGATCTCCGACGAGACCGGGATGCCTGCCGCCTCCAGGAAGCCGAACAGGACGAGCGCGGCGTACCCACCCGAGATGAGCAAGCTCTCCATTACGCCGCCTTCCTCTGCGGCACGACAGAAGGCCGGGCCTTCCGGTTCTGGCGCGGCCCGATGACTTGTATGATCAGCCCCGCGCCGTTGGTCAGGCTGAAGAACGTGCTTAGTGGCTTGAGCATGACAAGCTTTCCTTTCGCTCGATGTGCCATGCACCACCATCCGTTCGGGAAAGACTCTTTAAGCCGAACGGGCGGTGGCTCAACTGCTCGGCGGTCGGTTACGGTCGCAGCACCAGCCGGATCGGGTTTCCTTCCTCGCGCCGCAGCCGCTCGACGGCCTTGGGGGCCTCGCTGAGCGGCAGGACGTCGCTGACCGAGCGGGCCAGGCTGATCCGGCTCCGGCCGGCCAGCATGACCAGCTCGGTCACGCGCTCGGGGGCCGAACCGTAGTGATCGCGGACCTGCTGCTGCTGGTAGCCGGACGTCCTGCTGTCGCTGATCGTCAGCGGCTTGCCGGTGATCCCGACGAGCGCGAGCCGGCCGGCCGCGCTCATGCAGCCCAGGGCCTGATCCTGCACGGCGGGGATCCCGGCAAAGTCGAACGCCGCCGCCAGGCCGAGGTCGCCGGTCTCGCGGCGGACCTTGACGGCCACCTCCGGGTCGGCGGAGTCCAGCGCCACGTCCGCGCCGAACTCCAGTGCCCGCGCCCGCACCTCCACGCTCGGGTCAGAGCCACCTCATATCCTGCTTACGCCCGATGGAGGGTGAAGGCGATCATATGTCGGCACGCGCGTGTCGATCGCAGTCCTCCCATTACGGAACGTAACGAGCCACTGAGCTGTTATGCGCCCAATGACTAGTTAGCATCTGATCAGTGGGACCGGACCCTGGTCGCCAGCTGTGCAACTACGCTGATTCGGGAAACCAGGTCCGCGCTATCTTCCGGTTGATCGTTGGCGGGTCGGCCACCGTTGTTTGGCGCAGCCGAGTTTTGATCCTGACTTGGACTTGCCGCATGGTTGGCTTCTTTCGCTGGTTGATGTGCATGCTGTCATTTGAATGACGAACAGCGACGGAGCCCGTGACGCTAGGCGGAAGGAAGCGCAACGGACTCCACGCCTTCCCTGGCAGCATGGCGCAAAGGCCGGGATCCAGCATTGCGGCCACCAGCCATCAGCGGGGGACGCTGGCAGGCATATCCGCATTCCAGCTAACCAGTATGGAGACCGCTATGAGCCGCTGCCATGACTCCGCCCAGGCGGGCATCGCGACGGAGGGTGAGCGCGCCGGCGGCAAACCGGTTCAGGACGCCGAGCAGGTACTCCCGGGTGATCTGCTTCCCGACGTCGATGTCGATCTGTTGCGGGGTGAACGTGGTCCAGACCAGGCGCTTGCTGCCGTCGGCGAGGGTATACGCAGTGAACGGCAACCCTGGCCGCGGCCTGTACAGGCACAGCAGGTCCTCCTCCCGGGCGCCCCAGGGGAAGATGGACCCGAAGGTGAGGAACATCCCGTCGCAGGCCGAGTGCGGCCCCTTGGCAAGCCAGTCAGCGAACTGCGGGGACGAGCAGGAAATGTGGTTGACGATGAGGTCGGCCATGACCATGTATCCGTCTCGCGCCAATGCCGCGATGTCATCCCACGAACCGAGCCTGGGATCGACCTTCGTGTGGTCTTGCGGGTCAAGTCCCGCGTCCGCGCCGTCGAATGGCACGTAGTTGGGCAGGACGTGGACCCCTGCGAACAGGCCAGCCAGAGGGCCGGCCAGGATCTCCCGCAGTCGGCCCAGATCGCCTCCCAGCCTGGATGGATACGCGATCAGTTCGACCGAAGCGGCCACGCACCCCCCTTACAGGCCGGGCAGAGGGCATCCGGCCGCCACGGCCGGCCGATCAAGAGGACCACTCGTTTTCGCGCGATTGCGCATCACGGCTGGCGCCCGTCAACCCTGGATGCTGGCGCTACTTCCCGCATACCAGTCAGCCGGTAAGGCTCATGCCCTTCGTTCTGCATAGTGCATGCAATGCCGAAGATGGTCAATTGCAGGGATGGCATGATTCGGCTGCAGCGGTAGACATTACTGGCGACCGCATAACGCGATACCCCACTCAGAAGAAGGCGGGGGTATCCCCTTGGACCCTGAGAGGGCGTAATGGCTCTGGAGCTTCAGGCTGATAGCTATAAGGCCGCGATGGGGTCTGACACAGAGAGCGGGCTAGCCGCGGACCTCGCATTGCTCGCGTCGGCGCTGGCTGGCAGGCGTGACGAGCTGGCTGAGGCGATGACGGACCAGATCATGGGGGAGGCGCCTGTTCATGAGGCGCATCCGGCGCGTGAGGTGCTGTCGCGGACGTGCCGCGCGCATCTTGATGTCTTGTTGCGGCTGCCTAACCTGCCACCGCACAAGCGGGCCGAAGTGGCCCGTTGCGTCGCCGCTGACCAAGGCCTGACCGCCGCTGAGCAAGGTGTGCCGCTGGCGCCGCTGCTCGACAGATATCGGGTGGGACTTCGAGCATTGTTGGAGGCCGTGCTGCGGGAAGGACGTGGTGAGGACCGACTGGACCGCGACCGGTTCGCCCGCGCCGCCTCGGCCGTGTGGAGCCTGCACGACATATGGGTGCAGGGCATGACCGAGGCCTATCGGAAGGCGGCGCACGAGAAGATCCAAGCCAGAGAGCGTGAACGCTCGGCCCTGGTCGGGGCTCTCCTTGACGGGCAAATCCAAGACCCGCAGGGCCTGTGGGACCACGTGGAGGCGCTGCGTTTGCCGCATGACGGCCCATATGTTGTGGTGGCGGCGGAGATCCTGGAGGTAGGTGAGCAGGAGCAGATCCGGGTCGTCGAGAACCGGTTGAGCAGGGCCGGGGTGCGGTCGGCCTGGCGGCTTCAATTCGACGGGCATGCCGTGGTGGCAGGCATCGCGGCGGTCCGCGGGACCGCTTGGCTGGAGGCGCTGACCGAGGTGCTGTCGGCAGCCTGGCCGCACCGGGCCGGGATCAGCCCGCCGTTCCAGGCCCTGGGCGGGGCCCGGCGAGCCCTGCGATTCGCCACATTGGCCATGGTCGGCGGTCCGCGCGGGTCCGCGGGAGTCACCGTGTTCGACCGGGCACCAGTCGCGGTGCTGGCCGCCAGCGCCCCCGATGTGATGGCAGAAGTGGCCGAGATCGTCTTGGGCTCCCTCAACCGGCTGCCAGATGAGGATCGGAGGGTGCTCGTCGGCACGCTGCGGGCCTGGCTGGCCTGCGGAGGCTCAGTCGACACCGCTGCCAAGACCCTGTTCTGCCACCCCAACACCGTCCGGTACCGGCTCAACCGCGTTACCGAGCACACCGGCCGGTCACTGACCGACCCGCAGGCTGTCACAGAACTGACCCTTGCGCTCCAAGCCGACAACCTCACGTGGGCAGCCTGAGCCCCGGCCCGAGGGCGGCCTCGGAGAGGCCGTGCTGAGCGCCCTGGCCGATCAGCCGCATCGCCCGCCGATCCTGCGACTCGGCGCTCGCGACATAGCCGACATGCCAGGGTCCGGGCAGCCCGCGGGGTTGCCGCACGCCGTCGGCATCGACGCGGCGGGGATCGTACGCGCCGTGCGCACCCACCTGACCACCACCGCGAGCGTGAAGGCGCCTGATAAGACAAACAGACTAACCGGCTAATCGCCTTGAGTCTTCTGGAGGAAGTCAATGAACGCAATGCTGCGCGTCGTGGCATTTGATCTTGATGACACACTTACTGAATCGAAATCGAAGATCGACCAGCATATGGCCGACCTCCTGGGCGAACTGCTTGCTCGGCTGGATGTTTGCATTATTACCGGCGGGACGTTCGAGCAGGTTGAGGCTCAGGTGCTTCAGTATCTGCATGTGCCGTCTGGCAGGCTGGCTCATCTGCATATCATGCCTACCTGCGGCACGCGCTACTATATCTGGGGAAACGGCGCCTGGCACAGGTACTATGCGGAGGATCTAACAGCGGGTGAAAAACGTCACATAGTACGAGTTCTGGCAGAAGGCGCCAAGCACATCGGATTTTGGGAACAGCACCCATGGGGAGAAATTATCGAGGACCGGGGTAGCCAGATAACCTATTCAGCGCTGGGTCAGCGGGCACCCGCTGATGCAAAGCATGAATGGGATCCAGACGGTTCGAAGAAACAAAAGCTGCGCGATTATGCGGCTGAGCGGCTACCCGACCTGGAGGTGCACGTCGGGGGGACTACGTCCGTTGACGTGACACGGAAAGGAATAGACAAATCGTACGGTATCAAGCGCCTGATTGAACAGCTCGATGTCTCGTCAGATCAGCTGCTTTTCATCGGTGACCGGCTAAGCGAGGGCGGCAACGATTATCCGGTGCGAGCGCTCGGCGTGCGCTGGCTGGAAGTTACGCATTGGCAAGACACAGAGCGCTACGTCCAGGACCTCCTAAGACAAATCTGAAATTTAGCCACC
>Ga0126378_10004214_pt1 | contig 10939 bp, 11 predicted proteins | sample PanSoiMetPlot_23_FD_92587 | JGI IMG/M metagenome (GOLD analysis project Ga0126378, IMG submission 92587) | Tropical forest soil microbial communities from Panama - MetaG Plot_23 | ecosystem: Environmental > Terrestrial > Soil > Tropical forest > Bulk soil | place: Panama | collected 2016-02-17
CGACCGGGCGAATTCGCGAGTTGCTACTCACAGCGGCATGTCCTAGTCCATTCGGTTCGCCGATGCAAATTGGCCGAAGGATGACGATGCCATTGTAGGGCGTCTGTATCAGACACCGTTCCCGTCGCGTTTCACAGCAATGCCCTACAGGTTCGCGAGGGCTTCGCGCACAACAGCGCCTGTCCGCTCGATATCTTCCGCAGTGTGCGCCGTGGAAATGAACCCCGTCTCAAACTGAGACGGCGCGAAATAGACGCCACGTTTCAAACAATCGTGGAAAAATCTGGCGAACATTTTTAGGTCGCTCCGCTGCGCGCCTGCGAGATCGACAATCGGCCCAGGGGCGAAGAACAAACAAAACAACGAGCCGAGCCGATGAAACGTGATGTCTGTCTTTGCATCTTTGATTGCGCTCAGCGCGAGCTGCTCGAATTGCGCACCCGATTCTTCAAGTAGCTTCCATCCGTTGATCCGTTCAAGCTCGCGCAGCTGCGCAAGACCGGCCGCAAGCGCGAGCGGATTACCAGATAATGTCCCAGCCTGATAAACCGGACCTTCTGGCGAAAGCTGGTCCATGATTTCAGCGCACCCGCCGAAAGCGCCCACCGGTAATCCGCCGCCGATTATTTTTCCAAGTGCAGTCAGATCAGGTTTGATTCCGTAGATTTGCTGTGCGCCACCGCGCGCCACACGGAAACCCGTGATCACTTCATCAAAAATCAGAAGCGCGCCATTCCTCGTGCATTCCTCACTCAAGACGGAGAGAAGTTTTTTCCCGGGAAAATAAAGGCCAGCGTTCGCTGGAATCGGCTCGAGAATCACGGCCGCAATTTCGTTCTTATTTTCCCGAAACGCTTTCCTTAGCAATTCGACATCGTTGAATGGCAACGATAGCGTCAGATCTACAAACGCTGGTGGCACGCCGGCACTGCTCGGCTGCCCGTGCGTGAGCGCGCCGCTCCCCGTTTTCACCAGAAGCGCATCCACGTGCCCATGATAACAACCGTCGAACTTAATGATCTTGTCGCGTTGCGTGAACGCGCGCGCCAGACGAATGCACGACATGGTCGCTTCCGTGCCGCTGCTGACCATCCGCACTTTCTCGATCGAGGGCATCCAGTCACAGATCAGCTCCGCCATTTCCACTTCGAGCGGATTAGGAATTCCATAGCTCAAGCCGCGCGTGGCAGCCTCGCGCACCGCATCGACAACGACTTTCGGTGCGTGACCGAGAATGGCCGGCCCCCAGCTCCCGACGTAATCGATGTATTCATTTCCATCCACGTCCCAAATCTTCGCGCCCTCGGCGCGCGCCACAAAAAACGGAGTAGCATCAACGTTTCGAAATGCACGGACGGGCGAATTGACACCGCCGGGGATGCATTTCTGCGCGCGAGCAAAAAGTTCGGAAGAACCTGAAGTCATTTGTGTAGGCGCTTGTGCCCAAGCGTGTATGTATCTAGGGTCGGCGCTTGATACAAGCGCGGCTACAACGATATTGTCCGCTCTCGCACAAATGGCGGGGTAGCCAAGTGGTAAGGTCGCGGTCTGCAAAACCGCTATTCGCGGGTTCGATTCCCGCCCCCGCCTCTTTTCATAGTCAAATGACCGGAGATCAGGCTCGAGTTATAGCGCGCCAGAGATGTTTCCCAAAGGTAAAATAACCTAGGTAAACCGCGCTTGACAACCTAAGGAGAGTTCCTTAAAACTCCACGTCGTTGAGCGGATCTGAATCAGGCGGAGGCATTCTCCCCGCTAGGTTCTTCGCCTCTTCCGGACCCCCTCTAATCACAGATGCAGAGAAGCAGGGGAAAAGGAAAGCAAGGACTTATGAATCCACGGATTCAATTTCAAGACGAAAATTCCGCTATTTTTCAGCGCCCTTATGCTTGTCTGCCGCTTTTGCCGGCGATCACTGGATTCCGTTGCCTTTAACGGCTTAACAGGAAGGAAACATATGTTAAAAGAAGCAAGCTCGAGCGCGAAACAACGAGTCCAACGAATACAAGAATCTTTTGTAGATTGTTCGATTTTTTCGACCCACGAAGAATCCTTGTTTTTACGCCAGAATGATTATTGGATCATTCGGTATCACGGCCACACGGCATTCCTTAAATCCACGCGCGGTCTGCGCTATCTCGCTGTCTTGCTTCGCAATTCAGGACGCGAGTTCCATGTCAGGGACTTGCTCTCCCGCCCGGTGGATGCATCAACTCCGGTTGCAGCAGTCGTCCTGCATGGACGCGCAAGGCGCGAGCCTCATGCGGGTATCCCAATATTGGACGGAAAGGCGAAAGCAGAATATCAACGCCGGCTCAACGAGCTGCGCCAGGAGTTGAACGAGGCAGAGCGATCCAAAGATCCTCGCCGCAAAGCTCAGGCGCAGAATGAGGTGCAGGCGATCGCGGACTATCTTGCATCCGCCGTCGGACTGGGGGGCCGGGACCGCAAGACTTCCTCGGACGCCGAACGAGCGCGTTCTGCTGTAACAAAATGTGTCAAAAATGCCATCCAAAAGATCGGTGACGCAATCCCATCGCTCGGTTGCCACTTGGCTGCCAGGATAAAAACTGGTTACTTCTGCTCCTATAATCCGCATCCTGATCGCACCGTCGCCTGGAAGTTCTGAGTCTTCTGCCATTTTCCGCAGCTGTGACGCGAAAAGTCACAGTGTGACGCGAAAAGTCACGCCTAAACAAAGGCCTTTCAGGTGATGACATTTGAAACGCCAATCATCTCATAAACTAAACGAAGAACGATACCGCCTTCACAACCAAATCCGGAAAGACCGTTATGCCAAATCCCAAGAAACCATCCCACGCAGAAGAAACCGAATCGAGCGAACACGAAGAAATTCACAACAAAGATTTTCAGTTCGTTTTAAAACACCTGCTTGATGTCTATAAGCCCATCCTGGAAGAGGAACTCGGGCGAGCTAATGCGCCTGAGAAGCTAAAGAAAGAAGCCGAGGCAAGGCCCCCAAGTTGCGAAGACGAGCTGGCGTTGGCCAGTCGGATATTCGACAAGTTTGTCACCGAAGACGTAGCGGTGCGGCTGCTTCCTGAAGAAGCCCGGAAGCAGCTCGGTCCGATCGAGAACTGGCGCTGGTGCTTCCTGCACATCCGCTGTTGCATCGTCTTCGGATGGCTGGTGTGCCGCTGGCCGCGCAGTTTCCGGGGTTTCGCCTACTACCTTTACAAGTACTGGAGATGTGTTCGCCTGGTCATCGGCAATCCCGTCAGCGATCCTCCCACCGAGGAGCAACGGCGCGATTTCGAAGTCCTGGTCAAAATCCTTGCCGAGGCGTTTAAGCCGTACCTCACCGATCAGCTCGCAACCGTGGAATTCCCCGAAGGCGTTCCCGACGAGGTGATTTCCGGCAAGATCGACTGCTTCATTGACGAGCGGGATGCGTGCATCATCTTCGAGCGGCTGTTGACCACCGAGGCTGCCCGCGCCCTGCTGGGAGAGGCGGCCTTCAAGGAGCACAGCCAGCAGAAGTTTTTCTGGTTCTGCCGCTGCTGGTGCCTGTGCGGCCTCTGTTTCGGATGCTGTCTAGCGCGCGCGCGCACCCTTCGCGAGATCGTCTACTGCCTGCTCTACTATTGGCGTTGCCTGCGCGACTGTTTTCGGCCTCTCAGTTGCGAACTGACAGGTCCCACTGGATGTATCGCTGAGGAGGTGAATGCGGCGATACCGGCGCTGGTTGTCCCAATCACCGGTACTGCCGGCGGGGCCGGCTTCGTACGCTACGTTCTTGAGTGGTCGCTCAACGGAGTGGTATGGCATACCCAGAATTTCGTCTATCCTCCGGTGCCACCCGGAAACACAGTCCAGGGCAACGCACCGGTATTTGGCGGTCTCCTCGCCTACCTCGACACGACCCTGCTCAATGCCGGCCTCTACTTCGTGCGCATGACTGTCTATGGCGTGAATAACGTATCGGTACTGTGCGGGCCGCACAGCTTCTCGGTATTTAAGAAAGATGTCCGGATTCTTGGGGTCGATGGTAACACATCGCTCGACAGAACGCCGTTCGATCCTGCCGCTCAGTTGATCGACAACGTTCCGGCGCTGTGCACCCGGGCAGCCGGTACGTTCGAAGCATCGTTTGGCACATGTCTGATGATCTGGGGCTCGGCCTACATCGGCGGTTGCGACGACAACCAGAAAATCAAGCGCTACACGCTGTCCTACAAACCCGGCTACGAGACCGACTGCACGACCGGTGGCTGGACGAATTTCTGGACGGTCGACTTCAATACACCAGCCCAATACCGTGCCATAAACATGAGGACCGACACGTCGGTGCTGACGGCGGTGTGGGGACCGGACTGTCTGGTACCCGTCATGTTTCCTCCGTGGTGCCTGCTCACCGACCCTCAGGCGCTGCTCTATCCGTCATACTGGATATCCAACGTCGGCGGCTGCCAGCTGAGCGGACTCTACACGATTCGCCTCGTGGTGGAGGACACCAATGGTTTCACGTACTGCGATACTCAACGCATCTGGCTCGACAACAAGGCACTGACCGCGTTGATTCAAATTGACGCGGTGCCCAAATGCGCTGACCTATTCGTGAGCCAGTTCGCGAAGCCACCGGACTGCACTATCCCCTGGAGCTTGCCCGTGTCGGGGATTGCGTACGATGAGTACATCGACGAGACGCTCCCGTTGACACGGCCAAACGATAACTTCGACTACTACGTAGTGTCCGTCGAGAAGCAGGGCGGCCCGTCAATCTCGATTCCGATCCCAGGGCCGGGTGGCTCCTGTTTCTACGGGACATCACGCGTCGGCGATCCGGGCACGCGCTGCGGCGTACCAACAGTACCAACAGTGATTGGCACTCTAGCAACGTTCGATTTAAGAGCTGTGGACCCGACGTGCAAGCCGTTTCTACCGTACGTGGTTCCCGACGCATTCACAATCCCACGCGGCGAGTGCTGCGTCTATGTCTTCCATCTCACCGTCTATGATCGAACAGCCCGCCCGTGTGGCGTGAACTGGGCGACGGCGGACTGGCCGGTCAAGATTTGCAATGACTTACCAACGCCATCATAGTCATTTAGGCTTCAAAGACGTGTAACTGAATAGAGCGGAGGCGAAGCAGAGCAGTGACTATGCGATGAGCGATACAAGCTTCTGGATACGGTTTGTATTAGCGATTCTTGCAACTTGGCGAATCACCCATTTTCTCGCAAAGGAAGATGGCCCAGCTGATCTCATCGTTCGATTTCGCGTCCGTTTGGGGCACGGCTTGGTTGGCAAGCTGATGGATTGCTTCGAATGCCTTAGCCTGTGGATCGCCGCCCCGGCGGCGCTCTTCGTGTTGCGGAGCCCGCTCGAGTGGCTGTTCACTTGGCTTGCGCTCTCAGGCGCGGCGTGCCTTTTGCAGCGAGCCGTGCAGGAGCCGGTGATCATTCAACGAATGCCTGACACTACGAAAGGAGAATTTAACGATGGGATGCTGCGGTCAGAAACGAGCGGCGCTCACGAGCGTTCCGGCGACGGCGGTAGCACGGCTTAATCCGAACCTGCCGGCAGCCAGCCGACAGCCGCCGATTGCGCCGCAACAATCTGCTGTTCATATGCAGGCTGCGCAGGCATCCCCGGTATATTCTCCGGTTGCCCTTCGCTACACCGAAACCTCGCCGATTGTGGTGAAAGGCCCAGCTAGCGGACGCCAGTATCAGTTCTCGGGTTCGAACCCTGTCCAGCTAGTCGACGCACGTGATGTCGCGGCCTTCTTGCGCACCGGCTTCTTTCGGCAGAGTTGATCGGACTGACCGACAAGGATCAGTAACATCACTTGTTATCCCGCGGGCAATGAAGAAACTCTGCCACGCTGTGACATGGGTGAGCTTATTCCGATTTAGTCGGTCCCTGAGCAGATCAAGGGAAGTTTCCACCGTGCGGTTAATTCTGAATATTTCTCCTCCTACAACGCGCATCTGAAGCGCGGTCGCATGGAAGTTCTGATTTCCTCCGAACTTTTCCGCCGTTGTGACACGAGAAGTCACAATGTGACGCGAAAAGTCACGCCCTTCGCCTTTACAAGCTTGTTTTCGGGCGGCGGGCAAATGCGGGCCTGCTAGAAAACAACAAAAAATAACGAAAGGATCAAACATTATGCCGCTCAATCCAGCAGAACTGAAGAAAACACTCCGCGAAGTCGACGCTAGATGGAAAGCCTCCGATGAGGCAAAGGAATATTCACTTGGCTACGTCCCGGGGCCGACGGAACACTCGCTCGCGACGCGCGAGATGCTCGCCCGTAGCAGCTATCAGCATTTCTTGGCGATGGCTGCAGTCGCGGCGCCGGGTTATCCGGCCTCGTTCGACTGGCGCAACCATAACGGACATGACTACGTCACATCGATCAAGGACCAGAAACAATGCGGTTCCTGCGTTGCGTTCGGCTCGGTCGCAACTGTCGAGGCGAATGTCCGCGTTCAGAAGAATGAGCCGGCTCTGGCCATCAATCTTTCGGAGGCGGATTTGTTTTTCTGCCACGATGGACAAGCGGCACCCAGTTGTAACACCGGTTGGAACGTTAATCCCGCATTGACCGTGTTCGAGCAATACGGCGTGCCCGATGACAAGTGTTTTCCCTATACGGACCACGACCAGCCCTGCAAGCGGTGCGCCGACTGGAAGAAGCGAGTGACCAAGATCAAGTCGTTTCAGGGAATTACCTCCACCGCCAGCATGAAGACGTGGCTCGCGAAGTATGGCCCGCTGGTGACGTGTTTCACCGTATATAACGACTTCTTCTCCTACCACAGTGGCGTTTACCACCATGTCAGCGGAGGGGTTGCGGGCGGACACTGCGTTTGCTGTGTTGGTTACGACAACGTCAGGCGTTTTTGGATATGCAAGAACAGTTGGGGTCCCAGCTGGGGCGAGCACGGGTTTTTCTGCATTGCGTACGGCCAGTGTGGCATCGACGCAGAGATGTGGGGGGTACACATCTAAACCACACTGAATGGAAAAGTGCCGGATTTAACTCTGACGGAGGAAGACAGCGGCAAGTCGGCTAAGGCGCCTGTGGGAGCGCGAGTGAATATCCGTCTGCAGGAGAATCCGACCACCGGCTACCGCTGGAGCTTGCGCGAATTCAAGAGCGAATCTCTCGCGCTGGAATCCGATGAGTATGAGTCCGCTACCGCATCCGGCATCGGCGGAGGAGGGATTCGGCACTTTCTATTCGTCGCCAAGGCAGCTGGAACCACCACGATCACCCTGAAAAATATGCGCGCGTGGGAACCCGAAGAACAGGCACCAAAGACATTCAGTGTCGTGATAACCGTGGAATGAGGACTATAGGCTTTCGCCGGACATGGCGGAGCAGGGATTGAAACGCTCACCGAGCATATCCGGCCAAAGGCGGCTACAGCGTCGGCCACAAGAACATTACCGCGCAGGCACCATCGCCACCTGCGTCTACGACATTCTCCCGGGCGGAGGCGGCAGCTTTCCGGTCTATGCAACTAACTGCGTTGCACAGACGAAGTCTGGATCAGAGGTAAGAAACCTCGTGCCACACACGCGGCAACCTGCGTCTCGCGGCTGAAACAGCCCTTACCTCGGCGCTGTAGCAGGCGCTTTGTTGGCAGGATGCTGAATCGAATCGTTTCCTATCACGATCAGTTCGTCGTTAAATGGCGGCGACGCTTTCGCAGGAAAAAGCGGCCGTAAAACCGCGAAACCTTGCGAAACGAACGCAATCGAAACGATCACGATCACTGCTGCACATTTCATGTCCGGCGCTCATATCAGAATCCAAAAGCATGGCAAGCAGAATTTTTTTGCTTTCTTCTTATTTATCGGCGCAGCCAAAGCCCAGCGACGATTGAGGCCAGGAGCGAGGTACTCAGCCAATCGAGAAGCTGACCTAGAACGACCAGGCGATGCAAACGAATAAAAAGCGCAGATTCCAGTAGAATCGGCAGAGCAAGCACTCCCCAAATGCAAACCGCAAAGTAAAGGATCCCGCGAAAGCCGATGGCAAAAACCGCCACGTTGAAACGGACCATGAGCGTGAAAAGGCAAGCAATGCCGATGGCGGCAAGGACATGAAGCAAGCTTGCGCCGATATAACTCCGCGGACCTTCAGGGCGCCACGTTCCCGGCGTTTCGCGTTGGTAAGGATGAAAGATCACGCCCATCCAAAGCCAACTGGTGAACACCGACAGGACGCCCGCGATGAGCCCGGGGGCAAGCGCGACACGCAGCGTATTCATTTGCGGGAAGTGATTGCACCAAGCTTAACAAAGGTCGCCATGTCTTGTCGATAGAGACGAGGATCGATATTTCCGGTTTCCGATTTCCCGTTTCCGATTATTTTGCACGCCGATGCCACAGTTTTCTTATCGCGCCCGCGACGCGCAGGGCGGTCTCGTAGAAGGCGTGCTTGATTGCCCGGACAGAGCCGTGGCGATCCGGCAAATTGAATTACAGCACTATGTTCCCATCCGTATCGAAATGGTAGGCGCGGAGCCAAAAGGGCCAAAGTTGGTCGGGCCATCTGGTGGGCTGCCGGAAGCACCCACGCAAAATCTGAAAATTCCGCACGGCCAACTGCTCATTTTCACCGAGCAACTCGCCCATTTGCTGCAAGCGGGGATGACGCTCGATGAAGCGTTATCGATTTTGGAGAAACGTTTGAAGCAGCCGCGCGTTCAGCAGATGACGCACACGCTGCATCAGGCACTGATCGATGGCCGCAGTTTCTCGCAGGCGCTGAGCTTACTGCCGCGAATTTTCCCGCCACTCTATGTGAATCTGGTGGCTGCGGGCGAGGCGAGCGGGGCTCTGCCGCAAATACTACTGCGACTGGTCAAGCATTTGATGCAAGCAAAAGATCTGCGAGATCGCGTACAACAGGCGTTGATTTATCCGGCATTTCTCGCGCTGGCTGGCGCAGTGCTCGTCACAATTTTCATCACTTTCATGGTACCGCAGTTGACCGGGTTTATGGCGCAAACCGGTGGCGCGCTTCCATTGCCCACGCGGATTCTAGTGCATATTCATCATGCGATCACAGGCTATTGGTGGGTGGGCATCATCGCTGTGATTGGCGCAATCATTGGTTTCCGCGCCTTCGTCCGCGCTGAGGAAGGACGCCTCGCCTGGGATCGTTTCCGGCTGGTGATTCCCGGATACGGCGGCGTTATTCGCCACCGTTACTACGCGCAGTTTGCGCGTACACTTGGGACCTTGATGGAAAATGGCGTTCCTCTCCTTCGTTCACTTGATCTTGTCACTGAAATTGCTGACAACCGTTTCCTCGAAGTAAAACTTGGCGAGGTGCGCCGGGCGGTGATCGATGGCGCAACGCTCTCCGCTGCTTTGCAACCGCAAAAAATGTTTCCAGACTTGTTTACCGACATGATGTCAGTAGGCGAACAAACCGGCCATTTCGCCGAGACCATGCAAGCTATCGCCGACGTTTATGAGCGCGAACTTGATCGGAGCGTTGGCATAATCTCGCAACTGATTCCGCCGATAATCATCGTGGTGATCGCCGCTCTAGTCGGTCTGGTTGTTTTCAGCATCCTGTCGGCGGTATTTGAGATGACGCACAGCCTGCAAATCAGACCGCATTGAAACTGAAAGCTTGCAAAATGGCTTTCTGCGAATAATCTCGCGAACCCGATGTTCGCTCGCGTTGCCCTTGCGATCTTCCTCGCTGCAGTTTCCCGCGTATGTGCGCAGGAAGCTTTAAGCGACGCCCTACCCTCTCCGGCTGACATGATTGGTATGATTGCGCAGCCGGTCCCCGAAAGCGCCTGGCTTGACCTGCGCCAAACTTTGCCTCGCAATTCGAAAACGCAAAACGCGCCTGGCTGGGTGGAAGCACTCACGCTGCTGCCAGGCGAGACGACCGAAGGCGGTGCGACGTCCAAGAGCGTGTTTCGTATTCGCGTGACGCAACCCGGCCCTGATTATCAAGTTCTCTTTTTCCGCTTGTTCTTCGACGACAAACCGAATCAGCAACCCGAATTGATCGCGTGGGATGAATCTGGCACACACATTTTGCGTTCGGGCACTCTTGGTGCCGGCATGAATCTGCCCAGTTCAGATTCTGTCATCATTCCGATGACTGGCGCTTCTGCTATTGATATCGAGGTCCCCGGGGATGGTAAGACGATCCGTGGAGCGTATCTCGATTGGATGACAAGTAGTCAGGTAGTGCATCCGGTGAACGCGGAACATCGTGATGTAATTCCAGAGCCGTTCTCATCGGTGCCCACATTGCATGCGCCGCCCGAGGACGTTGAAAATTTTGGGACCGTCACGGCGACGCTCTCGGCTGAACCAATCCGGATTGATGGACAGACCGAGGAAAGCGCCGCGTTCCAATTCCCAATTGAAGCGCAACCGCTAACGGCGCTGTTGACCTTCGAAATCGCAAATCCTAGCGTCGATTCTCCGCCGGAAGTTTATCTCAACGGTCAGGATATCGGGCCAGTTTCTCTGACGCTGCCGGACCTGGCCGATCCGGGTTATCGCGGCGAAGTCGAAGCGCTAAGCCCGCAGATGCATTTCCATTATACCGGCTGGCTGCGCGCACAGAAAATTGTACCGGCCACAATCTTGAAAGTCGGTGCGAACGAGCTGGTCGTCGCCAGCGGAACCGGCATCGGACCTTCCGCGATCCGCGCGACCCAGATCCAACTAAAGTATATTTGGGATAAGTCGGATTATCTTCTGCGCACCGGCCACTAGCAATTCTCGAACACGGGAGTAGTGTAGGCGCGCACAGGAGGGAGGGACGCTCCTTTATTTAAGATGAGAACAGCAAGAAAACAGCAGGGCTTCACGCTACTGGAGATCATGCTCGTGGTGAGCATTATCGTGATCATCCTGGGAGTAGCGATTTCAAAACTCGGCAATACGACGGGTGTTGCCAAAGCCATGCGCGTTCAAGCAG
>Ga0126378_10004215_pt1 | contig 10937 bp, 8 predicted proteins | sample PanSoiMetPlot_23_FD_92587 | JGI IMG/M metagenome (GOLD analysis project Ga0126378, IMG submission 92587) | Tropical forest soil microbial communities from Panama - MetaG Plot_23 | ecosystem: Environmental > Terrestrial > Soil > Tropical forest > Bulk soil | place: Panama | collected 2016-02-17
TAAGGAAGGGTTCCGTTCTTGCGCACTTGCGCAAGCCGCATGGTGAGCTTGTGGGCGAGTGAAATGGAAGTCGGCATGTAGTCCGAGTTCTCATTCACCGCGTAGCCGAACATCATGCCCTGATCGCCTGCACCTCCCGTGTCAACGCCCATGGCGATGTCACCGGACTGTTTGTTGATGCTCGAGATTACGGCGCAGGTGTTGCAGTCGAAGCCGTGGAGCGCGTTGTCGTATCCGATGGACTGGACGGTGCCGCGGACGACCTGCTGGAAGTCGACGTAGGCTTTGGTAGTGATTTCGCCGGCGATCATGACGAGGCCTGTCGCGGTGAGGGTTTCGCAGGCTACGCGGCTCATGGGGTCGTCGGTAAGGCAAGCATCAAGGATGGCGTCGGAAATCTGGTCGGCGATTTTATCGGGATGGCCTTCGGTTACCGATTCCGAAGTGAAGAGGAAGCGATTCTTAGATGGCAATGGTTTGTCTCCTTAAGATTGCACTGGGTCGAGGGCCACAGGGCAAGTCGTTACGCGCCTGGTTTTCCACGTTGCTGGAGCCAACCTCGTTCACAGCCGAGGTCATTGGTTGAACATCGTTGGTGAAACCAGCGGAAATCCTACGGGCCGCGGTCGAGCGACACACTGGAAGGAAGTCCTCAAAAAAGGCTAGCAGAGCAGGAGCGGGAGAGCAATGAATTTGGGCGTAAGGGGTTGTGGGAGAGTTGAATAGCGGAAATTCATCGTTGGTTGGGAATGGGAATAGGAGTGAAGAAGTTCCATTTTGGGAACTGGTTAGTTTCCGGAGTACCCCACCGGGGTCTATTGGAATCAATGATATAGCGGAAAACCTCGAAATAATCCAGGCGCTCAATAGCTTAGGCGCAAAATTCTGAGCGGCACGGACTTAGATCTTACCGCCCGATTTTCTACTTGCACAGCTTTCACCTTGGCTGTCACAGGTATCTCTGCCGGCGTTGGCTCTGTGTCTGCAACGAGCATCAACTTTGCGCCTCAAGCAGGGGGAACAAAGAGCCCGGGACATGGGGTAGTTCTTACCAACACCGGATCCGGCACGCTCACGATAAACGGCATTGCGACCTCTCCGCTGTTCTTCACAAAAACGACGAGTTGTGGAAAGACGCTATTGCCCGGGGCGCGCTGCACAATCTCTGTGTTTTTTGATCCAACGTTACAGGGAATTCTGGCTGGCTCACTGACGATCCAGGACGATGGGCTTAACGGCCAGCATACGATCGCGCCAAGCGGTAGCGGGCAGTAGGCGCTCTGGTTTCTGAGCGCTTGATCGTTGGAGACGGGTTGAAGAAATCTGAGGCACAGACGAAACCGTGTGCTAAGTCAGCCATGGAGCGGTGTCCCATTGCTATTCTTTGCAAGGGTGGAACGCCCTATAACCTATCGGTGAACGCGAACGGCAGAACCGCAAGCGATCGGCAGCATCGTACCCGCCCACGCAAAAAACGCAGGGACGGAGCGCCCACAGTCTCCAAACGGGAAGGGAAAGAATTCAGAAACGGTGGGTCAGCTCGTGTGATCTTCATCATTAGGCTAAATTGCAGATACGTGTTTCGTTGCGTAAGGGCGGACGCTGATTACCGTGTCGGCTCCTGCCTCGAGACGTCGTTGGGCTTGAGGGCACCAAGTCCACTCGGTTCTCTGGTGCCAAACACAGTGATCGCATCAGGCAGGGGCTGTTTCCGATTGCCAGAAAATCCGCTCGTATAATTGTGCTGTGAGTTTACCGTCTGCTAATGGGCGCACGCGGCGCGGCACGAATTTTGGGCTTCTCCTGCGCCGCTGGCGGACGCTTCGGCGCGTGAGTCAACTAGACCTGGCACTCGATGCCGATATTTCTACGCGTCATCTGAGTTGTATCGAGACTGGTCGCGCACAGCCCAGTCGGGAGATGATCCTGCGTCTTGCTGAGGCTTTGCAGGTTCCGTTGCGCGAGCGCAACATCCTGCTGCTCGCAGCCGGCTACGCGCCGCTTTATCGTCATACCGATCTCGACGGGCAGGAGTTAGACGAGGCGCGTCGTGCCGTCGAGTTTCTCATGGCACAGCATGAACCGTATCCCGTCCTTATCATGGACCGATATTGGAACACGCTGAGCATGAATGTCGGCGCAAAGCGGATTCTTGCGCTCTTTCCTGGCTGCGATTCCAGGACGCCTCACAACGCACCCCGTCTTGTATTCGATCCAGAAGGATTGCGGCCCTTCATCCAGAACTGGGAAGAGGTCGCGGCGCGCATCATTCGGCGGGTGCATCGCGAAGCTGCAGACAACCCGTCCGACGAGACGTTCAAGGGTTTGCTCGAGGAATTGCTGAGCTTTCCGGGCGTGCCGAGCCGCTGGCGCATGCCCGATTTTGATGGCACTGCTCCACCGTTCTTGACCATCAACTACAAGTGGAAGAACACCACGCTTCGTTTGTTTTCTGCGCTGACTACTTTGGGCACGCCGCTGGACGTCGGGCTGCAAGAACTCCGCATTGAAACTCTTTTCCCCGCAGATGAAGCCACTCGCACCGTTGTGAATCGGCTAGCGGAGGGAGCGAGCGTCTGAACGCTCCACCACCGTTTCTCCATGACCTCGGAGGTCATGGACAGTGTTCTTTTTCCATTGAATACTGGTCCCCGACCTGAGCACATTTCTCGGATGGAGGACACCCAACATGCGTCGCACAACAGTCATCCTGATCGTACTAATTTCCTTAACCGCATTTGTTCCCTCGCAAGCCCAACCTAAAGAGACGAGTGCTGTCGACACTATCAAGCAACTGGAGCAGGAGATGGGGAATGCAATGGTGGCCGGCGATGTTGACAGGCTCAGTCAGATCTATGCCGACGATTTCGCAACTGTCGGATCCTCGGGCAAGGTGATCACCAAGGAAACCCTTCTAGCCGATTTCAAATCCTTCCACGACAAACTCGAGTGGTTTGAAAACGGACCCATCGACGTGCAGGTATTTGGCAATGTTGCTGTCGCCTGTGCCAGGGTTAAGGAAAAGAGGAGCCAGAACGGAAAAGATACTAGCGGTGAATTTGTTTGGATGGATCTGCTCGAGAACCGTGAAGGCAAATGGGTGGTCGTGCGCAGCGCGGGTGCGAGGATGAAGTGAGGCCGGACTCGGCTGACTCCTGAGCCGGCGCGTGAGTCGTCCGTGCCGGCTTTCTTTCTGGCGCTGATCGTGGTTTCCGAATCAGCCACGGCGCAGGCGCCAGAACCGTTCAATTTTTACAAGAAATTTACCCCAATCGTTATGGCAGCGCGCTAGATTGTCTGCATTCGTCGTAGTCCCCTGCAGGCTTCACCCCCGTCAATTTTTGTGTCCGTGCGGTCGGGCCCGTCTCAGATTAGGAAACTCACCCAAGGCAGCGTTCGCGAAGTCATGTCGCGCTGCTAGCTCAATTTCGTCGAGCCGTAATGTCGACTGCTTAATCCGGGAGTCTGGATTCGTCCATCGTGACTTTGGCACTCAAGTCGGGGGTGCGGGGGCGCCTTCGAGAGTAGTACCTCAGACGCTGCGTGCGTCGCACGAGAGGCGCGACAAATCCCCAATAGGAAAATGTCCCGAAAGGAGCGATGTGATGAGAAAAAAGTATCTCCTGAAATGGGTGGTCGCGCTGTTTGTGGCCACATCGATACCCGCTTGGGCGGGCAGCTGGCAAACACAAACAGTCGTGGCCAACGGCGGAATTGGCCCGTGGATCGCGATCGACGCATCGGGCAATCTGGCAGCGGAGTGGGGTTTCTTGGCGTATCCGATCAGCGAACACCTGGCGAGAACAGGCGGAATCGGTCAACCGTGAGGGCGACAGTCAACCTTACCGGTTCGGTGACGGGCGCTCCTGACTTGCGCTTCGGGGAATTTCACTGCAATCTACAATCAGGGCGATCCTGCCGTGTCGATGTTCGTGGACCACGCCGCAGGAGGCGGGTGGAGCACTCCCGCTGTGATCCCAGGCTCGAGCGAGGCCGGGCAAACTCTGCAGTCGAGTTGGCTACTTGGGATTTAAGTCCGTGCCGAAATTCCTCGCAGCATTTTCGTATCAATGACCAGGGTCGGGCGAAGTTCCGGATCTCGTATTTTTACCCGTGGCAGCGGAGTACGGAATGCACCCGAGTGACTTCGACATCTGCGCCGTCGTAAACAATAGGAAGAACACGAACTCATGCGCAGGGATACGTTCTTCCATGACCTTCAGGCGGGTTTGTCCTTATTGAGAGGACACGTCGCCCACAGATCTTTATGCCGCCGACCGCATAGCCGCTCCCGGAAAGTGCGGAAGCCAACGCGATCGTGAGCAGTAAGGAAACGCTCGATTACGACTCCGGCCATTGCGGTGGGAATAAGGATCTGCGGTGGTCGAGTTTGCTTCCGAGAAGGCCGCGAACCGGTAAGTAGCAATCAAACGGAAATTTAGCTGCGATAAGGAGATCTCACATGACCTTATTCGATCAAGTCAGTAATGTATTGAGGCGCTACAGCGGCGGGGCGGATCAGAACCCGGCAGAAGCAAGCGAACACTTCGAACAGGTCGCACAAGCTATCCCACAGGGCACTATTGCGGAAGGGCTCTCGAGTGCATTCCGCTCGGATCAAACGCCCGCGTTCAGTAGTCTCGTCAGCAACCTGTTCAGTCAATCGAATGGTGAACAGAAAGCTGGCATGTTGAACCAATTGATTGGATCACTCGGTCCCGGCGCTTTGTCAGAGATTGCGGGTGGAGGCGCGCTGGCGAGTCTTTTGGGCGGGGCCAGAGAGATTACTCCTCAACAGGCGCAGAACGTGCCTCTGGACGTTGTGGAGCAGATGGCGAGCCATGCAGAGGCGGCGGATCCTTCGATTGTGGACAAGGCGAGCGCCTTCTATGCTCAACATCCGACATTGGTGAAGACTCTGGGCGGCGCCGCTCTGTCGATCCTAATGGCGAAAATTGCAGAGCGGCAAAGGGCTGCTTGACCATCGAAATGTGCTGCCGGACATAAGGATTCCTCGTTGCGCCCAGAATCACAATCACAAGGCAGGGATCCTCTTATCCACCTAGTACGCTTGGGCACGCTCCAAGTGATATTCACAACGAAGGCGTTGAGGTTTTCCGCTTTTACCAACTCTTAAATCGTTTTTGAGTTCGCGTTCCACTTCATTCCCTAAAAGGAGTATTTCCCATGACCGATCAGGATTTGAAAAACAAGTATCAGCCCGTGGCTGACTTTATGTCCCGCAACGGGTTTCAAATTCAACATTTTCACGTGGAGAACGGAAAGGCGGTTCTGGCGGCTTCGGCTCCCACGGAGTATCTGAAGAATCGCGCCTGGGATGAGATCAAGAAAATCGATCCCAATTTTGCGGATTTGCAACACGACATCACGGTCGGATCAGGAACGATGTATGTGGTCAAGTCTGGAGATGATCTCTCAAACATCAGCAAGTCGTTTTATGGAAGCCCGAATGAGTACGCCAAGATTGCGCAGGCCAACAATATTTCCAACCCGGACAGAATCCAGGTAGGTCAGCAGTTAAAGATTCCGGCAGCCTGAGTATCGGCAATCGAAAGCAATGGGCCGGAGTGGATGCTCGATCCGTTCCGGCCTATTTTATTTTCCTATGGGCATTTCATACTTGCCGGTAGCGGAGATTTTCAGGCATCACGCGGCCGCCGCTGCGGAATACCTAAGCCCAATTTTGACCTGACCGGTTTCAAGACGAAAGCAATCGCGCTTTTCACGATCATAGCCAATATCCAATTTGAAAGTTCCAACGCCGGCATTGGAGCGGCATATTGACAAGCTAATGTTCGGCGAGTATAAGGCGTAGACCAAACAGGCGGACCTATCTTTAGGGGAAGATTCAAAGCTACACCGCAAAACAGGTTGTCATTCCCGATTCCAGCGATCAAGGAGGGACGATAACTATGCACTTACAACGTCGCAGTTTTCTGAAGGCGGTTCCGGGAGTAGCCGCGGGTTTTGCTAGCTGCACAATGGCACGGGGACAGAGTTCCAGCGGCGAACTAAAGGTCGCTTCGGGTAGCCTTCACCTGGAAGGTAAATTGAAATCAGGTTCATTAACGCTGGATGCACAAAATTTTCTGGACCGTGCTGAGCGGGCCGTTACCGTCAGAGGCAGATTGGATTCCACGGACCTGTACTCGGCAATGTTTAGTTACCAAAAGGACCTTACCGTCTTTGCGCCATTCCATGACAACGACCACTCCACGACGGTAGTTCTTACAGAGTCGGAAACAGCGAAAATCGGGCGTCTCGTCGTTTGGAATGACAACCAGATTCCACAAGTCTTTGATCTCGACAAGGACAAGATCATGAGAACAAATGATCCAAAAGATATCGTGGACGTCAAGGGCAAGAGTCCCGATCTGCTGGGAAACAGAAACCGCGCCACATTCACATGGCAAGAACTCGAAAGCGTTTTCGGTTCGACTCCGGCGCTGTTGGAGTTTATGCGTTGCAATAAATCCACTCACCATCCACGCGAAGAGGACCGACTCGCGGAATGGATGTGCCATTTGCTAAGCATGATACCCGGCAGTACGCTCTCGTTGTTTTGGCGGGCATATTAGTGCGCCGCGTTATCGTTTTCTTAGGTCGAGAGGCCCATATCTCGGAGCATTTGTTGAAACCGCTTACTGGGTCGGATATCGTGAAATAGCGGGGATACTTTAAGATGAACTACGCCGGGAGACCGTTCCTTCACGGCGCGCTCGAGAGAACTCAGTGCTTTTTCGGTTTCACCCAAACCCATAAAAATAATTGCTAAACGATAGTGAGAGACGTGTCCATCAGCCTGCATCAACTCTTTCAGTATGGTGCGGGCTTTCTCGGTCTCGCCTGAAACAGCTAAGACATATCCGAGTTCGGCGAGGGATTCGTCGCTGCCGTGAGATAACTCGACAGCCTTCTTTAGCTCCCTGATTGAATCTGCATTACGCTGCTTCTGAGCGTAGGCCTGCCCGAGATGACGATGTGCCTGATGGCTTTCGGGATCGAGTTCCAAGGTCTTGCGACACGCATCAATGGATTGGTCGTAGTCACCCGAGAAATACAAAACAGCGGAAAGATTATCGTTCGCCAGCGTCGAGAGAGGGTCAAGCTGTTGGGCAATCCTGGCTTGAGCTGTTGCCTCCTGGAAACGCCCCTCTTCCAACAAGAGGTTGGAATAGAAAACTCTTGTCGTCGAGCTTCCGGGACTCAGTTCTATGGCATTTTTGTATTCTTGTTCCGCACCGGCCCAATCCCAATCAAAATCTTCCTTTACCGTACCCAGCGCAGAATGAGCTTCTGCCAAAGAGTCGTCAAGTTCAAGAGCCTTCAGAGCGGCAATCCTGGCCTTGGGCAAAGCCTCTCCGACCGGGATACCAGTCAAATCGGGCAACTCATGATATGAATCCGCTAGGCCAGCGTATGCAAGCGCATATCCCGGATCGTTAGCAATAGCCTGTAAGAAAAAAGCTATGCTCTTGGTGAGGCCTTCCGAAGTGCCTTTGTTCCAATAGAAGCGGCCAGCCAAGTACAGTTCATGAGCCTGAGGATTAACGGTGCGGGATTTCGATAGCCTAGCTTCTTCCTGTGGCGTCACCTTGACCTGGACTTCGTCAACAATCGCTTTGGCTACTGCGCTCTGCAAATTCAGAATGTCTCGTAGATCTCGCTCGTAGCTCTTGGCCCACAGAAGGCGATCGCTTGATGCCTGAATCAGTTCAGCATTAATCCTGACCTTATCTGCCGAGCGCTGAACCGAACCTTCGACGATAACATCAACATTCAATTCTTTAGCAATCTGGGGCAGTGGTTTCTTGGCACCCTTGTATAACATTACTGATGTTCGCGAGATTACTCGGAGAGTGGTGATCTGAGCTAATTCCGTGATCAATTCGTCGGTTACCCCATCGGCGAAATAGTCCTCCCCCGGATCGCCAGAAACGATTGCCAGAGGGAGCACGGCTATTGAATGAGTCTCTGGAAATCGTCCTCTGCCCACCCAGCGACCACCGACATGGCCGACATTTAACGCCATCAAGATGATTGCGATCACGAGCAACAGAACAGAGCCTGCTGACACAGCAATCCCGACCCGGTGCGAGGCACGAGCATGGCCGTCGCGAATCTGAGTTCTACCGTAGCTAGATTCGGAATCTCGCTTAATTCGTTGGAGGTCAGCTCGAATGTCAGCAGCGTGCTGATAACGGAGATCACGATCTTTCTCCAGCGTTTTGTTGATTACTTCCTCGAGCTTCAGCGGTATCGCGGAATTTAGACGCACCGGCGAAACGGGGAGGTGGTTTAGAACAGAATCGAAAATCTCTCCGCTGCTCTTCCCTTGAAATGGCAACGCTCCGGTTGCCATTTCATATAAGACCACTCCAAGTGAAAATAGGTCAGTACGTGTATCGAGCTCCCTTGCTCGGATTTGCTCGGGCGACATGTACAGGATGGTTCCGATCACCACCCCGGAGTTGGTTAGCTGCGGTTCAATCGTGATAGTCGATCGTGCTGTAACTTCCAAGTCCGCGGCGTGATTTAATACCGGGTTTCTTTTAGCGAGGCCGAAATCGAGGATTTTAGCGTGACCTCGTTTCGTAACGAAGATGTTGGCGGGCTTGATATCCCGATGGATTATGCCTTCGGAGTGTGCGGCATCGAGGCCATCAGCGATTTCGATTCCGAGTGAGACAACGCTTTCAATGTCGAGTGGGTGCCCGGCAATTTTATGCTTCAGGGTCAACCCCTCCAAGAACTCCATCGCGATAAAAACCTGGCTGTCGTGTTCACCGATCTCGTAAATGGTGCAGATACTGGGATGGTTCAGGGCCGATGCTGCCCGCGCCTCACGTCGGAATCGCGCTAATGACCGTGGGTCTCGTGCTAGCTTCTCAGGTAAGAACTTCAGTGCGACTGCACGCCCAAGTTGAATGTCTTCGGCCTTATAGACAACCCCCATCCCACCTCCACCTAACTCCTCAGCAATGCGATAGTGTGAGATGGTCCGGCCGATCATCGCGCTGAAATCTTAGGACCGGATGTGTTGCAAGTCAATGAATGTTGCGGACCTGGATGCTTAGACGTAAGAGTTGTTTCTGTCCGGGTCAGCGATCCGGCCGGTGTGGACTGTTCTCACTTCTCAGTACTGATGTTGGAAAATGAATGGTGGAGAGATCGGACTCGCTTTCGGCCACTTAGCGCAAGTCGTGGTGAAAACTACACATAAGCGGTAATAGCCTGTGTTTATGCTGGTTTCAAGCACTTTATCGATTTTGGGACTAAGTCACACCAATTGTTTCTAGAATGTGGTAACCGGGTGCTGCTGCATATCGAAATTTGTTACGAATTACGGGCAGATGGTGAAAGGGATTCACCTGCCAACATTGGGAGCAGGTCTCGGGGCTTTTGCAGCTTTTGAGTTACACATCGGCCTGCCGCCCACCCATTGGGGATGAAACCGTGTTTAGAAGGCTCATTGTTTCAAACTGGGTAATGGCGGGACTAGCGCGTTGGCTGTCGCTGAGAACAATCTGCGGGCGGGAGTATTAGCCGATCTGTTCTTTCCGTGCTAGCTTTTCTCGATCCAGCACCATTTGGTCGAAAGCACGGGGCAGCGACTCGCAGCGCGAGTAGGGACCGGGTCGATAGGCGCGGGACTGGATTCCTGCGTACGAAAGCTCTGTGATAGCCCAATCTTCACGGTTGGTGATGTCCCAGAACTCCACTGCGTCATCGGCTTCAAAGTTGGGCTTGACCATTTCGTGAGGGTGAAAGTGCCATTCGCAGATCACGTCTGTACGATCAACAGCGCGAGGCCATAACGTGTGGGTCATCACATAATCCGGATGCAGGCTGAGGAGCAAATTAGGAAAGATCGCGTAATAATAGACTTTGCTACGCTCTTCAATGTTGAGTCCGGGAAGATACTCGCGCCGCAACCTCCCGTCTCTGCTCATCGTTTTGGCGCCACCCTGAAACTCCATCGAGCCACCGATGTATCCGCGATGCGGCGGGTCATTATCTCCGGAAAGATAATCTGTAATGGCGCTGAGCGACGGATGCAAAATGGGGCAGTGCAGGCACTCATTGTAGTTGAGCACAATCAACTTCCAGTTGGCTTTCACCACATATTCGATCTGACGGTAAGTACTCAGCTCCGCCATTTGCCAATGCTGGAATTTCTGGGGCAGATCTTCCAACTGATGGGCGAGAGGGTCGGGATCTTGGCTGAGGTTGATGAAGATGTTTCCGTCCCAAACGTCGGCATGAACGCGATTCAGCGGATAATCTTCGCGGCAGAAGCCGTCGTGGGCGTGAGGAGCCCCGACCAGGCTGCCATCGAGTCCATAGGTCCAACCGTGATAGCCGCATTGAATCCGCCCGGGGAAATGTCCCTCGGAGCTGGAGCAGATGCGCGTGCCACGATGCCGGCAGACGTTGAAGAATGCCCGCAATGAGTCATTCCCATCACGAGTAATAATGATGCTTTCATCGGCGACGTCGCGTAAAAAGTAGTCACCCGGCTGAGGAATGCGATTTACACGCCCGGCGCAGATCCAGTCGTAGCAGTAGAAGCGTTCGAATTCTTCGCGGAAGAGATCGGGGTCCGTGTAATAGCGGGCGGGCAAAGTCGTCGCGATCCCTGGCGTATTAGAAAGTGGCACTGGGCACCTGACAGTCAATCAGCAGTTGACGCTCAACACAAAGCAATTCCGGTGTGTGAATTTTATAGTAAGAATTGAATAAGCGTCTCGCCGCAGAGCGAGAACCGCAGGAGATCCGACGAAGCGCACGACTGTTGGTGACAAATTAAAATGTCCGGTTTTAGTAGCAAATGACATGTCCGGTTTCGGTTAATAGCCAGCAGCCGTCGAGGTTGTGGGAAAGTGGGAATCCCGCGTAGTTTGCGGGATTTCCAA
>Ga0126378_10004216_pt1 | contig 10935 bp, 11 predicted proteins | sample PanSoiMetPlot_23_FD_92587 | JGI IMG/M metagenome (GOLD analysis project Ga0126378, IMG submission 92587) | Tropical forest soil microbial communities from Panama - MetaG Plot_23 | ecosystem: Environmental > Terrestrial > Soil > Tropical forest > Bulk soil | place: Panama | collected 2016-02-17
CCCGGAAAGAAGACAGAATGAACACAACTTAGAAACAAACAGGCGAGTATCCTCTCCACGGAAGGGACTTTTTCAACACCCACGAATCATTACACAAGTAACGCAAGCGTAGATTCTCGGTTCGCCGCAGTACATCGCAGCGTCATACAGACTCTGTAGATGTCGCTCTTGGACCTGCCAAGCTCCGTCGCGATCTCGCCATAACTCTGGCCCTCGTTGCGAAGCTTCTTGATTGCTTTCGCGTCCTTGTCACGCTCACGCTTGACCTTTGGCCGCCCCAAGGTTCTGCCCTTGCTGCGAGCAACCACCAGGCCGGCTTTTATCCGCTCTTTGGCTAGTTCGCGTTCAAACTCTGCCATTGCGCCAATCACATGAAACATCATGCGGCCTGCAGGCGTGGTCAGGTCCAGATTGTCTCGCAGGGAAACGAATGCGCAGCCCACAGCTTCCAAGTCGGCCAGGGCATCCACGAGATGACGCAGGCTCCGACCAAATCGGTCTAGCTTCCACACGGCAATCACATCTAGCTTGCGAGCCTTGGCAAGGCGCATCATGGCGTCCAGTTGCGGTCGGGACGCCTTGGAGCCCGATACTCCAACATCAACGAACTCGGACACCTCCCAGCCCCGTTTCGCCGCATACTCCCTCAGTTCGGCCAGCTGCAATTCAGGATCTTGTCCGTGATTAGTGCTTACTCGTGCGTACAGGCCAGCTTTCATGGCCCCCCAGTAAACACAGAATGTGACTACTGGCCGCAAATATCAACAAAAATCATGCCCAAAATCAAATGATTTATGGATCTTCATAGGAGGAGGAATCGATACTGAAAACACAAAACTTAGGAGGCCCGAATTTTGGGGGATTTCTGGAACGAGCAACAGGGGGCAGAATCGCTCTGAAACCTGTAGCGGCATTCTTCTAGTCGTCCGTTATCATCGCAAAATTCCCTCAAGAATTTCGCCTAGCACCCGCTGTGCTCGTATTTCACCTTGGTCGGCGGCTTTCCTGTACCAAATCACCGCCTCGGCCCTGTCTTGCGGCACCCCGATACCTTCGTCGTAGCAAGCTCCCAAATCGTATTGTGCAGGGGCGTGGTTTTGGCAAGCGGCTCTCCGCCACCAGCTCGCCGCCAACGCGTAGCCCTGCGGCACGCCGGTCCCACTCTCGTAGCAAACTCCCAAGTAGTACTGTCAGCTTACCCTGATAAATCCACTGCTTGAGAGAGGAATAGCCGATTCCCAGGACTTGGGCGGCGTCGCGCGGAGTCAGAGACTCACCAACCCAAGCAGTTTTCAGTGGCTGCTTCAAAAGCCATTCGCTAACCTAGGCTTTAAGAATCAGGAGATACACGATGCTCGACATTGAGTTGCGATAAATCGCCTCACTAGTAATCGCTTCGGATCATCGGATTTACACATTGGTGTGTAATGGGTGTTATCGCCAATGATCCTGCGGCAGTATGATGATTGGCAGACCCGCGGAATATTTCTGGTGACAGTTCAGCGAACCGCTTTCGCGTACCACCGTGCGGCCAACACCTAATGCGACACAAACCATGCCAAGAAAACCGCTTGCCGCTGGGGGCATGCTCAGAAATTCACCCGCACTCCGATCTGAGCGGCGAACGGTATTCCGACGGTTGTTCCCGGACCGAAGAAGTCTCCGAGAGCTCCAGCCGGATACAAGAATTGCTTGCTGCTCACAATAGGCACGCAGCCTGTGGCAGAGCAGACCTGGGTTGCATTGAACAAGTTATTTACCGGGTTCGGCAGAGCCGAGATGTCGCCGATGTAGTTGTTGCCCGGATTGGTGCGGTTGAACAGGTTAAAGAACTCGATGAACGGCAGCACATTCCAACGCTCACCAAACTTGAAGGGTCGTGCCACCCTCAGGTCCACCTGCATGTAGGGAGTTCCGCGGAACTGATCGAGCGAGGTTTGTACGCCATTGATGACGGCGCGGTTCTGTGAGTCATCACCGGTTCCGTTCACGTCAACCGGAGTCACCAACGTAAGGGGACGCGCAGTTTCAAACTGCATGAGCGTGGACACCTGGAACTTCGCAGGCAAGTAGAACACTCCTGCCAGTACGAACCGGCTGCGCACGTCCTCGCCCGACGGCCCGTAGTCGCCCGGTCCAAAGGGGTTCAGGGGATTACAGACGCCGTTAACATAGTCGAACAGTTCGCCGACCGTGCAGCCCCATGTTTTGGCACTTGCGAGAGTGTAATTGGCCGTGAGGTTGAACCAGCGCGCCATGTTTCCTTGCAGGTGAATGGCAAGCGCGTTGTAGAACGAGCGATTGTCCGTCTTGTAGAGCTGAATGTTGGGAACGTTGTCCTGCTGGCTGACTACATCGGGAGGATACAGAGGTGAGAACAGACTATAGCCGGGAATGTAATTGTAGGCGCGGTACCCGTGCATGCCGGTTTCGAGAATGTAATCCGCGCTCAGGGTCCAGTTAGGGCTGAACGCATACTGCACTCCGGCACTGGCATGAAGCGCATAAGGGGTATGGTAGTTCGGATCGATTAGCGAACCCGCCCCGCCTTCGCTGGCGCCCGGCAAGCATCCGGGATCGCCGGGTTGCACGCAGGGCGGCGACGGTTCATTTACCGCCTGGAAAGCGGTGACCCAGCCTCCCTGGGCAAGGTCGTTCCAGTACAGTCCCACACCGGCCCGCACCACGAGGTTTCCCTTACCCGGAGCCCAGGCCGTGCCCAACTGCGGAGCGAAGGCCTTGCGATAGTCCTGCGGAATCCCGTTCACCAGCGGGATTTGCAACGCATTCAGCGTGGAGTAAGCGGGGTTCGTAAGCTGGCTGCGTCCCGAAGCCGTAAAGAGGCCGAAAGAGGTGTCCCAACGCAAGCCGTAGTTGATCGTCAGAGTCGGGGTCACGCGCCAGGAGTCGTGCACATACAGTCCGAGGCGCTGCACATTCTGCGAGAAGCTGCCGTTGCTCTGCGGCACGTCATTGCAGGTGGTTCCCGGAGTTGCATTCGGGCCGCAGATCAGGTCTTCGGAGAATTGTGCTGTATTGGTCAGGTAATCGACGGGATCGAACGGGAAAATCGTGAGGTTCTCGGCCGTGCCCGAGAGTGCGCCGCTCAGCACTGGTTCGTGAATGAAGTCAACGCCGAATCTTATGTTGTGTGTTCCGGTCGAATGGCTGACGTCGTAGCGGAACTGATATTTGTCCTGATTGCGCAGAACGGGAAAGGCTGTGATCGGCGTCTGGAACTGCTGGTCGCCGAAGGTCTCGAAGCCAGAAATTGTTGAGGATGTCGCGCTGAAGGGAAACGCCAACGCGAAACCGAGATCGGAATTGCGCGCCTGCGTGTTGTGCAGGGTTGAAGCCGTGAAGGTGAACGAGCCCAGCCAGGTGGGTGTGAAGGCGAACTGATTGCTCAGTACCACATTGAAGTAGTTGGCGTGAGTTGTGGCTCCTGTGGAAGGCAATGTTCCCTGCTGCACCAGGTTGTTGTTGGTGAGGTAGCTATCAACGCCACCACGCAAGAACCATGTTGATCGCGGAGACTGCGCCCAATCGAAACGAATCGTTCCCAGGAAATCGTTGAATGGAACGGCAGTGTACTGCGGTACTGCAATCGACGAAACTCCGGGAATCAGACCTTGTGCAGCCAGCGAGGAAAGCGCCTGAAACTGCTGGAGGTTGTCAGGACTGTAGTTAATGCTGGCGTTCTCGTGCACGTACTCGAAAGACGAGAATAGCCAGACGTTCCCTTTCTTAAGTGGACCGCCAATTGTGCCAACGTAGTTCTGCCGCGAAAACGGCTGCTTGGGTTGGGGCTCAGGATTGTCAAGCGTATTCCGCGCGTTTAGCGCGGCGGCGCGTTTGTAAAATGCAGCGCTGCCATGCCATTCATCCGTTCCGCGGCGCGTGCCAATAACCACGGCTCCGCCGACGGTGCGGCCGATCTCGGCATATTCCTGCGATGTCTGGACGGCGAATTCCTGAATTGAGTCAGGCGAGAAATTTTGCAGAAATCCGCCGATGTAGTCGTCGGTATTGTCTCCGCCATCCACGGATAACTGTACGTTCAGTCCCGAACTGCCACCGAACGACACTGCTGTAATCCGCGCCTTGGTCGGATCAGACGGCTCGACTGGCTCGGTGCCTGGTGCAAGGTAAGCAATGTTCGCGAAGCTGCGTGCCGCCAGGGGCATGTCCCTGAGGTCTTGCGCACTGATAATTCCTTGCTGCACCGTGCGTGTCGTGTCGAACGGCTGCGTGGTTATTGAAGCTGCTTCACCCTCGACCTTGACGTGCTGTTGCACGCTCGCCGGACGTAACTTTACGACCACGTTGCGCACTGTGCTGACAACGACGATCGTGTCCGCGCTGGCCTGAGCGAATCCCGAGGCATCCACCACAATGTGGTATTGGCCCGGGGTCAGGTCGTCGATTCGGAACTCGCCCACACCATTGGCCTGCGTTTTGCGTTCTACGGAGATCGCGGGATTCGATACGGTTACAGTTGCCGAACCCAGTCTTGCGCCGCTTACATCCTGAATCTCACCTTGCAGCGAGCCGCGAGGGTTCTGCGCGACCGTTGAGCCACGCACGACTGCGACAACACACGAGGAGAGCAATAAAAAGCGCAAAAAGGGAAGCAATAAGGCCCTGATCATCGACGCCTCTGCATGAACTGATTGTGGAGAACTGGCTGGGTTGAAAGTACTGGCTACCAATGCTTACTACCAGTGGTAGTAGCTTGAGAATCAATGAGTTCCGGGGCACAAACGTGGTGGTCTTGTTTGCATCGCCGACTACTTGAAGGAACCGAGCCGAGTTACTTCTTTCCAGCGGAAATTGACCCGCCCGCCTTCGCGACGCGGAGAATCTTGTCCGATACTCGAAAATTGGTGATTGTAAGTAATTGCCGGTGCGCTAGTTGTAGGCAGCTTGTTGAATTCTATTGAAACGTGGTGAATCTTGGAGGCGAGACCGCTACAAAATCGACTTCCATGTAGCTGCCGCGTCAAGGAATGTTTTTTCTCTTCCTAGGGTTTTGTTTTTGACTTTGACTTTCGCTTTACCGCTCCTATGCCTCGCTTCCATCCGCAGTCGCGTGGGGCTGTTCTGTTGCCCCGATGCATGTAGAGGTTCGACTTCCAGGCGGGCGCTGCCATCTACAGAGCGGTCTCCGCAAGCCTGACTCAATCGGTCAGCATGGACCGGACGATTTTCCGCAGTCGCCCGAACGCGGCTTCAGCTCGATCTCATCTCTAACTCTTGCCCAGCTTATACAGCCTCCGTCGTCAGACCATAGAGAGGTTCATAAACCTCACCGGTCACCCACAAGCGATGCAACAGCACCGCCAACTTGCGCGCCACGGCGACTACAGCTCGCCGTTTGCCGTTCTTACCGCCTCGTGACGCCAACTGCAGCCCCCATCGTCGTAGCCGGCTGTCGGGCGCCAGTCGACTCAGGATGTAATGAGACGCTTGCACCAGCAGCCAGCGTAGGTGGTTGTTACCACAATTGGAAATACCCAGCTGCGGGGCGCTGTTGCCTGACTGGCATTGTCGCGGCCGCAATCCCAGGAAACTGCCTATCTGCCGGCTTCGTTGGAATCGATTGGGATCCTCGATCATCAGCACATAGGTCACGCAATCAGTGGACCTACGCCTTTCACCTGCCGCAGCAACCGCGCCTTGGGATACTTCTTGTCGGCTAACTGCTCTACTCGATCGTCGTAGTGGCGGATCTGCTCACTGAGGCTGTGAATGCAGCGAATCAAAGGCTCCAATGCGGGGATGGTCTTGACAAATTTTTTACGATCCGGTGACAACTGCGCGGACCAGAGTGGCTACGCTGTTAAGTTCTTGGTGGAGTCCCCTCGTGAGTGTGCGCTGAGAGAGTCGGAGAACTCGATCACCCAGCGGTCGTTCCTGAAGACAGGACTCACGGCAGCCGGCGCAGCCAGTAGGAGCCGGCTGCCGACCAACAAGCTGCCTCATTTCCGCGTGTGTCGACGCTAGGCCATGCGCGTCCACTTCAGCGACCATTCGTAGTGCTACGTGATAGACTCTGCTCCGCTTTCGGCCCGGAAAAGCGTTTTAGATCGTAAACCTATGACCCCTCGGAGGTCCTAATGATCTGGAAAGGCTCTCTCCTGTTCGCAGCCTCCCTCGTCCTCACATGCTCCTTGGAAGCGCAAACGTTCACTGGCTGCTTTGCACACCATCCTCAGTACCTTTCCGGCAAGTTCGAAGTGAACTACTCGTCCGGCTGCACAGGTCATGATGAACCTGAACTGATGCCGGTCTCCAGTGCTCCCGGTTCGGCCCGCGATCTCACCTGGACGGTTGTGCTTCCCACCGATGGCCAGTCCAGAGTGTCCGATGTCGGCCCGACCTTCTGGTTCGGCGGCACGGTCACAGATCCCCACAGTCTGCTGGGACAGGCGTTCGTGGAACTGCAGTTTTATCCAGACTCTACGGTGACCCGGTGTTTCGCAAATGGCGGCTTTAAGGTGAACTTCACTCCTAACACGTACACGGCGTGCTCTCCTGTCTTCAAAGTAGTGCCCAATAACACGAAAGCGCATGGCTTTGCTGAATTGGCAGCGTTTAACGCAATGCTGGAAGACGCGGTCACTCCCGGGAGGCCGCTGATCATGCACGCTGGCGACACAGTGAGGGTGCACTACTTCGTGACTTCAGCGGCGGACGGCTTCCATATCACTGTGACGAATCAGACAACTGGACACTCAGGCACGATCGTTCTAAATTCGCGGTCTGACGGCCCGCTGATGCCCGCCTTTGACAAGCAGGAGATCGGCAACGCGCTGGCGTGGGGCCTGGTCGATGATGCCCCGAACTCGTTTGTCTGGGAGATTGGCCACAAGTCCGTATTCACGGGTGGCGATGCCTTTTGCGTCCCTGGGCAGACCGGCTGCGACTCCTACAACGCCGATTCCTGGGCCGGATTTTCGCCCATACAGATCAAGAGCGTAACCTTCGGCAGCGGGTCGAGTGCCACAACTGCTACAAGTTTTGCTGTGGTGAGCGACCAGGGCGGCGACGCGGAGGTTCTCTTGACCTGCAGCGCAGTCGGCGGCCCATTTTGCATCTATCCTTGGTACACCTTGGGCACGAGCGGATTCCACTACGGCGTGGATTATGCGGACACGGTCAACGATTTCGGGCAAGGGAATCAGTTCCAGCAGACGAAGCAATGTGGCGGTCCGTTTGGGGCGAACTCGACCTACTGCTCAACAATAATTCTGCCGTAGGATGAAATGGCCAGCACATAGTGGCTAGCCGATCTTCAGATGAGCCGGCTGTTGCGAGTTGTGGCCTAAAGAACATCGCGAACCTGTTCCGGGCTGGCACGCGTGTACGCTTCTGCCGAGGTAACAAGTCGACGGGGAAGTGGTTAGGAGCGTTAGTTCCGAGGCGGCTTGTGCTTTCGTGACCAACTCATTTCTGAGAAGGCGTTCGATGCGATGCCCCAACGCGAGTTCCAGCTCGCCCACTGGTCATTGCTGCCGGCTAGTGACCTGGGTACCTCCAGTTCGCCAATCATCCTGCCAGAGTTGGCAAATTCGTTGGCCGCAGCCCATTTGGTGTCCGCGTGATTTTGTTGTCGAGGAATGCGCGTAAACAGAAAAGGTGACCGGCAAATTTCTTGGCCGGCCACCTATTCCAATCGAAGCCCAATTCGAGCGCTGCTAAGAAGGCGGGTTCTTTGGCATTACCTACCGACGGCCGCCTGTACCGCAGCGCTAGCATTCACCAGTCCAAAGTTGAAAAGCGGGTCATATCCCGGCTTGCCCAAGTCCTGCGCCGTCTGCTGGAGGATGGTGCGGATTTGCGCCGGACTTAGGGAGGGGTTGGCTGCTTTCACCAGCGCCGCTGCCCCAGCGGCGAGTGGAGTTGAACCACTTGTGCCCGTTGCCTGAACGTACCAGATGTGGTTCACCAGTTGCCCGCTGACGTTCGCGGACAACGAGAAACAACCCCAGCTTGTGCCCACAGGCGGCGGGCCTGAAGCAGGGTAACCGGACGGCGAAGGCGTTTCCGTGCCCGGCACACCTGCACTACACGCACCGCGCACGAAGCCTGTGGGATTGCATGGCGACCCAGAGAAGGCACAACGGCCGGATGGAGCATCTCCGCCGGGAGCTGACAGGCCATGGAGATTGACGCCAAAATCGCTGTACGACGCCAGGCAGTCCGTGCCTAGCGTACAGAATGGCGGTGGGACGTCGGGATTCGTGGTCGCCATGACCGCGATAATGTTAGAAGCGCCCGCAGGCAGTTCGACGAATGGATTGATCTTGCTGAGGTCGAGCGCGGAATTGCCCGCCGCCGCCAGCACCACGGCACCATGGGCGGTGACAAAATTGGCCACACGGTTGAAGGCGCTAAACAAGGCCGCACCGCCGGCCTGATTCCTGGGCACGAAACCGCCCAGCGACATGGAAATCACATCCGCACCTTGCTCGCTGGCCAGCAACATGCCCTGCAAAACCCAGGAAAACAAACCGCTCCCACCCCGCAGGAAACAGCGGTTGAACGGAGTGTCGGCCGCAGGTGGCGTGATGACGCCCGGGGCTACGGCTACTGCGCGCAGCACCTTGATGTTGAGGATCTTGGCCTCCGGCGCGACGCCGATCATTAGTCCCGTGCCGGGGCCGGCAGCACCAGCCGCCAACGACGACGTCCAGGTGCCGTGGCCGACCTGGTCCACCGGCAGGTCCCGCAGTTGGTTGGGATCCGTAGGATCTGGGACTTCGCAGTTCTGCGGGCCAAAGTTGACGGGATCGTAAGAGGTGAATGTAGCGTTGAAGATCAAATTGCCTGATACGTCGGGATGCTCGGGATTAACACCTGTGTCCAAAATGGCAATCTTTACTCCTGCGCCCTTGGTTACATCCCATGCGCCAGACCCGCCACCCGGAATGCCGCCACCCTGTGCCCCTACGCGTTTCACCGCCCACTGCTGTGGGCTGCTGGTGTAAAAAAAGTCCGCGGGTAGCGAACTGGAAAACGTTGGACCCGGATGGGGAATGTCGGTTTGGGAGATGGGGCCTGTTTCGGGTGCGACCTGATTGGGCGCGATGAGAGCCAAGACGCGATCATAATCGGCATCCAGAACCGCGCTGTCCTTTGTGAGGTTAGCGATGAACGTGGGACCATCAACCGTGTTGGGAGCAGCCACCACGATTCCCACCGCACCGAGGCTGCTTAGCACCTTACCGCCAGCCTGCTGGATATGCTGGGCCGCGTCAGACGGCAGGGTCTGATTCCGAAAGGTAACGATCATGCGGTTGGGAGTCTTGACAGCCTCCTTCACCTGAGCCGAAACCGGCGCCAGAGCTCCCACTCCCACACACAGTAACGTCACGGCCGAGAGTTCCCTAAAGAGTCTTCTCGAGAGATGCATGCTGATGTCCTCCTGGGACGAGTTGATTATTTGCCGGGTATCATACAACCCGAAGCAAGATTGTACGTCACGAGCCGATGGTTGAGGTCGATCGCGAGAGGGTAACGAGCTATGCGGAAGTTGGGTCTTAGTGCCAGTGCCGTAGCGGGGATTAGTCCTCTGCAACAGGACAGCGTTTACTCATGGCTTCAGCAAAGGGCCGTATCTCCACCAGCAGACAGTGGTAATCCGTTTGCTCTGTTTCGAGCGGCGGCGAGCCGTCAAAGGGGATAGAAAGGACTTTCCGATTCTTCAGTCTGCTTGCATGATACCCACAACCGCAGCGGCATACTCGTTAAATCTCACGGTTGTCCCGCACGGCCTACTGCATTACCTCACAATTTGGCCAGAGGGATTAAACCAGCCTCTGGTTTCCACGCTGAACGCCGAGCAAGGACAGACCGTCGCTAACGCGGCGATCGTGCCGCAGGAAGTAACGGCAACGTCAGTGTATTTGTTACGAACGACACCGATCTTGTCATCGACATCGACGGGTACTTTGCATTTTCCAGCAAGTGGGAAATCCCGTAAATCATGCACGAACGAACGTAACCATGTTGAACAACACAACCCCGTCCACAGTTCAACTCAGTTGGGCCTCTCCCTTTCCCGACACGAACTACACAGTCACCTGTACTCCACAGGCGGCCACAAGCACTCAGAGCGGCTTCTATATTTTCCAGTCTCTGCTGTCACCACAAATTCTGTGTCGGTAGACTTGGCGGCAAACATTTTTACCACCGGGGTGTATCCGTTCAACTTTACAATCCATTGCATAGGGATACACGACTAGGCTCAACCTTAGATGTGACGCCTTCCTTCAGCCTCGGTTAACTGAATCCCAGTTCCTAGGCCGGAAGGGATGCCACCGTTCGGGTGACAGCCCGGCACGAGGTTCAATTGCGGATTGCCTTTAGCGTCTCGTGGCACTCCTGCATCAGGCTTCGATAGAACTTTCGTTCCGCAATAGTCTGCTTCGAGTACCGTCCGTGCTTCGTCACGGCCTGCCGGATTCGCTCAATGCCCTCTAGCGTCTTCGGCCCCGTACTCAGTCCGCCGTGGAGCCTGCAGCGGCCATTCGGCATGGCGGGACACTGGCAAGGCGTGCCACGTCGATTCTTTGCACCGCACCGTTTCGCCTTGAAAAAGTCGCCCGGGGGGTTGCCATTCCGCAGCGATCCTCTTCGCTGGTTATGGGGTGTTTCATCGATTGTCGTCATCATTCCCCGCCCCCCTGCCATGCAGTCTCCTTTTACTGGGTTCACCTATCTGCGGCCGCTGTTTTTTTCAAAAAGCTTTACCTATTATGTCTGTCCAGCAGTTGTCCAGCAGTAATGTGTTCTTAGCGCTCTTATTGCTACTTACTGCGGCCACCCATGCCGTGTAAGTTGTTTGTTTTCTTTATGCCGTTAGTCTTTTAATGCGTGGGTCGCAGGTTCGATTCCTGCCGGGCTCACCATGATCCTAAAAGACTTACG
>Ga0126378_10004218_pt1 | contig 10933 bp, 8 predicted proteins | sample PanSoiMetPlot_23_FD_92587 | JGI IMG/M metagenome (GOLD analysis project Ga0126378, IMG submission 92587) | Tropical forest soil microbial communities from Panama - MetaG Plot_23 | ecosystem: Environmental > Terrestrial > Soil > Tropical forest > Bulk soil | place: Panama | collected 2016-02-17
CTCAGCCAGGTCACCGGCATCGAGAACCTGATTCCCGACCCGAGCTTCGAGGGTGGCGGACTGCACCAGATCGTGCCTGGCGGAAAACTTGGAGTCCATGCCGATTTCAACAAGCATCGCACCTACCAGCTCGATCGACGCCTCAACCTGCTGCTCTATCTGAACAAGGACTGGCGCGAGGAATACGGCGGTCATCTCGAGCTGTGGGACCGCAACATGTCGCATTGCGAGCGCAGGGTTTTGCCGCTGTTCAACCGGGTGATGGTGTTCGGCACAACGGACTTCACCTACCACGGCCATCCGGATCCCTTGCGGTGCCCGGAGGGAATGACCCGTAAGTCACTCGCCCTCTACTATTTCAGCAACGGGCGACCCGCCGAAGAGATCTCGGGCGATCACAGCACGTTGTTCCAGGCGCGCCGTCCGGATGAATTCACAGCCACCACCGGGCAGCGGCTGCGTGCCCTTGCCAGGGATTTGCTGCCGCCGATTGTCACCCGGAATCTGCGCCGCCGTCCGTAGCCCGATGGGCGACGCATTCAGTCGCGCCTGGAGCGCACCCAGCGCGATTGGCGTGAATACAGAAAGCGCGCATACAGTGGAATCTTCCACACAGCGTAGACGCCAGCGAGGGCGAGCTCACGCAAGGAGATGACCTGGCGTCCGTACCGCAGCCACGCCAGCAGCACCGAGAGTGCCAGCAGTACAACCGCTGCAGTCGTGAGACCGAGCGGCAGGGCTGCGCGTGTCAGAACGTAGAAAACGACACTGACCGCCCAGAAAGCCGCTACCACGAGCAGCAGCAGCGCCAGAGGCGGCACACACAGGTCGAGGGCCAGGGCAGCCAGCGCCATGTTCCGTGCCGCGATAGCCTCAACCAGCAGCGCCGGCGCGGTGAGAGCAATGTTGAGATGGCCATGCTCCCAGCGCGTGCGCTGACTGCGAAACCCTTCACTTGAGGTTGGAAAGATACTGGTCACCCGCGCCGCTGGACAAAACAGTGGCGGCATCGCCGCGCGCGTCAGCGCAATTCCGAGTCTCACATCCTCCACGATGTCGCCAGTAGCGAGCTCCACGCTGCTGATGCACCGCCAGGGAAAGGCCATGCCGGTTCCCATCAGCTGACAAGGTAGCCGCAGCCGATGCATGCCGGTCGCGCGCACCACATTCTTCACCACCCAGGCGAACGCTGCGATGCGCGTCATGATTCCCGCGGCAGGCGGTGTGTCCATGAGGTACAGGGCCTGCACAGGCCGTCCGGAGAGTACGCAGCTCTCCACCAGCAGGTCGATCGAGCCAGCTTCGATGCGACAGTCAGCATCGATGACGAGGACGACCTCGGGGGGGTGCGCGGCGAAGTGCCGGACCCCGAAGTCGATCGCATATCCCTTGCCGCGGCGCGCACTGTCGATGCGTTCGATGACCTCGGCACCATGCCTGGCGGCCACGGCGGCGGTATCGTCGGAACAATTGTCCGCGACTACCAGCACGCGGTCCGATCCGTGGAGTTCCGCGCGCAGCGAATCCAGCGTGCCGGCGATCACCAGCGCCTCATCATGGGCTGGCATGAGCACGGCAACCGGGGACCGCTCACGGCGGCGTCGCGGCGACACAATTGCCCGCCGCGCCGTCACCCCTGCCAGTACCTCGGTGAACAGAATCGCGACCGGCACGAGCAGCAGGACGGCGGTAGCGGCGAACAGAATGCGCAGGATTGTGATCAAGGCCTTTACAGAGTTCAGATCGTTCGCTGCGTCCATGTTACTAGACCTTTTACCGGGTTAGCTCCGCCGCCGGTGTAGAATGCGCCCCCCGTAACCAGAGCCGTAAACAGCGTACGCCGGACCCCTCGGTCAGGCGCACGACGGTAGTGACGATGAGCGAGATCCCCGCAGATGCGCGGCTTGGCGTGGTCGTGATCGGCCGCAACGAAGGAGAGCGGCTGGCTCGCTGTCTTGCCTCGGTGCGCGGCTTTCCTAACCGGGTGTACGTCGATTCGGGATCGACCGATGGCAGTGTGCCGCTCGCCCGGCGTGAGGGGGCGAGCCTCGTCGAACTGACCCAGCCACCACCCTTCACGGCCGCGCGGGCGCGCAACGCCGGGATCGAGCAGCTGCTGAGGAACGAGCCGACGGCAGAGTTCGTGCAAACAGTCGATGGTGATTGCGAGTTACAGGAAGGTTGGATTACGGCGGCAGTGGCCGCGCTGCGCGCCGAGGCGCGGCTGGCGCTGGTGTTTGGTCGACGGCGGGAGCGCCATCCGCAGCGCTCGATTTACAATGCCCTGTGCGATCAGGAATGGGACGCACCTGTGGGCGAGGCATCAGGCGTGGGCGGAGACGCGCTGTTCCGCGTAGCGGCGCTCCGCCAGGTCAATTTCTACAACGCCGCCATGATTGCCGGCGAGGACACGGAGCTGGCGATGCGCCTGCGCAAATGCGGATGGGGCTTACGGCGCATCGATGCGGAAATGACCCTGCATGACGCGGCCATCACCCGCTTCGCCCAGTGGTGGCGTCGCATACGCCGATCCGGTCACGGCTATGCCGAGATGGCGCATCTCCATCCCGACGCGCGCGAGCCGAACTGGCCGCGCACTGTCCGCAGGATCGTGTTTTGGGGCGGGCTGATGCCGGCTGCCTTGCTGATCGCGGCCGTACTGGCGGTCATGGCAGATTCGCGCTGGTGGCTCGCAGTGCTGCTGCTGCTGTTGGCGTGGCCTGCCAACATCCTGCGCCTCATCCTCAGAGAGCGGGCGCACGGATCGAGCGCGAGGCTGGCGCGCGCCACCGGCGTTTTCCTGATGGTTGGTAAACTGCCGCAGTTTCTGGGGCTGCTCGGGTATTACCGCGATCGGCTGCTGAGGCGAGCTTCGCAACTGATCGAATATAAGGGCTAGCCCGTGGCGCCAGAGACAAGGGTCGGGTTACTGGGCGCGGGCTATATTCTCGAGGCGCACGCGAGCGCACTCACCACGGTACCCGGCGTGAGGCTTCACGCCGTGGGCGACCGGTCTGTGCGCCGCGCACAGCTGGCTGCCGCACGATTCCACATTCCTCACGTCCTGGCATCCGTCGAGGAGATGGCAGCGTCCGACTGCGACGTGGTGCACGTGCTCCTGCCGCCGGCCCAGCATGTCGAGGCGGCAGCGGCGCTCATCGACGCGGGTAAGTCGGTGTTCCTCGAAAAGCCCATGGGGCTCGCCAGCGCCGCTTGCGAGCGATTGAGCAAGCTCGCAGCAAGCAGAAGCGTTGCGCTCGGCGTCAATCACAACTTCCTGTTCTCGCGGCAGTACGAGAGGTTGCGCGCCGGCGTCAAGGCCGGTGAGCTGGGCGCAATCGATCAGCTCGAGGTGAATTGGCGCTTCGCGCTGCCGACCTTGCAGGCCGGTCCCTTCGACAACTGGATGTTCGCGGCACCGGCGAATCTGCTGTTCGAGATCGGGCCGCACCTGTGCGCATTTCTCCTCGACCTGCTCGGCTGGGTCGATGTCCGGGCTGCGGTGGTCGGCAGCGCGGCCACACTTCCGGGCGACCAAATGGTGTTTCGCCACTGGTCCACCATCGGGCAAGCCGGGGCTGCGACCGCATTGCTGTCGATCTCGCTGAGCGCCGGGCAGCCCGATCGGACTCTGAGAGTGCGTGGCCGCGGCGGTGGCGCGCAGCTCGACTTCGGACGCGACATCGCCTGGCGCGAGATGAATACCAGCGAGAACCCCATCTTCGATGCACACGACATTGCCGCTGCCACCAGCCGGGCGCTGCGCACCCAGGCATGGCGCGACCTGGCCAGTCGAATGGGCAACACGCTGCTCAAGCGCCCCGGCGCAGCACCGTTCGAAGAGAGCGTCCTGCGCAGCATCGTGGCCTTCTATGCTCACGGGTTGCGAGAGGTCGATCCCCGTCACAGTGGCGCCTTCGCCACCGACGTTGTTCGACTATGCGAAGCGATCAGCAGCGCCGCGGGCGTGGGAGCGCCGAGCCACGACAGCGTCAGGACCTCGCGCCCGGCTGCGGCGGTCAAGCCTACGGTGTTGATCGTGGGAGGCACCGGCTTCATCGGGCGTCGGCTGGTACATGCGCTCATCCATCAGGGCCACGCTGTTCGCGTACTCACTCGCAACGCCGGTGGTGCGGAGCTGGAGTTCGCGGATCTGCCAGTGGACGTCGTCAACGGGTCGCACGGCGACCGCGGTTGTTTGGCGCAGGCGTTCGATGGAATCAGGACCGTCTATCACCTTGCCAAATGTGAGGGCAAGCGCTGGCAGGACTACGTTGTTGGCGACATCGAGCCGACCCGGGTGCTCGCCGAAGCCGCACTGTCATCCCACGTAGAGCGCTTCATTTACACCGGCACCATTGCCTCCTGTGACTCGGCCGACCCTCGCGGCGTAGTCAACAACCAGACTCCCATCGACCCCGCGATTGCGCAGCGCGACCACTACGCGAGATCCAAGGCCGCATGCGAGACGCTGCTGCAGTCCATGCGCCGCGAGCAGGGACTGCCGTTGGTCATCGTGCGACCGGGCATCGTGATAGGACCCGGCAGCACGCCCTGGCACCCGGGCATTGGCCGTTTCCTGACCGAGACCAGAATGGACTTCTGGGGCGATGGCCGGGCAATGCTGCCGCTGGTTCTGGTCGATGACGTCGCCACGGCGCTGGCATTGGCACTGACCCCGCCCGGGATAGAGGGACAAACGCTGCTGCTGACGAGTCCGCCGTTACTGACGGCACGCGAGTATGTCGACGCGCTTGCCGTGTCTACCCGCTCGCGCATTGACGCGCGCAGCCGCTCGCCGTGGCACTATTGGGTAGCGGATCTGACGAAGGAGCTCGTCAAGAACGCCGTGCGGCATCCCAACCGCCGCTGGTCGAGCCTGCATGACTGGCGTTGCCGAGCGCACCGCGCCCGCTACGACAGCCAGGCGAGCGCGCAGGCACTTGGCTGGCACCCGGTCGCCGATCGCGAAACGATGATCGCGCGCGGGATCGCGGACCCGGTCAATTGGTTCTTCCGCTGACGCGCGGCTCGTCTCCGTCGCAGCGTTCGATCACGGGCGAGGCTTCGGGCTGAGCGTCGACGCTTGGTCCACTCCGGTGGGCACAAAGGTGCGCAGCGGTGGGATGTCGCGGTTAGCGGGCCACAGCACGCTGTGGCGCAGCAGGTCGCGGATATAGTGTGACACGGCTGTACGCCGGCGTCCGAGCAGGATCCGCTTGAGTAGACCCGCCGCGACTGCGAGGGCTGCAACGACGTCTATGAGCATCGCGCGCACGGTGCCGAACCTCAGGACGAAGTAACGCCGGCGCGACTCAAACCACCAGTGCGGCAAACGCTCTGGTCTTGGTCCGATCATCGACTGCACCTTGGTACTCTGCCCGCCTATGTGCATGACGCGGCTTGCCGGGACATACCAGGTGGAAAATCCGGCGCGGACCGCGCGATAGCAAAAATCGGGTTCCTCGAAGTACAGAAAGTAGTTCTCGTCGAGGCTACCGATCGCTTCAAGCACCGCAGCCCGGACCATCATCGACGCTCCGGCCACCCAATCGACCCGTTGTGGAACGCTCTCCATGGGCACCGCGACGGACCAGCGGTGCAGTACGCGGGTCACCAGCCAGAAGGACAGACCCGTATCGATTTCGCTGAACAGCGTTGGAAAGCGGAAAGCGATTGGCCAGTCGCTGCCATCATGGCCTTCCAGGGTGCTGCCGGCGATGCCGACTTCAGGCCGCTGTTCGAGGAAGCGGACCAGGGAAACAATCGCTCCGGTTCGCACCTGCGTGTCCGGGTTGAGAAAATACACGTAGTCCGGCCGCGCGTGGGCGTAGGCACGTTCGAGGGCAAGGTTGTTCCCGTAGGCGAAGCCGCCGTTCCTCGGTGCAGCGATCAGCGCCACCCAGGAGTCCCAATGATTCGCAGCCACCGCCTGCGCGATCTCGGGCATGTCGCCCGATGCGTTGTCCACAACCACCGCGCGGATGCTCAGGCCCGGAGTCGCGCGCTCGGCGGCCACTGAGCGCAGGGCATCGATGGTCAACCTGGCGCTCTTGTACGAAACGATGATGACCGCGACATCCGGCACGCCTGCCCCGCTCATGACGCCAGAGTCGGACATTGGATCATCGCCTCCTGCTTCATCTCGCCGGCAGCAGTCTCAGCAACACGTCGCTCACGAGGTAAGTCGATGTGGCGACAGCGACGAAGAAGGCCACCTTGTAGAGCTCATACCTCGCGATCAGGAGGTGCTTCTTCCGTAACATCCACAAAAAGTAAATCAGCGGTGGCAGGCCGCCCAGTGCCGTTCCGTATACGAACCCCATGAAACCGAAGAAGTAATATCCGCCCAGGGCACCGAGAATCGTCGCTGCACAACGATATACGTTGCCAACCAGGAAGACCCGGTAAACGCCGGCCGCCGTCAGCATGTTGACCGGCGCGGCTGCGAAGGCGAGAAACGCCGCCCGCAGCATGAGAGCCTGCAGGATCACGCCCGTCTGGGCATAGCGCGGGTCGTACAGGATGGCAACCAACAGTCGTGCGCCGCCCGCGAGGACCGCGACCGGAAGCAGCATGCTGACGACCTGCTTCATCGTCGTTCGATAACAGCCGGCGGCAAATGAATCCGGATTGCTGCGAAACTCATCGGCACAGCGCGGATACATCACTAAATGACTGATCTTCTCTGTCAGCGCCTCGACCTGGCCGCCGATGTTACTGGCGACGCCGTATAGCCCGAGCAGGTGAAGATCGAACAGCCGCAAAAGTACAATCTTGTCGAACTGGTTGAGTGCCAGCGTGAGCAGACTCGATGGCATCGTGAAGCGTGAAAAGTGCAGCAGGTCGCGGGCCGCCTGTCTGTCCAGTTGCAGTCGGGGTCGCACGTCCGGGTATACCCGATAGCTGAGTACGGTCATGAGGGCCCTGTTCAGCAGAGTTCCATAGACCATGCCCCAGAAATTCCGTGCATAGGCCGTGTATGCGATCGTGAAAATGGTCGAGAGCGCCATCGCCACCAGCTCTGAGTAGACGACGACACGTGAATTCTTGTAGCGAACTGCCATTGGAAATGACATCGACTCGAGTGCCGCAATCGGAAACCACAGAGAACACACCCGCAGCGCCGTCGTCAGCGCCGCCGAGGCGTATAAATGTGCAATGAGCGGAGCGCCGAAGAACACCACGGCGCAATTCAACAACGCGCGTGCCAGGCGTAGCGTCCAGGCGGTGTTTACGTAGCGGGGCTCATCGCCCTGTTCATGACGGATCAGGACGACTGTAAGAGCCATATCCGCGATCATCTCGATGACGAAGATGATCGCCATCAGAATGGTTATGACCCCGATAGCCTCGGGATGCAGCAGGCGCGTCATTACCACGCTGCTGACGAGCTTGATCGCGCCCTGGGCCCCGAAACTGAAAACGGTCGCGAACAGGTCGCTTTGGAAGCTGAAGCCTGTGAACTTGGGGACTCGCAACTCTATCCCTGTAGGCGTCTCGTTCTTCAAAATCCGATCCGGAGAGTCAGTGGAATTGTGCCATCAGGTATTCGGCTGATGGGTAAAGTTCGCTGGCGGGGAGAAGCGGGACGTAATTCGAACGCAGCAGTCAGAAGAGGGGGCCCGCCACCGGCCTGCCTCACGCGGCACTACGCCGGCTGCTTCTGCAGATAAACTCGTTGCATATCTCTGACATTCAGGGTAATGCCAACACGGTTGAGGCCGATGAGGCTCGAGATGTTTCCAAGGCGCCGCTGGACTGTGCGATTCTTGCTCATGACGCCGGCATTGAACAGCAGTCGATCGAGCGACAACGTACGGCCCACGTAGTCCGTACGCAGGATTCGAAAGCCGTTGCTGGTGGCCATTTTTGCCAGAGTCCCGGTAGTGAAAAAATATATATGGCCATCGCAGCTGATACTTCTCTCCCGACGGCCGAACATCCTGAACATGAGTGTGTCGTAGCGTGGCGTTTCAACGACGAACCAGCCGCCGGGTTTCAACACACGATACACCTCGTGGAAAATCAGTTTAGGGTCTGGTACGTGTTCGATCACGTGGATCATCGTGATCACGTCAGCGGAAGCGGACTCCAGGTTTGCGTCAAACAGCGTGCCCTGCAGTATTTTCAGCTGAAACTGTCGTTGTGCAAACAGGCACAAGCCGGCGTTCGGCTCGATACCAACGGTCTGCCAGCCGTCTTCCCTGAAGAAGTTCAGCAGACAACCCAGGCCGCTGCCGATCTCGACAAGTGTCCCACGCGCAGGGAAATTCTCGGCTAGAAATTTCCTCGTGTCGCGATAGTCGCGAACCTGCCTGGATTCCTTTTCCACCCGCCACTTGTCAGTTGTCATGGTGTGATCCAGCACCCAGGCGGCGTCGTATGTCCTGATGAGGTCGACGTCGGGGGGGCGCTGGTGCGGGTTGGCGTACATGAGCCCGCAGTCGTCACATCTGACGATCCTGTTTATCTGCGCAACGCCTGCCTCGAACAACACTGAAAAGCGGTTGCTGCCGCAGAGATTGCAGCCCGGGGGATTCATGCGGTCGTGCGCTCCATTGCGCCAAGTCCTTTCGCAGCTAAGCGGCCGCCGTGCTTCGCCCGCATCCTGGCTGCCGTCGGCACCTTGCACACCACGGCTCGAGCGACAGCGCTCATGCGCATCGTCGGCCGTGCTGCGGTGCTCTACGCTTTGGCTGCCGTGTATTGTCGCGTATACCAGCTGCGATATTCACCGCTGACGATGGCGCGCCACCAGGGCTCATTCTCGATGTACCACTGCACGGTCGCCGCCAGGCCCGAGCGCAGCGGCCTGGTCGCGGTGAAGCCCAGCCTGGCGATCTTACTGCCATCGACCGCGTAACGGCGATCGTGTCCCGGCCGGTCCCGGACGTATTGAATGAGGCTGCGGGACGCGCGGCCCTGCGCGGGCGCGCTGCGCGCATAGCGTGCCTTGAGCCCCGGTCGCCGTCGGAACTCTTCATCCACCAGGTCGCAGACTGTCTCCACCACGCTAATGTTCGGTTCGGTCGAACCTCCGCCCACGTTCCATGTCTCCCCGGGTGGGGAGCTGCGCAGAATGAGATCGATCGCGCGACAGTGGTCATCGACGTGAAGCCAGTCGCGCACCTGCAGGCCATCGCCGTAGACCGGCAGTGGCCGCCCTTCGAGGATATTCACGATGCACAACGGCAGGAGCTTCTCGGGAAACTGGTAGGGCCCATAGTTATTGGAGCAGTTGCTGATCGTGCAGGGTGTGCCGTAAGTGTGCGCGTAGGCGCGCACGATGTGGTCAGCCGCCGCTTTGCTGGCGGAATAAGGCGAGTTCGGCGCGTACCGCGTGTCTTCGACAAAGGCTGGATCGGCGGGTGCGAGCGAACCATAAACTTCGTCGGTCGACACGTGGTGGAAACGGTAGCCGCCAGCGCCCGGCTGTGGCCACGCAGCGCGGGCCGCTTCGAGCAAGGCATGCGTCCCCATGACGTTCGTGCGCAGGAAAATCTGGGGATCCTCGATGGACCGATCCACGTGCGACTCGGCGGCAAAGTTGACGATGGTATCGATGCGCTCCTCGCGGAGCAGGGACCCGACCGTATCGCGGTCGCAGATATCGCCGTTAACGAAGCGCAGCCGCTGCGGCTGAATCAGCGAGTCGATGCTCGCAAGATTGCCGGCATATGTGAGCGCATCCAGCACGACCAGGTGGTCCTGCGGATGAGTGGCGCTCCAGTAATGGCAGAAGTTGGCGCCGATGAAACCGGCGCCACCGGTAACGAGAATACGCTTCATTGCGCCGCTCCATCGGCCAGAGCACCCAGTATCTCACGCAATGCGTGCCGCCAGTGCAGCGCGGCTACCCCGAGCAGCCGCTCGGTGTCGCTCTTATCGAGGAGACTGAAAGGCGGGCGGCGCGCCGCCGTCGGATAGTCGGCACTCGCAATGGGCAGTATGGGCGGACTCGAGCCGAGAACGCCGAGTGCCACCGCCTCCTCACCAATCGCGACGGCAAAGTCATACCAGCTCGCGACTCCCGAATCGCACCAGTGGTACAGCCCGGATGTCGGGCGGCGGGTGAAAGCCCACAGTAAGCGTGCCAGCCCGGTCACGCTGGTCGGCGCCCCAATCTGGTCGTTCACCACAGTCAGCCGCGGACGGCTGCGCATGAGGCGCAGCATGGTGGTGCAGAAGTTGCGGCCGTCCGCCGCATAAACCCAGGAGGTGCGCACCACCGTGCTGCGTGAGGGTAGTGCGCGGGCGACCGCCTGCTCGCCCTGCAGTTTCGTGCTGCCGTATACGCTCAGGGGGTTGGTGCGCGCATTCGGCGCATAGGGTCGGCCCTGCTCGCCATCGAACACGTAGTCGGTGGACAGATGGAAGAGCCACGTTGCGCTGCGCCCACAGGCCGCAGCGAGCACTTCCGGGCCAGCAGCGTTGGCGCGCTCAGCCGCCTGGCGCTCTTTCTCGGCATCATCGACGCGTGTGAAGCCGGCGGCGTTGATGAGCACATCCGGGCGAAATTCGCGCAGCGCGGATTCCACCGCCGGGGCGTCCGCGATGTCGAGCTGCTGGCGGCTCACGCCGCGCACCGTGGTGTCGTCGGGTGCCGCAGCGATGAGCGCCCGGCCAAGCTGGCCCCCGGCGCCCGTGATGAGCACCTTCACGGAAAGGTCTCGGCCTGCGCCAGCATCTGACCGCGGCCATCCTTGTCCGAGAGGAGCGGCGAGGTCCCGGGCGGCAGCGGCAGCAAAACCTACACGGAAGCGCTCGAAGTCCTCGACGAAGACATGCCCCAGTACATTCACGACAACACCGAGGACGAGTTCACGCACTTCACGTTTCTCAACGCCTATCTGGAATCGCGGGGCGCAAAGGCGGTCGACCTCTCAGAATTCGCGACGCTGCCGAGCAGCGAAGCTACCGGAGCTCAGCA
>Ga0126378_10004220_pt1 | contig 10930 bp, 11 predicted proteins | sample PanSoiMetPlot_23_FD_92587 | JGI IMG/M metagenome (GOLD analysis project Ga0126378, IMG submission 92587) | Tropical forest soil microbial communities from Panama - MetaG Plot_23 | ecosystem: Environmental > Terrestrial > Soil > Tropical forest > Bulk soil | place: Panama | collected 2016-02-17
CCGTGGGCGTCGATGAGCGCAAGCGTCGAGCTGTGTACCCGTGGGCGTCGATGAGCGCAAGCGTCGAGCTGTGTACGTCGGCGGTGCTCAGCCCGACGTCGAACGGCTTCCGGAAGGCGGCGAGCGCGGCCGGGTCGCCGGTCACGAAGGTCCAGCTGGCGCCGACGCGCCCGGCGTACTCGCGGAGCTCGTCCGGGCTGTCCCCCCACGGGTCGGTGGTGGCCTCGACCAGGAGCACGTCGGGCGGCAGCTCTCGCCGGAGCTGCATGAAGAGGCCCGTGTACAGCGGGCAGGTCTCGCGGCAGGTGGTGTGGAACGCTGCCAGGACGACGACATGGCCGGCGATCGAGGCATTGTCGAACCGCCTCCCGAACTGGTCGGTCAGGGTGAAGGCCGGCATGGGCCGAAGCTGCCCGGCCAGCTCGTTCAGGCCAAGGCTCACCGCCTCGCCGCTGGCGTAGACGCCGTCTGGGACCGGCTGCCCGCGGGCTACCGAGACCAGGACCGTCGCCAGCATGTCGCGCTGGACCGTCAACCGGGCCGGCAGGACCCTGCCGCCGATGCGCAGCGCGTCGTAGTCGCCGATAGGCGCGGCGGCGTGCACGGCGGTCGCCGTTTCCGGCGCCCTGGGCACGGGGCGGGCCTCGACGCGGCCCAGAGAAGTCCAGCCGGAGCTGGAGTGGAGCTCCACCTCGGACGCGCCGTGCGATCCGGGGCTCCGGCGCTGAGCAGCACCAGCACCTGGCCCTGCGTGGGTGTGAGCAGCAGCCTGCCAGCCAGCACGGCGACTGCGAGCAGGCCCACCGTCAGGCTCGCCAATCTGATCGCCAGGTGGCGCCACCGGGTTATGGCCGCAGGAGCTCGATGTAGAGCTCGAGCCGTTTGGCGTCGACCGGTCCGAGCACGTGGGCGGCGATTACGCCGTGCCGGTCGATGAAGAACGTCTCTGGCGGCGCCGTGACCCCGTACTGATGCTCACTCCCGTGCACGACGGGTCCGGCCGCGTAGGGCACCCGCAGCTCGGCCAGGTAGGCCCGAGCCGGCTGGTTGCTGTCCTTGATGTCCGCACCCAGGAACATGACCCGACCGTCGTAGCGGCGGCTGGCATCGTTCAGCACCGGCGCCTCCTGCCGGCCGGGGACGCACCAGGAGGCCCAGAAGTTGAGGACGACCGGCCGGCCGCGCAGGTCGGCCAGCCGGGTCTCGCGGCCGTCCGGCAGCGAGCGGATGTTCAGATCCGGCGCCGCCTGCCCCCCGAGGTCCACGGGCGCGCGCTGAGTGGCGTGCACGAGGCCCCAGGTCAGGGCGCTCACCAGCAGCAGAGCCGCGGTCCCGCCCGTCGCCCAGCCAACCGTTCTCGGCCTCGTCACGACGCCTCGATACTACAGTCGCGTAGGATCTTCTCGCTGTGAGCCCGCTGGAGCCGGCGGTCGCGTTTGCGGCCGGCCTCGTCTCGATCACCTCGCCCTGCTGCCTCCCGCTGCTGCCCGGCTATCTTGGCTATCTCACCGGTTTCTCGGCCAGCCAGCTTGAGGCCGACCGGCGCCGCCCCCTAACCGCGGCGGCGCTCTTCGTGGCCGGCTTCTCCCTTGTCTTCGTCGCCCTGGGCGCCACCGCCTCCGAGCTCGGCGCGCTCCTGCTCGCGTACCGGCTGCCGCTGGTCCAGGTGGCCGGCGTATTCATCCTGGCCATGGGCCTGCTGCTCCTGCTGGAGGGCCGGATCGGGCTGCTCAGTCGTGGCGGAGACTGGAGCCGCTGGTTGGCGGGCGGCCGGCTCTCGACGGCCCCCCTGCTGGGAGCCGCCTTCGCGATCACCTGGACGCCCTGCATCGGACCGGTCCTGGCTGCGGTCCTCACGCTGGCGGGCTCGACCGCCGACCTGACCAGGGGGGTCGTACTGCTGGCGGCCTACAGCCTGGGGCTGGGCATCCCGTTCCTGGCGCTCGCACTATCGCTGCACCGCGTCCGCGGCTGGCTGCACGGCCTGGGCCGGGCAGGGTGGTGCTGCAGCGCGTGTCCGGCCTCGACCGCTGGCTGCAGGTGGTGGCGCCGGTGTTGGCCTGGTATGCCCAGGCCCGGTGGCCGCCGATCTAAGTCAGGGGCGGCAGTGGCACGACGGCCAATGTCGGCATGCCGGGCCCTGCGCCACTCGCGAAAGCAGGTTCGGCGGATCTTGAGGGGGAGAAGACGAGTCACTGCGCCGGCCGGTCGGTGCCTGGTCACGTCTGCTCCCTCAGGGGGGAGCCGGTGGCCGCGACCCCATGGGTGCCGGCCTTTTGAACCCGGACGGCCGCTGCTAACGAAGAAGGTAGAGGACCAACTGAACGATGCAGCTCGCGGCGACGAAGGCGACGTAGGGGCCGAACACGGAGATGCCCACCAGCGAGAGGTGGGGGGCGGGACGTGGAAGCGGGTCGCCGAGCACCTGCGCGACGCGCAGCGGACCGGCACCGGTGAAGGCCGCCGATCCCGCCGACCCGCCCCCTGAGCCCAGCGCCAGCAGCGCTCCGGCAACCGGGCGCGCGCCCACCCGCCGGATGGCGGCCCGATCAGCGCGCAGCTCTGCCCCGGCGGCGTGCCGCTGGGACCACCAGCCGACCAGCGGCACGTAGAAGAGCGCCTCGGCCCCCGCCTGGCACGCAGCGCGCACCAGCGGCTCCCGGCGGCGAGCGTGATCCTGCTCGTGGATCAGGACGGCGTCGAGCTCATCGGGGCTCAGCAGCTGCACCAGCTCGGCGCTGAGCACAACCCGCGGTCGCAGCGCCCCGGCGCAGAACGCGACCGGCGCCTCGGCTGCGACGCAGACCACCCGCCTCGTGCCGGTGCGAATCAGCGCGTCCCGCAGGCCGTCGGGCATCCCGGCAGCCCTGGGCAGCGCGGCGACCAGGCGGCTGGCCCGATGCGTGAGCCAGCCGACTCGCACCGCCGACACGAGCAGGCTCAGTGCCAGCAGTGGCAGGCCCGACCTGGCAGCGGCGGCCGCCCACACGCTCACCTGCCCGAGGGCGCTCAGGCAGGCGCCACGATGGGGGCAGAGGAGCAGGCCGCCGACGTTCAGCAAAGGCACGGCCGCAAGGCTCGCCAGCACGACCCATCTCGTCCGCTCACTCATGGCCGCCCAACCTCCGGAGGCGGTCGCGCTGCTCGGGGGTGAGCTCCCCAAGCTCGGCCGAGAAGGCGGTCAGCGCGGCGTCGCCAAACCGCTCCAGCATCCGGTGGAGGTGCTGGCGGCTGGCGGTGACGAGGAACTCCTCCGGGCCGCCCGCGGCGCTGTACTCGTATGCGCGCCGGCCCCGCACTACATCCACCCGCAGCAGGCCCTTGTCCGCCAGGCGATTGAGGGTCGTCATCAGAGTGGTGTAGGCCAGCTCCGGGGTGATCGGTTGAACGGACCGCACGACGAGTGGCTCAGGGATGGCGCCGCTCCATACGGCCTGCATGATCTTGGCCTCAAGTGGTCCCAGTAGCGCCAGCGCTCGCTCCATCGCTGGCCCCGCGGCCAAGCGGCCGCCACCTCGCCCGGCTCCCGCACCACCTTTTGGCACGAGGAGCATAGTACTACGCGGACTATAGTAGTGGGCCTGTGGGGGGTGTTGTCCGATCAAGCGACTTTCGAGCTCGTGCTCTGGCCGGAGATCGCGGCTTCTCGATGTCGGAATCGAGCCTGATCAGGACGTAGACAAACTTCCACCAGCTGGCGGTGGGATTTTTCTGCCACAGATCACAAGCTAGTTCGAGATGGTTGTCGCGATGAGGGCCCGCGTCGGGCTTCGCGCTGCAATCGCACGGAGGCGGCGAGGCGGCTAGCACTGCTCGGCGCGTTGGCCTCGATCTCTCCGGCATCCTGATCTTGTGGTTGGGCGGCTCCCTGCTGTTCAGCGTGCTGCTCCTCGTCCTGCTGCCGGACAAGCTCGTGCTGACCTGGGTGGGGCCCGTCACGGACGTCGCGTCCATCGTCTGCTACGCGGTCGTGGCCCGGCTGGGAGCCATAGATGCGCGCCTGCGCTCGGACTCAGCCGCCCTGCCGGCCGCGGTCATCGGGGCCGCGCTGAGCGTGACCTGGCTGGCGGACCTGCTGCTGTTCCTGGCGCTGCCGTGGCTGCCGCGGCTGGAGGTGGTGAAGGACACCTCGGCCTGGCTCTGCCTGGCCGCTCCCGTTGCCACCCCCTTCCTGCTGGCGCTGGCGGCGCTGCACGTGCCCCGGCCCCTGGCCGACGGGCGGCGCTGGGCGCGGGCGGCGCTGGGCCTGGGCCTTGCGGTGGGCCTGAGCCTGGTGGGCATCGCGGTGCTCCTGGGCGCGGCGCCCCTGCAGCGCGACGCCCTCGGACTCAGTGGCCACCTGGCCGGTGTGATCGGCCTGGTGCCTCTAGCGGTGGCTGGCTTCGCCCTCTTCCGCGGGCACCGCTGCGACGACCGCGTCCTCCGCGGCGTCGTGCCGGCGCTGGCGCTGTCCGGCGTGAACCTGCTGCTGCTGCTCCGAATGACCGCCCAGTACACGCCGCCGTGCTACGCCTTCGAGGCGCTGTCGATGGGGATCGCGATCGCGCTGCTGTTCGGCCAGTTCAACCTCTCTTCGCGGTCGGTCCGGACCGAGCTGCGGGCGATCGGCCGCCTTGAGGGGAGCTTCAGGACGGCCGAGGCTCTCACCTCCTCGCTGCAGCCGGCGGTCGTCATCGACCAGCTGCTCGAACAGGGCATGGCCGCGCTCGAGGCCGACCGGGCGCTGCTCTGCCGGGTGGAGGACGACACCATCGTGGTCGAGGGCGCCCGGGCGCTGGACGCGCCCGCCCCCGACCGCGGCGAGGCCCATCCGCTGAGCTCGTCGCCCGCAATCGAGGCTGCGGCACGACAGCAGCGAGCCCAGCTCGCCACCGGCCCGATCGCCCCGACCTGGCTTTCTGGGATTCGCGCGCGCAGAGTCAGGCCCGCCAAACAGAACCTGGCTGTGCCGCTGATGTGCGCGAACGACCTGGTGGGGGTACTGGTGCTGGCGCGGGTGCGGGACGTGCCGTTCGGACCAGACGACCTGGCCGCGGTGGGGACCATCGCCGCGGTGGCGGCGCTGGCGCTGCGCAACTCCCGCCAGTTCGCCGGGGTGGAGGAGGTCAGCCGGACCAGGAGCCTGTTCCTGAATATGGCCGCCCACGAGCTGCGCACCCCGCTGAGCGTGGTGCGGGGCTATGCCTCGATGCTCTGCGATGGCACCCTGGGTGAGCTGCCCGGCGAGTGCATGAGCGCGGCGGTGACGCTGCAGTCCAAATCGGACGAGCTGGCTCACCAGATAGGAAGCCTGCTGACGGCATCCCGATGGGAGGCGGGGCAGGCGCAGCCGCGCTGGGAGAAGGTTGACCTCGGGGTCGCGGTGGGGGAGGCCCTGGACCGCCTGCGTCCGTCGGCGGAGTTGCGGGAGGCGCGCATCGGCTCGGTCCTGCCGCCGGGTCCCTGGTTCCTGTACGGCGACCCCGACTACGTGAGCCGGATCCTGGACAACCTGCTGGTCAACGCGATCAAGTACTCGCCGGGCAGGCCGTCGCTGCGCGTGTCGCTGGCGAGCATGACAGGTGGGATGGCCCAGGTGGCGGTGGAGGACCGGGGGGTGGGGCTGCGCCTGGAGGACCACGAGCGCATCTTCGAGCGGTTCGAGCGGGTGGAGCACAAGGAGCTGGGCTTCCCGGCGGGGACCGGGCTGGGGCTGTACCTGAGCCGGCGGCTGGCGGAGGCGATGGGAGGGTCGCTGCGGCTGGAGCGCAGCAGCCCGGGCGACGGGAGCCGGTTTGTGCTGGAGCTGCCCCTGGTCTCGGAGGCGCCGAGCCCCAAGGCAGCCGCCGCCGCAGCGCCAGGCTGGAGGCCGCCGCCCGGCCGGCCGTCGCGTCGCCAGCCACGGTCCCGGCAGCTGCCCCTGGGGTGACCTCTTGGTGGTTGTGGCCGTAGCGGACGCCAGCTCGTAGCCGAGGACGTCGCCCAACGGGCTGAGCTCCCCGTCAGGGGGAGAGGCGGAGCGTAAGGGCGCCGATGGCGGCGGACGCCGCCAGAGCGAGTCCAAGCCCGATCAGGAAGCCCCGGAAGTGCAGCGCATAGTCCTTGTAGCCGGCCATGCCCTCCGTGCCGGGCAGGACCACGAACCCCGGCGTCAGTGTGCAGAACACGAGCCAGTCGGCCACCAGCCAGTCGAAGAGGTTGAACGCCAGCATGACGACGAACGCGTTCACGAACGACCCGGCAAACGTGAGGTCCGGCACCTGGGACCTGGCGACGATCGCGGCGGCCAGAGGCGCGCCGAACAGCACTCCGAGGAACAGCACGGCCCACCACACCGTCTCCCGGCGCTCCGCGGCGGTCTTCGGCGGCACCGCCGCCTGCACGTCCTTGGGGTAGTCCTGCAGCATGACGCGCGGATTGCGCACGCCGATGGCCAGCAGCACACCCGACAGGACCACGATGCCTCCGATCGCGAGCGCCCCCGTCGACCAGGGCACGACCATCGCTCAGGACTCCACGCTCGCCTGGTCGGCGCAGCAGGCGTCAGTGCATCCGGGGCCGCACCCGCACGACTGCCCGCCCGCCACACTGGGCAAGGCGCAGCAGTTCTCGCCCTTCCACGCCTCCCGGCCTTCCCTGACGGCCACGGCGGCCACCACCAAGCCGGCCACGGGGTCGACCCACCACCATCCCCACAGGCTGTTGGCGACCAGGGCGGCGAGGACCGCCGCCGCCAGGTACGCGCACAGCAGGTTCTGGCCGCCCTCGCCAGCGGTCGCGCCGGACCCGAGGCGCGATCCCAGCCGCTGCTTCGCGATGCCCAGGGCGGGCATCAACAGCAAGCTGCTGATCGTGAGCCCGATCCCGAGCAGGGTCGTCTCCGGCCGGTGCTGGCCGACCAGGTCCCGGACCGACTCGACAGCGACGTAGGGCCCAGCAGCCAGAAGCTGACCGCGACCGCCCTCTGGGCCCGCTCCTCGGCGGTGGCCGACAGCGTCCGCGAACCCGTAAACCGCCAGATGACGATCAGGCTCGCCAGGCCTTCGACGACCGAGGACAGCGGCCCGCCAACCAGCGCGATCGACCCGGCCGTGAGGCCAGCGGTCAGGCCCACGGCGCCCTCCACCGTCATCCATGCCAGGCTGGCCCACGCGAGCCACCGGGCCATGCGGGCGGCGCGGAGCCAGGCCGGGTTAGGGCTGACGGGGTGGCGGAACTGGCTCGTCGCTCGGGCGGCGTGTGCGCGGCATCTGTCATGGCGGCGTGTACTCGGTGACGGGCTGGATGGCGATCAGCTCACCCTGGCGGGCCACGTGATCGACCTGGAGGGTGGTGTGTTCGATCCCGAAGCGCTGGTCGAGCAGCTGCTCGAGCTCGCGGCGCGTGGCGTGGCAGTCGTCGCCCCGGCCGCACCAGGACGTGCGCCGAGAGGGCCGGGAACCCGGACGTGATCTCCCAGACGTGGAGGTCGTGCACGTTCGCCACGCTGGGATGTGCCGCCATCTCCGCGGCCACCTCGGCCGGCCGCAACCCCACCGGCGCCGCCTCCAGGAGCACACGGACAGCGTCGCGGAGCAGGCCATAGGCCGCGCGCGCCATCAGCCCGGCCACCACCAGTGAGGCGATGGGGTCGGCCCGGTCGAAGCCGGTGAGCAGAATCATGCCGGCCGCGAGGGCGGTGCCGATGAAGGCGTAGAGATCGGTCAGGATGTGCTGGTAGCTGCCGCGGATGTTGAGGCTCCGCCGCTCCGCTTTGGCGAGCTGCCAGGTGACGACGAGATTGACGACCACGCCCGCCAGGGCGACGCCGAGCATGACCCGGGCGTCGACCTCGAGGGGTGAGACCAGTCGGCGGATGGCCTCGTACACGATCAGCGCCGCGAGCACCAGCAGCGTGATGCCGTTGGCCAGGCCGGAAAGGATCTCGGTCCGTCTGAGCCCGTACGTGAGGCCGCCCTCGGGCGGCCGCGCCGCCAGCCCGATGACGACGAGCGAGAGCGCCAGCGCCCCGGCGTCGGTGACCATGTGGCCGGCGTCCGAGAGCAGGGCCAGGGAGTGGCCCACGATGCCGGCCACCATCTCGCCCGCCATGAAGGCGAGCAGGAGAGCCAGCCCCAGGATCAGCCGGCCACGATCGTTCGGGCTGACCGCGTGCGTGTGGCCCCCAGGGCCGTGATCGTGGGTTCCGCTCACGCGCCCCGGCTCTCGGCCACCTCAGCGTCGAGCCGGGTCGCTTCGCTGGTGTGCCCGAGATGCACCAGGCCCACGCGGATCAGCGCGGCGATGTGCTCGTCGTCGAGGCTGTGGTAGACGACCTTGCCCGCCCGCCGCGACTTGACCAGGCGCAGCGCCTTGAGCAGGCGCAGGTGCTGCGAGGTCGCCGACTCGCTGACGCCGAGGGTCGCTGCGAGGTCGCATGTGCAGAGCTCCTGGCGGAGCAGCACGCCGCAACGCTCCGCGTGGAGCGGACGATGAAGGGCCAGGTGGGTCCGACCATCGCCGTGCGCCGGAGGGGCGGCCCGGTGGCGCAGGACAGCGGCGGGGCGCTGGCCGTGCTCGACAGCGACAGGCTGTTGCTGCCTGGTGACCGGGGTCATGGTCATGCTCGAGCAGGTCTCCGGCGCATACCAGCCGCTGGGCCAGCGGACCGCGAAGCGGGCGCCGCCGAGGGGGCCGAGGTCGTGACCTCCCAGAAGCTGCCCGTAGCTCGAACGACCGCGTCGCAATTGGGTACCCGAGCCCGGCGCCGCCACGGAAGCGCAGACCAGGAGGCGCGTAACCATCACCTCCGATGATGGGTTGCGTGTGGACGTGATGCGGCACGGTCTGCTTCCGTCGGCGACGGTGATGCTGGCTCTCGCTGCTTGCGGAGCTGTGGCCCGCCCCACAGTCACGCCGTCGCCGCAGGCAACCGCGGCCAGGCCGTCTCCGACACCGCAGGCACCGAGCTTCGCGCCCATCCAGTTCGTCAAGCCAGGACCCCTGTACGGCACCGCAGTCGATTTCCAGGAGGTCGGCCTCGCGCCCGGCGGGACGGTCGCGTACCGCGCCAGCGCCGAGGCGATCATGACGTATTCCTGCGGCAGCGGGAGCCTGACCGCCACCAAGCAGCTCAGCTTCGCCCAGTCATTCACCGCCGACGCCTCGGGAACGGTCTCGGGCCGGGTCACCCTGGAGATGACGCCACCGCTCTGCAACAACAGCGCACGCTTCAGGCCCCTCCAGTTCGAGACCCGAGCCGCCGAACTCGTCGATACGGTCCACGACGTCCGGGTGGCGCTGCCCCTCGCCTTCGCCCAGTTCGATTAGCCCGCTCCAGGAGCTCGGTCTGCGCCGCGCGACCGACGTGGTCGGCGGTTATCACGCCTGGCGCATGCCGGGCTGCCGGTGGCTAGCGCCACCGATGGTTCGCGGGCCGAGCTGGCACCGCCGTCCTCCTGACGGAGCTCGCTGACGGAGCTCGGCGGTGCCTACGCTCAAACGGTGGTGCGTCCTGGAGCTGGATGTTCGCGTCTCGCTCCTCGTCGAGACCCTAAGCGGGGACGGGCGAGATCAGGCGGCGTCACGCTCCGGGCGGCGGCCTTACGACCATCATTCCGTGCTACTATGGTGCACGGAGGATGACCGACTGGCGGACGACGCGAACTTCGACTGGGACGGTGCCAACTGCAACCACGTCCGTGAGGCTGGGGTCGAGTCGGAGGAGGCAGAAGAGGCTCTTCTCGATCCCCGGCGGATTCCGCGCGACGTCTACAACCTCGCCGGCGAGCAGCGTCGTGGCGCAGTTGGCGCAACCGAGGGTGGCCGCGTTCTCTTCGTGGTATTCACGAGTCGGCGCGGACGGGTGCGGATCATCACAGCGCGCGATGCCACGCCAGCCGAGAAGCGCCGGTATCGTCAACGGGGGAAATGATGGTGGCTGCCAAGCGTAAGACTCCGATGACGGTCATCCATAGCCGAGAGGAGATTCCAGCCTTTGCCTCGGAGGCAGAGGAGGCCGCTTTCTGGGCTACGCATGAGATTGCCGACGACCTCTGGGACCGCCTGCCGGCGGTGCCCGAGGAGGAGCTGCCTCCAGCCCGACCCCGAACTCGGCCGGTGGGCATCCGGTTCGACGAGTCCACCCTGGAGCGGATCAAGGTTCTTGCTGCGCGCAGGCACAAGGGCTATCAGACGCTGCTGCGGGAGTTCATAACCGAGCGTCTGTACGAGGAAGAGCAGCGCGAGGGTCTCGTGAGGCCGGTGCGAGGATCGGCCGCTCGTCGGAGGTAACAGTCAAGTTCGGGCCGTCGCAGCGACGCATTGCCGGCCGAGTGACGGTAGGCTGATCCGCAGAGGTCAGCAGGGGATCGCGGGCGATACAGCACGGTCGTGCGTGGAGAGATATCAACGCTCCATCAGGAGCGTCGTCGTGCGCGGCTTCCCAACCCATCACCTGGCCCTTGGCCAGGAGCGTACAACACAGGGCTGGCAGACGTCCTCTGCCCGGACCACGACCTGATTCCGACGCCGGGTACGGGGCAGCCGGGTCAGGTGCTTGCGGATACCCATCCGGATGGAGTGCATCCGGACAACGGCTCCTCTACGTGCTACCCTTGCATGAGGTGCCTGTGCGGTGCCCAACTGTCTCCGGACAGTTGTGGAAGAGGCACCATCGGGCCGAATTCGAATACGGCGAAGCCCTCATTGTCTTGAAAACAGCCAGGGTTCACAGGCCTCGGGGGTTCGAGGGGCCGTTGCCGCCAACGCCATCTCCGCTTCGAGCCTCGCGACCCGCTCCGGCTGATCCGGCCACAGGCAGGCGCGCAACCATCGGGCGTCATCAGCGTCGGTGACGTCGACCGGATCGAGCTCGACGCCGACCCGGGCGACGACCTCAGGCATCGCCCGCGTCGGAATAGGCCGGTCTCCCACGATCGAAGACGACAGAGGCACGGGAGATGACGGGTCG
>Ga0126378_10004221_pt1 | contig 10930 bp, 12 predicted proteins | sample PanSoiMetPlot_23_FD_92587 | JGI IMG/M metagenome (GOLD analysis project Ga0126378, IMG submission 92587) | Tropical forest soil microbial communities from Panama - MetaG Plot_23 | ecosystem: Environmental > Terrestrial > Soil > Tropical forest > Bulk soil | place: Panama | collected 2016-02-17
TGAACAGCGAATTGAGCACCACGTCAAGGGCCAGCCCGTGCACGGCGGCGGCGACGGCAGCGCCCGCGATGATGAACCAGCCGAGCCGATGCAGTGCGCCCGCCACCTGCGCAGAGAACGGGCCCCGCGAACGCGCGGCGCTCAGCATCCGCCAGAGCAGGAACAGCAGGCATGCCCAGAAGATCAACGATGGCAGGTTGATCAACGTGTACCGATCCCGCGCGGCGGCCGCCTGGCTGTTCAAACATATCGATTATCGATAATATCGATAATCGATATGGCAATGTCAAGCCGGAGTCCTCGCCTGGCCGAGTCCGGTGTCGGGGCGGGTTTGAGCTAGCGTCGTCTGTCAGGGCTGCGATCTGAAAGGCGGACCAGGCCGGTGGACGAGGAACTGAAGTCGGACGTGCCCGAGCACGAGGCCGTGCCCGCCAGGGCCGCGGCAGTGGTCGCAGAGCGCGCCGTTGCGGGGACCGTGCCCGACCGGATGCCGGCCATGTACCTGGGACACGGAGCGCCGCCGCTGGTCGACGACCCGCTCTGGACCACTCAACTGGCCGCGTGGGCCGGTGCCTTGCCCAAGCCAGCGGCGATCCTCGTGGTCTCTGCGCACTGGGAGGCGGCGCCGCTGACCGTCGGCGCGACGGCCGACGCCGCGCCGCTGGTCTACGACTTTTGGGGATTCCCTGAGCGGTACTACCGCGCAACGTACCCGGCGCCAGGCGCGCCAGAGCTAGCCGCCAAGATCCGCGCGCTGCTCTCTGGTACCGAGCAGGTCGCCGATGCGCCTGAGCGCGGCCTTGACCACGGCGCGTACGTGCCCCTGACCGTGATGTACCCGGCGGCCGACATTCCGGTCCTGCAGGTCTCGATGCCGACGCTTGACCCTGGCCGGTTGCTGCGTATCGGGGCTGCGCTGCGTCCGCTGCGCGATGAGGGCGTACTGATCATGGGAAGCGGCTTCCTCACTCACGGCCTGCCGTTCCTGCGCGAGTTCCGGTTTGACGCGCCACCGCCCGGCTGGTCGACCGAATTCGACCAGTGGGCCGGCGAGGCGCTCGACCAGGGCGATGTAGACGCGCTTGCCGGGTTCCGGCGGGCGCCGGGAGCCAGGTTCGCGCACCCGACTACCGAGCACTTCGCACCGCTGTTCGTGACGCTCGGCGCATCCGATGGGCCGCTCCCGGTGACCACGATCACGGGGTACTGGCTCGGCCTCGCCAAGCGATCGTTCCAGGTGGCATAAGGCGGCCACAGCTCGATCAACTGGCCGAACTGGCCTCCAGCCTGCTCAGCCGGCCAACGAGGTCGGCGAGCACGCCGTCTTGGGCGAGCAGGTGCTCCTGGATCATGACCGCCTCGTGCAGGACTGCGTCGGCGTCCTTGAATGTGGCTTCCGATCGCTTGTCGGCCGCCGTTGCGAGCAAGTTCTGGCCGACGATGATCACCGAGAGCAGGACCAATTGCAGGAACGTCTGCGAGATCCAGGAGACCAAGACAATCGGGCTGTGTGAGGAGATCGCTGAAGGCAGGCTGACTAGGGCCAGCGCAGCGAATGCGTAAGCGCACCACATCGTGCCGACGCCATTGGTCACCTTCACTGCGAGCCAGGCGTTGAACCGCTGGATGGTCGTCTCGGTTGGCAGCTGGTCGGCCACTTTGATCGGTCCTGGCGTGTCCCCCGCGAGCTTGCGCCGGGTTCTGTGGCTCGGCTCGTAGTTGTAGATGGCGTTCTCAGTCATACGCCCGCTCCCCTGGGTCTTGTGTGACACTCGATATTCCTGACTCCGGCACCTGGCCGCAACCAGCCGCGCGTTCGAAATCTCGCGAGCGGCGCCGGGATAAGCCCGTTCGCGTCAGGCTGGGCAGTTCGCGCTAGAGGAGGCCAAGCAGCCAGCGAGGGCCGACCAGGAACGCACCGGCGGTCTCGCATCTGGCACGCAGCTCCCGGTCGGCCGTCACGACCAGACGCGGCCCGGCAACCTCGGCTGCCAGCCTCGCGATCTCGTCGTCGCCGGAGCCAGCCGCCCGGACGATTCGCACCTGCGGTTCGGTCGGGGCGGGTGCTTGGCCGCCCGATCGGCGCGGTATGTGGTCCCGATCGCGCGCCGCGACCGCGGCCGCGCCCTCGAGCACGACAACGAAGCGCGGGAACCACCGCTCGAGCGCCGGCACGCGCACTGACTCGGGCAGGCTCGCAACTCCCGCCAGAGCGAGCCCCTCGACCTCAGTAGCGAGCCGCTGCGCGGCGCCCGCTCGGTCGCGCCACCAGCCATCCGGTCGCGATCCCATGACGTTCGCGGCGTCGATAATGATCGTCAGCGGCGAGAGCGCCGCGCGCAGCGCCGGCCACTGGTCGGCGAACCCAGGATGCAGCGGCAACCGGTCCACGTCGGCCACACGGACCCAGGCGACCTCGCTGGTCTCTTCGCTAATCGGAGCAGCGGCCAGCGGCGCGGGCGCGCTCGCCAGCACGGTCTGGTACGTCCAGCCACCGTGGTCGTCGGTCAACACCCCGTGCACCCGTATCGGCCGCGGGTCGATCGCGCACTCCTCGATGGCCTCCCTCAATGCGGCCCTCACCGCCGACTCATGGCTGTCCCGCGCGCCGCCAGGAGGACCCCACGAGCCGCCGTAGCTGCCCCACCAGCTGCGCTGCTGCAGCAGCACCACAACGCTCGAATCGGCAAGCCCGGTAGCACCAGCCCGGGTGGGCGAGGAACGCCCGTACTCGTCACTGGCGGCAAGCAGCAGCCCGGCCGCGCCGTGCCGGCCCCAGTGCCGATGGCCGCGGCCGCACCGGGTCCAGCCGTTCCCGTCGCGGGTCGTCATCGCTGCCGACGATAGCCGACCCAGCGCGCTCCGCAGAACCAGCCGCGACCCGGCGTCTACTAGGCCCGTGCCCGCCGCCGTCTGCCCGCATCGACGGCGGTCGACGACGCGCGCCTAGGCTTGCTCCATGAAATCGTCTCAGACCGGCCCCCTGACCGCCTCCCTGACCGGCCGCCTGCCCGACTCCCTGGCGGGCCCTCTCGCCGACGCGCTAGGCAAGTTCACCAGGCAGCGCACGGCGCCGCTCATACTCGAGCTCGACCTGACTGACGGCGTCATCGAGACCAGGCCCCCTGACCCGTTGTCGGCCGTCATGACCAGGCATCAGCCGGCCATCGCCGACGTGCTCACAGGGCTGAAGGCCGCCCGTGCCGACGAGCGGGTCAAGGCGCTGATCGTCAAGGTCGGCGGCAAACCTATCGGCCTCGGGATAGTGCAGGAACTGCGCGAGGCGGTCGCGCGCTTCCGGGCCACCGGCAAGCCGGCCTGGGCCTGGGCAGAGACAATGGGCGAGTTCTCCGCTGGCAATTTGCCGTATTACCTGGCCACCGCCTTTGACGCGATCTACCTCCAGCCGTCTGGCGATCTTGGCCTTACCGGCCTCGCGGTCGAGCGCGTGTTCCTAAGGGGCTCGCTGGACAAGCTCGGCGTCACGATGGAGGTCGGCGCCAGGCACGAGTACAAGAGCGCCGCGGAGCAGCTCACCGAGCGCGGATTCTCGGGCCCGGCGAGGGAGGCCACTGAGCGGATAGCCGCGTCGGTCACAAGTCAGCTCGCCGACGCGATCGCCGAGCGCGGCAAGGTCACGCCTGAAGAGGCCCGACGGCTGATCAACGCGGGCCCCTACCTCGCGGATCAGGCGCTTGAGGCCGGGCTCGTCGACGCGCTCGGTTACCGCGACGAGGTCTACGCGGCGCTGCGCAAGCAGGTCGGCGAGGATCCCGTCCTGCTCTACCTGGGCCGCTACCAGCGGTCCAAGGACCTCGCCAACCGGGCAAAGCAGCTCGCGGCGCCACGCCAGCCCGCGGTCGCGCTGATCACCGCCACCGGCGCGATCAGGAGAGGCCGCAACGGCCGCAGCCCCCTGACCGGCAACGCCATGGGCTCGGACAGCATCACCGCCGCGCTGCGCGCTGCGATGGCTGACTCCCACATCAGGGCGGTCGTGCTGCGCGTCAACAGCCCGGGCGGCTCGTACGTCGCCTCGGACTCGATCTGGCGCGAGGTAGTCAGGATCCGCAACGCGGGCAAGCCGCTCGTCGTCTCGATGAGCGACGTCGCCGCGTCAGGCGGGTACTTCATCTCGATGGCCGCCGACGCCATCGTCGCCCAGCCTGGCACGGTGACCGGCTCGATCGGCGTGATCAGCGGCAAGCCTGTGCTCAGCGAGATGCTCGGCAAGGCGGGAATGACGACCGACTCAATCGTGCTCGGCGACAACGCCGCGATGTTCTCCACGTCCAAACCGTTCACGATGCAGGAGTGGCAGATCGTCGATTCCTGGCTCGATCACATCTACGCCGACTTCACCGGCAAGGTGTCGGCAGGGCGCGGGCTGTCTGCCGAGCGGGTGCATGAGCTGGCAAGGGGTCGGGTCTGGGCGGGCGCGGATGCGCACGAGCGTGACCTTGTCGACGAGCTCGGCGGCCTTGAGGAGGCGGCAGAGATCGCGCGCCGACGGGCTGGCCTGCCTGCGACCGCCCCGCTCATCCCGTTCCCGCGAATCAGCCCGATCGACCGGATCCGCCCGGCGAGCAACAGCGAGGACCGGCGCGCCGCCGCAGCGGCGATCGCGACGGGCACGGCTGCCGCGGCAGGCTCCGCGGCTGCCGCCCAGCTCGCCGCGCTGTTCGCGGAGAGCTGGGGTCCCGTCTGGCAGCTTGCCGCCAGGTGCGGCCTCCCCGCGGCCGGACCGCTCACGCTCCCCGGCAGCTGGACATTTCATTGACCCAACGAACAAACGCCGCTGACTCTCCGCACGGATTCTCCGCCGCTCTCGGGGCGCTCGCGAGCGCCGTCACCTTGGTGACGATCACCGATGGGCGGGACGACGTCGGGGTGACCGTGAGCGCGTTCTGCCCGGTGTCGATGAGTCCGCCGCTTGTGCTCGTCTCGCTGATCGACGGGTCGTACCCCGCCGAACTGCTCGCCACGCTCGACAGGTTCGCGGTGACCGTGCTGACGGCCGGCCAGCGGATGCTGGCCGGCCGTTTCGCCGCTGCAGGCCGGCCTGGAGCGAGACATCTGTTTGAGGATGTTGCGCACCATCGGGGAACTGCCTCGGGCGCGCTGATCCCAGACGGCGGGCTTTCCTCAATCGAGTGCGAGGTGATCAGCCGGGTGCCGGCCGGCGATCACCTGCTGGTGATCGCCCGCGTGCTAGTCGTTGACGCAATCGCGGAATCCGGTGACCCGCTGATCAGGTTCCGCGGCCGGTACCCGGCGCTGGCGGGCCCGCAACTGGCCGGCGAGTAATTGAGTAGAGCGCGCCTGGCGCGCCGGGCTAGCCTGCTGCGATGCTCAGGCTACGGCCGCTGCGGCCCGGTGACGAGGCGGCGTTCCGCGCCGGCCACGAGCAGATGGCGGCCGAGGGCTTTGTGTTCGGGTTCCTCCTTGAGCCTGAGACGCCGTGGGACGAGTACCTGCGGACGCAGGCCGACTGGCGGTGCGGGCAGAATCTACCAGACGGCTGGGTCCCGAACACGTTCCTAGTTGCCGACGTTGGCGGACAGCTCGTCGGCCGGGTGTCGATCAGGCACGAACTGACCGACTTCCTGCGCGAGGAAGGCGGGCACATCGGTTACGGGGTCCTGCCCCCGTTCCGGCGGCGCGGCTACGCCACGGAGATCTTGCGGCATGCGCTCGTCATCGCCAGGTCGGTCGGTGTGGATCGGGTACTGGTGACCTGCGACGATGACAACGTCGGGTCGATCAGGACCATCGAGGCGTGCGGCGGCAAGCTCGACTCGGTTCGCCCGGCCGAGCCTGCCTCGGTCGCACTCCGCCGCTACTGGATCGACTAGCGTGTGCGCTTCATACTGAGCGGCTGGCCGGCAGTTGGTCCCGGAGCGCGCGCAACACGGCGCGGCGCTCCTCGCCAGCGAGGGCGTCGATGTAGAGCTCGCCGCGCAAGTGATCGGTCTCGTGCTGCAGGCAGCGGGCCAGCTCGCCGTCTCCGGCGACCGTGACAGGTTGCTGGTCTAGGTCGACGCCGGTCACCACGGCGTGCGCTGCGCGCGGCACGCTAGCGCTGACACCAGGAATTGACAGGCATGCCTCGCCGCCGGCCTGCTCGCCGCTCGTCTCGGTGACCACCGGGTTGATCACGTAGCCGATCTCGCCGTCGACGTTGTACGCGAACGCAGCAAGGCTCGAGCCAATCTGGTTGGCAGCCAGGCCAGCCCGGCCCGGCAGCCGCACCGTGTCGAGCAAGTCGGCGACAAGCCGAGAGAGCGCCTCGTCGAAGCGCACGACCTGATCACACGGGGTTCGCAGCACTGGGTCGCCGATGAGCCGCAGCGGCCTGACGGTCACCGCGCAGCCCGGTACTGGCCGCCCGCGGTGAACTCGTGCACCATGTCTTCCGCCCTCCGCTCAGTTCGGGTTGTAGGGGGACGAGCGTAGATCCGGAGCCGGAGTCGAGCCAAGCTCGCGGAGTATCGCGGTCTCCCGCGCGAGCAAAGCACTCTCGGCAGTCAGCCTGCTGACGGCGTCCGGCTCGGCCAGCAGGCTCTGCCGGTCTCCCAGCTCGATGATCATCGACGCGGCCACCAGGTAGGAGAGCAAGATCGGCTCATCCGGCAGGTCGGGAACGCTGATCACCGCTGCCCCGCGGTCGGCAAGGACGTTGAGGTAGGCGCGAAATGCCCGCTGAACCGCGGCCGCGGCCAGCCGCGCGGCGCCGCCCTCGCCCGTCGGCTCGTCAAGCATCTCGACGTCGCCGGTCAGGTAGGGCCGGGCATCGCCGAGGCTGCGCACCCTGAACCTGTCGGTGCCGACCGTCACGATGTCGAACTCGCCGTCGCCGGCTTCGGCGATCTCGCGCAGCGTCGCCGTGCAGCCGACGTCGTGCAGCGCGGAAATGCCGTCGGCTCCCGTCTCGCGGCCCGAGCGGATAGCGATCACGCCGAAGCGCCGCGGTTCCTTTTCCTGGAGCAGGTCGTGGATCAGCTGCTTGTACCGATCTTCGAAGATGTGCAGCGGCAGCACGAGGCCGGGAAACAGGACGGTGCCCAGCGGGAAAAGCGGCAGCGACACAGCCATGCTCGCGACTCTATGCCTGCCAGCCGAGAGAGCCGCCGAGCCAGACCGAAGCGACCTGCGGCACACCAGGACGGTACGCGAGGTAAGCGTGCGACGGCGCGTTCAGCATCACGATGTCGGCGCGCGCGCCGACGCCGAGATGGCCGACGTCATCCCTGCGGAGCGCGCGGGCGCCGCCGGCCGTCGCCGCCCATACCGCCTCCTGCGTGGTTATGCGCATGTCCCTGACCGCGAGCGCGATGCAGAACGGCATGCTCGACGTGAAGCAAGAGCCTGGGTTGCAGTCAGTGGCGATCGCGACCGTAAGTCCTGCGTCGAACAGCCGCCTCGCATCCGGGTATGGCTGCCTCGTCGAGAACTCGACGCCGGGAAGCAGGGTGGCCACGGTGCCTGACCCCGCCAGCGCGTCGATGTCGCCGTCGGACAGGTAGGTGCAGTGATCCGCCGATGCCGCTCCAGCCTCGACGGCAACTTGGACACCCGGCCCGTGCCCGAGCTGATTGGCGTGCACCCTTGGCTGGAGCCCAGCCGCGCGGCCGGCTGCCAGAATCACGCGGGCCTGATCGGCATCGAATGCGCCGCGCTCGCAGAACACGTCCACCCACTTGGCGCGCGGCGCGCACGCCTCGAGCATGGGCCCGCAGGCCAGGTCGACGTAGCCGGCCGGATCTGACTCGAATTCAGGCGGCACCACGTGCGCGCCGAGGTATGTGACCTCAGCAGTGACCTCGGCTGCGAGCGCCACGCTGCGTGCCTCGTCGGCCACTGTCAGCCCGTACCCGGACTTGCATTCGAAGGTCGTGATGCCCTGCGCCAGCATCTCGGCAGCAAGCGCGCGCAAGTTTCGGCCGAGTTCTGCGTCCGTCGCGGCCCGAGTGGCCATCACCGTGGCGCGGATACCGCCGGCGCTGTACGGGATGCCGGCCATCCTGGCGGCGAACTCGCCACCTCGTTCGCCCGCGAAAACCAGGTGCGCATGCGAGTCGACAAAGCCTGGCAACACGACCCGCCCCGCAGCGTCCACTCGCTCATCGGCCGCCGGCGCCTTCCCGGCCTGTCCCGTCCATGCGATCTCGGTGCCGTCGATCACCAGCGCTGCGTCGCTCATGAAGGCGAAACCGGGACTTGCCGCGCTGTCACCTTCCCGGGTGTTGGTGACCAGCTCACCGATGTTGGTGATCAGCGTGCTCACGAGCGCATCCTGCCACGGCGCGCCATCCGGGTGTCAGAGAAACCGTAGCCGGGCCCGGCTCACCGCCTGGCCCGGCTTCTGGCTGTCGTCACGCGGCCGCAGCGGCCTTGGCGAACAGGTCAAGAATTCCTGGCCAGCCGGCTGGGGATCCCACCGACCTGGCGAGTTCTTCCGCGCCAGCGCCAAGCCGTTCGATGTGCCGGTGCTCGAAGTCAACCGTGGTCTGGCCGTTCGCCTCGGTGAAGCGCACCTCCACCTCGCTGGCGCGGGACAGATCGGGGTCGAACTTCCACTCCGCATTGATCTGCCAGGTCAGGACGAGCCGCCCGGGAGGCTCGAATACGAGGACCTTGCCCCAGTCGCACTCGCTGCCGTCCACGCCACGTTCGTACCAGCGCCCGTCGACGCGCGGCTCGATCACGGCCTCGGCCATGTCGGCCTCGCCGATGTGATGACCAATCCACCACGTGTTGAATCCCTGCGTGAACAGGGTGAACGCCCGCTCGGGCGAGATCGGCACCGTGACAGTGTGCCGCACAGGGGCGATGGTCGCCTGGTTCATGCTTCCTCCCGCGATTTGATCTGCTCTGCTTGCCGTTCGGTATCCGCGATGTGCTGCGCGGCCCGCTGAAAACCCGCGAGGGCCTGGCTCCACATCTGGTCCAGGTAGGAGTGGATGGCCCGCACCCCGTCCTGACTGACGCGGTAGATGCGCCGGGTGCCGTCAGCCTGGTCGGTCACCAGGCCCGCATCCTTGAGCACCTTCAGGTGCTGCGACACGGCCGGCCTGGTGACCGGAAGCTCCGCCGCGAGCTGCCCGACCGCCATCGGCTGCCGAGACAGGCACTCGAAGATCGCGCGCCTGGTCGGGTCTCCCAGTGCGCTCAGCGCTCCAATTCCGTTAGTTTCCACTAACCGTAAGTCTGAACTAACCAATGGCAGAATGTCAACCCCGGATCACGGGCCCACAGCAAGAGAGTCACAAGTGGTAAGTCGGCGGCGCTGCGCACGGGCTAGCCGAGCACGGCGCCCACGGCTGCGGAGATCGCGCCGGATACGTCAGGCACGAGCTGGTGCTCCCCGCCGATCACCACGTCGCGACCGCCTATCACTACGTTGTGCACGTCGGCCGGGGTCGCCGCGAAGATCACGGCCTCGAGCAGCGCCAGATCGGGCTCACCGTGGCCGGGCCCGCCGTCGGCGGTAGGACGAACCGCGGCAACGCCCGATGGCCGGGTGGCATCACGCGTCGCGTCGCGGGTCGCCCGGTCCGCCATCCCGGCTAGCCTCGGCGAGTCAAGCCCGACGGTGACGAGGTCTGCGAGCGAGCCCGGCGCGATCTCCCCCGCCTCTGGCCAGCCCAGGCTCGCGTGGCCATCCCACGTTATGGCCGTTCCGAGCGCCTCGGCGGTGAAGTGGCCGCGCTCCCTGCTGGCCAGCCTTTCGTACATCTCGATCCGCCTGGCCTCCTCGAACACGTCGATCACCGCCTGGCTGTCGCTGCCCACGGTCAGGCGGCATCCCGCCGCGGCGAGCGCGCCGAACGGCCCGATCCCGTCGGCGAGGTCAGCCTCGGTCGTCGGGCAAACGCACGCGAACACCTCACTGCCGCCGAGCAGCCTGATGTCGGCGCCCGTCAGGTGAGTCGCGTGCACCACGCTCGTGCGCGGGCCGAGCGCCCCAGCGTCGTACAGCACGGCTGCCGGAGTAGAGCGGTATGCGGCAACGCAGGCGTCGTTCTCGGCGACCTGCTCGGAGAGATGGACGTGCAGCGGCGCCCCGCACGCGTGGCTCCATGCAACGACGGCCGGCATTTGTTCAGGCGGAACCGCACGCACCGAGTGGATCGCCGCGCCGACCCTGGCCCTCGGCCCGAGCGCGCCCCGCGAATCCGCCCCTAGAGCGCTCACGCGCTTCGCCCACGCCTGCGCCGTCCCGTCGCCGAACCTGAGCTGCGGCCCGGCTAGCGGCTCCGACCAGCCAGCAGGATCGAGGCCGCCTGACAGGTAGCAGGTGTCGAGCAGCGTGATCCGCAGCCCTGCCTGGCTCGCGGCCTCGATCAAGGCGCGGCCCATTTCGTTCGGGTCGGCATACGGGATCCCGCCGGGCCCGTGGTGCAGGTAGTGGAACTCGCCCACGCAGCCGATGCCCGCGAGCGTCATCTCGGCATAGACCGCGCGAGCCAGCGCCAGGTAGCTGTGGGGGTCAAGCCGCGCAGCGACGCGGTACATTCGCTCGCGCCACGTCCAGAACGTCCCGCGGCCGGCTTGCGTGATCCCGCGCAGCGCGCGGTGGAACGCGTGCGAATGAGCATTCGCGAGCGCGGGCATGGTCAGCCCGCGAAGGCGCACAGTTCCCGCCGGCAGCCCGGAAGCAGGCCGCCGCGGGGTGATTTTGGTGAACCGGTCACCTGCCGCCTCGATCAGCACGTCGGGCAGCACGCCGACGCCTGGAAGCCACGCGAGTTCGGCGTGCCAGAACCTGGCCTTCGCGCGCGGCGGCGGCTCGGACTGCTGCTGCGTCATCGGCAGGCGAGTTCCTCGAGCACCGCGGCGAGCGCGATGACCCCGGCCTCGCAATCCTCGGGATCGGCGTGCTCAGCGGGCGAGTGCGAGACGCCTGTCCTGTTGCGGACGAACAACA
>Ga0126378_10004222_pt1 | contig 10930 bp, 10 predicted proteins | sample PanSoiMetPlot_23_FD_92587 | JGI IMG/M metagenome (GOLD analysis project Ga0126378, IMG submission 92587) | Tropical forest soil microbial communities from Panama - MetaG Plot_23 | ecosystem: Environmental > Terrestrial > Soil > Tropical forest > Bulk soil | place: Panama | collected 2016-02-17
ATGCTCAGCCTCGATCTGCGCCTCGGTGAGGGATCGGGCGCCGCGCTCGCTGTTCCGATCGTCCAGGCCGCAGCGCGGGTGCTGCGCGACGTCGCGACCTTCGACAGCGCGGGCGTCTCAAGCGCCAAGGAATGACCCGTGTCACAAGCTGGACGGTCAGGTTGGGCCGGGCGGGCCGTGGACATGGCAGATACGTTCCGGCTTGAGCTGCGCATGCGGGGTCGGCAGGCCGTCGTTATCGGCGGAAGCGCCGCCGCGGCCTGCCAGGTCGCCCGCTTGCTGGCAGCCGGAGCGCGGGTATTGGTTGTGGCGCCCGAGCTGACCGGCGAGCTGGCTGACCTGGTCGCACGCGGCGTGATCGCGGCGCGCGGCCGCGACTACGTGGCCGCAGATCTTGACGGCGCCTGGCTCGTCGTCGTTTGCGCCGACGACGAGATGGTGAACGAGCGGGCCGCGGCCGACGCAGCACTGAGGCACATCTGGTGTGCGGGCAGCGGCGCCGGCGCGACCGTGACCGGGCTGCTGCCCGCGCCGGATGATCCGACCGCGGCCGCTTCGCCAAGACCGCACCGGCCGGGCCATCGGGTGCTTGTGCTGGGTGGCGCGCGGTCAGGCAAGTCGGCGGCGGCCGAGTCGATGCTCGCTGACGCTCCGGCCGTCGACTACGTCGCTACCGGCCCGCTCGCGGGCGCCGGAGACCCCGAGTGGGACCAGCGTGTCCGCGAACACCAGGCGAGGCGCCCGCCAGCCTGGCAGACGCTGGAGACCTGCGACATAGCAGGCATCCTGACCGATCGGGATTCGGCAGCTCCCATCCTGGTTGATTGCCTGGCGACGTGGCTGGCGCGGACGATGGACGACTGCCGATTGTGGGCGGGCGATCCTAACGCGGATTCCCGGCTCAACGCCCGCACCGACGCGCTCGTCGGGGCCTGGCAGCGGACCCGCCGCCAGGTGATCGTGGTCAGCAACGAGGTCGGCAGCGGAATCGTGCCGGCGACCGCGTCCGGCCGGAGATTCCGAGATGAGCTCGGCTGGCTTAACTCCCGGATCGCGGCCTGGAGCGATGAGGTCTGGCTCTGCACCGCGGGAATCCCGTCCCGGCTGCGATGAGCGCTTCACGACCACGGCCGGGACATGGGTCCTGGCGCAGCGCGGTCAGCATGTTCACGATCATTCCGGCAGCCGGCCAGGAGTCGATCACGCCAATAGGCGCGGCCAGGATCACGTTGTGGCTGCCGGGAGTCGGCTGCCTGCTCGCGGTTCCGGCCGCGGGTCTGTATCTCGCTGTCGGCGCGGGCGTTGGGTCGGCGTCAGGCACGCTGCTCGGCGCCACGCTGGCCATCGCGACGCTCGCCGCGCTCACTGGCGGACTGCACCTCGATGGTCTGGCCGACACCGCCGACGGCCTCGGCAGTCGCCGACCGAGGCAGGAGGCGCTCGAGTTGATGCGCCGACCCGACGTCGGACCGATGGGCGTCGCGGCCCTGGTGCTCACCGTGCTCGTTCAGGTCACCGCTCTCGCTGCGATCTCGCCTCGCTGGCTCGGCGCGAGCGCGCTCGCGGCAGCGGTCGTTACGAGTCGGATTGCGGTAGTGATGGCCACCGGCTTGCCTGCCGCCCGCCGCGACGGGTTCGGAGCTCTGATCGCCGGAACGACGACAAGCAAGGCCCGCCTGACTGCCCTGGCGTTGGTGCTCGCGGTCACGGGCGCGGCCGGGGCGGCGGCCGGCGGTGCCCTACTTGCCGCGCGTGGCCTCGCCGCCGTCATCGCGGGGCTCGGCGGCGCGTGGTGGCTGCGCAGGCTGGCCTGCCGGAAGCTTGGCGGGATGACCGGTGACGTCTTCGGCGCGCTGATCGAGATCTGCACCGCGACGGTCTTGCTCGTCGCCGCGGTTCTCCACTGGAGGTAGACGCGAGAAAGCAGCTCACAGCCAAGGGGCCGAAAATGGACCAGGCGACGTGAGCTCGGGGGTACTCACGCCGCCTGCGTCTATCTCACATATCGCGGCCGGATGGCGCGCCGTTACCGCGCTCATTCATGGCGGCGTTAGCATAAATTGACGAGGCCCCCGCATGTATGAGATGCAGGGGCCTCGCCAGGCCGGTCAGCGATACCCCGCCGATTGCCCCGGCGGGCTGGTCCGCCGGGGCAATCGGCGAGCCACACGCTATCCGTCCTACCACCGGTCCAGGACACCTGCCGGAAGTCCGGTTGCCCGTTCCTCCGGCCTCACCCGGCACTACCCCTTGGTCCTCAAGGTCGCCCCCGAGGTCCTCGGAGCTTCCTGCTACCCGAAGTTGCCTCCAGGTTGCGGGAGCAGTGCCGAGCGGTCCCGGAACTTCATCCAGGCTTCCCGGAGTTACCCCCAGGACTCCCGAAGTCTGCTCCGGGTAGTACCCGTTTTCGCTGGTAGAGAAGTTCTACAGCCACTACCGCGTGCCGCACAAGTGGTTCGCCAGACTATTTCCATGATTCTTTAGCCGTCCACAGGCTGTCCACCGAGCGGCCGATGTTGTCCACAGAATGCCGCGTTTTCCACCGCGGTCGTCCACAGGCGCTGTGCGCAACTCGCCCGTCGTCGCCGTCCCGGTCGCTCAGAACACCGGGATGATGTCCTCGGCGCTGATGTCGTCGGACACATCCACGCCCTCGATGTCCAGTTCGGGCATCGCGGGAAAGTCGATCCCCCAACGCTGCACGATGACGCGGATCTTGGCGATCGCGCTGCGCCAGTTCTCTGCCTGCTCGTCGTAGGACAGGACGCCGAGGCCGGCTTGCCTCGCGTGGTCCATCAGCAAACGGTGATTGTTCAGGAAGTACGGCGGCAGGTCCCAGAAACCCTCTGGGGGCTCCCAGAGGATCATCGACAAGAATACGAACCCGGCCCTGAGCTGCCTGGTAATGGTGGCCCGCACCTCATCGGTCAGGCCCGGCCATTCGTTCTCGAGAATCGTCATGCAGATCTGGAGGTGCCTGGACTCGTCCCGGCCGATCCTGTGGAACATCTCGGAGAAGACCGGGTGCCGCGTGCCCGACGCCATCCCGCGGAACAGCGTCGATGCCGCCATTTCGCCCATCATGAAGCTGGTAAACAGGACGGGCAGCGAGTACTTGCCGACGGCCTTGCTGTAGCCGTTCCAGTACCGGCCGCCGTTGTGGTACAGCCAGCCGATGTTGTTATGCGCCGCGCGCTCCAGGTCCGTTGCCGGCGTCCAGCTCAGCGGGCCGCCGGGCCACAGTGCCGCGATCGCGCGCTGACAGCACTCTTCGTGGTTCATCTCGTCCCTGGTGATCGAGAAGAAGCACTTTCGTACCGGGTCCTCCTCGTGCTGCTCGAACGCCCTGATCGTGGCCCTGGCGAACACCGCGGGGCCAGAGGCATCGAAGTTCGCAAGCACGGCGAACCAGTACATGATTCCCAGCCGCTGCTCGGTCGTGAAGTCCTCGGCCCGCAGGGCATCCCAGGGCAGGTCAGCCGGGTTCCAGGCAGCGAGCTTGGACTTCTGGTAGATCGCGGCGAGCTTGTCGGTCTCCACCCGCCACTCCATCGGGTAGATATTCGGTTGCGGCACGGCAGGCGCTGGCCAGAACCCGCCGTCCGGGATCATGAGTTCGCCTGCGCGCATGGAATCCGACATGGTGGCGCTCCTTCGGGCCTGGCGACGTGCGGCTGGCTGGATCACCCGTGCCCTCGGGGCCCGAGCCGCGGGGCCGCAGCCACCTTATGACAGCCTAAACGCACATGTGCGCCTCGGTGTAATACCGGGGCCCGCGAGGCCCCCGGAGGCTGAGTCGCCCACCGGCCGGACCTGCAGGAGGCGCTGCCCTTCCGGTGACGGCGCAGCCGCGAGGCCGCGGGCGGCCGGTCAGTCATGAGCTCCCGGATTGGGCGGCCGCGAACGCCGCGGTCAGCGCTTGATGAGAGTGAACCCGCACCAAGTGCCGCAGGTACTCCGGAGAGCAGTCCCCGCCTGACATCGGCCTGCAGGTAACCGCTGCGTGATCGGAGCAGGAGTCAGCCCGGGCGCCGAAGTTCGCCGCGGACGCTCCGAGCAGAGACCCCTCCGCGTCCACGGACACCGGAACGGCGCCTACCGATCCAATGGCCAGCCGTGCGTGCGAGACAACGCCGTCGGCCACCCGGACCATCGCGGCAACCGTCACGGCAGGCCGCTCGTGTAGCTTCATCCGGACGTGGGCTAGTCCTGTTCCTTCCTGAATGTTGGGAAGCTCGACGGCAACGAGAAGCTCGCCGGGCTCAAGCAGGGTCTGGTACGGGCCAGTCACGAACTCACCGGCGGGAACGAGCCTGGAGACGTCCCCCTTCTGGCATGCCATCGCGGCGCCCGCGGCGATCAGGAACGTCGCTGGGTCGGAGTGCGGATCTGCGAAGCAGAGGTTTCCGCCGACAGTGCCCACCGACCGCACCCTGATGTTCGCCACCCGCGACGACATGGCCGCCATTGCCGGGCACCAGGCCCGCACGGCCGGCGACGACTCGATCTCGTAGTGCGTGGTCGCCGCGCCGATGCGCAGGCTGCCATCACGCCTGGTGATCCCGCGCAATCCAGGCACCCGTTTCAGATCCACCAGGTGCTCGTAACCCGCGAGCCCAAGCTTCATGGCAAGCAGCAGTTCCGTGCCGCCGCAGTACGCGGCGGCTTCATCCCCCAGCTCATTCAAGAGACTGGACGCCTCGAGCACAGACTCGGGGCGGTGGATCGTGAAAGGCGGCAGCTTCATGCGCCCCGGCGCTTCGGCATGTGATATTGCGTTCCTAGTGCCTGGTGTGGCCGCCGTCGACCGCGATCATCGCACCGGTGACCCAGCCGGCTTCCTCTGAGGCGAGGAAGGCTACTGCCGGGGCGATGTCGGCGGGAATCGCACGGCGCGGGATGGCCTGCAAGGACATGACGAAGTCGATCGCCTCGGCGTGCGGGCTGGCCAGCACGCCCTCGCTCGCCGTCAGTCCAGGCGCTACGGCGTTCACCGTGATCCCGTAACGGCCGAGTTCGGTCGCAAGCGCTCGGGTGAACCCGAACACACCGCCCTTGGCGGCTATGTAGTGCGCGAGGTTCGGCGTGCCGGCCAGCATCGCGTTCGAGGCGATGTTCACGATCCGGCCGTAGCCGGCGTCCTTCATGGGGGGATAGACCGCGCGACACGTCAGGTACACACCGTCGAGATTGACCGCCATGATGCGCCGCCATTCGGCGAAATCAACGTCGTCCCACGGGGTGAATGGGACGATGGCCGCGTTGTTGACAAGTATGTCAACCTTGCCGTGATTGGCGATCGTCGCGCTCAGCAGCCCGGCGACCTGCTCTTCGCTGCTGACGTCCACGGTGTGGGCGAGGCCGCCAATGTCGGCCGCGGTCTTGGTGGCCGTTTCCTGATTGATGTCCGCGACGACGACGCTCGCGCCCTCCTGGCTGAGCTTCTCCGCGATGGCGCGACCGATGCCCTGGCCGGCTCCGGTGACGATGGCCACCCTGTTCTGCAGTTTCATGCTCTCGTCTCCTCCGGTCAGCCGGTGTAGTAGGCCGGCGCCTTCTTCCACTCGAGGAAAGACTCCATTTCGTGGGAGGGGTAGATCTGTCCTGAGTGGGTCTTTGCCAGCCGCTTCAGCCGGCGGATCGACTCGACCGCGGCCGTCGGGTCCAAGTGGAAGCCGCCGACGATCTGACGCTCAAGGTTCTCGCGCGTGTAGGCGGCATCTCCGGCAAAGATCATCGCTGGCTGGCCCTCCATCTCGACCAGCAATGAGTAGTGCCCGGCCGTGTGGCCTGGCGTCTCGTAGAGCCACACCCCGTCCGCGATCTCGATGTCACCGGAGATCCGCTCGTACTTCGTCCCGGGGTAATCGAAGGAGAGATCGGAATAACCCAGATGCTCGAATGGCTCCGGCACCTTCGCGTGGCGCAGTTCATCCTTGCTCACCAGGTTCGTAGCGTTCGTGAGGTACTTGTTTCCGCCCACGTGATCGAAGTGGAAGTGCGAGTTCACCACGAAATTGACCTGCTCAGGGTCGAACCCGCACGCCTTAAGCTGGGCGGGGATGGTCTGGTCCGCGGTCTGCTGCGGCAGTTCGAATGGCAGCACGCGGTTGACATGATCGAGGTCATAACCGGTGTCATACATGATCAGGCCGTCGGCATGCTCGACGAGGACGCTGTAGACCGGGAACCGGACCGGCGTGCCGACATCGATATGCCACAAGACCTGCGAGCGGTCGATGACGAGCGAGCCGCCATCCAGGATGTAGACCTTCTTGGCACTCATCAGATTTCTCCTTCTGGGGTTTCAGAGAGCCGATAGCACCTTACGGACGGCGACGAGCCCGGCCGCGATCTCCGCTCGCCGGTCACGCACCTGTTCCTCGGTGTACTCGTAGATCCCGCCGAGTGTCTTCATGCCGAGCTGCTGCCGCGCCGTCCGCTCCTTGATGAGCTGCGGGACTTCGGCGGAAGTGGACAGATCGGGATTGAGGTATGACGCTACGCTCTGGTAAATGTCGAGGCCAGCCATGTCGAGCAGCCGCATGGGGCCGATGACCGAGAGCTTGTAGCCGATTCCCCACTTGACGCAGGTGTCCATGTCGGCCTCGCTGATGATGCCCTGCTCGACCAGGGAGAGGCATTCTCGCAGGATCGCGTACAGGATGCGGTTCTCGACGAACCCAGGGACCTCCCGCTCGATCACCGCCTCGTAACCGAAGGCGTTGATGATCCCGACCAGCGCGTCGCGGGTGCTGTCGGCGGTCCGCTCACCAGGCACGACCTCGATCATCGGGATCAGGTGCGGCGGATTGGACCAGTGCATGCCGATCACCCGGCCAGGATGCTTGGCGTCCCTGGCGATTTCCGTGATTGGAATCCCTGATGTGTTGCTGGCGAGGATCGTGTCTGCCGCCGCGTGCTCCTCGAGGCTGGCGAAGACCTGGCGCTTCAGGTCAAGCTTCTCCGGCACCGCCTCGAGCACGAGCTCCGCGCCCGCCAGCGCGGCCTTCAGGTCTTCCTCGAACGAGATTGAGCCGCCTGGCTCTGACGGCGCTCCGACGCGGTCAAGGACCTGCGACGCGAGGCCGGCAGCAGCCTTGGACCGGCTCAGCACTTCCGGGCTGATGTCGTTCAGCCTGACTTTTGAACCTGACCGGGCAAGCACCGCGGCCATCCCGGGACCCATCGTCCCGGCGCCGACTACCGCCGACACTCGTGGAATCGTCATGTTCTCTCCCGTTCCGTTTCCTGCTCCAGTTCCTGAATCCGCCGCCAGACGCGTTCGGGCGTCAGCGGCAGCACGTTCATGGGCACGCCGGCGTCGGCCAGTGCATTTACGATGGCCGCCGGGATCGCCGCGAGGACTCCCTCTCCGCAGCCCTTGGCTCCGAATGGTCCAGGGCCGTCGCCGTTCTCGACAATCGTGCAGCTCATTGACGTCGGCATGTCCTCGAAGGAAGGGATCCGATAGTCGAGCAGGGTGTTGTTCATCAAGATCCCGTCTGCGGTGTAGCGCATCTCCTCAAAGAGCGCGTTGCCGATCCCCTGCAGCGTGGCGCCCTCGTCCTGCCTGGCGACCAGCTGCGGGTTGATGGCCTTGCCGACATCGGCGACGCTGGCGGTCTGCAGCACCCGGACGACGCCGGTTTGCTTATCCACCTCGACCTCGGCCCCAGCCACGCAGACCTCCCAGAAGACCGGTCCCTCCGCGTACGAGCCGGTCCCGGCCTCCGGCTGAACCCGGCCGGTCCCGAGCAGCTCACCGCCATCGAAACCGAACCGCGCGCGTACGAGCTCTGAGTGCGTCACCGAGCGGGTACCGCTCCGGATCGCGCCTTCCTCAATGCGCAGCTGTCCCGGCGGGGTCTCCAGCCTGATCGAGGCAGTCTCGATGAGGGCGTCAAGGACTGCCTGCGCCGCACGCTGGACGGCCATCCCCGCGACGGTGGTTGACCTGCTGGCGCCGGTCGACCGGTCGTAGGGCGTGTACCTCGTGTCTGTGCTACGCACGGCCACCCGGTCGACCGGGGCTCTCAGTACCTCCGCCGCGATCTGGGCCATCACGGTACGCGCACCTTGCCCAGCCTCGGTGGTCCCGACCAGGACCGTGACTCCGCCGTCCGCCGCCATCCGCACCGTGGCGGTCGAGACCGGGTGCGCGCCCGCCGCGAGCAGCCCGACCGAGATCCCCCGGCCCCGCCGGGCGGTTCGCGGCCGGTCCCAGCCGATCGCCGCGGCAGCCTGCTGCACGTCGCCGACCAGATCGGCGTCGAGTGGCTTGCCGCCAGGCCTGACCTCCTCGCCGGGCCGCAGCAGGTTGCGCACGCGGATGTCGAGCCGGTCAATCGCCAGGCGCCGCGCCACCTCGTCGACTTGAGACTCCCCGATCCACTGAAGGTGGGTGGCCCCGAAGGCCCGGTAGGATCCTGCGGGCCCGGTGTTGGTGTACACGCAGTCCGCCCCGACCTTGACGGCGCGCCAGCGGTAAGGCCCGGGGGCGGCATCCGCTGCGGTCGCGGTGACCCGAGGCCCGTTGTCCGCGTAGGCGCCCGTATCGAGCCACAGGTCAACGTCCCGTCCAAGCAGCGTGCCATCAGCCGCTGCGGCCGTCCGCATCCTGCACCGCATGTTGTGCCGCCTGGTGGTGACCATCGACTCATCGACGCTGTTGCGGATGCGAACCGGCCGGCCGGCCTTCCTGGACACCGCGGCCGCGATGGGCTCCATTTTCGTGTATGACTTGCTGCCGAACCCGCCGCCAAGGAACGGCACGATCACCCGCACCTGGTCCAGGGGGCGGGCGAACAGCGCGGCGATCTCCTGCCGAACGAGGAAAGGATGCTGGCACGACGACCAGAGGATGATCTCGTCGGCCCGATAGTCCGCGATCGTGGTGTGCGTTTCCATCGAGTACTGATACACGGCAGGAAACGAGTACTCGCCCTCCACCACGACCGCGGCCTGGTCGAATGCCCGCTCGAGATCCCCGCGCTCGAAGCCGTAGCGGTAGCAGATGTTGCCTTCGCGTTCGGGAAGCGGGCCGAGGCCGTGCGCCGATCCTGGCCTGGCAGGCTCCTCGTGCACGAGCGGCGCCTCCGGGGCCAGGGCAGCCTCAAGCGATGCGGCCACAGGCAGCGCGCCGTATTGCACCTCGATCAAGGTGACGGCAAGATCGGCGGCCGCCTGCGTCTCGGCCGCCACGACGGCAACCGGCTCCCCGGCGAACCGCACCCGATCGATCGCCACGATCGGGCGGTCCCGCAGCGCGTGTCCGTAGAAGGGGTCGATGTCGGCGAGGTCACCGGCTGTGAGCACGGCTATGACCCCGTCAAGTTTCTCGGCCGCTCTGACGTCGACGGCAAGCACCTCGGCATGGGCGACAGGGCTGCGCAAGACCGCGCCGTGGAGCATGCGCGGCACGCTGATGTCCCCGGTGAACTCGGCCTGGCCGGCGAGCTTTACCCGGCCGTCGGCACGTTCAACTATCCGTCCGACCGCACCGGATGACTGGTGTGCTGAAGGCGGCGCCGTGACGTCGGCTTTCATTCCGGGGCGCCTTCCCGCTGACGGAGGATCTCGATGATCGCGTCGCGGATGGACCGGTACCCGGTGCAGCGGCAGAGGTTGCCGCTCATAGCCTGGCTGATCTCGCCAGGGGAGGGCTGCACGCGACGATCGGCCAGGGCCTTGACCGTCAGGATCATGCCCGCGCTGCAGAAACCGCATTGGACGGCCGCGTGCCGCATGAACGCGTCGATCGCGCACCGCTGAAACGGCGTGCCCGCGATACCCTCTAGGGTCTCCACCCGCCGGCCGTCAATATCGCAGGCGAGGAAGCAGCACGAACTGACCGGCGCCCCGTCGACCAGAACAGTGCAGGTCCCGCAGACTTCCACCTCGCACGACTGCTTCACGCTTGTGAGCCCGAGTTGGTCGCGCAGGAAGTCGAGTAGCAGCTCGTTGGCGGGCACTGCTCCCTCGAACGGCACGCCGTTGACGATCGCGGAGACGCCCTGGCTCACGACAGGCCCATCGGCTGGGAATCGCTCACCAGTCGGCACCAGGCCATCCAATACTCTTCGGTGAACTCATCGGTGTATTTTGTCCCGAACAGCTCACCGGCCGCGCTCCGCGGGATCGCCACCGTGTCGCCAAGGGCCCGGGCGACGAACTGGAGTTGCGCAGCCCGCTCCAAGGTGATAGCGGCAAGCACCGCCCAGCGGATATCCTCGCCAACCACCAGAATGCCGTGATTGCGCAACAACACCGCCCGGTTGGAGCCGAGTGCCTGCGCAACGGCCTTGCCCTGGCCGACCGACGTCACCAGGCCGGCGGTGCCCTCGAAAATGGGTACGCCGTCAGGGAACATGAGCCCGTCGTGGGACAGTATCGCCAGTCCCTGCTCGGTCGCGCCCATCGCGATCGAGTGCAGCGGGTGGGTGTGAATCACGGCCCCGACGTCGGGGCGGGCGAGGTACGCCTCGGTATGCATGACGGTCTCGAGGTGTGCCCCAGGCGCCAGGTATCCATCAGGCTGGTCTAGCGAGATCGCCATCACGTCCTGCGCTCGGACCTCGCGCAGGGCCTTGCCTTTTCGCTTGATGTAGATCGTCCGCCCGTCGGGTCCGCGGACGCTGGCGTGTCCGAGCGTCAGGTCCTCATGCCCGAATCTGGCGATGATCTGGCATCCCAGCGCGACTTGCTGAGCTGCCTGCGACGGGTTGGCCGGCGAGCGCCCACTAAGGCGTCCAAGGACCCCCTCTTCGTCGATCACTTACGTGGCTCTCTGCGCTGGGTCGGCGGGTAGTCAGGCGACGGGAACGAAAAGACCATCACCAGGTCCTCGTCCCCGTCGTTGACGACCGTGTGCCACATTCGTGCCGGGATGAACAGCGCCTGGCCGGAGTGCGCCTCAAGCTGGCCGTCC
>Ga0126378_10004223_pt1 | contig 10929 bp, 11 predicted proteins | sample PanSoiMetPlot_23_FD_92587 | JGI IMG/M metagenome (GOLD analysis project Ga0126378, IMG submission 92587) | Tropical forest soil microbial communities from Panama - MetaG Plot_23 | ecosystem: Environmental > Terrestrial > Soil > Tropical forest > Bulk soil | place: Panama | collected 2016-02-17
ATCGAACGATCCCAGCGATCACTATTCCTTATCCTACGTTCGACCTTGGCCTGGGTGTCCGGATCAAGATTTAGGCGGCTGGACCTTCCAGCGCCGGTGAAGCCACAGCCACTGCTCGGGATAGCGGCGGATATAGCGCTCGATGGCCCGGGTTAGCGCCGCGGTGTGCTCGACGATGTCTCGCCGCCGGTCTCCGCTGTTTGGCACCGGGAAGGGTCCGTCGACGAACATCCTCAAATGATCGCCCTCGCGAACGGACATGAAAACGAATACCGGCGCGCCGGTGCGAAGCGCAGCCATGGTCAAGGCGGGAGTGGTGCAAGCGGGCCGGCCGAAAAACGGCACGAAGACGCCTCGATCTGCAGGCAAGACTTGATCAATCAGCATCGCCACCATTTCGCCTCGGCGGAGCGCTCGCGTGCTGGAAAGGATGGTTCCGCGCGTCGCGATGAATCCCATGCCGCTCTTTCTCCTGCCCTCGATCAGCTCCGCGTTAAACGCACCTCGAAGAGATCTGGCAACCGCTTGCAGCTTGACCCCCCGCCGGGCGACGAGTTGACCGAGCAGCTCCCAGCTGCCGAAGTGCGCGGTGGCAACCAGCACGCCCTTTCCGGCATCCAGCGCGGATTGAACGAGCGCCCAGTCCTCGATCACCAGAGCTCGGGCCACATCCTCATCGGACAGCTGCTTGGATGAGAGGCCATCCATCACCGCGTAGGCCATGTTGATGTACGCACCGCGTGCAATTCTGCGCCTCTTCTTCTCGCTCAGCTCGGGGAACGCGTTGCGCAAGTTATCGAGGGTGACGCCACGGCGCATTCCGAGTGCGTACGCCGCCAGGCCAATGCCTCGGGCCAACGCGCGGCGAAGCCCCAAAGGAAGACCGACGATCGCCGCGATTGCGGCCCGGCTCACGAACGAGGCGAGCCGGTCCCGGGGCATTCTCAGCGAGCTTACTGCAGCGTCGCCGGCCTCAGCATGCGTTGGCACTCGAGCCTTATCTCCTGGGCGAGGGTTCTTACAACGGTCGGAGCTTTCGCGTCAGGGGGTGCATCGCCAGACGCGCAGGCTCAGCCGGCGTCTTGCGGTCCTAGACGCCGCTCCTCGAGCTCTTCGGCAGTCCTGGGCCAGTCATTCTTCAACAGGCGAGACAGCGCGCGATCGGCCAAAAGCTTTCCGCCGGTCTGGCATTGAGGGCAGTAGTTCGTCTCGTTTTCGGCGTACACGATTCGCTGGATCCGCGCCCCGCACACCGGGCACGGTTTTCCAAACCGTCCGTGCACTGCCATGCCCTCGCGAAAAGCGGTCACCTTCTCGGGAAAGCCGTCTCCAGCCTCCCTGCGCAGGCGGGCAATCCAGTCCTTCATCGTCTCCTGAGTGGCTTGGTAAAGCCGCTGCGCCTCCTCCCGCGTGAGCTGTGCGGTGAGCTTGACCGGCGAAAGCCGCGCGCGGTGCAGCAGCTCGTCCGAGTAGGCGTTGCCGATTCCACTGAAGAGGCGGGGGTCGGTCAGCGCTCTTTTGAGAGTATGGTTCTCGCGCGCGAGCGCCGCTTGGAACGCCGGCAGGTCCGCTTCAAGGACCTCCAATCCGCCTCGGTCGAACTGGCTCAACGACCCCTCCCCGCGCACGAGGTGGATCGAGGCGCGTTTCTTGGAGCTGGCTTCGGTGAAGACGACGGTGCCGGTAGGAAAATCGAATGCGGCCAGGCCGACTCTGGCGGGAATCTTTGCTCCGCGCTCCTTCCAATGGAGCCTTCCAGCGATCATCAGGTGAATTACCAGGAACAACTCCCCTTCCAGCTCAAGCGCAATTCGCTTGCCGATGCGGCGCAACCCGAGCACGGACTTGCCCGCGGCTTCTCGGATCGGCGGGTCCGCGGAGCGCACCACGAAGGGGCTCGCCAGGCGAACCTGCTGCAGCGGCTGGCCGACGATGAAGGCGCTCAGCCGCTCAATGTAGACAACTACGTCCGGAAGCTCCGGCATCGATGCCCATCGTATGTCGTTGGCCGCGTCAATGCCCGCCTGAGATTCGAGGGTCCTCGAGATTGACCGGTGCTCCGGCCGCTGTCGCAGGCTGAACGGGCTCAGTCGCTGGCCGCGGCGGCGGCGCGGCGGCTTCTGCGCCGGGCAAAGGAAATGCTGGATTGCCTACCGGAATGGTGAAGGCATCCGACAGGTGGACCGGCACGTCCATCCCATGCGGGCCGAGCCGGTCCGCGAGGTCGGCGACCATTTGCGTCAGGTCCCTCTGCGCCGCGGTCATTCGCTTGATCGAGCGCTCGATCCGCGCGACGTGCTCGAAGCGCTCCCTGGAGCTCAACGCGTTTCGCGCGGCGCCTCGGTACGAGAAGGTGGCGAGCGCGTTTTTCCTCAGAGCATCCAGAATTCGCGCCACCTGACCCTGCACGTCGCTCTCCAGCTCGGCGCGAAAGTACGGCTTCAGCCCCTGCGGCCCACCGAGCCAGAGCCTACCGAGCTCTCCGAACGTTTCCGCGCGCTGCCCCGGAAGGTCCTCGAGCACCGCGATCGGATGGGACTTGAGCGGAAAGTCGCGGGACAAGACCTCGAAGATGAGCGCGCCGTCCGCCCGCGGGCGCACTGCCGCGGCGAGCGGTCCGAACGGAAAGAACGGCTCGACGTAGAAGCGCGCATCCTGCACCAGCCGAGGGCGATCCCGCGCCTCCGAACCCTGTGCGCTCTCGGAGTGGGCGCGCGGCGTGCGCTTGAGAGTCGTCATCAAATCTCTGACCTGATCGATTCCGACCACCACGTTGAGCGCGCTTCCCCCGGTGTAACCCGCGTGGTAGATGCCGACGAGCTCGTATTCGCCGGTGCGGCACGAAACCGCGAGCACGGGAGACCCCGAGTTCCCGGGCGAAAGCAGGGCGTCGATCACGAAATCGTCGTGATCCCAGTCCTTCTCTTCGTCGTGATCATACGCGGACACGACCTTGCCGATGTTCGTCGCGCGGAACGCGCCAAGTGGGAATCCGCGAACGTCCACCACGTTTCGCTCTCGCAGTGCTGCGCTGCGCCCGACTTTCCAGGGCAAGACTTGCAAGGCCACTCGCGCTTTGAGGACGGCGACGTCGAGCTGGGGATCGGTGACCACGCGCGTCAGCGGGATGTCGTCGCGCTCGTACGCGTCTGCTTCGTTGTCGACGATGCGCAGTGAATCGGAAACGCGCTTGCAGCCCAGGGGGATGTCGTCTATCGGATGTTCTTCATCCGTCACCGCCGGCCACTCGGCAATGTGCTGATTGGTCAGCAGCAGGGTTTCGCCGCCCTGCGCGCGGTACCCGAAGGCCGTGCCGTGCAGAACCGCCTTCCTGCGAATGCGACGAACGTTTCCATCGCTGTTGTACGAAATGCATTCGTAGACCGCCGTATTTCGAACGCAGTACGAGGAGGAATGGGCCTGCTGCTCCCGTTCGAACTCACGCACCGTAGTTGCCAGCACGGAGAAATCGTCGGCGTATTCGCCGGCGCAGTACGGGTTGGGCTTGAGAGCGGTCCCCGGCTCGGCCGCTAAAGCTGCAGAGGGTACCAGGCTCAGGAGCCACAGGAGCGCGAAGGCCCTTCTGCTGTGCGAGGCGTTTCCCATCAGGAGTGCTTCCTTGTAACGAACCAGCCCCGAGCACATTCCATTACGCGGTCGCGGCGGGTCGCGCTTCGGATCGCGATCCCACCGCCGCAGCGCTTGTCCCCGAGCAAACAAAAGGAGACCTCAGCAGTAGGGCGATGGACCTTGCCTGACTCGCGGCGCCTGCGGTACGGAGGAGCTCCCGATTGAAGTTTCCAGCCACGCTCAAGAAGCTCATCGATGGCAAGTACCAGGTTCGTTCCATTGGGACGATCGCTGGCGAGGTGACCATTGTCGCCGACTCGCGCGAGGCGGCCATCGCCCGGGCCACCGAGGAGATTCGCTATCGCATCGAATGGTGTCCGTGCTCTGCGGTCAGCGATGAATTCGTAGAGCTGGAGCTGCAAGAAGCGCCGCCTTCGCGCTGGCGGGGAACCGTCTTTTAGGCCGAGCCGCGCCACGGCGTGAATTCTAGCGCGGGGAGCCTTGGACGCCGAGTCGCACAAAGGTCCGATTACTGAAACGGCCTCCTCGGAGCCACTTGCGGTTTCGCTTCACTTGGTCCAAAGTGCGCACCCGTTGCCTCGAGTCACGACAATTGAATAGAAGGCCGGAACAAACGTCATTTTGGCGCGAACGCATTCCTGGGAGCGCGTCATGGTCGCAAAGAGAAGTTTCCTCCTGGTTGCTGTCGTCTCGACCGTCGTTCTCGCGCTTGCGCCCACGACCGCCGAGGCACGCTTCGGTTCGCGTTCAGGTGGGTCCAGTGGAGGGCACAGCAGCTCCGGCGGCACTTCCCATGCGGCGACAGGCGTTGGAGGCTCGACCTACGGCGGGCCGCGATACTATGGCGGCTACGGCTATCGCTACTACGGCTACTACCCGAGCTTCTACTACGGCTGGGGTTTCGGGTATTACCCGTATTTCGGCTACTACGCGCCGTACTATTACCCTGCTTACGCTTACCCCGTAGCGCCGCCGCAGCAGCCGACTGTCGCCCAGCAAGCGCCGCCACCGGTCGTTCACACCACCATCACCGCCGAAGCCCAGGCCGTGGGGAGCAGTGGCAGTGGGACCTTCTCGACGGACCGCGGCGGGATCGTCGGCCTCAGTGCGCGCATCGAGGGCGAGCGCCTCGGCCTCAATGCTCGGTTCACCTCTATCTTCCCGCAGTGGGGCAATACGTTTGACTCGTACGTCGGTTGGGAAGCAATCAAGCTGTTCGACCTCTTCATAACCTACGCGCTGATCTCCACTCCCCATAGCCGTCTGCGAATTGAGGCCGGGCTATCGAGCGCTTTTACGCATTGGCTGACCACCGCAGGGTTCGGCGGCGGCCTTTCCTTGGTGGCGAACGTGTTCGGTCCGCTGGGTATCGAGGGTGCGGTTTACGGCACGCCGTATCCATATCGCGAGCTCGTCTGGAGCGGAGGGCTTTCGCTCACCTTCGGAGCTGTCGGGCTGCACGGCGGCTGGCGTCGGATCTTCCTCGACGACCGGGGGCTCGTCGATGGCGTCGTCAACAAGGACTCGTTCAGCGGCCCGTACGCGTCGCTCGGGATAACCCTCTAGGCGCAGCAGCAACCGGCGTGGGCGACGATCAGATGCGGGTCGACTCCGATCGCGCCGGAAGCTCGGGTATTACTGAAGCTCCCGGAAGCTGAGCCGCGGGTCCATTCGCCTGCAGCTGGCGCTCCAAGGCCGCCACGCGCTCAGCAAGGTGATCCAATTCGAAACGCCCACGACGCGCGTCGCGAACGCTGGCGATCGCTTCCACGATCGGCTTCAGGGCGAACCGGATGGTCAGGCCCAACACGGGGATGATAATCACCAATCCCGCGAGGCAGGCGGAGATGACTTCCGCCAAATTGATGGGTTGGACAGTCATAGTGCGCTGCCTCCATATCTGTTGGACGAGCCTCATTTAGCAGCGGCCGGCCGCCCGATCCAGTGGTCGAGCTCGGCGAGGCCTGGTTACGCCCCGCCGCGATGAAGCAAGCCGGCGAGGCGCGTCCTCAGCACCAGTGCGCTGCGCCGATAGAAGTTTCGCAGGAAAGTAAGCTGCGCGAGAAAGGCAAGCACCAACATGATCGCCCGGCTGCTTTCGCTTCTGCGATAGAGCGCCTCCACATCGAAGGCCAAGCGGGGATCCCGCGTGGTCATGTCCAGATAGAAGATGTCGAAGGATAGGAAGACGGAAAGCTCGTTGAGGATCAGCGCTAAGCTGATTCCATAGACTGCCGAGACCACCCGCAGCTCTCTGGCTCGAAAGCGCGCCAGCGCGATCGCGGTCGATGCGAAGAGCGCAGCGATGCCAGTGAGGTAAGCCGCGCGAAGGAATGCAAACAGGCCAATCCCCGCAGCTTCGGTGTTGCGGGCGGCGATTCGCACCAGGAGCAGGGTGACGATAAAGGCAGCGAGGGCGATGAATGGGAGCTCTCGATGGCTGCCCACCACCAGCTCGCGCCAGGCTCGCCGGATTGAGCCGCCTGCAGGAACCACCGCCGACGAGTATCCAGCGAGGCGCTGCGCGGCATCGTGTGCAGGCGCACCCGGCTCGAGCAGCAAAGCGTCCAGCAACTCGTCGGAGGCGATGGTCTGGTTTGCGATCTCCCGGGCGAAATGAAGGCCGATTTCAGGATGGCGCGCGATCAGGTGCTCCGCCAGCAAACGCGACAGCCGCAGCGCCACCACGTCCGTCTCTGCGGTCACGGTGAGGGAGCGCAGACCGCGCGAGAGCAGGGAGATCGCTCCGCAAGCATCGCCAGGCTGCAAAGCACACACTTCGCGGCGCGCGCCCTGTTCGGACGCGACAGTGCCGCGGGCTTTCCCCTCTAGGAGAATGAACAGCTCGTCTCCAAGCTCGAGCTCTGCCACCAGAGTTTGACCTGCTCGGAAGGTGGCTCGCTCGGCTCGAGCGATCAGGCTGTTCAGCTCGCCCTCGCTGAGACATGCCAACCAGGGCACGCGCTTGAGCGCCTCGTGCGTGCTCACGTGGTAATCCTCGCGACCAGGCGACGTCCCAACGCTAGGTACAGCGAACGGAAGTAGACGACCTGAAACAAGGCGAACAACAACAATGCGGCCGCGAGGCGCGACAGGGGCTGATAGTAGTCGGGGTTGAGATTCCAAAGCAGGGCGAACTCGTCGATCACCAGTCCCAATCCAAAGCCGTAGATGAACGAGAGGGCTCGCAGCGCGCGGCGAGCGCGAGGGATCATCGCCAGCACGCCGGCGAACGCCACCAGCAGCAAGCCATAGTTGAAATGGTGGACGTGGATCGGGTTGCCAGCCGTGGTTTCGATCAGGGCGAAGAGGTGCTCCTGAAGCCCGCGCCGCAGTATCAATGCCACCATTGTCCGCGCGCTGACCAGCGCAAGGGATGCGCCGGCGAACACCCAAAAGGCCCGCCGTCGCGCTGGCTCGGTGATAAGGCTGCGAACAATCAGGGCCGCAATGCGATGGAGCGGATATTGCCGGCGCCGCTTCAGCCTCGCCAGCCGACGCCTCAGGATGAGCTGCATCTCCAGTGGGGGCAGCTTGGCGGAGCGAGCGAGGAGGATTTCCCGAAGGAGATCGTTTCGCCACCTCAGCTCGCGCGCAAGCTCGTTGACCCAGGCGACAGCCACGATTGGAAACTCCTCCAGGATGGCCGCTGCCGCCGACTCATCCACCACGCCAATCAGCGAGGGCTTGACCGCGCTGAGCGTACCGGGGACCTGTCTTCCGGCCAGAACCTCCGCGCTGCCGACCGAATCGCCGGGGTAGAGGGAGGTGCGTTCTCCCTCGCGACGGATGAGAAGCAACTCACCGCCGCCGATCACGATCAACATTGGTCTATCGAGCGCGTACTTCTCCCCGGCCTGCAGCGGCACGACGCGGATGCGGCGGGCCACACGAACCTTCTCGTCAGGTCTCAGCGCGTCGAGGGATGGAAGGAGCTCGACCAGATCTTCGCTGGACTCAAGGCGCATCAAGCCTTGCCAGCGATATCACGCTCCGCGATCAGAAGCTGTAGCGAGCACCCAGCGCCAGAGTCGTCGAAATCTGCGAGGCGCCCTGGTCGTCGATGTCGTTCTGCCAGGTTCCGCTCGCCCAAATCTTGACCGCTTTGCTGATCTTGTACTGGAGCTTCAGGCCCACCGAGTGGCCATAGCCGTCGCCGGGAACATACTGGCCGTACTGATACCAGATGCTCGCGGAGAAAGGACCGAACTTGTGGGAGAGGTCGGGGCGGATGCTGTAACGCAGCGGGGCCGCCGGCACGCCATTGCCGAGCGAGACGCTGCGCCCAATCGAAGCGATGCTGAAGTATCCAACCTGCGAGGGATCCTTGTCGTAGAAGTAGTAGGCACCGCCGAGGGTGAGATCGGTGTTGGCGACGAACGTCTCGGTGAACGAGGCGGAAAGCCTGAACTGGTTCAAGTCCGCCGATTCTGCTCGCAATGCCGGGCCGATCTGCCTGCAGCCTTCGCCCGTGTATGCGGTGCGGGTGCAATAGGCAATGATCTGCCGTCGGTCGACCGGGCCATTTGCGGTCGCAACATCGGAGACAACCTGCGTCGTTGAGAAATGAGTGAGCGAGAAGCTGCTGCTGACCGCGCTCTCGAAATCGGAATCGCCCGCGGTCTCATACCCTGCAATGAGCCAAAACCCCACGCTGCTGCTGGTGGCTCGCAAGAGCGCATCGGCGTTGGCGGAGGTGGTGCCCACGTCGAATGCGACGGTAGTGTCCGAGGCCTCGGTGCTCCTCGGCGAAAAATCGAACTCGAACGACAAAGGCCAATGCTCGCTTGGCATCCAATCGAGGCCAAGCGCTCCGGCAAAAATATTTCCTCCGGTGTCGCCGAAACTGGCGCCCTGCGTCGGTTTTGTCGCCGCGTCGTGGGTGAGGGTCAGATCGAATCGGAAGCTCACCACGTCAGAGGCGTCAGCCACGCCGCTCACGCGATCGTAGATGAATCCGGTGCGAGGGTTGCGAGGATTGGTTTGGGAGCTTCCCACGCCGATCTCATCGGACAGGGAATGCGCGACGGCGAGGCAAGGCAAGAGCAAGCCCAGAAAACCGGCTCTGAGCGGATGGATTCTCATCAGGACAGTCGCAGGCTCAGCGAAGAGGCCGGAGCTGGCGCGAGCATCCGGCCCGTTCGAAAGTTCGGATTACTTCTTCTTTTCTCTGTGGTCCTCCCGAGCCTCGCGCGCATCCCTCCGAGCGTCTTTCATGTCCTTCTTCGCATCCTTCATGTCGCGCTTGGCGTCGTTCGCTTCTTCCACCGATTCTTTCTTCTCTGCTGCCGCCTTGTTCATGTCGTGGCTGGCCGCTCTCATCTCGGCGTTGGCGCCCTTGACGTCGCCTTCGCGAGCCTCCTCGCGCGCTTCTGTCATCTCCTGGCTCGCCTTGCGCATGTCCTGGTGCGACCGTTTGGCATCCTTCCGCGATTCCTTCGTGTCCTTCTTGGCATCGCGAACATCTTTCTTCGCGTCGTTGACGTCTTCCTTGGCTTCACCCATCTGCGCCAGCACAGGCATGGCGAGAGTCAGGGGCAGGATGACCGCCAGCGTCGTTACCAGATTTCTCATGCGATTCCTCCTTGCGGGGTCGGCCACGCGGCGCGCAGCTTGCCGGGTGATTCGCTTTGCTCGACGCGTCCCGACAATCGGGCGCACCGTCGCGGTCCGGCGGAGGAATTTTACTCGAAGCGATCGCGCGTGAAGAGATCGCCGACGGTAATACTCGGCCTACATGCGCGGTTGTGCGAACGACGGCGCGCGCCGAGCACAGAGCAAGATCTTGTCGCCGACGATAAACACCGAGCGAAATGGCCAGCGCTGATGCTGCGCCACTTCTAGGTGTACCCTGCTTCCCCGTGCTCCGAGGCGTCGAGCCCTTCTCGCTCCTCCTCGTCGCTGACGCGAAGGCCGACCGCCTTGTCCACCACGAAGAGGATTCCCAGCGTCAATAGCCCGGTCCAGATGCCAGCCGCGAGCAGTCCGATCGCCTGCTTTCCGATCAAGGCCGGGTTGCCCGCGATCAAGCCATCGGCGCCGGCCGGGTTGAGCGCCTTTTCGGCGAAAACTCCAACCAGCAGCGCACCGAGCATTCCGCCCACGCCGTGGACGCCCCAGGCGTCGAGCGAATCGTCGTAGTGGAGCTTTTCTTTGAACAGCACGGCAGAGTAACAGACGACTCCAGCGAGAAGGCCGATCACCAGCGCTGCCATTGGACCTACGAAGCCCGCGTTGGGAGTGATCGCCACCAATCCCGCCACCAAACCCGAGGCGAATCCGAGCAGTGTTGGCTTGCCGCGATAAATCCACTCGGCGAGCACCCAGGACATCGCGGCCGCTGCGGCGGCGATGTGCGTGGTCGCAAACGCCAGGGCAGCGTTTTGCCCCGCGGCCAGCGCGCTGCCGGCGTTGAATCCAAACCATCCGAACCACAGCAGCCCGGCGCCGGCGAGCGTCATCGTCATGTCGTGCGGAATGAAGCGCTCCTTGCCGTATCCCAGCCGCCGGCCGATAAACAGCGCGCTGACGAGCGCAGACAGTCCCGCCGTCCAGTGCACCACCGTGCCTCCGGCGAAGTCCAGCACTCCCAGCTGCGCCAACCAACCGCCGTCTCCCCAGGTCCAGTGCGCAACGGGATCATAGACCAGCGTCGACCAGAGTAGAGCGAAGGCGACGTAGGCGCTGAACTTCATCCGTTCCACGAAGGCCCCGGTGATCAGCGCCGGGGTGATGATTGCAAATTTGAGCTGGAACGCCATGTAAGCGAGGTGTGGCAAGCTCCCTTTAAGCTGCGGCGCCATGCCTCGCAAAAAGACATAGTCGAGCCCGCCGATGAATCCGCCCTGAGTTTTTCCGAAGGCGAGCGAATAGCCCAGCACGATCCACTGCACGGTGACGAGTGCCATCGTGAAGAACGAATACATCATGGTGGAAAGGACGTTCTTGCGCCGGACCATGCCGCCGTAAAAGAGCGCCAAACCCGGCGTCATCAGCAGCACCAGTGCAGAGGCCATCAGCATCCACGCGGTGTCACCGGAGTTGAGTGCAGCGGCGGAGGCCTGCGCGTGTGCTGCGCGGCTGCTCAAGACCGCGACTGCGAACAACAGGAGATTCGCGATCCGCTGCGGGCGGATCCACTGCTGCTTACGTCGGTATGGCATGCGTTGGGGTGAAGCGGCGGAAACCTAAATCACCGTCGCTTGAATGTCCCGGTTTTTTTGCGTGATCGCGAAGGATTCTCCGCGCTGTGATCCGCAACCCGAACGCGACGGCCTTCGATGGTGTGCACAACTCCGACAGCGCGCCCGCGGGGTCGATTGGATCATCCCCTCATTC
>Ga0126378_10004224_pt1 | contig 10926 bp, 7 predicted proteins | sample PanSoiMetPlot_23_FD_92587 | JGI IMG/M metagenome (GOLD analysis project Ga0126378, IMG submission 92587) | Tropical forest soil microbial communities from Panama - MetaG Plot_23 | ecosystem: Environmental > Terrestrial > Soil > Tropical forest > Bulk soil | place: Panama | collected 2016-02-17
AAGACCGTAGCCAATCCTGAGTTCCGAACCCGGCGAGACGCTGATCGACGTGCCCGCCGCGGCCAGCAGCTTCATTTCGGAGGCAGAAGTGGAAAGAGCATGAATGAGCAAGAGGTCTTTCCCGAGGAAACCCCCTTTGGCTAACGCTTCGACCCATCCCGGTGGCGTGTTTTCCCTGGCGCTCAAGTGGACCGAGACAGGAGCGCCGAGCCGCCGTGCGGTTTCGATCTCCTTGCGGGACATCTCGAATCGTTCCGGCGAGACCGGAGATGCCGTGCTGCCGACGCCGCTCCAGATGTAGCCGAGAGAAACGAGTCCGCCGTTCGAATGCGCCGACCAATTCTTGTGGAGGGCTTCGAAGTCCGCGAGATTCCGCGCCTCAGTAGGCGGCATGCCCCGGTAGGCGCCGTAGGACCACCTGCCACGGATGCCCACTTCCCCGAGGGCGCGGAGATCTTCGACAGCATAGTCGTGGCTGCGGACGTTGTGGCATTCGTCGTTCACCGTGGTGATGCCGGAAAAAATCGCCTCAGCCGCAGCCAGCCGCGTACCGCGATACATGTCGATTGGCCGCATGGCCTGCCCGTACTTCGTGGTCAGGGGGAAATAGCCTTGTTCCGGACTGTCGCCAGCCATCGAACGCAAATAGGTGGTCCACATGTGCCAGTGCGTGTCAATGAGGCCGGGAAGGACAATCATGCGGCTCGCATCCAGCATCTGTGCGCCAGGAGCTCTAAGACCTTTCCCGACGGCAATGATTTCGCCGTTCCTGACATGCACATCGCCGCCGGGAATGTCGCCCAAGCCGGCATCCATCGTGAGAACGTGGCCGTGGCGGACGAGGTACTCGCCCCGAGCGGGCAATCCCGAAGCGCCTCGCACCGCAACGCTCGTCGGTGTTTGGGTTTGTTCTGCGTCGCTGGATTCCGTTCGGCCAGCCAAAACTGCAGCGCTCGCTCCAGCGATCGTTTTCACAAATTCACGCCGTCCCGTCGCGTTTCTCAACGTGTCCGCCCTCTTGGCAGGTTTTAGCAGGGAGATTCTAGTCCACTACGCCTGCGGACGCACCTGCAGTCACAGGTGCAGGATTATCAGTCAGATGTTGCGTCAAGACGCGCGATGTGCGAAAAATCTGTGTGCCTTTCGCGGATTTGATCATGTGAGTTGAGCACAATGTATATTCCAACGAGATTTGGGAAAATCCTCGCCGTTTGTACGGTAACGGTGGCGTTATTGTCGCCAGTCGCTCTAAGCGCGCAAACGCAGACTGAAGAAGCTCCTGCACTCCCGCCGGCACTTACGGCAATTCTCGAAAAATTGCGCGACGCGGCGCTTTCGAGCGACTACGCCTGGCGGCAGGCGGCGCACCTGACCGAAAATATCGGGCCGCGGCTATCGGGCTCCCCGCAAGCAGAGGCCGCCGTGAACTACGTGGCCGACGAGCTTCGCCGCCTCGGGCTCGATGTGAAGCTGGAGAAGGTCATGGTGCCGCACTGGGTTCGGGGTGAAGAGAAAGCCGAGCTCACTGCTTATCCAGGACAAGTCCCGGGAACCACACAGAAAATTGTGTTAACGGCGCTGGGGAACAGCGCTGCAACGCCTGCGGAAGGGCTGACGGCTGAGGTCGTCGTTGTAAACAATTTCGACGAACTCGGTGTCCTGGGCCGTGAAAGGGTCTCCGGCCGCATTGTGTTGTTCAACGAGAAGTTCGACAAGAGGATGGCAGCAGCGGGTCACGGAGGAGCCGCGTACGCAGAGGCGGTACCTTATCGCAGCCGTGGAGCGGGCACTGCGAAGCCGCTTGGCGCCGTCGCCCTTTTGGTTCGCTCCGTGGGAGGCGCGGATTACCGCCTGCCTCATACGGGCTACAGCGCCCCCGCGGGGATTCCAACGGCCGCGGTCACAGCGGAGGACGCGGAATTAATCGCGCATCTCGCGCAGCAAGGGCGCGTCATCATGCATCTGGTGTTGACGCCGAAAACGCTTCCTGAGGTGGCAGGCTACAACGTGATCGCAGACCTGAAGGGCAGCGAGCATCCCGAGCAAGTCGTCATCGTGTCCGGCCATCTTGATTCCTGGGACCTCGGCACGGGCGCCATTGATGACGCCGCCGGGGTCGCCGTCGCCATGCAAACGGCGCAGCTATTGAAGAAGCTTGGATTGACGCCGCGGCGAACAATGCGTGTAATTGCGTGGACGGACGAAGAGAATGGCGTCGCAGGCAGCAGGGGTTACATGGCCGATTACAAGGATGCGATGCCCAATCACGTCGGCGCGATTGAAAGCGATCTGGGGGCGGGACATCCGCTTGGCTTCGTGGGCATCTTCAATCCGTCTGTCGAAGCTGTTCTCCGGCCGGTGACCAGAGTGCTCGCTCCCATGGGAGCAAACCTCATGGAAAACGCGGGAGAAGCCGCGGCAGACGTCAATCCGATGGCGACTGCGGGGGTCCCAGTGTTTGGGATCATGCAAGATGAACGAACGTACTTCAATTACCACCATACCGCGGCGGACACACTCGACAAGATTGACCCGCGCGAGTTGGCAGAAAACGCCGCCGCAATGGCTGTACTGGCATACGCAATTGCGGATATGCAGCAAGCCCTACCGCGGACACCGATCTCCCAGTGAGCGAGCGGCTCTATCGTTTGCGGTAGCTAAGCCTCGCTGAGCTCCAGGCTGCAAAGAAGGAGCACTTTCAGAAAGGACTACTGAGGAGCGAATCGCCTAGGTGACGCTGGGTTCTTTTTGCGAATCCAGAACCTCCTGCAGCTTACGAAGCAGGCCTTCCCGTGTAAATGGCTTTTGGAGCACGGTAACTTCCGGTCCGAGCAGGTCCGGATGAGCAAAACCGGTGTAGCCGGACATGAGGAGCACTTTCATATCCGGCCTGATGCGAGTCAGATGTTCGGCCAGCGCGCGCCCATTCATTCCCGGCATCACCGCGTCCGTCAGCAACAGGTGTATGGGTCCGCTATGGGCTCGGGCAATCTCTATGGCCCGATCAGGATGTTCTGCCTCGAGCACGGAGTAACCGCTCTCTGCGAGCAAGCTACAAGCTAACTCCCGTAGTGCGTTCTCATCCTCGACGAGCAGGATTGTTTCGCTTCCACGCAAGGCAGCATTCCGCTTAGCAAGTGGTTTCGCGGCGGGAACCGCGTCCCCAATTCGCGGCAAATAGATTTTGAACGTTGAGCCTTGGCCCGGTTCGCTATAAACCCAGATGTGGCCGCCGCTCTGCCTGACGACCCCGTAAACCGTCGAGAGACCCAGGCCTGTACCCTTGCCGAGTTCCTTGGTTGTGAAGAACGGCTCGAAAATGCGGGCCTGCGTCTGGAGATCCATCCCGACGCCGGTGTCGGAGACACTCAACAGCAAGTATGGGCCCGGCAACTGCGGGCTATGGCGGCGAGCATAGTCTTCATCCAAATCGACATTGGCCGTCTCGATGGTGAGCGTCCCGCCATTCGGCATGGCATCCCGCGCGTTGACTGCAAGATTCATGATGACCTGCTCGATTTGCCCCTGATCGGCCCGCGCGTGCCCCAGCGCCGCACCCAAAACAGTACGCAGTTCAATGTGCTCGCCGATCAATCGCCGCAGCATCTTTTCGACATCGAGGACAACCGCATTCAGATCCAAGATCCTGGGCGCGAGCACCTGCTGCCGGCTGAAGGCCAAGAGTTGGCGGGTCAGAGACGCAGCTCTATCCGCGGCTTTTTTTATTTCCGCAACGCTCTTGCGAAGCGGACCGTCCGGAGCTATGCGTTCCTCCAACTCCTCGCTGTAGCCGATGATGACTCCGAGCAGATTGTTGAAATCATGTGCAATTCCGCCGGAGAGCTTTCCAATCGCTTCCATTTTCTGCGCCTGGCGAAGTTGTTTCTCCAGATGCTCCTGAGCGGCATGTTGCTCCTCCGCCCGCTGCCGGTACATTCGAGTACGCGTCTGCAGCGCAGTGAAAACAGTAAGAATCGACAGGCCAAATGCGCCGAGAAGCCCCGCCTGCAGCAATACGCTCCGCGCCTTCTGCGAAATGATGCGATTGGGAACCCTGGAGACGATCTTCCACTCGTAGGGAGAAACCGACGATTGCGACGAGATTTCCTTCATCACCTTGTCATATACAAATCGGTCGGCAGCTGCGAGCGGGGAGAGAGTGCTGAAGGAGTAAAATCCTTCGCCGTTGTAGAATTGTCCGTTCTCGGTGGCGGCGATCTTCGTCCAAGCGTCAGGAGAGGATTTGACGAATGTCTTGTCCTTCTTTTCTTCATCCATGAACCCCCACTCGTCGCGAGGGTTTGGGCCCTTCAGCCAATAACCATCGGCATTCAGGAGCATCAATTCCCCAACCGATCCTCCTCTTTCGTTCTCGATCTTGTCGAGGATTCTTTGCCCTTCATAACTAAAGATCAAAACAGCCCGCTTGTATCCTTCCTGGTCGAACAAAGGAGTGGAAAACAGGATCACCGGATGGGGCGGCTGCTCCACCTTTCCTGCCTCCACGTTCAGCTCGAACGGCGAGACAAAAACCTCCTGGCGATCTAAGGCGAGGGTTCGCACAAAGTAGGGCCGCTCCGAGACGTCTCGAAGGTCATCCATCGGGACTACGACCGGGGCCCCGTGGTTATAGTTCACTCTGGCGATTTCCACGCCTTTGTCATCCAGCAGCCGGATTTCGAAGTAGTCAGTTTTCCTTCGGCACCACCGCAAGAGCTCGAGCCCCATCGCTCTCCGTTCCGCGTCGTGAGGATGCGCCAGATAGGACAAAACTGCGGAATTTTCGGACAGTACGAGTAAATCGGCCACGGCTGGCCTAAGAGCGGTGGCGAGTCTCTGTACGGTAAGGCCAACGGTCTCCGCCTCGTCGGACTCCATTTTCACTCGCCAGAAACTCATCTGCGTGGCGTAGTACAAATAGCAGGCTGCGCAAAGCAAGACCAGAAATAGCCAGGGGACCACGCCGATGCTCGATACCAATAGCCGCAGTCGCAGCTTACGCAGATTCGTTATTTCGCCCGTCTTCATGACTGGTCGTGGATACCGCCATCAGCCATCGCGTCCAGGAGTTTGTGGATTTCGTCTACGCTGGGCACGATGCTCAGTGACGAAACATTTTCCTAGAGGTGTCCTCAGCTTGGCAGTAGTTCCTTCGCAGTGATCGCCCAACCTAGCTGCCGCTCTTCTCTGAAATTTCAAAATTAACCGTGGCTGTCCCGCCTGCGGGCACAGACACGTGCTTCTCCCAAACCTTAGGATCAGAGAAGATGGGCCGGTGGACTTCCTGGTGCGCGTCTACGTCCATCACCGACTCTTCGCGGACGATCGTCCACCCCTCGTGCCAAGCGACGATTTCGTATTCACCAGGCGGAACGTCGGCAAGCTTGAACTCCCCGCGCTCGTTAGTCACCGTGTAATAGGGATGTTGAACAACCAGTGTCTCCGCATTCATCCAGACGTGGCCCGCGTCGCACTTCAAGTCCACCACCCCGGCCTTGCGCATCGACCGCTTAACGTCCATGTCTTTCAATGGAAACGGCAGGTTGTAGGCAGCGGCGCCCACCATGTGCACGTTGTGAAGAATCGGGTCGCTGTTCTTCATCTTCATCTCCGTGTCAATGCCTACCAGTAAAATATGCGGTTCATAGCGGCAATTTTTTTGGTTCAGCGTGATCCGTACCTCGGGCAGGTTCATCGCTTTGCCTTTCGCCACGTCTTTCAGGTACACAACGGCGTTCTCGACGCCTCCGGCGGGTCCAACGATCAATCGTTCTAAATCGCGCATTCTCCCATTGCTGGGGTCACAAACGTCTGTGTTCTTGGTTACGGGGAGCGCCAGGGGTTTCACCTGTGCTCCAGTCCATCTCACGGTCCCGGAAACGGTGCCGCCATTCGTTACTCGAATAACTTGGTACGATGATTGCGCGGCACATTGAAGTGCAGCGAAGAAGAAAATGAGGGAACCTGAAACACGGGGACAGGACCAATGGAACCTTCTTATGCGATTCACCTTGGGTTGAGCATCCTCCATGGAAATTCAGTTCCGCTGTCCAGCCCAGTGGGGTGACGCCTTCTTCCCCAGCCCACAGGCCCGAATTTTGTTGAATCGACCGATCGGCGTAGAAAATTCAGCTTTGTAAAAAACCATATACCCGCGACTACCTCGCGTCAACTTTGGATCGTCTTCGACGCAGTCAGAAAGGAAACCCTTTGTAGACAGCTGTCGCGAACATGGAGTCAAGACACGCCAATCCGGCCTGGGTTCCTCACGGCGCCGGCAGGGACCAAAGTTTTGCGCGGCTGCTTCGTAACCAAAACTCGGCAGGGGGCTATGGACTCTCTATTGCGTGGCGCGAAACACTCGCAAGCAGCGTGGTTTGCCGGGCCTAGAGGAGCGTGCTAAGTTTGGGAATGGTTGAAATTCCAGCCCTAGCTTGATGCCGACCCAAAGACCACCCGCCGCGCCGCGTCAACCGAAGATCTCCCCCGTCGAGATCTACTGGAAGACCGTCACTTATCGAACCGTCGCGCTTTACATCTGTCTGATTTTGGCCGTCGTGACGGCAATCCTGTACTTGATCTACCCGGAGACGTTCAGCAGCGGGATGGCGCGGATTTCAAAGGCCGTTGGCGCGGGCGCCGCTCAGGGTGCGGATTTGACCCCGAAACAAGCCAAGTTCGTGAATCTCGACGGGCGGGTGCAGGTAAAGAAAGTCAATTCGGTGCAGTGGGTTTCGGCGGATTACCGAATGACGCTCGACAAAGGCGACTTGATTCAAACCGGCGGAGACGGCGCGGCGCGCATCACCTTTGCCGACGGCACGACATACACGGTGCAAGCGGACACGCTTGTCACGGTCGAGGAGAATTCCGTTGGACGGGACAGCGAAACGCGCGTCGCCATGCACATTTCCTCGGGCGCGGTGGACCTCACGACGGGCAGCTGGGACTCGCCGAAATCGAAGGCCGAAGTTTCGTTCTCGAATGCCGTGGCTTCGGTCAAGCAGAACAGCCGCGCGGCCGTACGCAGCGATCCCACGACGAGCCAGGCAGAAATCACGGTTTCGGCCGGCGCCGCTGAACTGGCCACTACGGATGGCCGCCAGCACGTCGAGATCGGGAGATGGGAACGCGTGACCGTGCCGGCTGCGGGAGGCGCCGTGGTGAAGACGAATGTGCTCGCGCCCCCTGATCTGGCTGGGCCATTGAACCTGCAGCCCTTGATTGTCCCGGACCCCAAGCACGCACCGGTACACTTCGAATGGAAGCCGGTCTCTGAAGCCATCAGCTACGAACTGCGCGTCAGCACGACATCCATGTTTTCCCGTATTGTGGAGGACCGAAAGGTTGCAGGAACATCCGTGGAAATCACGGGGCTGGATCCAGGGGATTACTTCTGGGATGTCGTGGCGACAGATGCGCAGAAGCGTGTGAGCGCACCGAGCGATACTTTCAAGTTTACGCTCGCGACACAAGGCAAGGGCCAGGACATGCTCCTCGAGGTTGGAAGCACCGCGTTGCATGGTAACGTGGTGGAGATCAGCGGGCGCACGGAACCCGGCGCGGCGCTTATCATCAACGGTGAGCCGGTCGCGGACATTCGGAGTGATGGCACATTCAAGTATTTTACGGCGCCGCTGGCGCGAGGCGACCAGACGATCGTCATGACCGGCCAGAACCGGCGTGGCGGCACCGCGATCAAACGCGTCGAAATTGTAGTTCCATAAAACCGCAGGAACCGGTAGGAAAGGAAATGACGGGGGAGCCGGGCGGCGCCCCAGCTGACGCGGCGTCCGCAAGCCGCGCGCGCAGTCCGGCACTGAGGGAAACATGGTCACTAACGGTTACAACCTCCGGTCGGTCTTTAGCTTGTTCTCTTCCGACCTGGCGATCGATTTGGGGACGGCCAACACACTTGTCTATGCAAAGACCAAAGGCATCGTGGTGAATGAGCCTTCCATCGTAGCCATCAACAAGAACAGCGCGGAAGTAGTCGCGGTGGGCAAAGAAGCAAAGGACATGCTCGGGCGGACGCCAGGTAACGTGGTCGCCATCAAGCCCATGAAGGACGGCGTCATCGCCGACTTTAAAGTAACCGAGAAAATGCTCACCTACTTCATTCAGAAGGCGCACAACCGGCGGATGCTGGTGCACCCGCGGATCGTCATCGGCGTACCCAGCGAAATTACGCCGGTTGAAAAGCGGGCCGTCCAGGACTCCGCCTATCGGGCGCGAGCGAGCGAGGTTTTTCTGGTCGAGCAAGCGATGGCTGCCGCGATCGGTGCGGGCCTGCCCATTGAAGAGCCGTCGGGAAACATGGTTGTGGACATCGGCGGGGGCACAACGGACATCGCCGTCATTTCCATGAGCGGAATTGTGTACTCACGCTCGGTGCGCGTCGCGGGAAATGAAATGGACGAAGCCGTGATGCAGTACCTGAAGCGAAAGTACAACCTGCTCGTGGGAGAACGCACGGCGGAACAGATCAAGATGGAGATCGGATCGGCCTATCCTTTGGAGAAGCCGCTCACGATGGAAGTGAAGGGGCGCAACCTGATCGAGGGAGTTCCGCGGACTGTCACGATTGATGACAGCGAGATCCGCGAAGCGCTTTCCGAGTGCGTCGCTACGATTTTGAACGCTTGCCGTGTGGCACTCGAGCGAACGCCGCCAGAACTTTCGGCGGACATCAGTGACCGCGGGATCGTGCTCACCGGCGGCGGTGCGCTGCTCAAGAACCTCGACAAGCGAATCCGTGAAGAGACCGGGCTGCCTGTGTCGATCGCGGACGATCCGCTGGCGTCCGTGGTGCTTGGTACGGGCAAGATGTTGAGCGATTTCAGGCTGCTCCGCCTCGTCTCCATTGACTGACCGCGGCGGGGCGCGGCGCCACGGGTCCAGGCTGCTCGCCTGCCGGGCTGGCAGGCACTTCCGGCCCGACGGAATGAGGGCGACCCGACCCGCAACACAATTTAGGTTAATTGAAGGTTTTCTGGTATGCCACCCATCGCTTCTCGCCACAGACCCCTGATCTTGCTTGCGGCCGTCGTCGGCGCGCAAATCCTCCTGCTCGCCGTGCAAATCAAGCGCGAGCGGCAGGTGCGGTTGATCCGCGTGTGGTCCGTCGAGCTGATTTCGCCTTTTCAGCGCGCTTTTTCGTGGACGTTTCTCGGCGCGGAGCACGGCTGGGGCGGATATATCGGCCTGCGTCAAGCGCAGCGAGAGAACGAGGCCATGCGCGCCGAATTGGACCGGCTAAAGGTGCGCAATGCGGAGCTCGAGAGCAAGGCCAAAGAAGCCGACCGGCTGGCCGCATTGCTCACCTTCCGCACGGCCCATCCCGAAGCGCCCATGCTCGCCGCTGCCGTTATTGGAGGAAGCCCGGACGCTGGCAGCCAGGTGGTGTACATCAACCGAGGTTCGCGTGACGGGCTTCGGCGGGATATGGGAGTGATCACGCCCGACGGTGTTGTTGGGAAGCTCCTTGCGGTCTATCCCGACACTTCACAAGTTCTGCTTCTGAGTGACAAAGAAAGCGGCGTGGGAGCACTCCTCGCGGACACGCGGACGCAGGGACCTGTCAAAGGAAATGGGGAGCCTCTGCTCTCGCTCGATTACATCAGCGTTGATGATAAGGTTGCTGTAGGTGAGGCCGTGCTCACCTCGGGTCAAGACCGCATTTTCCCCAAGGATCTCCCTGTCGGCACCGTGGTGGATGCTGCTCCTGATCGCAAATCGCCGTTCCTCAAGATTCGCGTGAAGCCGGCCGCGCATTTGGACCGTCTCGAGGAAGTTCTGGTCTTACAGACCAGGCAGGATATGAACTTGAAGAAGGAAACGGAAACCGCTGCCGCGCCGGCGGCCTCAGCCGCTGCTGGCGACGCGCCCACCGTTCCGGCTACGGTGGCAAAAGCGCCCTCAAGCGGGCATTAGACCTAGTCGACGGAGATGGACGTACAACCGTGCAAAGCGCAGATATTTACATCGGGCCCGAACCGCACATCGAGGTGCATAAGTATTACGGCGGCGTAGTGCCCGCCACAGTGCTCGTCGCGCTGCTGCTGCAGGCGTTTTTCCCGGTACATTTCCACTGGGCGAGCTACATTGAACTCCCGCTCCTTGTGACGCTCTACTTTGCACTCAGCAAGCGGAATCCCTCGTCGGGACTGTTGCTCGGCATGGTGGTGGGGCTGCTGCAGGATAGTCTGAGCCGGACGCCGCTGGGCCTTTACGGAGTGGCCAAAACGCTGGTCGGATACTTCGGCTCCTCGATTGGCGCGCGCATTGATGTCGAGCATCCCATCTTCCGCTTCTTTTTAGCGGCCGGCTTTTATTGGTTCCATCATGCTGTGTTTGCCCTGACCAGCCAGGCTTTGCTGGCCCAACGGAATGAGTCCTACATGAACGGCTCGATCCTCATCGGCTCGCTCGTCAACGCGACCATCGCCATAGGCCTCTTCCCCCTTTTGGACAGGTTCCGGAAGCGTTCCTGACCCCAAGGCCAGGAGTATCCGATTCGATGTGCACAGCCTTGCGTAGTGTGCGCCTAAGTGCTAGTTTGAACAATGGTTAGGGTGTGGAGAAAGACCAGCAAGGTGTGTAGTGAGGCGGCGTAAAGAAGCCGCTTGGAGTTGCTGTGGGAATTTCGTTTATGAACGACAAACGGCTGCCGCATGAGCGGCTGGCCGTCACTTCGTACCTGATTGTTGGGATGATCGTGCTGCTGCTCTCCGGCTTTTGGAAGCTGCAGATCATTGATTCCGACCACTACGCGCAAATGGCTGAACGCAATCGCGTTCGGTCCATTCCGATCATCGCGCCTCGCGGCTCGATGCTCGACCGCGAAGGCCGGGTTTTGGTGGACAATTATCCTTCCTTCAGCGTGCTCCTCCTTCGCGACTCCCCCTCGCAGGTGGAGAAGCTCTT